>LSQX01015484.1_pt2 | contig 10229 bp, 11 predicted proteins | sample 654561 | NCBI WGS metagenome assembly LSQX01 (sample SAMN04489861, study PRJNA283612) | anaerobic digester metagenome | isolation source: 4 biogas reactors fed with cattle manure at either 37C or 55C with and... | place: Denmark: Kongens Lyngby | collected 2014
GGGTGCTCTTGCCCGACCCGGAGGGCCCGACCACGGCCACGCTCTCGCCGCGCCCGATGCGCACGTCCACGCCCTCGAGGATGACCAGCTCGCCGCCCGGCAGCGGCACCCGCTTCCCGAGCTGCTCGGCGCGCAGCGCGGGGACGGCGGACGCGGCCGGGTGCACCTGCGCGGAGGTGCCGGCGTCGGGCCGGGGCACTGTGTTGTGGATCTGTTCGACCATGGACGGGTTCACCGGGGCAAGATGTCCGCCATTCGCGCCGCGGAGACGGCGCAGTCCGGGAGCAGGCGGGATGCGGCAAGGATATCGTTCAATGCGCGGGCGCTTGCACAGTGCCATTGGTTGCGCACTGCTGGCGGCCTGCCTGGCGCCGGCCGCGGCGGCGACCAGCCAGGCGAGCGGGACCGGCGACGGCGACGCGCGGCGCGTGGTGCTGGTGATGGGCGACTCGCTCTCGGCCGGCTACGGCATCGCCGCCGGCGAGGCCTGGCCGGCCCTGGTGGCGCAGCGCATGGCGCGCGAGCATCCCGGCTGCCGCGTGGTCAACGCGAGCATCAGCGGCGAAACGACCGCCGGCGGTTCGGCGCGGGTGGTGGGCGAAGTGCTGCACCATCGCCCGGCGGTGGTCGTGGTCGCGCTCGGTGCCAACGACGCGCTGCGCGGCCTGCCCCTCGCCGGGCTCCGCCGCAACCTCGCGCGCATGATCGGCGCCTCGCGGCACGTGGGTGCCGAGGTCCTGCTGGCCGGCATGCGCATGCCGCCCAACCTCGGCCCCGACTACACCCGCGGCTTCGAGCGCAGCTACGTCCAGCTGGGCGACCTGTTCGACGTGGCGGTCCTGCCCTTCCTGCTGGAGCCCATCGCACACGACCGCGCCAACTTCCAGGACGACAACCTGCACCCCACCGCGGACGCGCAGCCGGCGATCGCGGCGCATGTGTGGACGGCCTTGGATCCGCTTCTGAACCGTGCATGTCCCGCCGCGCCGCGTTGATTGCAGCACCACCGGGCGGGTAGCAGACTGGATGCACACACTGGCCGGAGACCCGCCATGAAGCCGAACCGCAAACCGGGACCCGCGACCGCGTTCGTCCTTGCCGGCGCGCTGGCGCTGGCCGGCGCCGCCGGCGCGGTCAACGTCACCGACCCGGACTATCCACGCAGCCTGGACACCGCGGGCCCCGTGGCCGTCAGCTGGACCGACCCGGCGGACTTCACCGAGATCCGCCACAGCCGCAACCGCTTCGAATCGCGGCACGGCGACTGGGTCCGGGACATCGCCGCCCACCTGGCCCGCCGCGCCGCCGGCGCGCTCGCCCCCGGCGAACGCCTCGAGGTCGAGATCACCGACATCAAGCGGGCCGGCGAATTCGAGCCCGCGACCACCAGCAGCAACCACGTGCGCGTCATCCGCGACATCTACCCGCCGCGGATCGACCTGCGCTACACGCGCTACGACGCAGCCGGCCAGGTCGTCGACAGCGGCGAGCGCCAGCTCACCGACATCGGCTTCCTGCATCGCGGCGTCGGCACCGTGGCGCTGAACGACGGGCTGCGGCACGAGAAGCGCCTGATCGACGACTGGGTCCGCAGCGACCTCGCCAAGCCACGCTGACGGGCGGATGGCGGTCTACGTGGACGATGCGGTCACGCTCTGGCGCGGCCGCCGCTGGGCGCACCTGATGGCGGACACGCTGGACGAGCTGCACGCCTTCGCTGCCTCGCTGGGCATGCCTCGGCATGCATTCCAGGACCGGACCAGCGGCGCCCATTACGACGTCACCGCCGAACTTCGCGAGCGCGCGATCGCGCTCGGCGCGGTGCCCATCTCGCGGCATCGCGACCGCGAACAGATGCGCGCGGTGATCGCGAACGCGCGCCGCCAGGGCCGCCGCCACCCGCCACCGGGCGACACTGTCGACGACCTGCAGCAGGAGACCCGCGAATGACCGGATTCGACCTCACGCCACCCGACGCGGCGCAGCGCCGCGCGCTCGCCGACGGCCTCGACGACGAAGCGCGGCGCGTGCTCCTGTCCCACGGCACCGAGGCGCCGTTCTGCGGCGCCTTCCTCGACAACCACCGCGACGGCGTCTACGCCTGCGGGTTCTGCGGCCTGCCGCTCTTCCTCTCCAGCGCGAAGTTCGATTCCGGCACCGGCTGGCCCAGCTTCTTCGAGCCGATCGAGCCGTCGCACGTGCGCCGCGTGCGCGACACCAGCCACGGCATGGTCCGCGTCGAGGACGTCTGCGCGCGCTGCGGCAGCCACCTGGGCCATGTCTTCCCCGACGGCCCCCCGCCCACCGGCGAGCGCCACTGCCTCAACTCCGCCGCCCTGCGCTTCATCGCCGACGGCGAATCCCTGCCCGACCTGCTCGGGCGCGGTGCCCCCGAGGGCCGGCCGCTGCGCTGAGGGCTGCAGCCTCCGGCGCCGCCAAGTATCCTCTTGCGCCGCGCGCCCCGCGCGCGCCGGCAACAGCGCAGGAACCCGCCATGACGCAGACCCCTCCCGACCGACTCAGCAACGATCCCCGCAGCCCGCACTACGACGAGGCCGCCCTCGGCCGCGGCGTCGGCATCCGGTTCAACGGCGAGGAGCGCACGAACGTGGAGGAGTACTGCGTGAGCGAGGGCTGGATCCGCGTCGCCGTGGGCCGCGCGCTGGACCGCCGCGGCAACCCGATGACGATGAAGGTCAACGGACGGGTCGAGCCCTATTTCCGCAGCCCGGCCTGATACCCGGGCGGGGCCCGGCCGGCGTGGGCGTCAGTCGCGCTCCTCGCCGACCACCCGCCCGTCCTCGGGATCCAGCGTCAGCCTGACGTCGCGGCCGTCCGCGTCCTCGGCCTCGGCGGTCCAGACGCCATCGTCGAACTCGACGTCATGGACCTTGCCGTAGCCCTCGGCGGCAAGCCTCGCGCGCACGTCGGCCTCGCCGAGCCGGGCGACGCGGTCCTCCGGATACACCTTGCCGGTGGCCGGATCGATGCGCAGGTCGACGCGCTGCCCGTCGGCGCTGCGGGCGTCGGCTTCCCACATGCCATCGTCGAACTCGATGTCGTTGACGTCCGTATAGCCCTGGGCTTCCAGCGCGGCGCGTACCTGCGGCGCGGTCAGCGGCGCGTCGCCGTCGGCGGCGTCCTGCGCCTCCGCCGCGCTGCCCGCGCCGAGCCCGAGTGCCAGCGCGATCGTGAGGATGCTTGCCTTTGCCATGGGGAACTTCCTGCGTGTGGGGGCCGCGAGTATTGGCCCGCGCGTGCGAAACGCGCATGAAGATGACCGGCGCGTTCATCCAGCGCGCTCCCGCTCACGCGGCGTCGATCCGTCCGCGCGGAGAATCGCCGCACCCACCCGAGTTGGAGCACGACCGATGACACTTCGCATTCACCACACCAGCCTTGCCGCCGCCGCGCTTGCGCTCATGCTCGCGGGCGGCTCCGCGATCGCGAACGACGATCCGAAGACCGACAAGGCGCAGCTCGGCGATTCCGACCAGCCGCTCGGCGATACCTGGATCACCACCAAGGTCAAGGCCAGCCTGCTGGCCGACGAAGACGTGGCAGGGCTCGAGGTCGACGTCGAGACCGTGAATGGAGTCGTGACGCTGCGCGGCGACGTGTCCAGCCAGGCGCAGATCGACGAGGCCAAGCGCATCGCTTCCGGGATCGAAGGCGTCCGCGAGGTCGACGCCAGCGGCCTGAGCATCGACGCCACCGAGTAACAGGAAGCGGCACCTCCAGGATGGAGACGGGCACCGGTTCGCCGGTGCCCTTTTTCTTGCCGGGCGCCGCGACAAGCCGCAGTCATCGATGCGTCTTAACGCCGCGTGCGCGCGACCTGCACGCGCACGGAACCACGGCCGCGCAATAGTCGTCCTTCCCCCCGACGATCGCAGGAGCAACACATGAGCAACCGCCATTCCACCCCCGACGCCAACCGCGACCCGATCTCCGGCGCGCCCGGCTCCCATCCCGTGGGCGTGGCCGCCGGTGGTGCCGCCGGTGCGCTCGCGGGCGCCGCCGTCGGCAGCATCTTCGGCCCCATCGGCACGCTCGTGGGTGGCAGCGTCGGCGCCGTGGGCGGCGCGGCCGGAGGCAAGGCGCTCGCCGAACAGGTCGACCCCACCACGGAGGTCGAGTACTGGCGCGAGAGCGCCAGCGGCCGCGACTATTACAAGGCCGATCGCGACTTCGACCGCGACTACGCGCCGGCCTACCGGCTGGGCACGGAGTTCCGCAACGAGGCCGGCGCGCGCGACTGGACCGAGGCCGAGTCGCAGCTGCGCGAACGCTGGGAGCGCGCGCGCGGCGAGTCGTCGCTGGACTGGACGTCGGCGCGCCCCGCGGTCCAGGACGCATACAACCGCGCCGACCGCACCTACGCCGCCTACGAGGACACCGACGGCCACTACTCGCGAACCTGGGAGACGTCGCCCTACCGTAGCGAAGGCTTCGGCTTCGACGACTACCGCCCGGCCTACCGCTACGGCACCCGTGCGCGCGCCTCGCGCCCCGACGCCGCCTGGTCGCCCGAGGTGGAGTCCGAACTGGAGCGCGGCTGGACCGAGGCGCGCGGCAATTCGCGCCTGGCCTGGGCCGAGGCCAGGGAAGCCGTGCGCGATGCCTGGCACCGGGTCGAGGAGCGCCTCCCCGGCGACGCCGACCGCGACGGCCGCTGAGCCGGACGGCCCGGGGGCATGGGCGCTCCCGGGCCGACGCCGGTGCAACGATGCATCCCCCTTCGCGGGCCCGGGCGACCGGGCCCGCGACCTTAGAATGGACGGCGGACGCATCGACCCCAAGGGAGCCAGCCGTGCCAGACCGTATCCGCCATCCCGGGTTCCGCGACCGCGTGGCCAGCGCGGAACAGGCGGCGGCCGCGATCGGCCCGGGCATGACGGTGGCGATGAGCGGCTTCACCGGCGCCGGCTACCCCAAGGCCGTCCCCCAGGCGCTGGCGGCCCGCGTCGAACGCGCCAACGCCGCCGGCGAGCGCTTCCGCATCAAGGTGCTCACCGGCGCTTCGACCGCGCCCGAGCTGGACGGCGCCCTGGCGAAGGTCGAAGGCATGGAGCTTCGCCTGCCCTACCAGTCCGACCCCGCGGTGCGCGAGCGCATCAACGCCGGGACCCTGGACTACATCGACATCCACCTGAGCCACGTCGCGCAGCACACCTGGTTCGGCTTCTTCGGGAAGATCGACGTGGCGGTGGTCGAGGTCGCGGGCATCCGCGAGGACGGCCGGCTCATCCCTTCGTCGTCGGTGGGCAACAACAAGACCTGGCTGGAACAGGCCGACAAGGTGATCCTCGAGGTCAACAGCTGGCAGCCGGCGGCACTCGACGGCATGCACGACGTGTATTACGGCACCGCGCTGCCGCCCGACCGGAAGCCGATCCTGCTCGAGCGCCCCGATGACCGCATCGGCCAGCCCTACCTCGAGGTCGACCTGGACAAGGTGGTGGCGGTGGTCGAGACCCACGCCCCGGACCGCAACTCCGCGTTCAGCCCGCCGGACGAAGCCTCGCGGCAGATCGCCGGCCACCTGATCGACTTCCTGCGCGAGGAAATCCGGCGCGGCCGGCTCACCGACAGGCTGCTGCCGCTGCAGTCGGGGGTGGGCAACATCGCCAACGCCGTGCTCGCCGGCCTGGCCGAAGGCGGCTTCGAGGGCCTGGCGGCCTACACCGAGGTCATCCAGGACGGGATGCTGAAGCTGCTGAAGGAGGGAGTGCTGCGCATGGCGTCGGCGACCTCGTTCTCGCTCAGCCCGGAAGGCATCGAGGAGTTCAACGCCAACGTCGACTTCTACAGCAAGCGCATCCTGCTGCGCCCGCAGGAGATCTCGAACCATCCGGAGCTGATCCGGCGCCTTGGGTGCATCGCCATGAACGGCATGATCGAGGCGGACATCTACGGCAACGTCAACTCCACCCACATCGCCGGCAGCCGGATCATGAACGGCATCGGCGGCTCGGGCGACTTCGCGCGCAACGCCTACCTGTCGGTCTTCATGTCACCGAGCACGGCCAAGGGCGGCAAGGTGTCGGGCATCGTGCCGATGGCCAGCCACGTCGACCACACCGAGCACGACACCATGGTGGTGGTGACCGAACAGGGCCTGGCCGACCTGCGCGGGCTCGCGCCGCGCCAGCGCGCCCGGCGGATCATCGCCAACTGCGCGCATCCGGACTTCCGCCCGCTGCTCGAGGACTATTTCGAGCGCGCCGACCGCGACGGCTACGGCCGACACACGCCGCACCTGCTGGACGAGGCGCTTTCCTGGCACCAGCGCCTGGTCCGGACCGGCAGCATGTTCCCCGCGGGCGCCGGCGGGACCTAGTCCGCGGGCAGCGCCCCGAACAGCAGCCAGAGCCGGGCCAGGCGCTCGTTCACGAACACCCGCGCCTCGAAGCCGGCCTGCCGGGCCGAGAGCTCGCAGTGCTCCACCTGGTCGAGCCCGTGCGGCTTCACGTGGGCGATTCGCACGGATTCCAGCCCGGAACCGAGCAGCGTCCCCACCAGGGACTGCCACTCCGCGGCACCCAGCGCCGGCCCGCGCAGCTCGTCGACCAGAAGCACGTAGTCCGGCCGGTCCCGCCGCGATTCCTCGGCGATCGCGCGCCAATAGGCGACGGTCGCCTCCATCGACGCCGGTCCCCGGACATAGACGCGAAGCGTCCGTGCCTCCCGGGATTTGACAATCTTCAACCCCTGCATGCGCCGCCCGGCTCGCTGCGTGTGGTCGGCGAAACAACGCGGAAAGCGCGCAGCGACGCCCCTGTCACGACCTGAACGGTATTCCGTCACAGTTGGCACGGACATTGCTCACGATCCCCGGGATCGCGGATGACCCGCGGCGTCCATACGGAAAGGGGAGAAACATGAGCAGGACACGCAACAGGACGGCGCTTGCGGGCGCCCTTGCACTCGCCATCGCCTCCGGCGCCGCATCCGCGGAGCCGCGGATCGTCTCGGTCGTCACCCTCGACGACCTTGGGGCCTTCGTGGTCCTCGGCGAGGACCTGCAGTACTCGGCCGCGCGTTCGCGGATCACGCTGGGCGACGTGGGCGACGTCAGCCGCCACTGCATGCGCTCGCGCGGGCCCGACTCGCTGACCATGCTGACCTGCACGCTTCCCGGCGGCCTGCCGCCGGCTGGCGACTACATGCTCACCATCGAACACTTCAGCAGCACCGGCACGACGCAGCTGGACTACGGCCTGACCATCGGCGCCGTCGGCCCGCAGGGCCCGCGCGGACCCGAGGGCGAGGCCGGTCCCACCGGACCGCGCGGTGAGCGCGGCGACACCGGTCCCGCCGGCCCGCAGGGGGCGCAGGGGCCCGCCGGTGAAACCGGTCCGCAGGGCGAGCGCGGCGAAGCCGGTCCCGCCGGTCCGCAGGGCGAACAGGGTCCGCAGGGCGAAGCGGGTCCGGTCGGCCCGCAGGGCGACGTAGGCCCGGTCGGCCCGCAGGGCGAGCAGGGCCCCGTCGGCGCTACCGGCCCCCAGGGCGAGCGCGGCGAGACCGGTCCGGTCGGGCCGCAGGGCGAGCGTGGCGAAGCCGGTCCCGCTGGTCCGCAGGGCGAACAGGGCCCCACCGGTGCTACCGGTCCGCAGGGCGAGCGTGGCGAAACCGGTCCGGCCGGCCCGCAGGGCGAGCGTGGCGAAATGGGCCCCGCCGGGCCGCAGGGCGAGCAGGGCCCCGTCGGTGCCGCTGGCCCCCAGGGCGAGCGTGGCGAAGCCGGTCCCGCTGGCCCCCAGGGCGAGCGCGGCGAAATGGGCCCCGCTGGTCCGCAGGGCGAGCGCGGCGAAGCCGGTCCCGCTGGCCCGCAGGGCGAACAGGGCCCGGCCGGCGCTACCGGTCCGATCGGGCCAATGGGACCCATGGGTCCGGCGGGTCCGGCGGGTCCCGAGGGCGCGATGGGCCCCGCGGGTCCCCAGGGCCCGGCAGGACCGCAGGGCCCCGCGGGCATCGGCGCGCTCGAGTACCTGACCTCCGAGGCCACCATTTCCAGCCTGGCCATGAGCCGCGCGATCGCGACCTGCCCGTCCTATGCGATCGCCGTCAACGGTGGCGTGTACGTGGAAGGCCACGCCGAGGACGGCTTCGGCGCCGGGGACGTGGACGGGGTGTACCTCAACACCAGCGGGCGCGGGCGCAATGCGCGCGAGTGGGTGGTGATCGCCTCCAACCGCCGCCTGGGCGGGTCGCGGACGGTGACCTTCTGGGTCGCGTGCGGCCAGGCGGCCAGCGGCGGGACCGCCGCGGCCATGGGGGGCAGCGCGGAATGGCGCTTCGACGCCAGGAAGATGTCCGACTGAGTCCGGTCCGGGGCAGGGACGCCCCACTCCGGCCGCGACATGCGAAGGCACGCCCCCGGGCGTGCCTTCGTCGTCCTGCGGGGCACGCCGGCCGGCGCACCGCCGCCGGCGCAGCCGCGATCAGGCGTGCAGCGGGTTCGGCCTGTCCGTGTCGATCCGGTAGAGCTTGAGCGCGCGCGCCGCGTCCTTGGCGGTCATCCTGCCGTCCCTGGCCAGCGCGTCGATCGCGGCGTGTGCGATGTGGAAGCGGTCGACCTCGAAGTGGCGGCGCAGGTTGGCCCGGGTGTCCGAGCGGCCGAAGCCGTCCGTGCCCAGCACCGTGTAGCGCATCGGCACGAAGGCGCGGATCTGGTCGGCGAAGGCGCGCACGTAGTCGGTGGCGGCGATCGCCGGGCCCTGCCGGCCCTCGAGCATCGCGGTGACGTAGGGCTTGCGCGGCTTCTTCGCCTCGGGGTTGAGGCGGTTCCAGCGCTCGGCGTCGAAGCCGTCCCGGCCGAGCTCGGTGAAGCTGGGGCAGGACCAGATGTCGGCGGTGACCCCGAAGTCCTTGTCCAGCAGCTCGGCCGCGGCGATCGCCTCGCGCAGGATCGTGCCGGAGCCCATCAGCTGCACGCGCAGCTCGCCCTTCTTCGGCTTGCCTGCGTCCTTCAGCAGGTACATGCCGCGGATCACGCCCTCGGCCGCGCCCTCGGGCAGCGCCGGGTGGGCGTAGTTCTCGTTCATCAGGGTGATGTACCAGTACTCGTCCTGCTGCTCCTCGAGCATCCGCTGCATGCCGTGCTGGACGATCACCGCCACCTCGCCGGCGAAGGTCGGATCGTAGGCGCGGCAGTTCGGGATCGCCCCCGCAAGCAGGTGGCTGTGGCCGTCCTCGTGCTGCAGGCCCTCGCCGTTGAGAGTGGTGCGGCCGGCGGTGCCGCCGAGCAGGAAGCCGCGCGCGCGCATGTCGGCCGCCTGCCAGGCGGCGTCACCGACGCGCTGGAAGCCGAACATCGAATAGTAGATGTAGAACGGCATCAGCTGCAGGTCGTTGGTGCTGTAGCTGGTGGCGGCCGCCATCCACGACGCGAAGGCGCCGGCCTCGGAAATGCCTTCCTGCAGCACCTGGCCGGCCGCGTCCTCGCGGTAGTACATGAGCTGGTCGCGGTCGACCGGCTTGTACTTCTGCCCGTGCGGCGCATAGATGCCGATCTGCCGGAACAGGCCTTCCATGCCGAAGGTGCGCGCCTCGTCGGCCACGATCGGCACCACGCGCGGGCCGACCTGCTTGTCGCGCAGGATGATGCCCAGCGACTGCACGAAGGCCATGGTGGTGCTGATCTCGCGCTCGCCGGTGTCCTTGAGCAGGCGCTCGAACACCTCGAGCCTGGGCGCCGGCAGGCTGGTCGACGCCTTGCGGCGCCGCTGCGGCAGGAAACCGCCGAGCGCGGCGCGGCGCTCCTTCATGTACTCCACTTCCTCGGACTTCTCGCCGGGGTGGTAGAAGGGAACGGCGCCGTCCTTCAGCTGGGCGTCGTCGAGCGGGATCCTGAAGCGGTCGCGGAACGCGCGCACGGCCTCGTCGTCGAGCTTCTTGGTCTGGTGGGTCGGATTGAGCGCCTCGCCGGCCGAGCCCATGCCGTAGCCCTTGACGGTCTTGGCCAGGATCACGGTCGGCTGCCCGGTGGTCTCCACCGCCGCGCGGTAGGCCGCGTACACCTTGTGCGGGTCGTGGCCGCCGCGGTTCAGGCGCCAGATGTCCTCGTCGGACAGGTTGGCCACCATCTCCAGGGTCTCGGGGTACTTCCCGAAGAAGTTGTCGCGCGTGTACTTGCCGCCGAACGCCTTGCAGTTCTGGTATTCGCCGTCGACGGTTTCCATCATCAGCTTGCGCAGGATGCCGTCCTTGTCGCGCGCCAGCAGCGG
>LSQX01060063.1_pt1 | contig 10229 bp, 8 predicted proteins | sample 654561 | NCBI WGS metagenome assembly LSQX01 (sample SAMN04489861, study PRJNA283612) | anaerobic digester metagenome | isolation source: 4 biogas reactors fed with cattle manure at either 37C or 55C with and... | place: Denmark: Kongens Lyngby | collected 2014
TCCTTCAAGCTTATCCCGAGTCTTGTCAATAATATCAGTAATACTCTTCAGTGCAGTTTTAGTAAAATCCATACCTGTTGACATTTTTTCAAGCACATTCTTCAGACTTCCTGAAGCTATGGCTTCATACATAACTTTCTTAATGTCAAATTTCATCAAATCCGGAGCTTCTTCAGGACTTTCAGGTACCTCTTCTGACTCCAAATCTTCTGTGTCAGGTTCGGGGATTTCCAGCTCATTAAGTGCACTCAACAAAATATTTCTCTGAGCCTCAAGTTCTTCTAAGGCCATTTCGATTTCATCTTTAGCCATACATAACCTCCTTCGCCCACTTCTTTAAAGCCTAATCTATAATATGCAATATCACCAAATGTTGCCCCTTTGAATAATTTATCAGTATCACTATAAAGGAGGATTCTAAAGTGGACAATAAGTTTGATGAATTAAAAAAAGAAATCAAAGAGTCAATGAAAACCCCGGAAGATTTAGGTGATGTGTTTTTAAAATTCGGTATTACCCCGGAAAATCCCGAAACCCTTAAGCAGGTCATCAAAGATGCGGGAATAGACGAAGTGGAACTAAGCCCTGAAAAAGCCGCTGAAATGGTTAAGAACATGACGGATAACCTTCCCCCGGAAATGAAAAAGTACATGGCGGGTATGATTGAGAGTATCTCTGATGCAATTACCACTATTCCCATGCCCGAGGATGTGCAAAAATTAATGGAAAACTGGAAACATGGAGACGAAACCGAAAGCGAACGCGAATAATTGGGTACGGGTACAAATTATTCTCCCTACAGCACCATGCACTGTCAACGCAGTCCGTCTCTGGAAAGTGCATGGTTGCCAGGTGCCTATTGCTACAAAACCTGTATAAAAGTGAAGGTGTCAACAACCCCGCCAATTCATGTTTTATATTACTCTAAACGCAGGGAAGAGTCTTAGCTCCTTCGCTTCGTTCAGGATCCAATCTTAACCAACTTCCATCCCGTGACTTTTCACCCAGTCTGCCGTCCTTTTGACACAAACAAATGGGCTTTCGCCGCCAAGTTGTTACCATACCCTACGCACATAAAAAGCCCTAAATTATTTAGGGCTTTTTTAGCTCCACCATTTTCTCTTCTTGATGCCACTGGACCTCATAGCCCATGACCTCAGCCAAAGGCTTTACGGGCACCATAACCTTTCCATCCACCGGATAAGCGGTCAAGGAAAACCAACTTATATCTTCATAACCAACTCTTGTTGCAACCTGGTATAAAATCGGATCCCAAATCACATCCCAGCCCAGCCGTTCCGTAAAGAAATCCAGAGGAGCCAATGTAACTCCGTTGACGATAACAGGAGCAGGTTCCAAAAGCAAGGGCCTGCCCATTACATAAGCCGTATCAGAGCCCGGGCTGACTATAACGGATTTCTCAAAGCCTGCAGGGAGAGCAGGGGAATCATCTTGTAACAAGGCTCTAAATTTATCCGGCGTCGTATCCGGGGGTATTATTATCCGGTTTAAAGTCATGGGAGGCGAATCTTGATATACAAAGCCTTTACTGACCGTGAATCCCAGTTTATACCCGTTGGTTTCGGCAGCCTTTACCGAAACATCATTAAATTTACCGTAAGGGTAAGCGATGCTTCTGGGTTTTAGAAGGCCAATTTCGTCGAAAACTTCGTTTACCTGTTCAAAATCTAGGGATATACGGTCTTTACACATGGATAACAGACAAGGTTTCCCATTTATAAAATCATGGGCATCAAAGGTGTGATTGCCGAATTCTACAAGGCCGCTATCGGCCATTTCTTTTATTTGGTCAAAGTAAAGCTTGGCAATGACACTCGGATTCTGAGTTTGTCCATCTTTCATCATTTTACTACCTATAATGAAAATCAGTGCCTTAAAATCATACTTTTTCAATATCGGATAAGCATAAGTGTAATTAGACGCATAACCGTCATCGAAAGTGATAACCACCGTTTTTTGCGGCAATTTCTTCTTATTATATAAAAACTCCTCAATATCGTTTGATGAGGCGGTATAATAGCCATGTTCATAGAGGTATTTCATCTGGTCTTCAAATTCCGAAAGGGGAACAACAGTATCGATACTTTTTGATAAAGCTTCAGGAACAATATGATGATAGCAGAGTACGGCTACCCTGGGTTTCTCATCGGTCTTTGACACCTGTGCGGCTAATGAAGGTGCAGGGAAATTTGAAATAAATACAAAAAGTGATAGCAACAACAAAAAAGTTATTTTCAACAATTGGAACTTGCAATGGCGCGAAAAGTGCACAATATATTCTCCTTTCCAAAAAAAACAGATGAACATGAAGTGTCAAGGGGACGGGGTTATTGACACCCTTCCATATCACCTACTCGGCGCTGAAAGGCGCCTGTCTACTCGACGTGTCATCCTTGTTTTCATTGCCCGTCATTATTCTTTTATAATTACCCAAGCACTATACTATCATATTGGTAATATAGAGTAAATATCACAAATTTTACAACCGCCTTACAAAAAAACATATTTTTTTGATATAATTAGAACACTAAATGACACCCAAAGTTCTAAAAAAGAAGTAATTGATTTTAGTAGTAGGGTTTTGGATTTTATTATTAAAGAAATGGAGGAATTTTAAAAATGGAAAAAAGAGTTAGTTCGAGAGGAATTATTATTGAAGATGACAATGTTTATGCAATGTTTAGAAGAAGAATTAAGGATGATGGCATAATAAAGGAATATTACGTTATTCCAGGTGGAGGTATCAACGAAAATGAAACACTAGAAGAAAATGTAATCAGAGAAATGAAAGAAGAATTTTCAGTTGATGTGAAAATAAAAGGATATTTAGGAAAAGATGAAAGTGATGAAACTATAGCACATTTCTTTAGTTGTTCTATTATAAATGGCACACCAAAATTAGGGGGAGAGGAATTGGAAAGATGTACCGAACAGAATTATTACGAAATTAGAAAAGTTGCAATTGAGGATTTAGATAAAGTAGATATATTATCAACAGATATGATTATGAAAGCATTTAAAGAAGAATATATCGAACAATAAAATTTAGGGGGTTTTGGAATTGAATAAAGAAGAATTAGAAAAATTATTTTTAGAACAAGTTAAAAAACGAATTAGTGAAGAAAGAAAAGAACAAATTGATTGGTTAGAGAGAATACCATAGGAATATAAAGGAAGATATGCCGAAGTTAAATGGGGTGATGAAGATTTAGTCGAAAATTTATCTGGTATGTGTATAACTCGAATTAAAAAACTGGAAAATCTAGAAAACAATCCATATTTTGGTAGTTTTTCGTTTGCTTTAAACGGAGAAAATAATCAAACATTTAGATTAGGAAAAACTGTATAAATCACATTAAAGAGTTAATACAGGTTATAAACTTTGAAATAGCCATTTTTTCATTAACTTCTTTGATATAAATATATTCTTCATTGTCATACACATAACCAACTAGGAATGTTTTGGTATTAGATACAATAACTTTATGAGGATTAATTACTCCTAAATTGGTATTACTTAATTTAATAATACTACCATTTAAATATTCTATATTAATTTTTGATGTATTAATATACTTATTTAACTTACTTTTTAAAACACTAGGAAATTCTAAATGTTCTATGGTTGTTTTCATAAACAAATCAATCCTCCTTTCCAAAATATGAAAAAACCCATAATATCAAGTATTATGAGTTTCTATGTAATAACTTACAAAGTGTGCAAGTTTTAATAACTATGGAGCAGATGATGGGAATCGAACCCACGTAATCAGCTTGGAAGGCTGAAATTCTACCATTGAACTACATCTGCAGGCACTTATAATTATAACAATTTTTTTATATATGTCAATAATTATAAGGTAATTAATGTTATTATTTTATTAATTTGTTTTAATAACAAGATGTTGATTTTGGAATGCTGCATTGTTTTTTGGGTCTACAATTTGACCATGTTCTAATAAATCTTGCCATTTTGTAATTATGGAAAAAGAACTATTTTTATATTTTTCTAATTCTTTCGGAAGTATGTTTCCATCTAAAGGCCTAATTCTAATAACTGGCCCACTTCCTCCACCATATGAACCACTTATTGATTCTATAGTGTAAGCATAACCATTTTGCGTTCCCAAATACATTCCAGTATGGCCCCTTCCATTGGTGCCCACATATGATACAGGATCTCCAGCGTTGTATTTTTGAGTTATTGAACTACTATCACTATAATTATCATTATAATCAGCTTTTCTTGGATTTCTATTAATTACTTTGCCTTCTGCTACGTTACCACTATTAGTTTGTGTCCATAAAGCATAATTTGTGCAATCTAATCCTTGCCCCGATTTATCCCAATTAGAATTAATTCCTACATATCTGAAGTTTCCTAATCCATCAGTTGTTGTAGATCCTTTTGCAGCTGGTCTAAAACCGGTTTTTAATTGCCAAAACAATGTAACTTGAGGTGCTTTATCAGTTCCCCAAATACCAGCATCTTTCATTTTTGTTTGAAGCTCGTTTAAACTTATTGCCGCTTCTTGAAGATAAGCACTATCTCTTTTTGTAGTATTAGGACTCGAATTAAAATTAATCATCATTTCAGTAAAATTAAAACTCATTAAAGGATTTTCACCTTTTAATGTAGCTTGAATTGCATAATCAGCTAATTGTGAATTAAACTCTGAAAAAGAAATAACGTTTGTGTCAATGACTCCAGTAGTATTTATATTTGTTGTCTCATTTAGAATATTAGAATTATCTTGAATAATGGTTGTTTCTTCAACTATATTATTATTTGTTTGATTAGAAGTTGTTGAGCTATCAATAATACCTTGACTTGTTGCTTCTTTATAATTATTATAAGCGATATTAAAATTAACAATTATATTTTCTAATGTTTTTAAAATATCATTATATTCTTTTTTTATATCCTCTATATTTTTTAAAGTTTCATTTGATTTTTTTCCATCCCAATTTTTATCTATAGTTTCTAAATCAGTATTAATAGCGTTAAATTTTTCAAAGATTTTCTCTTTGATTTTTATTAATTCTTCTTCAGTTTTAATCATATTACTAAAAGTAACATTAGTATTATTCATATAAACCTCTTTATTATGAAATTATATCACTTATTGTTTACTTTTTCAAAGGTTTTGAGTATACTTTTATATGGTTAGGAAGTGATACTATGATTAGTACTAAAGATTTAACACTTAGATTTGGTGGAAGAATATTATTTGAAAATGTAAATATTAAATTTACTGAGGGAAATTGTTATGGATTGATAGGCGCAAACGGAAGTGGTAAATCTACTTTTTTAAAAGTGCTTTCAAACGAAATAGAACCTACCAAAGGTGAAGTAATAGTTGGGAATAAAGAAAGATTGTCAACTTTAAAACAAGATCAAAATTTATATTCTAAAGAAAAAGTAATAGATGTTGTTATTATGGGTAATAAAAGATTATATGACATTATAAATGAAAAGGATAAACTATACTCTAAAACAGAATTTACTGATGAAGATGGAATTAAACTAGGTAATCTTGAAGCTGAATTTGCGGAAATGAATGGATGGCAAGCAGAGAGTGATGCTGCAATATTATTAAATGGTTTAGGGGTACCAACTGAATTATATGAAAAGAAAATGGAAGAAATAGATAATTCAAATAAAATTAAAGTTCTTCTTGCACAAGCTTTGTTTGGGGAGCCAGATGTTCTCTTATTAGATGAACCCACTAATGGTTTAGATATAGACGCTAAATTATGGTTAGAAGAGTTTTTAATAGAGTTTAGCAATACTTTAATAGTAGTATCTCATGATAGACATTTTTTAAATAAAGTGTGTACACATATTGTGGATATAGATTATGAAAAGTTAACGTTATATGTTGGTAATTATGACTTTTGGAGACAATCAAGCGAATTGATGCAAAAGCAAATGAAGGATTCTAATGTAAAAAAAGAAAAACAAATTAAAGAACTTCAAGATTTTATTGCGAGATTTTCTGCTAATGCATCGAAATCAAAACAAGCAACTTCTAGAAAGAAAACATTGGAAAAAATTATATTAGATGAAATTAAACCTTCAAGTAGAAGATATCCTTATATTAATTTTAAAATTGATAAACCTTTAGGAAAAGATGTATTAACAACTAAAAATTTATGTGTATCTGTAGAAGGAAAAAGAGTATTAAATAATTTGAATTTGTCTTTAAATAATACAGATAAGATAGCTTTTATAGGAAGCAATGAATTAGCAATTACAACTTTATTTAAAGCATTATCTGGAGAAATTGAAATAGATAGTGGAGAAATAGTTTGGGGATCAAGTGTTATTAAATCTTATTTTCCAAAAAATAATGATTCGTATTTTAATGTTGATAAAAATATAATTCAATGGTTACAAGAATATTCTACAGAAAAAGATGAACAATATGTAAGAGGATTTCTAGGAAGAATGTTATTTACTGGAGAAGAATCTTTGAAGAAAGTTAAAGTATTAAGCGGTGGAGAAAAAGTAAGATGTATGTTGTCTAAAATGATGTTAAGCTTTGCGAATGTATTAATATTAGATGAACCTACTAATCATTTGGATATAGAAACAATTACATCTTTAAATGAAGGAATGTTAGATTTTAAAGGTGCCATTTTATTTAGAACACATGATCATGAGTTGATAGAAACAGTTGCTAATAGAATAATAGAATTTAAAGAAGATGGTAAATATATTGATAAGATGTTGAAATATAGTGAATACATAGAAAAAGTGAACGATTAAGTTCACTTTTAATTATTTTCAATAGTGTATTTTGATAATGTTTCAAAAGTATTATTTATATATTCTTTTGGAACAAAGGTTATAACACCTCTAGTAACCAAATCTGTAGTAACTATTTGTCCACTATTAATTTTAACATATATAAACATTTTATTATCTTCTTTATATAAAGCACTAAAGTCTACTACTCCAGAACTAGTCATATTAGCATAAGATACAACCGCAAAGTTATTATCTAATATATTATCAATGTTCTTATTATTAGGAATTGTAATGTTTCTAGAGGATATAAATTCATTAAATTCTGTTTTACTTGTTAATACTTTTGTTTTAAATTTATTTTTATAACTTACTTCTTCATCATAATAAGAAGATTTATATAAAATTATTTCTAATTTATTAATTGAATCATCATTATTATCATTTAATTTTATAGAATTATTTCGAATCTTCTTGATAGATAAGCCATCTGCTTGAACGGGATAACTCTCTCTTAATACGCCAGTAGTCTTTATTTTAACAATATCATTTAAAGATATATTTTGAATATCAATGTTTTTAAAATATACAGTGTAGGGTTCGTTATTTGCTTCTAATAGTATACTGGATATAATTTCATTACTTTTATTATAAGTAATATCTATTACTCTTCCTTCAATATAAGTACCTTGAATCTTAATAATAATCAATATAATACTAATTATAAATAGAGAAATTCCTAAAATAATATTTTTTTTCATAAAAATCACCTGTATACATTTTAACATATATATTAAAATGATTGAATTAATTTTAATTATTTATTATAATGTATGTATATTTGAATGTTGACAAAGAGTAGTAGTAATTATTAAATCTGTAGAGAATTAGTGTTTGGTGAAAACTAATGATGTATAATTATGAACTCGCTTTGGAATTCAATCGTTTATTACGTTACAATAAATAAGTGCATAGAAATACTATGAACTAAGGTGGTACCGCGATTAATCGTCCTTAGATTTGTAGTGTTTTTTTATAGGAGGAAGTATGTATAATTTTACTAAAATTGAAAAAAAATGGCAAAAAAGATGGGAAGAGAATAAAACATTTAGTGTTAATGAAGATCTAAATAAAAAGAAATTTTATGCTTTAGTAGAGTTCCCATACCCAAGTGGTCATGGATTACATGTTGGACATGTTAAAGCATATACTGGATTAGAGGTTTTATCTAGAAAGAGAAGAATGGAAGGATATAATGTATTATTTCCTATTGGTTTTGATGCTTTTGGATTACCTACTGAAAACTATGCAATAAAAAATAAACTTCATCCTAGAATGGTTGCCGAAAATAATATTGCTATGTTTTTATCTCAAATCAAAAGGATTGGATATTCATTTGATTATGAAAGATTATTTAGTACAACTGATGAATCTTATTATAAATGGACTCAATGGATATTTTTAAAGCTATATGAAAAAGGGTTAGCATTTAGAAGTAAAACGTTAGTTAATTATTGTCCAAGTTGTAAGGTTGTTCTATCTAATGAGGATAGTCAAAATGGAAAGTGTGATATATGTCACAATCAAGTTATTCAAAAAGAAAAAGAAGTATGGTATTTGAGAATAACTGAATATGCAGAAAAGTTATTAGAAGGATTAAATGATTTAGAATGTTCATCTAGTATAAAATTACAACAAGAAAATTGGATTGGTAAAAGTGTTGGTGCTTTTGTTGATTTTAAGGTGGAGAATGATAAATTAAAAGTATATACAACAAGACCAGATACATTATTTGGAGTTACATTTATGGTTATAGCGCCAGAACACGATATAATAGAAAAATATAAAGATAAAATATCAAATATAGAAGAAATATATAAATATAAAGATATTACAAAAAAGAAAACAGAGTTTGAAAGAATTAATTTAACTAAAGAAAAGACTGGAATTAAAATAGAAGGAATAAGCGCAATAAATCCTATTAATAATAAAGAAATTCCTATTTATGTTGCGGATTATGTAATGATGGGATATGGAACTGGCGCAATAATGGCTGTACCAGCTCACGATACAAGAGATTATGAATTTGCTAAGAAGTTTAATATAGAAATAATAAAAGTAATAGAAAGTGAAACTGATGAAATATTTGATGGTGATGGAAAGCATATCAACTCTGATTTTATAAATGATCTAAATAATGAAGAAGCAATAAATAAAATGATAGACTATTTAGAAAAAAATAAAATCGGAGAAAAAGGAATTCAATATAAGATTAAAGATTGGGCATTTAATAGACAAAGATATTGGGGAGAACCAATACCTATAGTTCATTGTGATAGTTGTGGTCATGTACCAGTACCTTATGAAGATTTACCAATAAAATTACCTGAAGTTGAAAATTATGAACCTGGTAAAAATGGAGAAAGTCCATTAGCGAGTATTTCTTCTTTTGTAAATTGTAAGTGTCCTAAATGTGGAAAGGACGCAAAAAGAGAAACTGACACAATGCCACAATGGGCTGGATCTTCTTGGTATTATTTAAGATATACTGATCCTAGAAATGATAAAGAATTAGCGAGTAAAGATAAATTAAATTATTGGCTACCCGTTGATTGTTATAATGGTGGCATGGAACATGTTACAAGACATTTAATTTATTCAAGGTTTTGGCATAGATTTTTATATGATAATGGTTTAGTGCCATATAAAGAACCTTATTTAAAAAGAACTAATCAAGGATTAATATTGGGACCAGATGGCGAAAAGATGAGCAAATCTAAAGGTAATGTAGTAGATCCTATGGATATTGTTGAAGGATTCGGAGCTGATACATTAAGGTTATTTATATTATTTTTAGGTGAATATGGTATGGATTCAGTTTGGAATGATGAATCAATAAAAGGTATAAGTAGATTTTTAGATAAAATATATAATATGAAGGATAAGATTATTAATAGTGAAGAATATACAAAATCATTAGAAAATAAAATAAATAAAACTATTAAAAAAGTTACTTTTGATATAGAAGACGCTAAATATAATACTGCAATATCTGAATTGATGATATTATCAAATGAGTATTCTAAGTTAGAAAATATCACTTCAAAAGATTATATTACTTTAATTAAATTATTAAATCCTTTTGCGCCTCATTTGACTGAAGAAGTAAATGAAATGTTAGGATATAAAGAAATCGCTTATTCTAACTGGCCAGAATACGATGAATCAAAAATGATAGATGATACTTATGAAATGATCATTCAAATAAATGGAAAAATTAGAGGAAAAGAAACTATTTCAACTAATACTTCTAAGGAGGAAATGGAAAGGATTGCAAAAGAAAATGTTAATGTAAAAAAATATTTAGAAGATTCTATTATTCAAAAAGTAATAGTAATACAAAATAAAATAGTTAATATTGTAATAAAATAAAAAAAAATGATATAATCTATATAAT
>LSQX01128972.1_pt2 | contig 10229 bp, 10 predicted proteins | sample 654561 | NCBI WGS metagenome assembly LSQX01 (sample SAMN04489861, study PRJNA283612) | anaerobic digester metagenome | isolation source: 4 biogas reactors fed with cattle manure at either 37C or 55C with and... | place: Denmark: Kongens Lyngby | collected 2014
GCATATTCCGTATTTTGAGGAGTTTATTGCCGAGCGCGATCTGAAACTGTCCAATCTGGGCGGTATTCATATTGAGCCAATGGGCATTTATTCCAAGAGCTTGAAGTCTCTGGATGAACTCAAAGACGGTGATGAGGTCATGATTCCCAACGATACTACTAACTGTGGCCGTGCTCTGTTACTGTTGCAAGCCCAGGGTCTTATCAAACTCGGCGTGGATAGTGTAACTGCCACGGAGAAGGATGTGACAGAGAATCGTCTGAATCTGAAGTTTACGGCTTTGGAAGCCGCAGCAATCCCGACTGTCTATGGTGATGCCGCGATTGCAGTTATTAACGGCAATTATGCTATCCAGCACGGTCTGAATCCGGTCAAGGATGCGCTGGCAATTGAAGGTGCCGAATCGCCTTATGTCAATATTATCGCTGTCCGTACCGAGGAGCTGGAGGCTGAAAAATTCCAGAAGCTGATAGCTGCTCTGCAGACGGAAAAGGTGAAGAAATTTATTGAAGAAACCTATGATGGCTCTGTGGTGCCTGCCTTTACCAATGCCAAGGGCGAAAAGGTAGGTTAAGCCTGTGTAGCGTTGCTGATTGGCAAAGATCAGATACTAAAGTATCTATATCGCTAAATTAAAGATTTGATCTGATTTGCCATGACTTGCGCGAATATCTATAATTATCTGAACATATTATGATTCATAAATAGTTCGGGGAAGGCGCAAAAATGGCGAAACGATCATTTGCCAAAGTTGGAGTCAAGGGTAAGCCCGGCACGATTGTCGTGATAATAATTCTGGTCATTCTGCTGAGCCTGGTGGCGATTTTCGGCATCAGGCTCGGCGGACAGACTCAGATCAAAGGCGCCCGGGATATTCGTTTTGGTATTGATATCAGGGGTGGGGTAGAGGCAATCTTTACCCCACAAGGCTTTGAGGGCAAGCCTACCGCTGAGCAGATGGATGCTGCCAGCCGCATCATAAACCAGAGGCTGGACAATCGGCAGATTCTTGATCGTGATGTGATTGTCGGACGCGACAGTGACCGGATAATTGTGCGCTTTCCCTGGAAGGCAGACGAAGCTGACTTCAATCCGGAAGAAGCGTTGCAAGAACTGGGCGAGATGGCTCTTCTGACTTTTCGCGAGTCCGATGGTACCGTTGCTCTGACCGGAGCCGATGTTAAACGGGCTCGTTTCGGTATGGATCCCAATAGCCAAAGTCCGGTTGTTCTGCTGGAGCTACAAGAACAGGGGCGGGAAAAATTTGCTGAAGTAACCACCCGCCTGGCGGTTAATCAGGATGTTCTCGCTATATATATGGACGACCAGGTAATAAGTCTGCCGTCTGTAAGGGTGCCGATTCTTGATGGACAAGCTGAGATCTCCGGCAACTTCACTACCGAATCCGCCTCGGAACTGGCTCAGACTATTAATTCCGGTGCCCTGCCTTTTGCACTTAAAGCGACCAGTTCATCTACTATCAGTCCCAGCTTGGGTCAGGATTCCCTCAAAGTGATGGTGATCAGCGGCATTATAGCTCTGTTGCTTCTCAGCATCTATATGTTGCTGTATTACCGTCTGACCGGTTTTGCCGCCTGTCTGTCTCTCTACACGCAGGTAGCCGGCATTCTGCTTGCTATTTCCATCCCGCAACAGACCCTGACTTTGCAAGGTATTGCCGGCATTATTCTTTCGATCGGCATGGGCGTAGATGCCAATGTCATCATATCGGAGCGCATTAAAGAAGAACTTAATGCCGGTGATAATCTTCCTACTGCACTCAGTAATGGTTTTACCAGAGCATTCTCATCAGTCTTTGACGGCAATGTGACGGTAGCGATTGCTGCGGCCATGCTGATGTTCTTCGGTTCAGGCACTACCTTGTCTTTTGGCTACTCGCTGTTGGTGGGGGTCATCATGAACGGAATTACCGGTGTCTGGATGACTAGGCTGATGATTGGTTCTTTAGCTAACAACAAATATTTCCAAAACCCTTGGCTCTATGGCAAGCGCAAAACAAGCAATAAGCCTCATAAAGAACCCTACGATTACTGTAGGCATGTGCGTACTTTCGCAGTTTTATCTGCTGTGCTGATTTTAGCCGGTGTTGTTGTATCGGTGATTCGAGGCGTCAATCTTGATATTGATTTCCGCGGCGGCAGTATTATTAATTATGCTTATGAGGGGCAGATAGATCCTGAAGAAGCGAGTTCATTGCTAAAGACTGAATTGAACCGGGAAGTTGGCGCCCAGACAATGGTTTCCAGAGCCGATAGCAGGACAGAAATCTCTTTCAATATCGCCGGCAATCAGTCACTTACCCCCGAACAGCTGGATCAGGTAACAAAGGCACTGGAGCAAGCATATCCGGGAACCGATATCAAACTCTCCTCCTAGCAGTTGGTTGATCCTTTGATCGGTAAGGAAATGCTGCTCAATGGTCTCAAGGCCGTACTACTGGCTTCGGCTCTGATCATTATTTATATCTGGTTCTCATTCCGAAGCATGTCCGGTCCGTCCGCGGGGTTTATGGCTTTGTTAGCATTGTTGCACGATATTCTAGCTGTATTTTTCTTTATTGTCTTGATCGGCGATGCCATTAACGAAACCATCATCGCAGTGATCTTAACTATTTTGGGCTGGTCAATCAATGATACGATTGTGGTTTATGATCGCATTCGTGAAAATATCAGTCTGACCGGTGGGACGATTCCTCTGGATGAGCTGGTAAATAAGTCAATTCGCCAATCCCTGTCACGCTCCGTCAATACTTCGGCAGCAACCTTTCTGGCAGTTGCCGTTGCCTTTATCTTCGCTCAGTTATACGGCCTGTCCAGCATTACTGAGTTTGCCTTGCCTATGATGTTCGGCATTGCGGCCGGGACCTATTCATCGCTCTTTCTGGCCAGCCCGTTATGGGTGCGCTGGAAACAACGAGGGGGTCGCACCGGTTATCATGCCGGAGCTAATGCTGTGGCCTTATTGCTGGCACTGCTCACAGCCATCAGCTTGATAAATTCGCCGGCCAGGTCTGTTCTTGCTGCGGGCGAGGCGGACATTAGCGCTACTGCGCAAATTGAAGAAAGCAAACTTGAAACCGAAGCAGCTGATTTTGAAGCCGAAGAATCAACGACAACATCGGCAGCCGAAAATCTCGACATTCAGACAGATAATGCAGCAGAAATAATTGATTATTGGCCGCAGCTCGAAGACATAAAGGCTAAGGCTTACTTAGTTCTTAATGCCGCAACAGGAGAAGTTATTATTGATTACAACGGCTATAAACGTCTGCCTATGGCAAGTACTACCAAGATATTAACGGCTCTTACCGTACTTAATCTTCCGGGTTTTGATCCGGACAGAATTGTAACAGTCTCACCGCAGGCAACACAGCTGCCATCAGCCGTATCAGCCCGGGCTGGTGTAGTGTCCGGCGAGCAGATCCCTACTGAGGAATGTCTATATGCCTTGATGGTACAATCGGCCAATGACTGCGCTAATGTCCTGGCTGAGAACTATTCTCCCTTGCAGAAAGGAACAGCGCTGGAGAAAAGAAATGCATTTTGCGCCATGGCTACCGAATTCGCCCATAAGTTAGGCGCTGAAAATACAGCAACTACTAATCCCAGCGGCTTCACTCAAGGCGACCATTATTCTACAGCTTATGATCTGGCATTGTTGTCCCAAGAGGGCTTAAAAAATGATTTTTTTCATAAGTTGGTAACAACTAGTGCTTACCGCATGCCGGCTAATAGCAAACACCCTGTCGCGGGTTGGAAAATACTCCGCAACACCAATAAACTGGTTTTGGCCTCGCCTGCATTGTACGGCTCAAGCTACTTTAAGAGCTATGATGGCGTAAAAACAGGCACAACTGATCTGGCAGGCTATTGTCTGGTCGGTGCGGGAACTACTCATGATGATCGTCTTCTGATTGGAGTTATCCTCGGTGCGGAACTGAAATATAAGGGACATCCGCTGGGTATTGATGTTCTGATGCGGTCTTTGCTGGAAGAGGGTGCAGAGAAACTGGGTGTTACTCCTCACGGGCAAGATCCGGGTAATTACGGCCGGGCCTATTCCGGCTATCAGCTGGCCGCTGACGATCCTGACAGCCCGATATCGACCAGCCATTTCACACACCCATCTGTGAATACCGTGACCGGCCAAGAAACAGTTGCTGAAAGCCCGGATACTGAGTCTGAGCCTGCATCAACAACAGTGGGAAGTGAAAACATGACGACAACTAACTCGGAACTGACCAAGAGCAGTTCCGGATTTAGTTTCTCATCGCTGAGCTGGGTTTTATTTTTCCTGCTGGTTGTCGTTCTGATTGTTGTACTCATATTCTTAGGCTATAGCATCAGACGAGACAATAAACGCCGGCGCAGAAGATAATTTGCTGACGAGCATTCAGGAGCATTTGGCGCAAAAACGACAAAATTCGCAGCTTTCGTTAAATAATTTGATTTACAGCTTGACAAGCAAATTATTGCCTGCTAACATGGCAAAGCGTGCTTAAGCACGCCTGGAGCAAGGCTTCGGCTAGATTGATAGGGAGGATTCCATGAAGACATATTTTGCCAAAGAAGGCGAAGTCGAGCGTAAATGGTACGTGGTCGATGCAGAGGGAAAAACTCTGGGTCGTCTCGCCACTGCCATCGCAAGTATTTTGCGTGGTAAGCACAAAGCCGAATTTACGCCTTTTGTCGATACGGGCGATTTTGTAATTGTTATCAATGCTTCCAAGGTGGTCGTGACCGGCAATAAGGAACAACAAAAGTTCTATCGCCGCCATTCCGGTTATCCTGGCGGACTGAAAGAAATTCCTTATAAGCGAGTGATGTCCACTCATCCGGAACGGGTTCTTGAGCATGCGATTAAAGGTATGCTGCCTAAAAACACACTTGGCCGCCAGATGTATCGCAAACTAAAAGTGTACGCCGGACCTGAGCATCCACATACCGCACAGCAACCGGAAAGCATTGAGCTTTGATGAGCCAGAGGGAGAATTAGAATGGCAACAAATAAAAAAGATTATTTTTACGGAACAGGTCGCCGCAAGAGCTCGATTGCTCGTGTCCGCATCTATCCCGGCAAGGGAGATATTGTGATTAACGGCAAGGATATCAATGACTATCTGGAGATGGAAACACTGCGTTATATTGTGCGCCAGCCCCTAAATGAGGTGAATGCCGCTGATCAGTATTCAATTATCGTCAATGTGCATGGCGGCGGCATTGCCGGTCAGGCCGGGGCTATTCGCCATGGCATTTCTCGTGCACTGGTCGAGGCGGACGAGGAGAAATATAAGGCTCCATTGAAACGTGCAGGTTTCCTGACCCGTGATTCCCGCGTCAAGGAGCGTAAAAAATACGGTCTTAAGAAAGCCCGCAAGGCTTCACAGTTCTCCAAACGTTAATAATATCCGCTTAAAAGCAGGCCGGCCGGGCGGTGCAGCAGGCATTTGCCGGCAGGTCTGCTTTTTTTATGCCGCAATACAGACTCTGATATTCGTCTCCCACAAAGGATGCCAGTTTTGATAGAATTGTGCAGAGACCGAGTAATACGATTTATACAATAGGCGGAGAGTTTGTGCAGACTTTTTCTTTCATCAGCAAAACAGCGGAAGAAACCGCTGCCTGGGCGTCCAGACTGGCCGATTTGCTGCAGGCCGGCGATGTTTTGGCTCTGGACGGTGATTTGGGCGCAGGTAAGACAACTCTCGTTTCCGGCCTGGCTTGCCGGCTTGGCGTCAAAGGGCAAGTTGCGAGTCCCACTTTTACACTCCTGCGTGATCATGAAGCGGGCGAAAGGGGAACGGCGCTGTACCATTTTGATGCTTACCGGCTGTCGGGAGTTGATGAATGGTATGAATCCGGCTTTGACGAATACCTCGCGGCGGATGGGATTGCCGCCATTGAATGGGCACAAGTGATCCGTGAGGCTCTGCCTCCCGAGACAATCGAAATTACACTTGAACGACTCGGCGCTAATGAGCGCAGGATCACTGTCAGCTGGTCCGATGCCAGACCGCTGCAAACAACATTATCTTAGGAGCCGAAAATGCTGATACTGGCATCTGATACATCAGGGAAAAGTCTCTCAGTCGCACTATGCGAGGAAGAAAATATCATTGCGGAGGCAACACTGAATTTGGGCTACAAACATTCAGTAACCTACCAGCCGTTGGTTGCTGATTTGCTCACGCGTTCCGGCCGTCAGAAGGAGGAAATCAATCTATTCGTCTGCGCGACAGGACCCGGTTCTTTTACCGGAATCCGGATCGGGGTGAGCACAGCCCGGGGGTTGGCCCAGGGCTTATCTATCCCGGCGGTGGGAGTGCTCACCCTGGAGGCTCTGGCGGAAGCGGTGAGCGGGCCGGGTCTGTTGATCTGTCCCCTTCTCGACGCCCGGCGGGGCGAGGTCTACGGAGCCCTTTACCGCCGACAGGATAAATCCCCGTACCGTCTGGAAGAGTTGGTCCCCCCGGGGGCCATGAAACTGGAGCTGCTCCTCGCCCATGCCGCTGCTTTTAAGCGGCCGGTGATCTTCCTGGGGGAGGGTTTAAAAACTTACGGCGATCAGATCGGCATAGAGATGGGGCCCCTGGCCCTGCTCGCCCCCCTCAGCTTGGATCGGGCGGCGCTGATAGCCTGGCGGGGCAAGGAGCTGCTCAAATCAGCGCAGGGCTTGACCTATGAGCGGGTCCTCCCCGTCTATTTGCGTTTACCCGAGGCGGAGCGGAAGCTGAAGCTTCAGAAACCGGAGATGAGCTGATGAGGGTCAAACCGGCGGTTACCATAGATCTGATGACCGAAGAGGACCTGGATCGGGTGCTCCTGATCGAGAAATCCTCCTTCGATCATTCCTGGTCGCGCCATTCCTTCGAGGCGGAGATCGGTCGAAACCAGTTGGCGGTGTACCGGGTAGCCCGCCTGGGAGGAGAGGTGGTGGGATACGGGGGGATCTGGGTGATCCTGGACGAGGCTCATCTGACCACATTGGCGGTAGACAGGCTCTTTCGGGGACGGGGGATTGCCACCCTTTTGCTGAAGGAGCTGATGGGGATAGCCCGCCGGGCGGGGGCCGGGAGGATGACCCTGGAGGTGCGCCCCAGCAACCTGGTGGCCCGCCATCTCTATGAAAAATTTGGATTTGTCGCCAAGGGTATTCGCAAAAAATATTATATCGACGAGGATGCTCTGCTCATGACCAGGGAGGAGCTGTAGAGATCAGCCGGTCGGAGGCGGTGAGTAAAATTGAGCAAGAACAAATCTAATCTCCATCTGCTGACCGGGGCGCAGGTAAGCCCGGAGGAGGGGGAGGTTCCCCACCCGGCCGGAGGGGAAAAAACAGCCGAGCGGCCGGCGGTGGAGGCGGAGGGCGAACGGGGGGGCCGGGTGCTGATACTGGGCCTGGAGACCTCCTGTGACGAAACGGCGGCGGCGGTCGTGGAAAACGGGCGCCGCATATTGAGCAACGTCATCTCATCTCAGGTGGAGATCCACGCCCGATTTGGCGGGGTGGTCCCGGAGATCGCCTCCCGATGCCACCTGGAGCTGATCAACCCCCTGATCGAACAATCCCTGCTGGAGGCAGGGATTTCTTTCTCCCAGCTAAGCGCCCTGGCCGTTACCCACGGACCGGGGTTGGTCGGTGCTCTTTTGGTGGGAGTATCGACCGCCAAAGCCCTGGCTTTTGCCCTTGCCCGGCCGCTGATCGCGGTGAATCACCTGGAAGCCCATCTCTACTCCAGCCTGCTCCACGGGGCGGACATCGCCTTTCCCGCGGTGGGGCTGCTGGTTTCCGGCGGCCACACCTCCCTGGTATACGTGCCGCGGCCGGGGGAGATCGCCCTGCTCGGTCAAACCAGGGACGATGCCGCCGGGGAGGTGTTCGATAAGGTCGCCCGGGTGCTGGGGCTGGGCTATCCGGGGGGCCCGGCGATCGATGCCCTGGCTGTCCGGGGAGAGCCCTCTGCTCTCGAATTTCCCCGGGCCTACCTGGGGGAGGATAGCCGTTTTGATTTCAGCTTCAGCGGTCTAAAATCGGCGGTTATCAACTATGTCCATCACCAAAGGCAGAAAAAGGAGCCGGAAAACCTGCCGGATCTGGCCGCCTCTTTTCAGGCGGCGGTGGTAGAGGTCCTGGTGGAGAAAACGATCCGGGCCGCCCGGGAGAAAGAGGCTTCCACCCTGTTGCTGGGAGGGGGGGTGGCCTCGAATTCCGCCCTCCGCCGGGAGATGAAGCGGCGATTGGGGGAGGAACTGCCCGGGACCCGGCTCATCTACCCTCCCGCCGAACTCTGTACCGATAATGCGGCCATGGTTGCTGCCGCCGCTTACCCCAAATTCCTGATCCGAAGCTTTGCTCCTCCGGCTTTAAATGCCATCCCCCACCTGGAGTTGTAAATGAATAACAAATATGATTATGTTAACTTGGTGTGGAAAATGTGGGCAAGCTGGGCGAACTCGCTGAAATAATGGGTTTATTGTGGATAATTCTGTGGATAATGTGGATTACTTTTAATGGAATTATATTTATCCCATATATATATGCACATATTGGGCGCTTTATAACTCAATAATGGTAGACATAAAAAATATATTTACCGACCGCCTTAAATTGAGCATACCGGCGCCTTCTGCTATAATTAACCTGTAAATGATCGGACGGTTGTCACCGGGAAGCATAGAATGTAACATGGTCTAACTGGAGGTATTGATGCTACCGCGGTCGCTGAAGCACGTATACTTTATTGGCATTGGCGGTTATGGCATGAGCGCCCTGGCCCAGGTGTTGCTTCATTCGGGATTGCAGGTCTCCGGTGCCGATTTAAAGGAGTCCGAAATTACCAACCATCTGGTACGCCAGGGAATCCGGGTATATTACGGTCACCGGCCAGAGAATGTTGCGGGATGCCAATTGGTGATCTACTCCACGGCGATCCCGGAGGGCAATCCGGAGATGGCCGAGGCCCGCCGGCGGGGGATTCCCCTCTGGCACCGCTCCCGGTTACTGGCCGCTCTGATGGCCGATCACTACAGTATTGCGGTAGCCGGAACCCATGGCAAAACCACCACCGCCGCCCTGCTCTCCCTGATCTTGGAGGAGGCGGGTCTGGATCCAACAGCAATTATCGGCGGGATTATCTCCACCTATCAGGGTAATGCCCGCCGGGGAGAGGGATCCTACCTGGTGGCCGAGGCCTGTGAGAGTGATCATTCCTTCCTCCTGTACCGCCCTCAGATCGCCCTGGTTACGGGCGCTGAGCCCGACCATCTGGAGAATTACGGCGGTGATTTCAACCTCCTTTTTCAAGCCTATCAAACCTTTATCAATAATGCCGATGGATGGGCGGTGCTCTCTGGTGATGACCCCCGCCTTGGCCAGATGATCGCCGAGGGCATCGGGCCCAAAGTATTTCCCTATGGGGTTAACAACCGGGAGGCGGATCTATATGGGGGGGATATTACCCCCGCGGGGCTGGGCTCTTGTTTCACCCTCTATCGGGGGCAAAAGCCGGTGACCAGGGCAAGATTGAATATCCCCGGCCGGCACAATGTCAGCAATGCCCTGGGGGCCCTGGCGGTGGCCGACCGGTTGGGCCTGGATTTAAAGGATTGTGCCCGCTCTTTATCCAGGTTCAGCGGAGCGGGGCGCCGTTTTGAAATAGTGGGCCGGGTGAATGGGATGACGATTGTCAGCGATTATGCCCACCATCCGACGGAGGTACAGGCCACCATCCAGGCCGCCCGCACCAATGGGGAGCGGGTGTTCTGTATCTTCCAGCCCCATCGTTATACCCGCACCGCTTATTTTATGGAGGATTTTGCCCGGGCTTTTCAGGGGGCGGATCTGGTGTTGCTCCACCGGATCTATCCGGCCGGGGAGAAACCGATTGCCGGGATAACCTCGGAAAAACTGGCCCGCTTGTTGAGGCAGACCCAGGGTAGTCCCGTGTATGCTCGCGAGGATATGGGCGAATTGGAAGAGCTGGCCCTCGAACTGGTCCGCCCCGGCGACAATATTCTGGTCATGGGCGCCGGGGATATCGATCGGTTGGCCCACAGTTTGTACGAACGACTGAAGATAAAGGAGTAACCGGCCCGGATGAAAAAAAAACGCCGCTTTCCAATTAAAAAACCCTATCTCCTGATCATCATCGCTGTATCCCTGCTCGCCCTGGCGGCCGGTGGGGTGACCCCTGTCTCTTATACACATCT
>LSQX01148839.1_pt2 | contig 10228 bp, 10 predicted proteins | sample 654561 | NCBI WGS metagenome assembly LSQX01 (sample SAMN04489861, study PRJNA283612) | anaerobic digester metagenome | isolation source: 4 biogas reactors fed with cattle manure at either 37C or 55C with and... | place: Denmark: Kongens Lyngby | collected 2014
CTATTAGGTCGCCCATCAACTCTTTTTCATTAGTGTCATAACTCAAAATTTCTGCAAAGTTTTCTCGCAAATCCACATTTGTAATATTATTTATTACTTCTTCTATTCCTGCTTTTTCCAATTCTTCATTTTGCTTTTCTCGTTGTGATATATACTTTTTATTTAAATCATCCAGCAAAGAATATTCCTCAGATTTATATTTGTTTTTTTCATCATCAGGTTTAGATTTTCTAGCTTCTTCTAATACCTTATTTATATCATAAATCTTATCTTTATTTTCTTCTTTAACAACTTCAGTAGTTTGTTTAGTTAAACCATCATTTAAAATTCTTGTTTCTGCGTTAGTTTTCGGAGGCCCATCTAGTATAGATAGATCTATTTTAGTTTGAGTATTAAAATCTATAATTTTTTCATTAGCAGATAAATTTTCAATACTATCATATAAGTAACTGTTTCTTGAGGCTCTAGTTTTTCTTGAGCTACTGCGACTCTTTCTTGTTTCCATCTTACCTCCTTAATATAATTATATTCTATCACAATTATTTCTCTTTGAAAACAGATAGTTAATGCTAAAATTTGTTTGTTTTTTAAGATTAGCTAGTATATACTTAAAAAGGAGGTTAATTAATGAAAGTAATAGCTGAACAATGTATCGGTTGTGGTGCATGCTCTGCGATAGCTCCTGAAATCTTCGAAATGACTGATGAAGGATATGCTACAGTGATATTAGATCCTATCCCTGAGGAATTGATGGATCTTGCAATCGAGGCGCAGGAAGGATGTCCTACAGGTGCAATAGTGTCTAAATAAAAAGTATCGAATTAATCGATACTTTTTTTATTTTGAGCTATAAAATATAAGCTTTTTATCTCTTTTGGATTAAGTGGTCTATATTTTCCTGAGGCTAAGCCTTTTAGATCTAAAAAAGCTATTTTTTCTCTTTTAAGTTTAAGAACTTCATAACCTAAACTTTCAAACATTTTTTTGACTTGATGATTTTTTCCTTCATGAATTATAATTTCTATTAGACTAGTTCCAGTTTTTGTATCAAAACTTTTTACTTTAATCTTAGCTGGAGCTGTTTTTACTCCGTCTATAACTACACCTTTTTTTAAAGCCATCTGAGCTTGAATTTTTAAGTTTCCTTTTATTTTAACTACATAATTTTTTTCTACTTCATTAGAGGGATGAGTAAGTAAATTTGTTAAGTCTCCATCGTTTGTTAATATTAAAGCCCCCGTTGTATCATAATCTAAACGACCTACTGGATAAATTCTTTTATCTTCTTCGATTAAATCTACTACAGTTTTTCTGTTTTTATCATCACTAGTTGTAGTAACAACTCCTCTTGGTTTATTTAATAAGTAATAGACTTTCTCTTCGTTAGCTAGAAGTTTTCCATTTATCATTATTTCATCAGAGTTAGAAACTTTAGTTCCGAGTTCTTTTACAATTTGAGAATTTACTTTAACTGCTCCCGCAACAATTAACTCTTCTGCTTTTCGTCTAGAACAAAAACCGCTAGCTGCTATTACTTTTTGTAATCTTTCCATTAGTAATCACAATTCCTAACCGTTCTAGGATAAGGAATGACATCTCTAATATTTTCAACACCTGTTAAATAAATTAATAATCTTTCAAATCCTAGACCAAAACCAGATGTTTGAACGCCACCATAACGTCTAAGATCTAAATACCAGTTTAGATCTTCTTTTGGTATATGCATTTCTTCCATACGTTTTAATAGATAATCTAAGCGTTCTTCTCTTTGTGAACCCCCTACAAGTTCACCAGAACCGGGAACAAGTAAGTCCACCGCTGCTACAGTTTTTTGATCATCATTTAAACGCATATAGAATGCTTTAATATCTTTTGGATAGTCTGTTAAAAAGACTGGACCATTGACAACCTTTTCACATAGATAGCGTTCATGTTCAGATTGTAAATCACTTCCCCAAGTGACTGGATATTCAAACGGGTAATCTGCTGTTGTTAATATTTCTATTGCTTCGGTGTACGTCATTTTCTTAAATTCACTCTTCACTAGTGCGTTGAGTCGTTCAAGTAAAGTATGTTTTTCATCAATACGATCATTGAAGAATTTCATTTCTTCCGGTGCATTTTCTAAAACATATTCTATACAGTACTTAACCATATCTTCAATTAAGTTCATAACATCTTCTAAATCTGCAAAAGCAATCTCAGGTTCAATCATCCAAAACTCAGATGCATGACGTGATGTATTTGATTTTTCTGCTCTAAAAGTTGGGCCAAAAGTATAAACATCTCTAAATGCCATAATAAAAGCTTCAGCATGTAGTTGTCCAGTACCAGTTAAAAAGGCATGTTTTTTAAAGTAGTCTTTATCATAGTTGCCATCTTCTCTTGTAGTAACTGTAAATGTTTGTCCCGTACCTTCACCATCACTTGTAGTTAAAATTGGTGAATGTAAGTAAACAAAACCTTGGTTTTGAAAAAACTCATGAACTCCCATTGATAACACTGATCGAAGTCTAAAGACTGCGTTAAAAGTATTAGTTCTAGGTCTTAGATGGGCGATTTCTCTTAGATATTCAAAAGAATGACGCTTTTTCTGTAGGGCGTAGCCTTCTTCGACATCACCTTCTAAAATAACTTCTTTTAAAAGTATTTCAAATGGCTGTTTTGAATCTGGTGTTAAAACCAGTTTACCTGAAACCGTTAAGGCTGTTCCAGTATTATAATGGGCAACTTCATCATAATTTTCAAGACTTGCATCATAAACTAGCTGGATACTTTTAAAGTAGGTTCCATCATTAAATTCAATAAACCCAATTTTTCCACTATCACGATTTGTTCTTACCCAACCTGATAGCTCTACATATTCTAAACTGTCTAATTGTGCCAAAGACTTGCTATGACTCAATTCATATAATTCTCTTACTGTTACAAATTCCATAATTTCCTCCTAAAATAAAAAAAACGCAAGACAAAGGAACGTCATGCGCGGTACCATCCTAATTCATTAATAAAAATGCTCTTTACCAAGTTAACGCCTTGCTACGTAGTTGTCTACTTTTATTTCTTCAACTAAGCTCATAAAGTGTTAGTTATTATTTTAAGTACTTAGCTTTCACCATCCTAAGTTTCGCTGATAATATTATTAAATAATAACTTCTTTAATCTTTGCTATAACGATCTGATGTTTCAAAGACAATTTCTTGGATAGATGATACAACGTCAACTTCCTTAATAACTATTCCATCAGGCACTTTTACGTGTTGATGACTAAAATTTACTATGCCTATTATACCATATTCAATTAGTTTATCAACAGTCTCTTGAATCTGATCTGAAGCTGTTAAAATCGCAATCTTGCTACCTTTTGGAATTTTTTCGCCTAATTGGTCAATGTGATAAACTGGCACTGATAAGTTTTGTTTGTCTTCAATAATTGGATCAAAACCACAAACGATTTCGCCAACGACATAGTCCCAATGATTATAATTTAAAAGGGCACGCCCTAAGTTACCAACACCAACTAAAATTATTTTTTCTTCAAAGTTCATACCTAATATTTCATTAAAGCGCTCTTCAAGTAAAATGACATCATAACCATAGCCTTGTTTACCAAGTTTTCCTAATAGTGAAAAATCACGTCTGATTGTGGTTGATTTGATATTGACTAAGTCACTTAATTCATGTGACATGACTTTTTCAACACCTTCTTTTTTTAATTTTCTAACCGCTTTTAAATAAAGTGGATACCTTCTTAATGTTGCATTAGAGATTTTTTGCTTGCTCATATGATCACCCTACATTATAATAACACACTATTGACACTTTGTGAAACTTTTATTAATCACATTAGTTTTTTATGACTTGGATTAGCTCCATCTTTAAGGGTTCCAAATTTATTTGCTAAAAATAATGGGTAGGCAGCAGCACCAATCATAGCTGCATTGTCTGCACAATACTTCATTTGTGGAAAGCTAAATTTAATATCACTATACGTTTGTGAAAGTCGTGTAATTTCTGAGCGCAAACGACTATTAGCCGCAACTCCACCAGCTAGTACAAATTGTTTTATTTCTAGCTTGTTTATTAACTCTTCACTAACTCTAATCAACTGATTAATTGCTACATGCTGAAATGATGCGGCCAAATTGGCATTATTAATTTCTCGTCCAGCCTTATTTTCTCTGGCGACAAGTTGCAGCACACTTGATTTAAGCCCACTAAAGGAAAAGTTATACTCACCTTCAGCCTTTGGCTCACTCATTTCATAAACAGGTTTGCCAAATTTTGACAACTTATCAATTTCAACGCCACCAGGATATGGTATATCCATAATTCTGCCCACTTTATCAAAGGCTTCCCCAACTGCATCATCAGTGGTTTTACCTAAAATTTCATAAGTATTTTCATTTTTAAAATATATTAGCTCACTATGGCCACCTGAAACAACTAGTGCTAATAGTGGATATAATAGTTTTTCACTATCAATTTGATTTGCCATAATGTGACCATAAATATGATTAACCGGAATAATTGGCAAATTTAGTGTCCAAGCTAAAGTTTTAGCGGCCACAACTCCAATATGTAATGAACCAATTAAACCTGGTCCTTGGGTATAAGCAATCGCATCTAAATCATCATAGCTCACATCGGCATTATTAATGGCTGCATCAATTACTTTACTTATATTTTCAACGTGCATTCTTGAGGCACTTTCAGGAATGACACCTCCATATTGCTTGTGAAAGTCAATTTGACTATTTACGATATTACTTAAAACTTCATTGCCGTTTTTAACAACTGAACAGGCTGTTTCATCACAGCTTGATTCAATTGCTAAAATTATTGTATCATTCATAATTTACCTCCTTTTGCATTAAATAGGCGTCATCGCCTGTTTTTGTATAGTAATTTCTAATTGTTCTAATTGTCTTAAAACCTTTTTTATCATAAAGTTTTAAGGCTGTGTGGTTATTGATATTTACTTCTAGAGTAATTGTTGAAAGTTTTAATTTTTTGGCAAAGATCTCTGCAATATCAAACAAGACACCGCCACTACCTTGGCGTATATAATAATTAGTTATTGCAATATTAATAATATCTAAATTATCAATAGTGGCCCAAAAGCCAATGTAGCCTACTAAAACATCTTCTAAGTAAACACCAAAAAAAATCGATGTCTCATTTTTGATAACTTCATAGTATAAAGTTTTATAGTCCCAAGGATCAGAAAAATTGCTACGTTCAATTTCAACCATCGTATCAATGTCTTTATGACTTATTTCTTTAACTATCATATATTTTTTTTAAAATATTCAGGCTTTGCAGCCAAAGCTGACTCTAATTTCCAGTATGGTTTTAAAAGTAGAAAGTTATTTTTTAAATCATTGTATTTATCAGGCAAACCTAATACTGACAACTCACCCAACATATTATCATTAATTTTTACTTCATCAATTGAAAGTAGTTTTTCAGATAAGGTTTCTCCGCCCTTGTAGTGGCCAATGTATACCTTGTTTGACCTTGCATCTAATACCACACTAACATCGTCTAAACCTGCATAATAGTGCATAGAGCTTAAAGAATAGAGAGGTATGTCAAGTGTTGTTGCAATAACTTTTGCAATACTCATTGCAATTCTAATTCCAGTAAAACTACCTGGACCACGCGTTACAAGCACTGCATCTAAATTGGCTGGCTTCCAGCCAACTTGATTAAAGGCTTTCGCAATTTTGTCATTACTTATTTCTGAGGCATTTTTATACACTTCACTACGCTCAAAAAAAATGACCTCGTCATTTTCCATTAGTGAAATGATTAAAAATTTATTTGATGTATCTAATCCTAATATTTTCAAGCTATAACCTTCTTTAAAATATCTTCATAATATTTGCCTTTAGCCTTAAAAGTTAATTCTCTGTGATCATCTTTGTAGTCAATAAAAATGTGTAAAAACTCTTTAAAAATGTCTTTGCTTAAAAACTTGCTCCACTCAACAACTAAAACTTCATCTTCACCAATATAATCTTCAATCCCAATGTCTTCATCTAAACCTTCTAAACGATACACATCTAAATGGTTTAGTATGAGGCGCCCTTGATACATTTTTGCAATAGTAAAAGTTGGAGAGTTAACAGTTTCTTCAACATTTAAACCCTTGGCAATACCTTTGGTTAAAGTTGTTTTGCCAGCGCCTAATTCTCCATCTAAAAGTATCACACTAGATCTATCTAAAAGTCTACCAATTTTTTGTCCGATTTCATCAAGTTGTTTTGGACTGTATGATGTTATTTTCATCTTATCACCTGCTCTATTATATCATATATTAAAACTACACAAACATAGCTTTACTCATTATCTTTTAATTAATTTGTTTTCTCCTTGTCATATCAATAGAACCCAATGGTCAGCGTTGGTTGCAACATCGCCGGTAAGCAACTATTTTCAAACGCCGGAATGTTATGACTTTTACAGTTCATTGACTTTTTTAGAACCTTTCGCTGTGGGTGTTGACGAAAATGGAGAGTTGAAAGGTGTTGCTTGCGGTTACTTTATTGCTGACGGCGGTAAACTAAAACGTTACTTTTCACGTCGTGCCATTATTCCAGGAGGTTTGCTGTTGGCGGATGATATAACAGATGATGCATTACGGCGACTTTTGGAAAAGCTAAAAAATGAATTGTCAAGAAAAAGCATTTACATAGAAATACGTAATTATCAAGACTATACCGCTTATAAATCGGGCATTGAAAGTGCAGGATTTAGCTATGTACCACACTACGATTATTTGGTTGATACTACTGATGGAAAAGCTACTTTCGAGCGTTTCAGTAAAAGCAAGAAACGTCAAATAAATGCAGCACAAAGAAAAGGCTACCGATGGTCGACAACCACTGACAACGACGAAATAGAGGCTTTTTATCGACTTTTGAAACATCTTTATCGCACAAAAGTAAAACGTCCGCTCTTTCCATTGGAATTTTTCAAAAGATTAGCTATAAATCCCCACGGCAAAATATTGGTTGTTAAAAAGGGAGAGACCGTAGTGGGAGGGATGGCTTGTGCCATAGAGCCTGCTAAAAAAGTTTATGAATGGTATGTTTGTGGCGATGTGATGGCAACTTATGCCGGAATTGACTATGCCGTTCAAAATGGCATACCCTGTTTCGACTTTATGGGAGCCGGTTCTCCTGATAAATCGTATGGTGTACGTGATTTCAAATCAAAATTTGGTGGAAAATTGTTAGAATACGGACGTTTTTTGTATATTTGCAATCATAAACTTTACCGTTTAGGCACATGGGTAGTGCGCTATCTGTACTAAAAAAGGATTGTAACAGATGAAAAAACCACGTTTCTATAAGCCCCAATGGGAGTTGATAGTGTTAGACCTCGTTATTTGGACGCTGGCCACTTGCATTATGGTGCTTTGGCGTACTCTTACCGATAAAAGTCGCCAAGTAGACTATTGTCTTGTTTGTGTCGCTTTGTTTGTCGCTAACGTAATCTTTGGCTATTGTTTCAATAAATACCGTTATTTGCGTGACCATGGTTACTTTTACAACATGAAGGGAACCACCCTCACGTTCGTTGTGCTTATTTTGGGTGTTGTAGCGGGTTTCTATATCAACGAACTTTGGGGACTTTCCATCTATGTAGTGGCTATGACGGTAGTTATAGCCTTTGCTTTCAATGTTGGCTTTCTGTTTTTTTATTACGGCTACCGCTATGCGTTGAATATAGACGAAGGTATTATGGAGTTCAACCTCCGTCCGCCAACGTCTTTGGCTGTAACTCCTCAGCGTTTAAAACCGCAAGCAGAAGAGGCTATCAAACAATCTATATTGGATTTTGCTGATAGAAAAACACTGAATTTCCTCTCTACTAACTGTGATTTAGGTAGCTCAACAACTTTGGTATTGGCAACTTCCACGCTTTTCAATATTCAATCGCTTGAGAATTATAATTACAACTGTATTATAAATTTAAAACGGCTGAATGATATGCGAGGCGTGAATAAAATGTTCTGTGCCATCAATGAAAAACTGCCTGATGGCGGTCTGTTTGTTTGCCGTTTTAAACCACATAAAGCAACCAAAGTCGCTATTTTACGCAAATATCCGAAAGGTATCAACAAATTGATGTACAGCTTTTATTTCATCTACAAACGTATATTGCCTAAACTTTTTTTAACCAGTCGTCTCTATTATGATATTACTAAAGGACGCAATCGCGTATTTTCGATTACTGAAGTATTGGGACGGCTCTATTTTTGCGGTTTTAAAATTATCAAGGAAAAGGCATTGGGTGACACTTATATGGTAATTGCCCAGCGCGAAAAACAACCTGAAAAACAAGTAAAACGTAAATACGGGCTATTTATCAAACTGCCACGTATAGGTAAAAATAAAAAGAAATTCAATGTTTATAAATTGCGAACTATGCACCCTTATTCCGAGTTTTTGCAGGCCTATATGTATGAAAAACATCATTTACAGAAAGGCGGTAAAATAAGCAACGATATCCGTGTTAGTACATGGGGACGTTTTTTGCGCAAATATTGGCTCGATGAAGTACCGATGCTTATTAATTTACTAAAAGGTGATATGAAAATAGTAGGCGTACGTCCGTTGAGTGCACATTTTTTCAGCCTCTACAGCAAGGAATTACAGGATAAACGCACTCAATTTAAACCGGGTCTTTTGCCACCATTTTATGCCGATATGCCCAAAACACTTGAAGAGATACAAAATTCGGAAATGCGCTATCTCAACGCCTGCGAACAAAAAGGCGTATTTCGGACTGATTGGGTCTATTTTTGGAGAATAATTTACACTATTGTTTTCAAACGCGCACGGAGTAAATAATTATTGATAACATTTTAACTACAATGAGTTCCAAAGTAAAAATAACCCCAATGATGCGGCAGTTCAACGAGATAAAAAGCAAACATCCCGATGCCATATTGCTGTTTCGTTGCGGAGATTTTTACGAAACTTATTCCAAAGATGCTCAAATAGCTGCCGAAATTTTGGGTATTACCCTTACAAAACGTTCTAACAAAAATGTCGATTCGACAGAGATGGCGGGATTTCCGCATCATGCACTTGATACTTATTTGCCTAAATTGGTGCGTGCAGGCTTGCGTGTAGCCATCTGCGACCAACTTGAAGATCCTAAAACAGCTAAAGGCATTGTCAAACGTGGTATTACCGAATTAGTTACGCCCGGAGTAGCCACAAATGACACTATTCTTGATGTCAAAGAGAATAACTTCTTGGCTGCCGTCTATTTAGCACAAAAACAAGCCGGTGTTTCATTTTTGGATATTTCTACTGGTGAATTTCTCGTAGCGGAAGGCACATTAGATTATGTGGACAAATTGATCAATAGTTTTACGCCTAAAGAGTTGCTTTATGAGTATGGCTATCGAAAAAAGATAGAAGAAGCTTTTGGAGGCAACCGATTTCACATACAGGAAATGGACGATTGGGTATTTACGTCCGAAGCAGCTAACGATCGTTTAACTAAACATTTTGAGACAAGAAACCTTAAAGGTTTTGGTGTAGAAAATCTTACCCTAGGAACTGTGGCTGCCGGAGCCGTTCTTTATTATTTAGACCAAACTTACCATCAACAAATAAGCCATATTACACATTTGTCGCGCATTGAATCGGAACGTTACGTTTGGCTCGATCGTTTTACAGTACGTAATTTGGAACTATTTGGCTCGATTAACGAAAATGCACGCACACTCTGTTCGGTTATTGAAAAAACTATTACGCCAATGGGTAGCCGTTTGCTGCGCCGTTGGTTGGCATTTCCACTCAAAGATGTACAGCCCATAAACGACCGTTTGAGCGTTGTGTCGCACTATTTTAAACATCCCGACCTTCGCTACGAAATTAACGATTGGTTGGCTAAAGTGGGCGATTTAGAACGCATATTGTCGAAAGTGGCTGTAGGACGCATTTCGCCACGTGAAGTAGGGCAATTGCGTGTGGCTTTGTCATCAGTCGAGCCTATTAAACGACTGTGTGAAGCTACGGACAATGCCGTTTTAAAACGCTTTGCTGAACAACTGAATCCGTGTACCACCATTCGCGACCGTATCGAAAGAGAATTATCCAAAAATCCGCCAATACTGCTCAATAAGGGCAATGTAATAGCCGAAGGTGTTAATGATGAGTTAGACAACTTGCGCCACATTGCCTGTCTCTTATACACATCT
>LSQX01059736.1_pt1 | contig 10227 bp, 12 predicted proteins | sample 654561 | NCBI WGS metagenome assembly LSQX01 (sample SAMN04489861, study PRJNA283612) | anaerobic digester metagenome | isolation source: 4 biogas reactors fed with cattle manure at either 37C or 55C with and... | place: Denmark: Kongens Lyngby | collected 2014
GCCCCGCTGCTGCGGGTCTCCCGGAGTAATGCACGGCGGCGTCGCTGCGATCCTTTTTGACTAAGCTAGGTTCCATGCTACCGCGCAATCTGGCATTGAGGCTGTGACGGCGAGCATGATCATTGAGTACTTCAGTCCTGCCTTTGAAGGGCATGTTCTTGTCTGCGAAGGTGAAATCGAAAAACGCGACGGACGGAAGATCGATGTGATTGCAACACTGACCGATGCAGCCTCGGGTAAGCTTATCGCAAAAGCCAGGGGAAGATTTCTGGAAGTTGATGTGAAAAAAGTACTGAATGGACGGAACCCGGAAGCAAATTGAGCAATCAAAATTAATACAGTTTCTGAGTTCCTGAAGTATCCGGGCAGTGAAATGAAACCGGATGAGATGCACTTGGTCCGGTCGCAGCCTGGCTTGGAGCCCGGAAATAAAACAATGGACAGAGGGATCATATGAAAAAAATCATTGCAGCAGTTTGCATTTTGGCCTTAGTTCTTTCATTTGCTTCATGCGGCATCGCCAGGAAGGAAGGCGGTTCGGACGATCCTGCAGATAACAGCCTGGCGGCGGAGACCGGGGAGGATATTCCGGACACGAAGGATACGGACGGCGATGTGCCGGGTCTGCAGGCTACTGACGGCAACGACAGTGAGAAAGATGCCGGCGACACGGAAAATCCTGAAATACCGCAGGTCTACAAAGACTTCATAAAGCAGCTGTATCCCGATACAAGCGATGATGTCTGCTTTTTAGCCACTGCAGACATGAACCTGGACGGTATGAATGAAATCATCATTGCAACGGGGGCATCCGGGGAAGACCATTATACAAATTATGTGAGCCACCTGGTCATACTGGAGAACAAAAACGGCACCATCAGGCAGCTTGGCGATGATTTGTGCAACGGCGGGTATTCGGTTTACCAGGTGAAACTGGTACGGATGCAGGACGATCCGAAGAAATACCTGTACTGCGGACTGACGAACGGTGTGAGCCTCACCGGCTTTAAAATTATAGGGCTGGCAGATGACGGCACACCGTTTGAACTGTGCTGCAGCGCATCGCCTACAGGCGCAGGCGAAGACACACTGATGGATTTCGACAATGACGGGCAGTATGACGGCTATACCCAGAACAGATGGAGCTATGACGTTCTGTACTATCCCCTGGCGAGGAAATATGTCTATGAAAACAATGCTTTCAGGCTGGCTGAAACGGTTGTTATGCTTCCCGGTTATCCGGAGGACATAAAGGGTGTGATATTGCAGTATCTGTCCCTGGATGCCATCGATGTCCGCGGGTCAAAGGAAGCGTCTGAACGTTTGGCAGAACTGTGCAGCGATGAAAATGCAGGTGAGATCGACTTTGTAGGAAATGACATATACACTCCGCTCTTAAATACACTGCTGGAAATCCCCGACGGAATCGAATTCGATATCGATGAACAGGGCGATTCCGCACGGGCGGATATTTCATACCGCGATGATTCCGGCACGCAGCAGGGATACCGTTTCGAACTGGTGAAGACCGGCGGCAGGTGGACCATTACCAGGATCACTAAAACTGCCGGGCAGTGATGGATCAATACTGCGTATATGTTGCACCGGGAAAAGCAGTTGCAGCAGGCGAGGATACTGGGCAGGAATAACCTGAAATATGCAGAGGTTTGATAAAAGGATATCGCACCTGAGAGAAGCATCCGGGTGATAACTGGCCGGATACATTGGGAGGGAGTTCAAGGATGAAAAAGAGGGGCAAAATTATACTTGCGGCAGTTTTGATTATTATTGGGGTTCTGAGTTATTCCTGGTTCAATGTCCGGGGCGAGGAGATGAAAGGAGTTTCTGAAATAACGTCAGATTGCACTGTTACAATAAAGGTGGGAGATGAAGGTGAGAAGAGTATATACTCACCGGTGCTCAGATTGAAATGCTCCGGACACTTATCCTGGAATCAACTTTTACGAGAACTCTTTCACATATTGTAACTTATCCTGCAGGAACTGAGAAGTATACTATTCTTATTGACTGGAACAATCGAAATGACTTTTTGCATATCTATTCTGCCGGTAACGAATATATTTCAATCCCGGATCAGTTTGGCGGGAGACACCTGAAAATAAACAATCCCAGATGGGAAAATGGTCTGAAAGAAATAATCGCGCTTTCTGGGCAGAGTTGAAGACTGGACGTTCTGGCAGTATTCGAACCGGAAAGTCCTCAAGGGATACGAGGCCAGGGAGAGGTTCATCGATATGAATGTTCTCCTTGTCTATTTTCTCTTTTGTTGCTAACTGCTCTTCATTTGGGTATATTATTGTAAGATAGTTTCCCAGGATACAAAATATAAAATGAAGCAGAATTCCAGGAGGTTTTTGTGGCAGTAGTTATCAGGGACGACATATTGCAAAGCGTGGAGAAGCCGGCCAGGTACACCGGCGGTGAACTGAACAGCGTCGTGAAGGATCCTGCGAAGGCAGAGATCAGGTTTGCCTTTTGCTTTCCGGACGTATACGAGGTGGGGATGTCTCATCTGGGCTTGAGGATACTGTACGGCCTGCTCAACGAGCGGGACGATACATACTGTGAAAGGGTATTCGCGCCGTGGACCGACATGGAAGCGAAGATGCGGGAAAACGGGATCCCGCTTTTCTCGCTCGAGACTCGCAGCCCGGTCAGCGATTTTGATATAGTAGGCTTTACTCTCCAGTACGAGATGAGCTATACCAACCTGCTCAACATGCTGGACCTTGCGGGCGTTCCGCTCAGGCGGACCGACAGGGGAAAAGGCATGCCGTTTGTCTGTGCAGGAGGGCCATGTGCATATAATCCAGAGCCGTTGGCCGATTTCGTGGACTTCTTCGTGCTCGGGGAAGGCGAGGAAGTAATAAACGAAGTGCTGGATGTATATAAGCAGTGGAAAAGGGACAACGCTTCCATGGAGGACTTCCTGGAAAGGATCGCGGGCATCGAAGGCGTATATGTGCCCGGCTTTTACGAGCCAGAATATAACGAAGACGGCACGCTGAAAGCTGTCAGGCCGTTAAAGGATACGTATCCTGCGAAGATACGGAAGCGGATCATAAACGATATCGAGAACGTGTACTTTCCAGAAAAGGTGATAGTCCCATATATAGACATAGTACACAACAGGATCATTCTCGAACTGTTCCGGGGCTGCACAAGGGGATGCAGGTTCTGCCAGGCAGGATATGTCTACAGGCCTGTAAGGGAGAGGACCCCTGAGAGGCTGATGGAACTGGCGAGGAAGCTCCAGGAAAGCTCGGGCTACGGTGAGATTTCGCTGACGTCGCTGAGCACCAGCGATTACTCGGGGCTGCCGGAGCTCACATCGGGACTTATCGAAGAGATGGAGCCGAAGATGGTCAACCTGTCGCTTCCGTCCCTGCGCATAGATTCATTTTCCCTCGACCTGCTGGAGAAGGTGCAGAAGGTAAGGAAAAGCGGCCTTACGTTTGCTCCCGAGGCCGGCACGCAAAGACTCAGGGACGTCATCAACAAGGGCGTCACGGAGGAAGACCTGCTCAACTCTGTCGGAATGGCCTTCAGGGCAGGCTGGAACGGAGTCAAGCTGTACTTCATGATAGGTTTGCCCATGGAAACGATGGAGGACGTGGAGGGCATCGCGAAGCTCGGCACGATGGTGGTGGACGAGTATTTCAGGATCCCGAAGGAACAGCGGGCGCGAGGCCTTGAAGTCACCATCAGCACGTCGTCTTTCGTCCCCAAGCCTTTCACGCCGTTCCAGTGGGAGGCGCAGGACACCATAGAGACGCTCAGGGAGAAACAGGAATTCCTGAAAGAAAAGATAAAAAGCAGGCATTTGAAATACAACTGGCATGACCCGGAACTGAGCATGCTGGAAGCGGTATTCTCAAGGGGCGACAGGCGCCTGGGAAGAGTCCTGCAAAGGGCATGGGAGCTTGGATGCCGGTTCGACAGCTGGGGTGAGCATTTCAAGTATGACGTGTGGATGAAGGCCTTTGACGACTGCGGCATCGACCCGGCGTTTTACGCCAACAGGAAGAGAAGCGAAGATGAAGTGTTCCCGTGGGACCATATAGATATCGGCGTTACGAAAAAGCACCTTCTGCGGGAGAAAAAACGCGCGGAGAAAGGCGAGGTCACGCCGAACTGCATGGCATCATGTGTCGGATGCGGAGCTTCGGTATTCGGACAGGGTATCTGCACCGGCTACACCGGCGGCAAGAAACGAGGGAAAGCTGACGACAGCGATTTGGCAGAGCGGGAAGACAGGCTTGGCAGGACGGGCAAAAAAACGGCCTCCGGGAACGACAGGAAGCCGGACTTTGATAACGAAAAAAAACCTGTAAATGAAAAACCGTTGAGCATGAGGATCAGGTTCGTCAGGGGCGAATCGGTCAAGTTCCTGTCTCACCTTGACCTGATGAAGGTGTTTGAGAGGGCTGTGAGGCGTTCCGGGCTTCCGGTCTCTTACTCTAAAGGCTTCAATCCTCACCCGCAGATGGTATTGGGGTTGCCGCTTTCCGTCGGTATGACCAGTGAATGTGAGCATGCTGATTTCCGGCTGGATACGGAGATCGAACCGCAGGAGTTCATAAAAAGGCTCAATGGATCCCTGCCGGACGGCATAAGGGTGACAGCGGCGGCGTTCAACCACTCGAAAAAGAATATCATGGCGACCGTGCGGCGCGCGGATTATGAACTCGAGGTTTTCACTGACGAAGTGATGGCATACGATGACGCATCTGGGGGCCTTGCGGCAATGCTGGAGCGTGACAGCATCATGGTGGAGAAGGAGACCAGGGGAAAGCGCGGTGAAACCACCGTAAAGGCAACCGAGATCAGACCGCTGATACTGGATGTGGCGATCGAAGAACTGGAGACAGTACCGCAGGGCTATGAAGTGTTCAAATCAGCCTTCCTGGTGAAAGCAAGCCTGAAAGCAGGCAGTGAAGCGAATCTCAGCCCCGGGCTGTTCCTGAAGGCCCTGGCTGAGCAGTGGGGTGTGCCTGCATCGGCTGTAAGGATGCATCGCAAAGCCATGTACGTCGATGCCGGCAATGGCCTGGCTGACCCGCTGGACAGGGCTTCTCTTTCATAAAAATATTGAAACAGAGGCAGTTTGTCTCTTTCCCGGAAGTAAAGAAGGTGTTGGTTTGAAAAAGCAGTTGATCGCAGATATCGGTCAGAATGAAAGCAGGGTCGCACTGCTCGAGGATGGCGAACTTGAGGAGATATATATCGAAAGGCCCGGTATCGACAGGCTGGTCGGCAACATATACAGGGGCAGGGTCTGCAGTGTGCTGCCGGGGATGCAGGCTGCATTCGTCGATATCGGGTATGAAAAGAACGCCTTCCTCTATGCCGGCGACATCGTTGAAGTAAAGGAATATGGCGAGGACGACGACGATCATACACATGACGCAAAAAACCTGGACATTGCCGGCCTGGTGAAGGTCGGGCAGGAGCTGACGGTCCAGGTCATAAAGGAACCCATGGGCTCCAAGGGGCCGAGGGTCACCACGAACATCACGCTGCCCGGAAGACACCTGGTGTTGCTGCCTGGCGCCGATTACACAGGAGTGTCCAGGAGGATAGAGGACGAAGAGGAACGGGCAAAGCTGAAAAAAATCGCCGAAAAGCTGAAGCCCGAGGGGATGGGCCTCATCGTCAGGACAGCTTCCGAGGGCATGGAAGAGGAGGATTTCCTGGACGACCTGGACTTCCTGCTGAAGCTGTGGGAAAGCATAAAAATGAAGGAAAAAAGGGGCCCGGTGCCCCGATGCATACATAAGGACCTGAGCCTGGTGTACAGGATGGTCAGGGACCTGTTCACCAGGGATATCGACAAGTTCGTCATAAATGACCGCGGCCATTATGAAAAGGTACTGGAACTGGTCGAGATCGTATCTCCTGATTTGAAGCGGAGAGTGGAGTATTTCACGAAAGATACCGATATATTCGGGTATTACCAGCTTGATTCAAAGCTGTCCCGCGCGCTGTCGCGCAAGGTATGGCTCAAATGCGGAGGCTACCTGGTTATCGACAGGACGGAAGCCCTTACGGTCATCGATGTGAACACGGGTAAATATGTCGGCAAACGCAATCTCGAAGATACGGTGCTCAAGACCAACCTGGAGGCGGCCGATGAAATCGCGAGGCAGCTAAGGCTGCGGGATATCGGCGGCATCATTATAATAGACTTCATCGACATGCACGACAGGGAACATCAGCACATGGTGCTCGACAGGCTGAAGCAGGCGCTGAAGAAGGACAGGACAAAGACGATCGTGGTCGGAATGACCGGCCTCGGGCTCATCGAGATGACCAGGAAGAAAGTAAGGCAGGACCTCTCCAGCATCATGCTGGTGGAATGCCCTCACTGCGACGGGACAGGCAGGCTGCTCGCATCCGACGCGAACGGTAAGTCCGGCAAACCGGACGAAAGTCGATAAGGCGGACTTGGGTAAACATTGTGGAAATCACAGCGTTGACAATTGGCAGGTGCATGTGTTAAAATACTTCGGTAACCGCTCGGCCGAGGCTGCAAAATGCTGTCGAAGCACAGGCGGGCGTGCATTCTCCGGTACGTGGATCCGTGCAGGGTTTTGGGACCGTGCATGGGAAATACTCCGGCAGATGCGTCTGCCGCAGGACAGCTGCCTCAGGGGTCCGGCGAGTCTGTTTGCAGGAGGTATGATTCGTGTACGCAATAATCGAGACAGGCGGAAAACAGTACAGGGTACAGGAAGGCGACGTACTGTTCATCGAGAAGATCGAAGCTGAAGACGGTGCAACTGTCACGTTCGACAAGGTACTGGCCGTGACCAGCGAAGGCAATGTCACGTTTGGCAAGCCTTATGTCGAAAACGCCAGCGTGTCGGCGAAGGTACTGGGCCACGGCAAGTCAAAGAAGATCATCGTCTTCAAGTATAAGCCGAAGAAGGGCTACAGGAGGAAACAGGGACACAGGCAGCCCTTCACCAAGGTACAGATCGAAAAGATCAGTGTCTGAGAAATGATAAATGTAGTTATAGCGAGAGATGCTGCGGGGACTATAAGAAGCATCGAGATCAGCGGACATTCAGGCTATGCCGAGGCGGGATCCGACATCATCTGTTCGGCAGCGGCGGCAATAAGCTATACGGCAGCCGGGGCGCTTGAAAGACTGGCGGGCCTCGAAGGTTGTTACACGACGGATGACGGGTACATGCTGATAAGGTTGCCGGAAAAAATGAGCGAAGAGCAAAGGTCGATCGCTTCGATCATAATGGAAACCGCAGCGATAGGTTTCAAACAGGTAGGATTCTCGTATGCAGCGTATGTATCGGTAAAAGATGAGGAGGTGCGATCCGATGATCAGGATTAATCTGCAGTTGTTTGCTCACAAGAAAGGTGTCGGCAGTACAAGGAACGGCCGTGACAGTGAAGCCAAGAGGCTTGGTGTCAAGAGAGGCGACGGGCAGTACGTGCTGGCCGGCAATATCATAGTAAGACAGAGGGGCACGAAGATCCATCCGGGCGCCAATGTCGGAAAAGGCAAGGACGATACACTTTTTGCCCTGAAATCAGGCGTAGTCAGGTTCGAGAGATTGGGCAAGGATAAGAAGCAGGTAAGTATAGTAACGATGTAGTTGGCAAAGAATAAGTCCCGGCAACCTGGTCGGGACTTTTTTGCGTATGGGGGAAAGTTATGTTTATCGATCGGGCCAGGATATATATAAAAGCGGGGGACGGCGGAAATGGGGCAGTTTCGTTCCGCAGGGAGAAATATGTCCCTGCCGGCGGACCTGACGGCGGAGACGGCGGGAAAGGCGGAGACATCGTGTTTGAAGTGGATGAAGGATTGAGGACCCTCATCGACTTCAAATACAGGCGCAAGTATGTCGCTGAAAGCGGTGAGAACGGCGGCTCGGCAAAACGTACCGGCAAAAGCGGCAGGGACCTTCTGATCCGGGTGCCGCCGGGCACGGTAATAAAGGATTCGGAAACGGGCCGGATACTTGCCGACATGGTCGAGCCGGGACAAAGGGCGGTCGTCGCCAGGGGAGGCAAGGGCGGCGCAGGCAACTGGCATTTTGCCACGCCGACCAGGCAGGTCCCGAATTTCGCCAAGCCTGGTGATCCGGGCGATGAATACACCGTGGAACTGGAACTCAAAATGGTTGCCGATGTCGGCCTTATTGGATTCCCCAATGCCGGCAAGTCGACGCTGCTGTCGAAGGTGACTGCCGCAAGGCCAAAGATAGCTGACTATCCATTTACTACGCTCGAACCGAACCTGGGCGTCGTAAGGGTGGACGAGGGAGCCAGCTTTTTGCTTGAAGACATACCCGGGCTCATCGAAGGAGCCCACAGGGGTGTGGGGCTGGGATTCGACTTCCTCAGGCATGTCGAAAGATGCAAAATGTTCCTGCACATCGTGGACGTGGCAGGCGTGGACGGCCGTGACCCCGTCGGGGATTTTGAAAAGATAAACGAAGAGCTGAGGCTGTACGACCCAAGGCTGGCTGAGAGATACCAGGTGGTGGCGGCCAACAAGATCGATCTGCCGCAGGGGCAGGAGAACCTGGAGAGGTTCACGGAGGCTGTCGAGGCGAAAGGTTACAAGATGTTCCCCATATCTGCGGCCGCAAATACGGGAGTTTGGCAGCTTATGCAGTACATAGCCGCAAAACTGAACGAGCTTCCCCCGGTGGCGCCCCTTATGGACGCGGAAGAAGAGATCGTTTACACTGCAAAGGAAGAGGAACCTTTTACGATCCGAAAGGAAGACGATGTTTTTGTCATCGAGGGCAACTGGATAGACAAGCTCGTGAGGTCCGTCAATTTCAGTTCGTACGAGTCCGTACAGTATTTCCAGCGCTCGCTGAAATCAAAGGGCGTGATCGACGCCCTTGAGCAGATGGGCATCAACGAGGGGGACACAGTAAAAATATACGACATTGAGTTCGAGTACATGAGATGACGTCGAGCACATCATGTGACAAGGAGGCAAAACCGATGCTGACAGGCAAGCAGAGGAGTTACCTGAGGAGCCTGGCAAATACCATCGAACCGATATTCCAGGTAGGTAAGAGCGGTATCAGTGACAACCTGGTGAAGCAGTTCGACGATGCGCTTGAAGCCCGCGAACTGGTGAAGGCCACGGTACTGAAAAATTCCGAATTCACTGCCCGCGAAGCTGCTGATGAGATCGCCGCAAGGACAGGGGCGGACGTGGTCCAGGTGATAGGCAACCGTTTCGTGCTGTACAGGGCGTCGAAAAAGAACAGGGATATCAGTGCCGCTTTGTCAATGATCTGACGGCCGGCCGATCCCAACGATCCGTACGATGCCTTCCCGGTCGCCGCATCCTGCCGGTTGACTGTTGCCTATCAATTACGGTTTCCTGTCCGTTGCAGGTTTCCTGCCTGCAGCCGATCCTCTGCCGATTACCGGTCCCCGGCAGGTTACCGGTCCCGTGTCATGCACTGTTACCCTGTCAGTTACCATTCCTCTGCCAGTTACCTTACCCTGTCAGTCACTGTTCTCCGGTCGATTGCCAGACGACCGGTCCATTGTCAGTGATCCTATGATTTCCGAATAGATGGCCGAAGAATGCTTTTTCCAATTCTCGCAAACGGATAAAGCGTCTTTTTTTGTGCCGACGGTTGCCTTGAGTTCGATCAGGGGGAAGTCCTTTTCCCTCATTTTGCATATGACCAGGTATTTGTCTTCACTTTCGGGTATGTATTCGGCAGTTATCAGCAGGTCCTCCACTATTTCCCTGCGGGCGGCAGGGATCGTGCTGTCCAGCCGTTTCCTGATCCCGGATGGTATCTTGGTGACCAGGTACTGCAGTGTTTTTCTGCCGGCATCGGTCAGCGTATAGCTGTCGGACGATCCTTCATGCCCGGCGCCTGCTGAAGCCGATGCATCTGTTGCCTTTTCCGAAGCGTTTCCGGCGTATTGCACATCCTTTGCCACTGAGACCATTTTGCCTTCACACAGTTCATTCAGGCATTGCTGCAGCACGAACCAGTTCATCAGGTGCATCTCAAGGATTATTTTCGTCAGCGCATTGTTGCTGACGGGCATGTCCAGCTTTTGCAGGATATACATTATGATAAGCTTGTTCTGGACTATTTCTTTGCTGCTTCCAAGAGGATTCATCTGCTCCACCCCGGTGTGAACTGTTTGCAAATCATTGTATAAATTATAACATATTGTTACGGCCAG
>LSQX01169536.1_pt1 | contig 10227 bp, 10 predicted proteins | sample 654561 | NCBI WGS metagenome assembly LSQX01 (sample SAMN04489861, study PRJNA283612) | anaerobic digester metagenome | isolation source: 4 biogas reactors fed with cattle manure at either 37C or 55C with and... | place: Denmark: Kongens Lyngby | collected 2014
TCTGACTACTCTGATATCTCTTTTTTTAGGGACTTTGACTGCTTATGGATTGGCTAGATTCAATTTTTCCCGGAAAGAAGATTTAGCCTATTGGATTTTATCGCTTCGTATGCTTCCTCCCATGGCGGTGGTTATTCCTTTTTTCCTCTTGGGTCGATTCCTAGGTTTATTAGATACTCATATTTTACTAGTCATTGTTTATCTAAGCTTCAATATTCCCTTTACTATATGGATGATGAGAGGTTTCATTGAGGATATTCCTAGAGAACTAGAAGAGGCAGCCTGGGTAGATGGTTGCTCTCGCTTTCAAGCTATTTGGCGAATCATATTTCCCCTTGTAGCTCCAGGTTTAGCTGCCACCGCCATTTTTTGTGTAATTCAATCTTGGAACGAGTTTGCCTTAGCCTTCTTTCTCACCAGCTTTAATGCTCGAACTGTTCCTACAATGGTAACCTTTTTTCTCTCAGTTTTAGGAGTGATATGGGGAGAAATGGCAGCAGTAGGAGTTATTGCCACTTTACCGGTTTTAATTTTTGCTATAATCGTTCAGAAGTATCTGGTCCGAGGTCTAACTTTTGGAGCAATAAAAAGCTAATACTATAATACTATACCCCAACAATTGACTCGATGAGGGGGTACCAGGCCCTCTTGCTATCTATGGTGGTTATTTTTTGTTGAATATCTTCATCTAAAGGATGAAGCATAGCAGATTCGGGGATGACAGGCCGGAAGTTATACCGAAGGAGTATTTTCCACTCTTCCCTGTTATCGGGAGAGGACAAACAATCTATTTTTCTCTCTTCTCCTACCAATCTTAAGCTTTTTACTAAAACCTTTTCTTTAGCTTCTTGGTTAATACCGTACCAGTCACTTAAATAGATGATGGGTTCTGAATCTTTGTCAGTGGTAATTTCTCCCTCAGTAATAGTAAGAGTAGCCAGAAGATGGTTATTTTCATCTTGCAAAGATATTAACTTAGTAGGCAGACAAACAGGTCTTTTCGCTTTTCGCCACATCCATTGTTCCTCGGAAAAGTAAACAAAGCCATTATAGGAAGATAAGTTTTGATTTAGAAATTCTCTCACCCTTTGATGAGGGCTTTCTTTCCCTTCCCGGTCATAGAAAGGTTTTTCTCCTTTTTCTCGCTGTAGATGAAAAATCCTCTTGAAATCAACGTATCCCAATCTCTGGTAGAGATAAAATTGAGGAGATTCGGGAACGGTATAGAGATAGCCCATTCGACATTCTTTTTCTGCCATGATTTTCTCTGCTTCTTTAAGAAGAGCCGAAGCTAAACCTCTTCGACGATAATCAGGGTGAGTCATAACTGTATCGATAATACCCACTGGTGTTAGCTCTCCCTCCAAATAAATGTGGGATAGAGTAAGAAAGAGGCTAGATACCACTTTATCTTCATATAGAAAAAGGAGGATGTTTTCTAAACCTAATCCTGGGCGTTCTATATACCATTCTAAAAAATCTCTGCTAGTTGGTAACACTCCAGGGTAAGCGCCAAAAGAAAGAGAATGGAGATACAAAAGTTCTTCTACGATATTTTTTACCTCTGAACCCCGACTCAATTTATACATAAGTGTCTACCCCCTTGTCATTACTCCGTTTATAAATACGGCTTCTACTTGAAAGTGGTTATCGAATACCACGATATCAGCTATTTTGCCTTTCTCAATACTACCCAGTTCTTTTTCTTTTCCCACCAGCTGAGCAGGAATAAAACTGGCCATTTTAGCTAACTCTGGTAAAGAAATAGAGAATAACTCTCTCAAATTATAAAGCATTTGAGGGAGAAGAAAGGTACTACCGGCTAAAGTTCCTGAAGGTAGGTAAGCCATCCCTTCCCTTACTTCTACTTTTTGTCCACTTAATTCATACACACCTTCTGGCAAGTTACTTACTTTCAGAGCATCGCTTACTATGCAAAGGTGGTCGGGGGCTTTACATTTCAGAGCTATTTTTATTACTTCCGGTTTTACATGAATTTTATCGGCAATAATTTCGGCATATATTTCATCGTTTCCCAGGGCAAAAGCTAAGAGATTGGGTTGGCGATGGTGAAGAGGGTCCATACCGTTGAAAAGGTGAGTTACCATTTTAGCTCCCCTTTCCCAGGCTCGCTTTGAGGTCTCATAATCTGCTTCACTGTGTCCTAAGGAAATCAAAATGCCGTTTTGAGCTAAATATTCGATGGCTTCAAGTGCTCCGGGAAGCTCAGGAGCTATGGTTATTCTTTTAATTACCCCTTCTCCTTTTTGGATTAAGGATTTTATTTCTTCTTCGTGGGGTTTTCTTAAATAGGTAGGGTCATGAGCTCCTCTCCTCCCTAATGATAGATAAGGGCCTTCGAGGTGAAGGCCCAGAACTCGAGCTCCCTCTCTGGAAGCCATTATCTCAGATTTAGTTTCTTCAATAATTTTAAATAAAGTAGCTAAATCAGCAGTTAAAGTGGTGGGAAGAAAGGAAGTAACTCCAAAAGAGGGCAGAAGAGCACTAATTTTCTGAATACTTTTTACTCCACCTTCGGTAACATCCTCTCCTTGGAGGCCATGGAGGTGCAAATCCACAAGACCAGGGAATATGAAACTATCTTTAAAGTCATAAACTACTTCCAGGTCTTCATTCCCTGGATGAGGGAAAATGCCTTCGATACGACTTTCTCTCACCACCACCATTCCAGGAATTACTTCTCCGGGAGTGACAACTTTACCTTTAATTCCCCATCTCATATTTTCACTACCTTGGTCAGGTGTCTTGGGCTATCAGGATTTAATCCTTTATTTTTTGCTCGGTAGTAGCCCAGAAGTTGTAAGAAAGGCAAATATAATACCGGAAGAGAAAAATCATCTAAGGATTCTTCCGGAAATATTATTTCTATTGCGCGAGAAGAGTTAAGGGAGTTTTTTCCTAAGTGGAGAATGGTAGCTCCCAAATCTATCATCTCCATTACTACTTCTTTTTCCCAGGAAAAGGCTCTTTGTGAAGTTAGAGCAATGATTAAAGTTTTTTCATCTACTACTGATTTAGGACCATGTCGAAATTCCAGAAAATGAAAGGTCTCAGTGGGAGTCACACTCATCTCTTTGAGTTTTAGGGAACCTTCCCAGGCGACACCGTGGTAAGGACCATTACCTAAAAATATAAACTTATCAAAGGAAAGGTTAGATGCTAAGTCTTTTATGGCCTTTTCTCCAGATGGGAGATATTTTTCTAAAATTTCAGGGAGAGATGATAGGTTATCAATATTTTTGTTCGGCGGTAAAGACAAAAAGAGAAGAGATAACAGGATGCTTGAAAAAGATTGGGTCATCACTACACTTTCTTCTCGAGCGAAAGGAAGAGCCAGCTCATAATCGGCTACTTTTAAAAGAGAAGAATTTTCTTCGCAACTTATCCCTACAGTTTTCCCTCTGAACTTATCTTTGAAGTGCTGAAGAGCCTTGACTGTCTCTGTAGTTTCTCCTGAGCGAGAAATACCAAAGAGGAGATACTGGTTTTGAGGCAAAAATACTCCCTCGGGAAAAAGAAAAGTTTCCGAAGCAGGCACTCCCTTAGCAGGAACCTGTTTTCCTGCTTGCCAGAAATGACTGGCAACGAGAGAGAGGTTGTAAGAACTTCCGCATCCCGTAAAAACGACATTATCATGTGTTTCTGCTAAAAATTGAGAGAAATAGCTTTCTTTCTCCTGGAGATAATTTAGGGTCTTTCCCCAAGTAGTGGGTTGCCGGAGTATTTCCTGGTGAGTGTAATCCATAATTATTCCTCCTTTTATCCTTCTTGTTCAAGACCATTATATCTCATTTTTTTGTTGATGATGAGTTCAGTTGTAAAAACTTCGGTTCAAAATAAAAATTATGCTACAATGATGAAAGATATGAAAAAATTTACTATTACTGGTAAAATTACCTGGAAAATATTGGGGGCTGTTGTTTGGTTCTTTCTTATTTTCACAAAAGCTGACGCTCAGTCTTATGACTCACTTGCTTTGTATCTGTCTCAAAATGAAGATATCCCTTATTATCTGGCTCAAGCGATAGCTATCTATCCTCACGACCCTCGAGCTTTTACTGAAGGATTAGTTTATGAAAATGGTTTTTTATATGAAAGTACTGGTTTACATGGTGAATCAAGCTTAAGGAAGGTTAACCTTTCTACCGGAGAAATCATCCATTTAGTAGAAATTGAAGACCAATATTTTGGTGAGGGCCTTACTATCGTGGGTTCTACTTTAATTCAACTAACGTGGAAGTCAAGAGTTGCCTTACTTTATCACAAGGATAACTTAGAACCGGAAAAAACCCTCTATTACCCTTATGAGGGATGGGGTGTTACTTATGATGGAAGTCATCTTATTGTAAGTGATGGTTCTAATTTGTTGCGGTTTCTTAATCCTGTGGACTTTTCTTTAATAAGAGAATTGCCTGTTAGCTCAGGGGGAAAACTCATTGACCAGCTTAATGAGTTAGAATACATTAACGGTAAAATTTATGCCAACGTCTGGCATACTGATATTATTGCCATAATAGATTCTCAGGACGGTGAAGTGGTGGGGTGGATCGATGTTAGCCAGCTTGAAGAAAAGAGAAATACAAGGGAAGATGTTCCAAACGGTATTGCTTATGATGCTGAAAATAATCGCTTATTTGTGACTGGTAAGAGATGGTCTCATGTTTATGAGATACAGCTCCCGGAATTGATTAAATAGTTAAGCAGTTTATTGCTATGTAAGACAAAAGCATAAAAATACACTGGAGTAAAAGCCTTAGTATTACAAGGCTTTTGCGATTAACTATATAAACTCAATAGCCAAAAAGGTATAAGCTGATTAAAGTGACTATTACTGACAAAAATACAGTCAGGGAAATTTCTTCTCTAAACCAGGAGCAGACTATTGCTGTAGCAATACCTGCTGCGGCCGCAGCAGGATAATTAGGAATAGCAGTTATTGCCCCCGGAAGTATCAATGCTCCCAGAGCAGCAGGAAAAATATATCGGAGAAGTTTCTTAAGTGGTTTAGGAATATTAAGTCGAGAAAAGGCCAGTAAAGGAAGATAACGGGGAATAAAAGTAACTATCATCATTCCTATAATTATTTTAATGTTATTCATTGGTCCTCCTCTTCATCTTCATCTATTATCCAAGCTCCAATGCTTGCGGCTATTAGAATGGCTAGAATTATATTCCACCCCGGAGAAAAAATTTTGAGCCAGGCAAGACATGAATGCGTTAATCCTCCTATTACAGCAGTTATTGCCACCGAGAGAGATCTTTTAGCTTCAGGAACGAGAAGAGCGATGAAAAGAGCGTAAAGTGCCAATCCCATGCTGGCTTGAAGGATAGGGGGTAGTATATTACCAAATAAATAACCGGTGACAGTTCCTCCCACCCAGCTTACATAAGCTGAATATTCAAGGCCTAGGATAAAATCGACTTCTTTAGAGGCATGAGAGGTAGAAAGATATGCGAAAGACTCATCAGTTATGCCAAAACTTAAAAATGGAAGAAGCCATGGCTTTTCTTTTGCGGGCAAAATAGCAGATAGATGTGAACTCATAAGAAAATGGCGGAAGTTCATAATGAAGGTTGCTACAATGATTTGGATTGGCTCTGCACCTCCTTGGATAAGCTGCAGAGCCATAAACTGACTGGCACCGGCAAATACTAAGGCAGAAAAAAGAAATGTTTCCAGGAGAGTCAGGCCTGTTGATTTTGCTAATAACCCAAAAGTCACTGCGACTGGTATGTATCCAATAAAAATAGGGAGAGAAGCAATCATCCCTTCTCTAAACTTTGAGAGTGTATCTTTTCGTTCTGTGGAGTATTCTTCTATATCCTCTTCCATATAACCTGTTCACCTATCGCATTTTCTGAATTTTTCCTAATAATAGAAAATTATTATATCTCAAAAATAAAGAATAGGGTGTCACTTTTGATAATACAAGGGAGAAATTTGCTATTTTCCATCTTACTTTACTATAGCAAAGTAATAAGTATGGGTTCAAAGCGTTCACTGCTGTGGGTATCCCCACGGGAAGGGTAGAATATTGGCCAGAAAGCATTGAAGTGGATGAAAAGGAACATTAACTCTATAAAAGTTACTCAAAAATTATAAGTTAAGGAAGCAGTAAAGTAGCGAAGCGGCACTGCTTTTGCTATGACGCTTACTGTATCCTTGATCCTTTGCTCTTCTTTTTAGTTAACTTTTATCATCTGGCCAGTAGCAATGCATTCGGCAATCTCTTCCGGGGTCAGTTCTCCTGCTTTTACTTCTCCTAGCTTTTCTCCATTTTCTAACAGCACTATCCGGTCGGCCACTGGACATACGTGATGAACATTGTGAGTAATAAAAATGACCGAAGACCCTTTATTCCGGGCTTCTTGAATATGATTTAATGTGTTTCGTTGTTCCCGAATAGATAGATTACGTAGGGGTTCGTCCAGAATAAGAATTCTGGCTCCAAAATAAGCCGCTCTGCCAATGGCAATGGCTTGTCTTTCGCCTCCAGAGAGAGTTGAAACGAATTCGGTGGGAGAGCGAAGCTCAATTCCTATCTGTTTAAGACCAATCATACACTCACGATTCATCTTTTTTAAATCCAGGATTTCCAGAGGGCCTATTTTTTTGGTAGGTTCTTTGCCCAGGAAAAAGTTTCGAGCTACACTCATTTTCTCTATCAAGGAGAGGTCCTGGTGAACAGTTTCAATCCCCAGTTTGCGGGCTTCCTCAGGGGAATTGATATCTACTTTCTCACCCTGGAAATATATAGTTCCCCCATCGGGCCGATAGACTCCGGACAGGATCTTAATTAAAGTAGATTTACCCGCTCCATTGTCTCCTAAAAGTCCTACTACTTCCTGGTCGTAAACCTCAAAATCTACCCCCTTTAGGGCTCTAACCTTTCCAAACCTTTTTTGAATATTCTCCATTCTTACTAATGGCTGTTTCGGATTCATCTCTCCACCTCTTTATTCTCCCAGAATGGTACTTCTCAGCTTTAAATTTACCACGGCGGCTATAACCAAAATTATTCCCACAAAGGCGTTGTACCAATAGCTGGGGACACCTGCCATAACTAAACCAGTTCGCACCATCCCCATAATGCCTGCACCTAAGGCTGCTCCTATGATTGAACCATAGCCTCCGGTCATAAGAGTACCTCCAATTACTGAAGCTGCGATTGCTTCCAGCTCCATCCCCTGGCCAAAAGAGACGTTAGCCAAGCTAAATCGGCTAATGGCAATCACCCCTGATAAACCGGCTAAAACAGATGAAATCATAAAGCAGGCAGTTTTTACCTGGTTTACATTAACTCCCATAGTATAGGCAGCTAATTTCTTTCCCCCCGTGGCAAATACCCGGTTACCAAATACGGTGTGATTGAGAATAAAGGAAAAAACGACTACTATAGCTATAAACCAGAAATGGGATGGTCTAAATCTATAGGCCATAATTCCGGTTAACAAGCTGGGAACCAAGCTATCTCCAGCATAGGAAATAGAGCGTCCGCCAGTGATTCCCAGAAGAATCCCCCGCAAGAACATCATCATCCCCAGGGTAGCAATAAAAGAAGGAATACCTCCTCTCAATACTACTCGACTGTTGACAAATCCTATTAATAGGGAAACCAACAAGGCAACGATGAAGGCTAACAGGGAACCGAGAGGGAAGGTGAAAATGTTAGCTAAAGTAACAAAGACAAAACCAGCTGTGGCGTATGCACTACTGACGGAAAGATCTATTTCTCCTCCAATCATTAAGAAAGATATACCGACTGTCATAATACCTAATTCAGCTATAATGGTTAAAAGAGAAGTGATGTTTCGAAGAGAAAAAAATCGAGGAGCACAAATGGCAAAAAAAATAAAAAGGGCTAAAAAGGCTATTAATGCCCCGAATTCTGGAATTTTCCTCAATTCTTCAAAAGTCCATTTAGAACGGATGCCTTCATTTTGATGATGTGCTATTTCCTGGTTTTGTATAATTAACATTGTAGTTACCTCCTAGCCAGGTTGGGCGGGACCAGATGATCCCGCCACTTAGGTCTCTTACCGATAACCTTGTTTTGATAACTCCATTAGTTGAGGCACATTCTCAGCAGTAATAACTCCTGGTCCGGTAGAAACTGGTGCTGGTGGAGGAGTAAAACCATATTTAGCATGAAGGTAAGCAAATTCTACTCCTAAATAACCTTGCAAATATTGCTGCTGGTCAAGGGTGAACATTACCTGTCCTTCCTGAATATACTCCAGAACTTTTTCAGACATATCCATGGAGGCAATTTTTACTTCATTTCCTACATCTATTCCTTCATCTAGAAGTCGAGTTACAATAGCTTCAGTGCGGAGAGTATTAGTGCTAAAGATAACCTCGGTGTCGGGATGAGCGACGAGGTAAGCTAAGGTAATTTCAGCTCCTTGAACGGCATCGGCTGTAATATCAAGTGCTTCGGCCGGAATATCATTTTTCCCCAGCGTGTCAATGAATCCCTGACCTCTCAATTCGATATTACGAGCTCCGGGATGGTGGTTGACAAACAGTGCTCGCTTGGGGGTAAATCGTTTTAGGGTTTCTTCAGCTGCTACCACTCCTATATGGTAAGAATCTTCTCCCACATAGGTTAAGACCGGGATCCGGTTTTCCGGTGGTTCGCGTAAGTCAGGAGCATTAATGGCAATTACCGGGAGTCCGTCAGCGATAGCAGTACGTAATACCTCATCCATTGCGTCAGGTTCGGTTAAGGTGCACACTAAGACATCTGGTTTACTGGCAACAGCAGCCTCAATATCAGCTATAAACTCGGTGAAATTGTATTCCGAGGGGCCAGTGTAGGTGACTTCCAGATCAGAATGGTTGGTAGCCGCATCCATTACTCCCTTTTCTACCCGTTTCCAAAAAGGATCGGCTATCCCTCCATGCACCACTACCCATACGTTAACCTCTTCTTCTTGGGCTAAACCAACTCCCAGAAGAAGAGTGGATAACAAAACTACCGTTAAAGCTAAAAGTAACTTTTTGCCAAATCTCATTTTTTAACCCTCCAATTAATTAAAAATTAGTCATCTCCAGCTTTTTAAGAAGCAATTCACCTGAACTAATCTTATCTTGCTTCTTCCAATTGCAACAACTTTATTTAACTCAAACAATTTTTGTCACATCACCTCCTTTTTATCAATTGGGGATGGCTTTTGTGTTGCGAGTTTATTTCTCAAAATTAGGCCGTTAAAATTTCTACCCCCCTTTTTTTGGAACCGTTTTCTAATTATAAAATAGTTTATAAGATTTGACAAGTAACTCGTTTTAAAAATATTATTCTGCAACTGATTTTCTATTAAAGTTCTACTGGAATCTTTATGATTTGCTATTGACAAACTGGTAAAAATACCTTACTCTGAAACCGGTTTTTATAATTGGTTCGATTCTAAAGAAAAAATTAAGCTAGGAGTTATCATTTTGGGATAACCTTTTATCTCTGTTTTTTAAGCTTAAGAATTAAGAAATTAGCTAGCTTATCAAAGAAACGATTGAAAAACCCAAAGGACAAATAAAAGGTAAAAAGGGGTGACCGAAAAAGTGGAAGAAATTAACATAGGGATAATTGGTGTGGGCAGGATTGGACGACTTCATGCTCGTAATTTAAAATATCTAATCCCGGGAGCAAAAGTATTAGGAGTGGCGGATATACTGGAGGAAAGTGCTCGCGAAGTGGCTTCTCAGTTAGAGATTCCTATGGCAGAAAAGGATTATCGAGCTTTGCTCGATAATGATGACATTGATGCGGTAGTAATCTGTTCTTCTACTGATACCCATGCTCAAATAATCTCTGAAGCCGCGCAAAGGGGCAAGCATATCTTTTGTGAAAAACCCATTGCTTTGGAGCTGGATAAAATTGATCAGGCTTTAGCTGCGGTTAAAAAAGCTGGAGTTAAGCTACAGGTCGGTTTTAACCGCCGCTTTGATCCCAGCTTCAAAAAAGCCAAAGAGCTTGTGGCTAAAGGGGTGATTGGAGTACCTCATTTAGTGAGAATAACCAGCAGAGACCCTGAGCCACCTCCCATTAATTATGTTAAAGTATCGGGAGGAATATTTTTAGACATGACTATCCACGATTTTGATATGGCTCGCTACCTTTTGGGCCAAGAAGTAGTAGAGCTTATGGCAGTTGGCAGTTGCTTAGTTGACCCGGCAATTGGAGAGGCAGGAGATATCGATACTGC
>LSQX01344826.1_pt1 | contig 10227 bp, 7 predicted proteins | sample 654561 | NCBI WGS metagenome assembly LSQX01 (sample SAMN04489861, study PRJNA283612) | anaerobic digester metagenome | isolation source: 4 biogas reactors fed with cattle manure at either 37C or 55C with and... | place: Denmark: Kongens Lyngby | collected 2014
TGTTCATCCCGTCCGCTGTTTGCCGGCGGCACTTGTTCCCGTTCCTCCGCCGCCGCTTCACCGGGCTTGGCTTCTGCTTTTTCCGGTGCAGCCACCTTTGTCCCCGCCGTTTCTTTGGCTGGAAATCTCTTCACGGCCGACTCGGCCAGCAAAATGGCTGCTTTTCCGGAACCGGTTGCTCCCGCATCACTTGCCGGAGCCGCAGCGGCAAGATCTGAGTGCCGGGGATTTTGATTTTCGGCCGTTTTCCGCTTTCTGTAACCGATAGTGACGTCCAACTTACGGCCTCCCTTTACCTGTGCTGGGGGAAAACCACCGGCAGCCCTTCTCTCAGCCAAGGAGAAAGCCGCTAGATACCGTCCTCCCGGTCGGCCATGGCAAGAAACTGCCGGAGAAAAAACAGGACATTAAGCGGCTTTAACAATGTTTCCACTTTGCTCCTTTTACTTTCGGAAAGGAAAGGTGTAATTGCCAACAGCAGGTTGATTCCGGGGTCAACATGGTTGACCAATGCGCCCGCCACCGGATATGCGGAATTTGTTTTATCCGCAGTACGCGCTTCCAGCAACCGGCCGACACGGTTAAGAGTTTCTTTTATTTCCCCGTTCTCAACCAAAGAGAGCAGCGGAGAAAGATCCGGGCTATTAGGCATGACTTCGGCTCCTTTTAACTGGCTTCTTACTCATTCTATGTAAGTGAAGGTAAAAGTGCTCCTCGGACAAAACACGGGATGTACACCGGCGACAAAAAAGCAGGCTGACTTCCGGTGCAATCAGCCCGCCTTTTTTATCGTCTTGCAGTGCTCTCTTATGCACTCACTACTTTTTTCTGCATATATTGCCTTGGTTGCATGATGCCTCCCGCCAGCGAGATGAGTTTATGACAATTTCCCGGGCGCCGCTACAGTAGGCCAGCAAGGAAAGCTGCCCTTTACTCTTTCTAAAAGGAAATGTGCAGCTGTTTAAGGAATATAAAAGCATCTCCTGTGAAAGGGCGGTTGCTGTGAAAAAACTTTTGCACCGGCTAAAGTTGTGCATTGCACAAGTTCCTCAAAACGATACGCCTTTTTGGCGGAATGTAACTTGCGGTCTCCGGCTGGCTGCTACTGCAGCCGCCGTCCTCGGCATCCTGGGAATTCCCACGGGTCTGGGCGTAGGTTTTGACCTTGCCGTCGGGCTGTCCCTGCACTTTCTGCTCTTTGCCCTGGCAACAAAGGCAGTGGCCGTGCTCTTTTCCCTGCTCTGCCTGCCCATACCACGTGTCTGCGCCGCCGGCTTTACCGTCGCCGCTGCACTGACGTACTACGTTTTTGCCAGTGCCCAGTCCGGCATACTCTTTTCCTTCGTTATGGCCGCCCTTTTTTCCCTCTCCGGCACTGCGGCAGGACTGCTTTATGCTTTTTTCCGGGCCGCCGAAATTCGCCGCAGCCGGAAAGCCGCACTGCTTTTACTTTTGCTTGCAGCCGCTTCCCTGCTCCTTTTTCTCCCCGACAGCTCTCCCCCCGCCCTGCCTGCAGACAATTTTACCGGCGGGGCGGATGCCGCCTTAAACCCTGCCAACCCGGGGCCTTACCGCTTCAGCTATTTTACATACGGCAGCGGTACTGACAAGCACCGGCCGGAATTCGGCAAGGACGTGACCCTCATCTCCCGCACCGTGGACGGTTCGGCTTATATTGCGGATTGGCCGCGCCTGCGTACGCTTTTTTGGGGTTTTGATGAAAAAGCACTGCCCCTGAACGGGCGCGTGTGGCTGCCGGAAGGAGAGGGACCCTTTCCACTTTTTCTTATTGTCCACGGAAACCATACCATGGAGGAATTCTCCGACACAGGCTACGCTTACCTTGGGGAACTTTTGGCCGGCCGCGGTTTCATTACAGTTTCCGTGGATCAGAATTTCCTGAATTATTCCTCCTGGTCGGGCATACCGGATGAAAACATGAAATTGCGGGCGTGGCATCTGATTCACCACTTGCTGCAAATTGAAGAATTCCATCAGAGTGAAGGAAACCCTTTTTTCGGCAAAGTGGACTGGAACAATGTGGCGGTGGCGGGACATTCCCGCGGCGGGCAGGCGGCCGCCATGGCGGCCGATTACCAAAAATGGTTTGCCGACGACAGTACCCTTGCCCGCTTTGCCTCTTTTCATATCAAGGCTGTGGCCGCCCTGGCGCCCACCGATTCAGCGGTGGATGGGAAAAAAGCTTTCCTGCGTGATATCTACTATCTCGTATTGCACGGCTCACAGGACGGCGATGTCAACTCATTTAGCGGTGACCGTCAATACAGGCGGGTTACCTTTTCCCGCGGCTCGGAATGCTTTAAAGCTTCCCTCTATATCGTCGGGGCAAACCATAGCCAATTTAATACCGCCTGGGGTCGTCTTGACAGTTCCCTGCCCAAAGGCCTGCTTTTAAACCAAAAACAAACCATACCGCCGGCAGCGCAACAGGAAATAGCCAAAATCTATCTTGCCGCTTTCCTGGAAACGGTGCTCCACGGCAGGCAGGAATACCTGCCCCTCTTCCGTGACTGGCGCTACGGTGGCAAGTGGCTGCCGCAAGCCCGATATCTCAGTCATTTTACCGGCAGCGACTACCTGCCGCTGCTCGTGTTTCACAGTAATGCCGGCAAAACGGACTTTACAGGCGGCGTTACGGCGACGGCGGAGGGAACAAGTTACTTTGAGGTGGAAACCGTTCTCGACAGGCGGGGAAACAGCAGGGGCAGGGACGGGGTAGTGCTGGCCTGGGAAGATAAGGCATGCTACACCGTTTCCCTACCCGAGACGTACTGCAGGCAACACCTGCCGGGCACCCCCGCCGTTTTAAGCTTTTCCCTGGCCACCCTGGGGCTAGACAGGTCAGGAGACAAACGCGGCGACAGCACGCCGCAGATAGATGTGGAAATTAAAGCAGGGGCGGCTGTTCGCCTGCCCCTGGACAGTTTCCTGCCCGTTCCGCCCCCGGTTTATACGCAATATTGCAAAATATCCCTGCTCGACCCTTACTTCCGGAACGGCAAATACAAAGCGGCAACAGAACCCATCTTCCAAAGCTTTGATCTACCCCTGGACACTTTTGCCCGCCTGGATTCGGATTTTAATCCGGCGGACATCAGTCAAATCACACTGCACTTTTCCGGCGGCCCGGGCAAAATTATGCTTGACGGGATGGGATTTTACTGTTCCGAGAGCCGCTAGCGCTGCCCTTCCCCTATGACACCTTTCAGCAAAAGGAAAGAGATCTAACGCTTACGGCAGGATGACGCCTTGTTTGAGCAGGGCGGTGCGCAAAGCGGTAAAATCAACATTTCTGACAGGAACGCCGTCTTGTACCGCAATGGCGGCCGCCGTCCCGGCTGCCTGGCCGAAACACATGCAGTGCGGTATCAGATTGAAAAATTCACTGAAATCATGGTCGGCGGAGAAGGCGCGGCAGGCCACGAGCAAACCCTCCGTTTTTTTCGGCACCAGCGCCCTATAGGGGATGTATGTCCTGGGGTAGCGCAGCGACTGCTCGCCGCGGTCGTTGTCCGCAAAGATGGCGATGGTATCATCAAACGGCCGGTCCGTGTCCATGTCTTTGGCGGTAAGATAATATTCGCCGACGATCCTGCGCCCGCCGGATGTGCCAAGCTGCGGCGCAGTAAGCATGATAAAGCTCTTTTCAAAGCCCGGCATGTATGCGCGCAGCAATTCCCAGTTCCTGACGGACTCTTTTCGTGTCTTCACATCAATATAAGTCATCTCTTCCACGTCAGTCTGGTTGACAGAGCCAATCAGGCGATGGATCCAGACAACACCCTCCTGGTGCCGGAGCAGGCCGCGGAAGAAGCGCACGGATCCCCCCAGGCTGCTGATTTTCCGGACTACCTCTTTATACTTTTCCGGCTCTGCATTCATAAATTCATCGTACTTATTCAGGTCAACATTACAAATCCAGTAGACAAAGCCAAACTGTGCTATTCTGGTACCGGGCGGCAGATAATTTGTCGTCTCCGTTCCGGTTGCCGGGAGCAGATCCCCGTCGCCGGTGCAATCAATCACCACTTTGCCAAGGAGTGCCTGCCTCCCCGACTTGCTTTCCATAATAACGCCCTTTACCGTATTGCCGTCCATGATGGGCGCTACAACCCAGGAATGCAATAGCAGTTCGACGCCGGCTTCCAAAACCATGGCGTTCAGCTCATCCTTGGCAACTTCGGGGTCTATGACCGCCGTATACAGGACTACATATTTCCCTTCCCTGTTCTTCCGGATATAAAAGTGCATCATATTTGCTTTCAGGTATGTATCGACAACCGGCGCTTCACTTTTGCCCCAGCAGCTTTTCTCGGGGAAACACGCCGCCCCGCGCGCCGCCAGCCTGTCCAGCACTTCCTGGCAAAAACCGCCAATCCACTGCTCCCCGTAGATATCGCTCAAATTGGGGATAATATTAACCAGGCCGCCGGTGGACATGCCGCCAAGGTGACCGTATCTCTCCAGCAGAATCGTTTCAGCTCCGGTACGCGCTGCCGCCACTGCCGCCGCTATGCCGCCGGGGCCTCCACCTACCACAATGACATCCGTTTCGCGGATAACCTTAATTTCTCTTTGTGCTTCGCTGACTGTTTTTGCCACGGCAATGCCTTTTTTCGCAAACTGCTGAGGCAGTCCGTACTTGCTAACAACCTCCGAGCCGTATTGAACCATCTGCATACCCTCCCCGTCATAATTGATTCGTCTTTATTATAACACGCTATCAGAATGTTTTGGCAGATATTTACACTTTCCCTGCCTGCCGGGGATTTATACAGTTGCTGCCCGAAGAGGAAAAAGCCGGTGCCCAGGCGGGCGCCGGCTTTTTCTTATGCACCTTCGTACAGGAATTTGTATTGTGCCTGGTTAAGTCGGAAGTAGCGGCCCTTTCGCGCCAGCAGTTCCCGGTGGGTGCCCGTTTCTACTATGCGGCCGCCCTCAATAACAAAAATTCTGTCAGCATTGCGAATGGTGGAAAGCCTGTGGGCTATAATAACTCCCATCTGCCGGCGCAGTGACTCCAGGGCAGAGCCCTCCCCAGTGTGATGCCAAGAAAGGCCAGAAGCAGGTCGCGAAACAACTCATACCGGCCGGCCGTAATCACATCATCAATGATTTTCTGCGTTACAACCGGGTCTAACATATCGAGCCCCACCGCAATCAGCATGCGTGTACCGCCAACCCTGCATAACTGTCGCCTGCCGGGATTATATCCCCGCCGGTACGGATGGCCACCGGTTTTTGAAAAAGCGGTCCGTCATACACCACGGTGTGGTACTCGCCGTTTTCCCCGCAGGCATCCGCCCCCGCCGCTTCTATGGCCGCCATCACCTCCAGGCTTAAATCACGGCCCAGGAAAGCAGCCGGCAACATGGCGGTATTCACCACCACAATCCTGGCTTTAAAACCAAGGGCAAGGAACTCTTCCACCAGGGCCTTCCTGTCCCTTTGCCAGAGCGGCAGCACTGCCGAAAGCCCCGCCTGCCAGCACGCCTTCTCTTCCCACTGCCTGTGTTCCTCAATGTCAATGTCACCGAAAACTCCATAAGTAATCTGTTCTTTTGAGAGCTCCCGCAGGATTTCTATAAAGACTGCTTCATACTCATGATATAAAGCCCGGCCGATGACACTCTCCATACCCAAAGCGGCCGCCTGCGCTTTAATCAGCGCTTCCGGCAGCAGGTGGGCCGAGCTGATGCCCCTTTCTTTGCTGAACATGGTAACCAGCTTGCGCGGCTTATACCCCAGCCTGCAAGCCTTATACATAGCCAGGCAGGCGTCTTTCCCGCCGCTCCATGATACAAAACAGTTTTTCTCTTTCATTTTTTGCCCCCGTTCCTGCTGTTAATAAATAAAATAAAACTTACGCGCCAGCCGGCGGCAAAGCCTCGCTCGGTGCAAAAAAACAGGCTGCCCCGGCACGAGGCAGCCCTGCTTTTTACTCAGGCTTACATGGCCAGTTCTGTCCGGCGAATCAGGTCATTTTGGCTGTCAATATGCAATTCGACAAAGTAGGCACTGAAGCCTGCCACACGCACGATGAGGTTTTTATAGTTGTCCGGGTTCTTCTGGGCGTCGCGCAGCGTCTCGGCACTGACCACATTGATTTGCATCTCCATGCCGCCCATGTCAAAATAAGCCTGGATCAAATTTTTCAGCTTGGTAACGCCCTCTTCACCCCGCATGGAGGTGGGATGGAATTTCATGTTCAGCAACGTGCCGTTGGGGTATTGTTTCTGGTCAATATTGGAAACGGAAACCAGAATGGCCGTGGGGCCGTTTCTATCCATCTGCTGGACCGGGGAAATCCCGTCGGCCAACGGTTCACCGGCATAACGCCCGTCCGGGGTGGCAGCCGTCATTTTGCCGAAGATAACATTTGTCGTTACCGGGTAAAGGCCGGCGCTGAAACGACCCCGGGGACCGGTGCAGGAATTAACCGCAGCGGCAAAAATATCTCCTACCCATTTGGCATACCGGTCAACTTCCTTAATACCGTTGCCGTAATGCGGCGCCTCGTAGCGGATATAACGGTGCAGGTCTTCATAGCCCTGCCAGTTGTTCATCAGGGCGTCATACAGTTCGCGGGCAGTGCAGATTTTTTTGTCAAAAATGCAGTGCTTAATAACCCCCAGGCTGCTGACCACGTTGCCGATGGCAATGCCGGCTATGCCGGTGGAGTTATATTCAGCCCCGCCGTACATCACATCCATCCCTTTTTCCATGCAGCCGTCCATGGTGGCGGAAACGACGGGCTGGGGCAAGATTTCCCGGGCAACGTATTCAAAAGCATTAATGCAGCCGGCAAACCATTTGACAAAGAACTCCATTTGTGCCTGGAAAGCGTGCAGCACATCGTCAAAGGTTTCCATTTCATAAAGGTAGCCTGTCGGCAGGCCGCAACGCTCCCGGCGCGGCGGTTCGCCGTAGCGGCCGGGCATGGGGTTATAGCCGTCATTAATGGCCAGGATTAAAATATTGGCCAGGTTAAAATAAGTGTCTACGCCGATGCCTCCACAGGCAGGCCATTCATTACCCGTTCCTGCCGGTTCCACACAGCCGATCAAACAATAGTTGCGGGCGCTCTCCAGTGTATGGCCGCGGCTCATCAAGGCCGGGATGATGACATCATCATTTTCAAACGTGGGAACGCCGCCGGCCAGCTTGGTAGTTTCAATGGCCGCCTCCCACAGCTCAGGGGGAGTGCCTTTGTGAATGCGCAGCGCCTGCGGCGGGTCATGCAGCAGCAGCCGCCCGGAAGACTGCAGCATCATATAGGTGACGGCATTGGTGGCATCCGTTCCGTCCGGTTTGACGCCGCCCAGCGTCATCAGCTGGCCGCTGGTATAGCCGGGATTGGCCAAAGTGGCGCCATAGCTCCACGGTTTGTTCATTTCCGCCACTTTCAGGTAAAAGAGGTCCACCAGTTCCTGGGCATATTCCGGGGTAATGCGGCCCGCCGCAAGGTCCGCTTCATAAAAGTCGCCCAGGTACTGGTCCACGCGGCCGAAACTGATCCCGTGCATATTGGCATCAAGGCACAAGCAGGTCTGATACATGAAAAGTGCCTGCAGCGCGTCATGGAAAGTACGACACGGTTTTTCCATAACCCAATTAAGTGTGTCCGCCATGGCCTCCAGTTCTTTTTTCCGCACAGGGTCCGTTTCCTTGGCCGCCAGCTCTTCCGCCAGCCTGGCATAACGTTTTGTCAGGATGATCATGCCGTCGCAGACAATGGAGACTGCCCGGTAAAAATTATACCGGTTAATGGAATCGCCGTAGATGCCTTTTTCCTCAAGTTCGGCAACTTTTGCTTCCGCCTCGGCTTTAATGGCGGCAAAACCTTTCCGGATGGCTTTGTCATAATTGGTGCAAAAATGCCCCACGGGAGCCTGGGCCCAGCCTTTATCACGCAGCATAATCACACCGTTGCCGATATGGTCCAGATACCCGGGCGGAATATAAGGGGTCATTTTGGCGCTCATACATTCTTTCCGCCAGAAGTCGCCCGTTTTTAAAATGTACTCTTTATCTTCTTCCGAAATAATGTAGGGATCAATGTCGCGTGTGGAAATAAAGCCGCTTTCCAGCTCCTCCAGCAGCCACTCAATAGAGTTTTCCGGGTAGAGGGCACAAGCCCGGAATTTAGCGGACTGCGCCCCCACAATTACTTCACCCTCGTCGATCCGGATGGCAATATTTTCACAGAGATGCTTAAAGTTTTTGGCACGTTTCAAGATGCCGGTCAGGTCAGGATTCTGCAGATAGAACTCCGTTACCAACCTGTAGCGCGACGTGCAGATTTCCGGCTGTGTGTTGCGGTATCTGTCGCGTATTTTTTGTACGCGCTCTGTAATTGGCTTTAATTTGTACATGTTATCCCTCCGCTGCTTGGCAAAAAGTCACAAAAGCAGCCTACATGGCCAGTTCCGTCCGGCAGATCAGGTCGTTTTGGCTGTCAACATGCAATTCGACAAAGTAGGCACTGAAGCCTGCCACGCGCACGATAAGGTTTTTATAATTGTCCGGGTTCTTCTGCGCATCGCGCAGCGTTTCGGCACTGACCACATTGATCTGCACTTCCATGCCGCCCATTTCAAAATATGCCTGGATCAAATTTTTCAGCTTGGTGACGCCTTCTTCACCCCGCATGGAGGTGGGATGGAATTTCATGTTCAGCAGCGTGCCGTTGGAAAATCTTTTCTGGTCGATCTGCGACACGGAGAGCAGAATGGCCGTAGGGCCGTTTTTGTCACGCTGCTGTACCGGAGAAATTCCGTCGGCCAGCGGTTCGCCGGCATAACGCCCGTCCGGGGTGGCAGCCGTCATTTTGCCGAAAATGACATTTGTGGTGACGGGGTAGAGCCCGGGGCTGAACCTGCCGCGGGGGCCGGTACAGGCGGATACTGCATTGGCAAAAACATCCGCCACCCACTTGGCATAATAGTCTACTTCTTTAATGCCGTTGCCGTAGTGGGGAGCTTCATACATAATGTAGCGATGCAGGTCTTCATAGCCTTTCCAGTTGTTCATGAGGGCGTCGTACAGCTCACGGGCCGTGCAGATTTTTTTGTCATAGACAAGGTGCTTAATCATATACAGGCTGCTGGCAATGTTGCCGATGCCGACACCGGCAATGCCGGTGGAATTGTATTCGGCCCCGCCGTACATCACATCCATCCCTTTTTCCATGCAGCCGTCCATGGTGGCGGAAACGACGGGCTGGGGCAAAACTTCCCGGGCAACATATTCAAAGGAATTGATACAGCTGGCGTGCCACTTAATAAAGAACTCCATCTGTTTCTTAAATGCTTCCAGCACATCGTCAAAGGTTTCCATTCCATAAAGGTAGCCTGTCGGCAGGCCGCAACGCTCCTTGCGCGGCGGCCTGCCGAACACCGGCATGGGGTTGTAGCCGTCATTGATGGCCAAAATAAGAGCATTGACCATATTAAAGTATGTTTCCGTCCCGGTACCGCCGCAGGCAGGCCATTCATTACCCGTTCCTGCCGGTTCCACACAGCCGATCAAACAATAGTTGCGGGCGCTCTCCAATGTATGGCCGCGGCTCATCAAGGCCGGGATGATGACATCATCATTTTCAAAGGTGGGAACGCCGCCGGCCAGCTTGGTAGTTTCAATGGCCGCCTCCCACAGCTCAGGAGGAGTGCCTTTGTGAATGCGCAGCGCCTGCGGCGGGTCATGCAGCAGCAGCCGCCCGGAAGACTGCAGCATCATATAGGTGACGGCATTGGTGGCATCCGTTCCGTCCGGTTTGACGCCGCCCAGCGTCATCAGCTGGCCGCTGGTATAGCCCGGGTTGGACAAGGTGGCGCCATAGCTCCACGGTTTGTTCATTTCCGCCACTTTCAGGTAGAAGAGGTCCACTAGTTCCTGGGCATATTCCGGGGTAATGCGGCCCGCCGCAAGGTCCGCTTCATAAAAGTCCCCCAGATACTGGTCCACGCGGCCGAAACTGATCCCGTGCAGATTGGCATCAAGGCACATGCAGGTCTGATACATGAAAAGTGCCTGCAGCGCGTCATGGAAAGTGCGGCACGGTTTTTCCATCACCCAATTGAGAGTGTCCGCCATGGCCTCCAGTTCTTTTTTCCGCACAGGGTCCGTTTCCTTGGCCGCCAGCTCTTCCGCCAGCCTGGCATAACGTTTTGTCAGGATGATCATGCCGTCGCAGACAATGGAGAC
>LSQX01359150.1_pt2 | contig 10227 bp, 10 predicted proteins | sample 654561 | NCBI WGS metagenome assembly LSQX01 (sample SAMN04489861, study PRJNA283612) | anaerobic digester metagenome | isolation source: 4 biogas reactors fed with cattle manure at either 37C or 55C with and... | place: Denmark: Kongens Lyngby | collected 2014
TTACAAGGAAGCCGACTACACCCAGGTGGGCACCAGCAAAAATCTCGCCTACAATATCGGGAAAATATTAAACTCCAAAACCTGTTTTGGGTTTACCACGGGATCACACACGGGCGAAGAGGTGCTACTCGCATCTTACCACCCACAGGGAGATATCCTCAAGGGAAATGTAACAAACAGGGAGTTGAATCAGTACCTGCAGAAAGTTACGGGATTAGAAAGATCACTACAGGAGCTATCCGACCGGATATTCGCCAAGTATGATCAAGTTTTTAATGGCATGAATTGGTCTATCGACAAGGGTAATCCCAACTTCCCAGTACTAAAGGTGAAGAAAGGAAAAAACATCCTCGAAGTGAAAGCTTTCTCTTCTGTGGCCACATTGAACGGGAAGCCGTTCGACTTGGGATCCGTGACTGTTTACATTGATAAAAACGACACTTTCTACTTGCCGGTCGAACTTGCGGAAAAGCTTTAATTTACTTTCACACATCCCGTTTTACCATCACTGCTCCTCGCGCTTTACAACCACGTCGCCTTGAAATGAGATCGATTGCCTATCGGCATCGCTTATATCGAGACGGGCTGTTCCGTTCTCCCATAGATCCAATCTAAAAACAAGAGGTCGATCTAAATCACGCAATGTGAGAAGCAAATCCCAATTCCCTTTCTTCTTTCCTTTTCTCACACCATATTCAAAATCGGTGCTTGTAAAGCGGTATCCCCCCTCACTTGGAGTTAAGGGTGCGCGATAGGCACGACCATAATAGGGTAGATAAACCTTTACGGTGTCCGCTGATACTTTCAGATCATAATAGGGAGAAAGATAGATCGATTTATAGCCGGTGGGGTATGCATAAGTTGCTTTAAATGTAAAATCGGGTATCTCCACCGCTTTACGAATATCTACAGCCAATTTCTCTTTTTCGACAGTTTTCTGCGAAGTTCCGCAAGCATAAAAAAAAACAATGGAGAAGAGTGCTACCCATCCAAAAAAATGCATATGGTTTTTCATATTTCCTCATCATTCAATAAGAAACTTTTCTTATCGGGAATTACCATATAGTAAACAGATAAATAGTCGGTTTTGTTTGTTCTCTTCTGTCAACAGCTCTTTAGCATCTCTTGAATTTCAGCCAAATTTTCCGCAATGATATCTGGTATCAGATCCGATTGCTCCACTATTTCCATCGTAGTTTCACCCGACATCACCAAAATACCAACCGCACCAGCATTGTAAGCCATGCGCACATCGGTATAGATACGGTCGCCAACCATTGCCACCTCAGATGGGTGAAGTGAATAGCGCTCCAAGATACCGCTTAACATACGTGGATCGGGCTTTCCAATCACAACATCCGGTTTTCTGCCGGATGCGCTTTCTATACAGGCACAAATAGAGCCACAATCCACTAAGATAGTCGGTTTATCAGTAGGACAAACCCAATCGGGATTGGTCGCGATATAGGGAATACCCCGGTTTGCCCACCAGGAAGCCCGACACAAACGAGCATATACCAACGACTTATCAAAACCAACCACCAACATATCCGGCACATCATCGGCATCATCGGCCGTGGAGACAAAACCAGCCTCCTCAAATTCAGCGATCATGCTGGGAGTGCCCAGAATAAACAATCTTTTGGTTTCGGGATGATGGACTTTGATATAGTCGATCGTGGCTTGGGCAGAAGTATACATCTCCTCTTTCGTAGCTTTTATCCCGATTTTCTCCAAATGACCAAGGTAATCGGAGGTGCTCTTCGAAGGGTTATTGGTCAGAAACGAATAACCTATGCCCCTCTCTTTCAAAAAATCAAGAAAGGGAATGGTGAAAGGGAAAAGCGTTCCCCCATTATAGATTGTCCCATCCATATCCAATGCAAAATGCTTGATCTTCTTTAAGCTTTCTTTGAGTTGGGAAGGGGTGCCAAGTCTCATTTTCTCTATATATTTACACATAGTTGAATCAAATTAAATATTTTGTATTTCCTCCTCATATCCATCGGCTTTGGCTTTCCACATCAATAGAAAGACAAAGGTAGACAATATCGCCACACCGATCATCCCCATGAAGACATAGTCCCAACTCTTTGCAGGATTCACTTTGTTCATCATATCCACAAAATAACCCACTCCGATGCCCGATACGAGTCCGCTGGCATAGCCAAATAATCCGGTCAATCCGTTTGCCGTAGCAGCTCCACGGTTTGTCGCCTGATTCGCCGCCGCGATACCAATCAGCGCCTGCGGACCATAGATGAAGAAACCGGCCATGGCTAAGGTGAACACCATCACCCAAGGAGAGGTGCCAGAGGGTAGCAGCAAGAAAGCTGTCATAAACAGAGCTACTCCGATCATGCAGAAGAGGCAAGTACGGTGAGCCCTCCCCTTCAAAAACTTATCGGTGACCCAACCTGCAAGCAACATGCCCACAATACCGAAAATTTCGAACACGGCAACCGTCCATCCCGCATGGGAGAGCGACATACCCCGAGCCTCTTTCAAAAAAGTGGGGCCCCAATCCAATACAGCAAATCGAACAATATAGACAAAGAAGTTTGCAATTCCCAATATCCAGATCCATTTGTTACGATAGACATGTTTGCGCACAAATGCCTTGTAATCGGCAGAAGAGTCTTTTCCCTTTTTAATGGTCTTATGAAGCTCAGGCAAGCCCACAGAGGATGGAGTATCTCTCAGCGAGAGAAACAACCCGAATGAACCCACCAATGCAATCATTGCGGGAATCCAGAAACACCATTTCCACGCTCCTATATGTGCTGCCGATTCAAGCACACTCTTCATCTTTTCCGTATCGGCCAAGTCAACATTCAGGTTTGCTGCAATTTGTGCCACCACTTCAGGATTAGCACTCATATCGGTACCGAGAGTCCCCATGATATAACCGCAAAGGATGGCCACAAGACTCGCACCGATAGAGTGAGAAGTATTCCAAATCGACATCTTGGTAGCCAGCTCCTGCGGTGGGATCCAGTGGGTAAGCAGTCGCGCTACCGGCGGGAAACCGCTCCCCTGAATCAAATTGTTCAGCACCAAGATAATACCGAAGATAAGTACCATTGTATTGGTAAACATCGGGCCACCGGTCTCACCAGTGATTAGCGAACTCAAGTCAACCCCAAATCCGAAGGCAAAGTTGGCAATGGCACAGAGGAACAGACCAATCGACATATGATAACGGGCATTCATCCGATCGGCAATGATACCATTCAGGAAGCGGGATATACCATACACAACAGTCACGAGGGTCATGATGATACCAAAGCTGGTCTTGGTGATGCCATATTCAGCACTTAATCCGGGGATTGCAAAAGAGAAATTCTTACGTACGAAATAAAAAAAAGCATACCCCACCATTGTGGCAATTAACGTGCGGGACTGCCAATACTTGAATGATTTCCTTGTGTTCGCTTCCATTAGTGGCAACTATTTAAAAGAGTTTTTTTCCAATAGTAGGCAAAAATACAGTTTTATTTTTTGTTATCAAAATGTTTCGAATAAAGTCGGAAATATGAAATTCCATTTTCGGATATAGATCATTATTATTCACGAAAAATGAACTATGGATGGGAAGAGATGTGAAATATAGAACAGCACCATCAACAACAACATCCCATATGCTGTAAAGATATGGTTTCGAGAATTTGTTCTTGAGTAGAGATAGGCGATCAGGAATGAGATGAGCGCGAGGGAAAACAACAAGAAAAAAAAGGTTTCTAACCAATATAGCATCTGAAGTAACAGCAGGAAAACAATCAGGAAAGAGATGAATTGCATCAAAGAAAGTGTGAGTGCCTTGTCGCGATTATATACCTTGACGCTAAAAATCATATTCATTATGAAAAAAAATCCTACAAACAAAATCTCACCCCACTGCAACAGAGAAAATCGAGGTATTTCCAGTAGTGACAACGATTGAAACTCTAAAAATGGACGGATGAAACGGGGAATATCATCCATCAGCCAATAGAGTGAGAAGATTGACACATACACAAGGAAGAGCGCAAACAGGGAAGAGGCAAAAGAGCGAAGTTGGGGACCCCTCATCGACCGTTCACCAATCCACCATAAAGGCAATACGAAAAGGGCGTAGATCTGGAACAGTGAAGCTATCGCAATCAATATCGATGCCCGAAAGGAACAAAGATATGAATCAGGTTTCTGAAACGACTCCAGAAGCGGAAAAAAAGCCAGAAGGAGAAAGATAAGAGCTATATAATCACCCGACATGACTAAAAAAATAGGGTGGATGCTCAATAAAAACAGAGGTGTGGAAAAAGGCAAGTTGGATCTCGAACGTGTTAAATTAAATCGACCATTTAATAGTGAGAGTATCCATGCGATCAAAAAGAGAGCGAATGTGGATCCCAGCAATGACACTTCTGGAAGGATAAAAAGATCTGCTATTGGCTCCCAAAGATAATTGTCTCCAAATGAGACAATCCGAGGCAATCCCTCTATATGGAACAGGAGAAGACGCATGATTATCACTCCTAAAACTAAGAGCAGAGGAAGTGAGCGTCCCTCCACAAAAAATGCACGAAATGATTTGACAACACTGTGCATGATCACACTACATTTTATTTAGATCAAAGCCGATATCTTTTCTGAAGTAGCTATTCTCGAAGTCGATTTTCGTTATATTCTTATAAGATATACCCAATGCTTCATCCATGGTTTTCCCATAAGAGGTGACAGAAAGAACGCGCCCCCCCGATGTGACAATTTTCTCGCCTACACTTTTTGTCCCGGCATGAAAAACAAGACTATCCTCTATATCATTCAACCCTTCAATAGGTTTCCCTTTTTCATAGGCTCCCGGATATCCACCAGACACCATCATCACCGTCACAGCACAACGGTCATCTATTTCCAATATTTTCTCATCCAATGTTTCGGTAGCTACAGCAATCAATAACTCCAGCAGATCCGACTTGATCAAAGGGAGCACCACTTCCGTTTCCGGATCACCCATCCGCACATTATATTCAATCACTTTCGGCTCATCTCCCACATTAATCAACCCGACAAAAATAAACCCTTTGTACTCTATCTTCTCTTTTTGCAACCCCTCAATAGTCGGCTCCACAATCCGGATCCGCACTTTCTCCATAAACAGATCATCAGCAAAAGAGACGGGAGACACTGCTCCCATTCCTCCGGTATTCAGTCCGGTATCACCCTCGCCGATCCGTTTGTAGTCCTTCGCCACCGGAAGAATTTTATATGATTTCCCATGNNCTCAATCCCCGACAGGAACTCTTCTATCACCACACTCCTGCTGGCCATACCGAACTTTCCGTTGAGCATCTCCAAAAGCGATTGTTTCGCCTCATCCAGATTGTTCAATATCAGCACCCCTTTTCCTGCTGCCAACCCATCTGCTTTCAACACATAGGGTGCCTGGAGCGAGTCCAGGAAAACATTTCCATCCGTCAGATTCTCAAGGGTAACTGTCTTGAAACGGGCAGTCGGGATATCATAAGAGGTCATAAACCGTTTGGCAAAATCCTTGCTCCCCTCTAACTGCGCCCCTTTCTTAGAAGGGCCAATCACAGCAATATGGCAGAGATCTTCGTCCTTATGAAAATAATCATATATCCCCTCCACCAAAGGCACCTCGGGACCAACAACAATCATATCGATATCATGATTGAGCGAAAACTGTTTCATCGCAGTGAAATCTGTCACATTAATTTCAACATTCGTTCCTAACGATGCAGTACCTGCATTGCCAGGGGCGATATAAAGATTGTTGAGTAGGCTGCTTTTTTGAATTTTCCAAGCCAATGCATGCTCACGACCACCGGAGCCAAGAAGAAGAATGTTCATAGAATGATAAGTTGAAAACTAATAATTAAAACATACAAAGCTACTAAAAAAATGATTTTGTTCCACGACAATGGAAGAAAATCGTCGGGAGGTTGCTATCTTTGCACTATCAAGCAGTAAATAGTATGAAGATAAAGACAAACCGAATATCAGCCCTTTTTGGCATTCGCTATCCTATCATCCAAGCGGGAATGGTATGGTGCAGCGGTTGGAAGTTGGCATCAGCAGTGAGCAATGCCGGAGGGTTGGGATTGATTGGAGCGGGGTCGATGCATCCCGACACGTTGCAGGAACATATCCGAAAATGCAAGAGGGCTACAACACAACCGTTCGGGATAAATGTACCGTTGATATACCCCCAGATAGAGGAGATCATGCAAATCATCGTGGAAGAGAAAGTTGCAGTCGTCTTCACTTCGGCCGGTAACCCTAAAATATGGACTACAAAACTTAAAGCCGAAGGGATCAAGGTGGCCCATGTGGTGTCAAGCTCCCGGTTTGCCGTTAAATGTGCGGAAGCCGATGTCGACGCTGTCGTCGCCGAAGGATTTGAAGCAGGTGGTCATAACGGTCGCGAAGAAACCACCACTTTTGCTTTAATTCCTCAGGTGAGAAAAGCGATTGATCTACCGCTTATCGCTGCGGGTGGTATTGGCTCGGGCGAAGCAATGGCTGCCGCATTTGCACTGGGTGCCGAAGGGGTACAGGTGGGCACACGCTTCGCATTGACCGAAGAGAGTTCCGCCAGCGGAGCATTCAAACAACGGTGCATCTCCCTAAATGAAGGAGATACAGTGTTGTCACTCAAAAAATTGAATCCAACACGATTGATAAAAAACGAGTTCTACCAACAGGTACAGCAATTGGAAGATCGTGGCGCCACATCCGAAGAGTTACGTGAGCTGTTGGGCAGAGGACGTTCTAAGCGAGGTATCTTCGAAGGAGATCTTTCAGAAGGAGAACTGGAAATCGGCCAAATCGCATCTCATATAAGGGAGATCATTCCTGCCGGACAGGTCATCGAAGAAATGGTTGACCAGTACAACCGGGCCATTCAACGGTTATCTCAAACAGTCATCGACAATCCATAATTGGCATAACTTGCCCGATTCATCGGAATTGACACACTAATCTTAATATGCAGTTTACACTTTTTCCATCAGAACAATTCTCTTTTTTCAGCCTGAGTAGCGGCAGTTGCGGCAACTGCTATTTTTTGGGGAATCCCCATTGGGGAATCCTGATCGATGCCGGCATCGGTCCACGAATCATTAAGAAGCGGCTCGCACAGTACGGAATCCAACTCTCCTCCATTATGGCTATTTTAGTCACACACGACCATTACGACCACATCAAATCGGTGGGTTGGCTGGGAGAGAAGTTGCATATCCCGGTTTATGCTACCCGTGAGGTACACAAGGCAATCATGAACCACTCTCTGATCCGCAATAACCTTAACGGTTCTACTAAATATATTGAAAAAGGGGAAATGTTCCAGATCGAAGATTTCAAAATTACCGCTTTCAACGTGCCCCACGACAGTGTGGACAATTCCGGATTCTTCATTCAATTTGATAACCACAGGTTCACGTTGGCTACCGATGTAGGTGCCATTACCGACGAAGTAGCCTACTATATATGCAAGGCCAACCACCTCGTCATCGAAGCGAACTACGATGAGGAGATGCTCAACAACGGCCGTTATCCCTATCATTTGAAACAACGAATATCTTCCGGGGTGGGACACCTGAGCAATCGCCAGACAGCCGAATTCTTAGCCGACAACTATTCGTCCGACCTAAAGAATATCTGGCTCTGCCATCTCAGTGGAGACAACAATAGTCCGGAAGTGGCTTACCAAACAGTTGAAACACACCTCCACCGCAAAGGAATCAAGGTGGGAAGACAGGTGTCGCTACAGGTATTGGAACGAAATATATTATCCTCTAAAACCGATTTTTAACCGGTTTAGTATCCGGAAGAGCATCTTCTAATTACACCTGAAATGGAAAAGACGCTGAAAGAAAAAACCGTAAACGCATTAGTCTGGAATACATTCGACAAGACGTTTTCCCAGATAATATACGCCGTTGTCGGGATTATTCTGGCCAACACTCTTTTCCCCGAAGATTTCGGATTGATCGGCATCATCACGGTCTTCTCTGCTTTTATCACGGTCTTCATGGATGGCGGTTTTACAGTGGTACTCATACAACGAAAAAATATCAGCGAGAGGGATTATAATACCATTTTCTTTTTCAATTTATCTGTCGCAATAGTACTCTATCTGCTGCTCTTTTCTCTGGCGCCACTTATCGCGGACTGGTTCGGAGATGCACGGCTGATCCCGCTCTCCCGAACCATGTTCGTCACTGTAATCATACAGGCTTTCGGACTGGTGCAAAGCACTATTCTGATGCGCAATATGCGGATGAAGGCCTTTGCCATCTCAAATATTGTGCCATTGCTGGTATCAGGAAGCATTGCCGTGATATTGGCTTTAAACGGATACGGCCCCTGGGCGTTGGTGGCACAAGCACTGGCATTGGCTACTACCCGTTCTATCCTGCTATGGGTACAGAACAGCTGGCGCCCCCGTCTTCAGTTCGATAAAAATTCTTTCCTTACTCTCTATTCAAGTGGGAAGAATATGCTCCTCACCTCATTTACCGGCACACTGTTCCAGAACCTCTATCCACTGATCATCGGTATCTGGTATAGCATCAAAGAGTTGGGGTATTACACCCAGGCCGACCGATGGAGCAAGATGGGATATACTGCTCTGGGACAGGCATTGGGACAGTCGCTCTTCCCGGCACTCTCCTCTATCCAGGATGATCCCGAGCGGATGCAACGAGTTTACGGGAAAACGAACCGTACAGCCGCCTATCTCTCTTTTCCCTTTTTCATGGGATTGATTGTCGTTGCAACACCCTTATTCCATGTGCTGTTCGGCACAAAATGGGATGCTTCGATCCCACTGTTCCAGCTCCTGCTGGTGAAAGGGATCTTCTTCGTCTTCACTACCCTGATGACCAATTATATTACCGCACAGGGAAAAATGAAGACAATCTTCCATTTCGAGTTGATAAAAAACGGGGTAATCCTCCTTGCCATCCTACTGACTGTGCGGATAAGCATCCCCGCTTTAGTGGCTGGACAGGCCGTAGCCGGATTGATCCATTATATCATCGCACTGATCATCACAAACCGCACCACTCACTACTCTATTAAACAACAGCTGAAAGACATATCTCCCTATATCGTGATCGGCGGATTGATGTGCGCCCTCCTGACGCTTATACCCATGATGACCAGTAACCCGTGGTTGCAACTCCTGTTGCAAAGCATCACTGGATTTTCGCTTTACGTCGGAATCAATAAATTGTTACGCTCCACCATTCAACAAGAGATTTTTGCCATGATAGGGAATAAAATAAAAACCGCCTATAAGCCTTGATAGTAACCCTCCCCCTACACTACTTTCAAAAAAAAAGGCATAGATTTTATTTAATGGCTTCAAGGGAGAATAGAAACCCCATATGTAAGTGATTAGGGCAATAACGACTCTACGGTAGAGTGAAGCAAGCCACTGTCAGACAAGATTCTCTCTACAAATTCACGGAAAGCACCCTGCCCCCCCTCTCTCTTTGTCACATAATGCACCTCTTTTTGAATATAAAGTGAAGCATCGGCCGGTGCAGCACTGAATCCTACTGCACGCAATAGAGGCAGGTCGTTGATATCATCCCCGATAAAAGCGACATCTTGGAGTGAAATATGGAGATCTGTACAAAGTTGTTTCGCCAGCGTCAATTTATTCCCAACTCCAATATAACAATGCTCTTTTATACGCAACTTCATAGCCCGCTGTATCACGATTTCCGTATTCTCACCCGTCATGATAACTGTTTCGATACCATGCAGGCGAAGCATTGCAACACCCCATCCATCCCGGACAGAGAATTTTTTCATCACATCGCCCGCTGTCGTATAATACATGCCACCATCCGTCCATACACCATCGATATCGGTAATGACCAACTTTGGGAGTTTTTTATTGATACCATTTTTATCCATATGCATCTGTTCATCTAAGAAGAGCAGTTCTATCGATCAACTCAAAAAATCATCATAAATAATTTCGTCTTTCGGTATTTTCTTCGTTACCATACGTCCAATTACAACTCCCCTCTCCGACCAGTGATAACCGTCACCCGGACTTAATAGATGTAAATCGCTTTCGGAGATTACCTCTCCCGGCAAGAGATCCCGTTTGGCAGCCAACGACCGTTCGAGTTTGCGACGCGCCTCCTCCACCTCCTCTTCTATAAAAAGATCCTCTTTTCCCAACCACCTTTCGGCCACACG
>LSQX01197393.1_pt1 | contig 10226 bp, 9 predicted proteins | sample 654561 | NCBI WGS metagenome assembly LSQX01 (sample SAMN04489861, study PRJNA283612) | anaerobic digester metagenome | isolation source: 4 biogas reactors fed with cattle manure at either 37C or 55C with and... | place: Denmark: Kongens Lyngby | collected 2014
CAGCTGCCCACTGAACGGACCGATGATGTGGAAACAGCCGCCCGGCAGGTCCGCGGGGGAATAACCGTTACCTGAAGGCCACCCCGAGGGCCTTCCGTACAGCCGGTGCGACCTTCGTACCGAGCAGCTCGATGGCCTTGAGCACCTTCTTGTGGGGCATCGTCCCCACGCTCAGCTGGATCAAGAAGCGGTCATGCTGGAAAATCTCGTGCTGGTACAGGATCTTCTCGACGATCTGCTCGGGACTGCCGATGAAGTTGGCGCCACGCAGCGTGCGCGAAGCTTCGTACTGCTCCCGGGTCATGGGAGGCCAGCCCCGCTCCCGCCCCAGCTGATCCATTACAGTCTTCAGGGGAATAAACGCGGTATCGGCAGCCTCCTGCGACGTTTCGGCAATGAACCCGTGGGAATTGATGCTGAGCTTCGGCCGCGGGTGCCCAGCCTCCTCGGCCGCCTTGCGGTGCAGCTCGGCAAAGACCTTGAAGCGCTCGGGAATGCCGCCGATGATCGCCAGCGCCATGGGCAGGCCGAGCCGCCCGGCACGAATGGCCGACTGGGGAGTTCCGCCTACAGCGATCCACACGGGCAGCGGATTCTGCACCGGGCGCGGGTAGACGCCCAGGTCGTCAATCGGCGGCCGGTGCTTGCCCGACCACGTTACCCGCTCCGATTCGCGCAGCTTCAGCAGGAGATCCAGCTTCTCCTCAAACAGTTCGTCGTACAGATGGAGGTCGTAACCGAAGAGGGGAAAGGATTCGATGAAAGAGCCCCGGCCCGCCATAATCTCGGCCCGGCCTCCGCTGATCAGGTCGACCGTCGCGTGCTGCTGGAAAACCCGCACCGGATCGTCCGAGCTCAGCACGGTAACGGCGCTCGTCAGGCGGATGTTCTTGGTCCGGGCCGCAGCCGCCGCCATGACCACCGGAGGCGAGGAAGCGACGTACTCGGGCCGGTGGTGTTCGCCGATGCCGAAGACGTCGAGTCCCACCTGGTCGGCCAGCTCAATCTCTTCCAGCAAATTTTTCATGCGCTCTTCGGGACTCGGCACACGCCCCGTCTCCGGATCCCGAGTCCGCTCGACAAAAGTATAAATGCCTATCTCCACAGGACAATCCTCCCCTAACGCGTTGCGGCCTACTTCCACAACGGGCCGCCCTGCGCCTGCTCCCGCTCGATGGCCTGCCGCAGCCGCTCAACGGGTTGGACGCCACGCAGCATCCGGGAGCCGATTTCGAACGTCGGCACGGCGGTGACTCCGGCTTCGAACGCGGCGCGGAGCGCCCGGCGGTGCGCCTCGGCATACCGGCCGTCTACCAGCGCCGTCCGAAACTCGCTCCCGTCGAGTCCTACCTGCCACGCAACGTCGACGAGCACGTCCATCCGGCCGATGTCGCGTCCCTCCTGGAAGTATGCCGCAAAAACCGCCTTGTGGTACTGACGGCCCAAACCATGCTGCTTGGCAAACTGAAAGCCGTAATGCGCCAGGTGCGTGTGCGGATCCGGATGAATGTCGGGCTGCTTGATCAGGACTCCGAGCCGCTCGGCCAAAGGAAGCACGCTGCTCAGCCATACGGCGGCCCTGTATTCGGGATCCAGGTTGCTTGCAGGTGCAGGATACGGCCGCAGCTCGAAGGGCAACCACTCAATCTCCACGCCGGTCTGCGCTGCAGCCTCCTCTAAAGGTTTCTGAGACAAATAGCAAAACGGACAAATATAATCGGAGTAAACTCGGATTTTCAGGAGCGATGCATCTTTTTGGGACACGGGATTTCCCCTCTCGTACTAGGTAGAAAATTATACGACGCTGGACCCAGGCAACCCGGACGCTTCGTGCCCGTGCACCGGTTTCCTTGCAGCCGCGGCCCCACGTTGCGGCACCGACGCGCTGTTGTCCGGCGGGCCGGGCGCTGCCGGGAGGTGTTCGTAGCGGCTATGGGATCGAAGGCGTCGCGGGAGGCGGGCGTGGCTACCGGCTTCAGGACATTGCGGGGATCACATCGGCGGGGTGAGAAGATACGTCGTAGTACCGATTGCAGCACCAGTTGCGCAGTCCGCTCCGGTGTCGGCTCCGTGCGTGGCTTCGAGGTGGATCCCCGGCCGGTTCCGGTGTGAGGTTTGGGTTCAGTCGCAGGGTCGTTCGCAGGGACCTTTGGGACCGGAATTCCACTGCCTATTCCGGCACCGGGTCCAGCGCGTTCACTCATTCGTTTCACATTACAGAGCATGGGGATAGTATTGCAGTAGACGCGCCGGCTGTCAATGCTTAGAATTCGTTTTCGCATTCCCTGCTTCCAACTTGCCCTTGACAGCGACTACTTAACCTCGTAAAGTTAACTCGCACCCTTCAACCGCTAGAGGTTAACTCCCACGGAGGTGATCCGCTCCCGTGGCGCCGAACCTTCTCCTCTATTTGTGTATCGTCATCTTACTCGAGTACGCACTCAAGGCACTGTGCGAAGGCGCGTCCGGGCGCAGACGGCATCTGAGCGCAGCCGCGGGTGCCGCGCACCGTTCCGCCGCCGACCGCATCTACGCCCTGTACCGCGTCGGTGCCCTCATCGTCCACGCTGCGGTCTTGTGGGGCCTTTCATCACTCCCACTGGGCCAGTCGCTCCTCACCGCTGCCGTCCTTACCGCCCTAGCGTGCACGGAGGTACTGGCTTCTCTCGCCAGCGGCTGGCTTTACCTGCGCACCCAACGCCTTTTCCGCCCGCTGCACCTTGTGCCCCACGTCGCCTTCCTCGCCGCTCTGCTGTACACTGTCCGCTCCACACCGTGGCCGTCCGACCTGCCCCACATCCTCGCCCGCCTCCACGCCAACACTCTCCCCATATTCGACCCGGCCCACGTCCTCCGCACGGCCGTTGTCTTCCTCCTAGCCGCCACGCCCAGCAACTACGCGATCCGATGGCTCATGAACAAAGCAGAGGACGTCTCCTTGCCCGAGCTCGCCGTGGGCGACCTCCTGCTGCGCCTTCCTTTGGCCACACCCCGCACCGCCGCGTCGTGGCCCGTGCCCGCCGCCGCAGCCGAGGATGCCAAACTGCAGACGCTCCAGGCCGGACGCATCATCGGCACCCTGGAACGCTGGATGCTCCTTGCACTCATGGCCCGGGGCGAGATGGCAGCCGTCGGCTTCGTCTTTGCCGGCAAGTCCATCGTGCGCTACAAGGAATTCGACCGGAAAGACTTCGCCGAATACTACCTCGTAGGCACCCTTTACAGCATCTTAATCGCCTTGGGCCTCACCACGTTGTTGTAGCGAAGCTGCCGACGCCAGCGGAACGGGAAACGCCATACAAGGAGAGTTTACACGACCATGCCGTACGTAGCAGTGAAAATCGACGTCGTCCGCTCCCGCAAAGTCCGGAACCGTCAAGAGCTGCAAGATCTCCTCTTCCGAGCCGTCGACGCCGCCAACGACCGCTTCCGAAAGGCCATCGCGGCTCGCTTTACGGTCACCCACGGCGACGAGATACAAGGCCTCCTTCACCCCTCGGCCTCCGATCACCTCGTGCCCTTGTGCGAGCACTTCGTCGATGCCGTGGCGCCCCAGAGGATTCGCTTCGGCGTCGGGGTCGGCGGGCTGGCGACCGAACTCCAACCGCTGGCGATCGGCATGGACGGCGAAGCCTGGTACCGGGCCAACGAAGCCGTCGAGCGGGCCCGGCGGCAGCGCAAGGCGTTCGTCTTGGAAGCGGGGCCACAACGACACGAGCTGACCCGCCAGGTAACCGCCGTCGTCGACTTCCTGCTCACGCACAGGGCCTTGTGGTCGGAAAATCAGCGCGAAGCGGTGCAGCTGCTCGAAAAACTGGGCACGCAGCAGCGGGTAGCGGAGCAGCTCGGCATTAGCACGGCGGCGGTGTCGAAGCGGCTGGCGGCGTGCCTGTGGGATCAGTATGCCGCGCTGCGGGACGTGGCCGTGGCGTGGGTGATGCGTGCGGTCGGTTCCGTAGGCTGACCGGGACAGCGAGCCGGCGCGTCCGCTAGCTGACCGGGGCACAGAGGCTGCTGCGTTTTCCCGGCGCCCCTTCGCCTACTCCGTCAGCCCCGTCCGCGCGATGCCTTCCACGAACTGCCGCTGCACGAAGAAGTAGGCGATCAGAATGGGCACGATGGTAAAGGCCGCCGCCGCCATCTGGAGCGTGTAGCGGGTGCCGGCATCCTGCGTGAACACGCGCAGCCCCACCTGGAGCGTGCGCATGTGCTCGCTGTCGGTCATCACGAGGGGCCACAAAAAGTCGTTCCAACTGCCGATCCAGCCGTACGTCGCCACTGTCAGCACGGCCGGCTTCGACAAAGGCAGCACGATCCGCCACAGGACGCCCAGCTGCGAACATCCGTCGATGCGGGCCGCGTCCTCCAAATCCCGGGGGATCGTGCGGAAAAACTGGCGGAACAAGAAGATGCTGAAGGGCGTCGCACCCCAAGGGACGATCAAGGCGGCGTACGTGTCGAGCCAGCCGAGTTTGTTCAGGATTAGATAGCTCGGCACCAAAGTCACGGTGCTTGGGACCATCATGGTGGCCAAAATGATGCCGAAGAGGATGTCGCGGCCCGGCATCTGCACCCGGGCAAAGCCGTAGCCCGCGAGCGCTCCCGTCACCAGCTGCAGGGCGACGGTGCAAGCCGCCACGATAACGGAGTTGATGTAATAGCGGGCGAAGGGCGCGGCGTTCCAGGCGGCCACGTAATTCTCGAACGTCCACTTGCGGGGCCAAAACGACATGGGCCCCAACAGCTCGGCCGGCTCCTTGAACGACGTCGCGAGCATCCACAAGAACGGCAACAGCGACAGGGCGGTCGGCACGATGAGGAGCAGGTGGACGAGCAGCTTGCGGCCGGTAGATCGTTCCCCGCGGCGCTTACTCACCGTAATGCACCCTCTTCTCGGCGACCTTCCATTGGATCCAGGTGCAGGCGGCCAAGATAACGAACAGCGTCATGGCGATGGCGGCGCCGTAGGCCATGTTGAACGATTCGAAGGCCTGCTGGTACAAATAGTAGACGAGCACCAGCGTGCGACGGAGCGGTCCGCCACCCGTCAGCACGAGCACCTGCGAGACAGCCTGGAACGAATGGATGACCGAGATCACAAGCACGAAGAAGATGGTCGGCGAAAGGAGCGGCAACGTGATGTAACGCAGACGTTGCCACCAGTTCGCCCCGTCCACCTTGGCCGCTTCCATCACTGTGCTGGAAATGTTCTGCAGGCCCGCCAGGAAGATGATCATGCTATAACCCGTACTCTGCCAGATGCTCATCGCCATGACGGAGGGCAAGGCGAGATCCGGATCGAGGAGCCACCGCTGCGATTCCATGCCGAACAGCGCGACGATGCGGTTGAGGAGCCCGTTCGGATTCGGCGCGTACATCCACCGCCACACGACCGCCGCGGTGCTGGTGGCGGTTACGACGGGCAGGAAAAGGAGGGTCCGGTACAGCCCGACGCCGCGGAATTTCCGGTTGAGCAAGACGGCGAGCATCAGACCGAAGAGCGCGGAAAAGAACACGACGCCCACCGTGTAGACGACCGTGTTCTTCAGCGCGATGTGGAAGGACGGGTCCGAGATCATCCGCCGGTACTGCTCGAGCCCGACGAAATTCGTGACGGGACGGATGAGATTCGAATCGGTGAGGCTGAGCCACGCGGCGTAGACCACGGGTGCCAGCTGAAACAGGCCCAGAATGGACAGGGCGGGCAGGACATATAGGAGCCCCGCCCACCCACGTATGCGCTTCCGTATGGTCTCCCCGCGCTTCACGGTTACAAGCCCAGCGCCCTATCCGTCGCCTGTGCGGCCCTGTTCAACGCATCTTGCGGATCGACGCCCAAGATAAGGGCCTCCTCCACCGCTTCCGTCACGTTGCGGCGGGCGTCGAACCACGCCGCAAGGCCGGGGTCAAACTTGGCGTGCTCCAGCTGGGCGACGCCCGCGCCGTACTTCTTCGGATCCTGATTCACGTACTCCTGATAAGTAGCCGACTGCGCCGCCGATTCACGCACCGGCAGGTATCCCGTAGCCACGGCCCAGCGGGCGTTCACCTCGGGCGACGTGAGGAACTTCACGAAGCGCCAGGCTGCAAGCTGCTCTTCCGGCGTAGCCTGGGCGAAGATGGCCAGGTCGGTTCCCTGCACGAGCGAAGCCTGCACCGCGCCGGCGGGAATCGGAGCCGCGCCCCAGTTCAGATCGTTCGACACCCACGGAATGGTCGCCACCGTGGCCATGAACATCGCCGTGTTGCCGACGTTGAACTCTTCGTCCAGGTAGCCGTCGTGGTAGTAGGCCGACCCGTCGGTGAGCACCAGATCCTGCATGAAGCGAAGCGCCGCCACGCCCTCGGGGCCGTTGAAAGCCGTCTTGCCGTCCTCGATCCAACGTCCGCCGAAAGCATGCAGGAACACACCGAAGTGGTCGATGTCGGCCTTCAGCGCGAACCCGTACACGCCGGTCTTGTCCTTCACGGCTTTGGCGGCGGCCCTAAGCTCGTCCATGGTGGCAGGAACGCCCACGCCGGCCCGGTCCAGAAGCTCTTGGTTGTAGTACAGGACATAGATGCTCTTATTGAACGGCATCGTGACCCAGCGGCCGTCCCAGGTGTTCGCAGCCACGAAGGACGCCACGTAGTCGTCACGCTCGGCCTGGCTCAAACCGTGCTCCCCGTGGTCGAAAAACTGCTCCACCGGCACGAGGGCACCGGCATCCAAAAACGCCGCCGTCCAGTTATTGTAAACAAGCGACACCGTCGGAGCCCGGCCGGCACTCACGGCTGCGATGAGCTTCGTCTGCAAATCGCCGTAGCTGCCCTGGTACTCGGCACGCACCACCACGTCGGGGTTGGCCGCATTGAACTCGGCTACCAGCTCGTTCAGAACCGCCTGGTGGTCGGACCCGAGCGCGTGCCAAAACGTCACCTCGGTGGCGGCTGCCGCGAGCGTGCCGCCGGCCACAAATGCGACGAGAAGCGAAAGGACCCACACGACAGACATCCTACGACCCGACAACTGCCGTGAGCTCCCGGTCAGTTTCATTTTGTAAACGCCCTCCTCGAGATGCGTTTGGTGTGCTCCTTATTATACCGTTCCGTCCGGCGTTCGACCAGAGCTGCCGTTCACTGCCGCGCCTGCCGCAGCGCGTCGCCGTGGTGGTTCGCGCTATGTAAGGCGAATCCTGTCAGGGGCCGCCGGCCGCGGTATCCCGGCCGCAGCCCTTGCCCGATCAGCCGCCGTAGCGGACGAGCACCCTGTCGACCTGCGGACCGTACGCCTCGCCGAACAGGTTCAGATGGACGAGCAGGTAGTACAGCTGATAAATCGGCCGCCGCTCCTCGTGGCCCGGAGCCAGTGGGTAGTGAGCGGCGTAGCTTTCGAAGAAACTGCGCGGGAAGCCTCCGAAAAGATGCGCCATGGCCAGGTCTACTTCCCTGTCTCCGTAATACACCGCCGGGTCGATGAGCGCCGGGCCGTCCGGAGTTTCGAGCCAGTTCCCCGCCCAAAGGTCGCCGTGCAACAGGGACGGACGCACCGCGCTCTCGTCGATAAAGCGGGGCAAGCGGTCGAGCAGCCGCTCGGCCAGCCGGCGGCGCGTGGCGTGCAGGTAACCCAGGCGCTCGGCCAGCTGCAATTGGGGTCTTAGGCGATGGTCCCGGTAAAAGGCGGTCCAGCTTTGGCTTTGGCTGTTGCCCTGGGGCAGCGTGCCGATGAAGTTGTCCCGGGGATAGCCGTAGGCCGTGCCGTACGCGCGATGCAGCTTGGCCAAGCCTTCGCCCAGCTCCCGGCCGGCGCTGCGCAGCTCCCGGCCCCGCTGCGGAACGGACGGCAGCCACTCGAGCAGGATGCCGTGCTCCCCGGCGGCGTAGACCCGCGGAATGCGGAGGGCCCGGGCATCCTGCAGGGTGCGCAAACCGTCGGCCTCGGCTGCGAAGAAGCCGGGCGGCGGCGCTGCGTTCCACTTGAAAACCAGCGTGGTCCCGCTCGACAGCTCTACTTTGTACACACGATTGATCGAACCGCCCGCGAGCGCCTCCATGCTCCGGACTGCGGCATGCTGCATCTGTTCTGCATCGGCCAAGAGCGCGGCCAGAGCTTGCTGAGGCTGCAAGGTGCTATCTCCTTCCCTTCCGATCGGCGTGCGGGCTTAGTCGGCGACGGGCTCCCGCACGCTGCGATAAAACTGATAGACCACCGGTTGCGCTAGCTGCGCCGGGCCCTGCCGCTGCCGCTCCCACTCCCGCAGCTGCGAGGGCGTCAGCATGTTCGGGCTGACGAGCGCCTCCAGCTGCAAGTACCAGGGCCCTTCCACGACGACGACGTCCAAAGCAGGATCGCCGGTCTCGCCCCACTGGCCGGTCACGTGCTCGTAGTAGTTGCGGCTCTGCCCGTTCTGCCAGTACGTCGTAACCCGCTCGGCGTGGATTTCCCCTACAAGTTGCGCACCTTGAGGCGGAGGCAACTCCCCGTGCATGCCGAAGGAGCCTTTCGCCAGCGGGATTTCGAAGGCGATGCCCTGGGGCGCCCGGGTATAGTCCAGGGCGACGCGTCCGGCTGCTTCGGCGAACCGGGCAGCCGGAATGCTCACGGACAGGTAGCTCCCGTGAAAGTGCCCATCGGGCCGCCAAGGGTTGCCTGTAATCGGCTGGCTTTGCCCCGAATGGGGAAAGGCGAAGCGCACCATGACGCCCGTCCGCACCGGTTGGCCTTGGAGCTTCTCATACAACACGCCGGCCTGCCATTCCGGGTCGCGATAGCCCAGGTACACGTTGTAGCCGGGCGCGCCTTTGCCCAGCGGTTCCGGGCGCAGCGCCAAAATTCCCGCCCGCAGCTCAAGGTCGAGGGGGCCGAGTTGTGTTCTGTAAAACCCGTAGCCTTCGATGAGGTCGTGCCGGCCCGGGTAGCCGAAGCCCCACTTGATGGCCGTGAAGTGCGCGCCCAGGCCCGAGGCGTGTTCGTACTCCGCAGTTGCCACGAGGCCACCGTAGCCCGTGGGGTGCGTGCCTTGCAAATCGGCTATGCCGGGCACCTGGTCGAACGTCGAGATGATATCGGGATACGGAAACCGCAGGTAGCGCAGGACGCCCAGGCGCAGACTGAGCGACAGCCTGTGTGCGCCCCGGGTGTAGTAGCCGTATTTTTCGAGGTACAGTTCGTCGATCCGCGGCGCCACGGTCGTGATGCCGGCCACATCGGAGTTAGAACGCACAACGGCCAGCGCCCGCAGGCCCGGCCCTAAATCGATCAGGCCCCGCAGCCGCAGATTGCGCAGCTCGATGTGGTCCGTCCAGGCGTGAACCCCTACTCTTAGGTCCCAGTGGCCCTTGCCCGGCCCGATGGTCGGCGCCCACCAGCCATCGGGAAAGCCGGGCTCTGAAAGGGTATCGGTGCCCGCGGAAAGCAGGGCCGCTCCCGGGGCGGGTGGGGATGTACCCGCCACAAGCAGGGCCGCTCCCGGGGCGGGTGGGGCGGCCCCCAGGGCAGGCGAGGCTGCACGCAGGGTGAGTGTGCCCGCATCCAAGGCGAGGGTGTCCGCACCTGCGACAAGGGACACCGTACCCAAGGCGGGTGGGGCTGTACCCTGGGCAAGAGCATCCGCATCCAGGACCAAGTGCACGCAGAAGAACAGCAATGTTACCGCTAACGCAAAACGGAGCCGACGTCGTGTCACGTCCTTCCACTCCTTGTAGAGGATGTACACATGTGGTGTGTACGCAAGCAGTGTTCATGTTCCGTCGATGCAAGGTTTGGTGGCACAAGGCCCGCCCCGGCTCTTTCGTCCACTTCGGTGAGACTCCCTGCTAGCCCTTGTATTAAGCTGTTTCTTGGCCCGGCTGACCGCTGGATGGCGCGGGGTTAAGGGGACTAGGGTCTAGCGTGGTGTGCCCAGCGTCCGCAGAGTGAGGGTGGGCCGAGCCGTGGTCGGCCAGACGGTGCAGATTCTCAGGATATGCGCCGGAATGCGGTGCGATGCGGGCGTATGCCCAGGCTAAACGGCCAGGTAGAAGGCTTGGGCGCCTGCGACGGGTCACGCTGGCGAGCCGGCGGGTGCGGGTATACGGGCAGAATGTGCACATGCTGGCCAGCCTCGGCGGGACGTGCCCCGCCTGCGATGGAAGCCAGCCGCCATGGATGGGGCCGTTAGTGCGGACGACCTGCCGGCCCGGAGGCAGTGGGGGCTGTGCCCACGGGTGCGTGCATGCGATGCCGCCTGGCCTGTCGGTGCAGATTC
>LSQX01045295.1_pt2 | contig 10225 bp, 5 predicted proteins | sample 654561 | NCBI WGS metagenome assembly LSQX01 (sample SAMN04489861, study PRJNA283612) | anaerobic digester metagenome | isolation source: 4 biogas reactors fed with cattle manure at either 37C or 55C with and... | place: Denmark: Kongens Lyngby | collected 2014
TATCTTTTGAAAAGCTGTTGGAAACTATAATCATTATAGTATAATATATCAATAATAAACAAATCCAGTAGGAAAGGAAGTGCTCGGGTGGATAAGGACCTTGTATCGGATGCCGGAAAGAGAATTGCTTCATCCCTTATGAACCTTCGAAAAACCTACCCCAAAGCTATAAACGGAACATTTGTGAAAAAGCATACCCAAAAGGCCTCCTTTGTAAGGCAGTTGGAAAAAATAATAGCGGAAAAGGACTACAGCTGCCGCGCCGTCCTGGACCTGTGCAGCTTAATGCTGCATGACCTTTCCGGCGGTGACGCCCCCGACGACTGGCTTTATTACATATACCAGTATGCGCTGAGCAAGTCCTTCCCGCACGCCCTGGAAATCCAGCTTAAGGACAGTCTGGACGCGGCATGCGTCGTATACCTGCAGGTGCTGAAAGAGATATGCGAACTGCAAAAGTCCTCGGACGACGGCACCTGGCAGAGCAAATACCCCTTAAGGTTTCTTGACGCCCATAACGGGGAAATTACCGAAAACCCCGATGAGTACAGGCTGTTCCTGAAAGCCTTTGACGGCGAATACATATACCAAATGATGAAACTGAACGGGGAGCTCTTGGGCCACGATACCCTTGACCATATTTGCGGCGTGCATTTTCTTTCTCTATATATCGCCCGCCAGCTCAAAGAGTTGGGGCTGCCGGTGGACCTGGGAAGGGTATCCGGCGCAGCGGCCGGGCATGACATAGGAAAGTACGGATGCAGGGGCGCCCAGGCGAAAAGGGTTCCCTACCTTCACTATTACTATACCGACCAGTGGTTCAAAAAGCGAGGCATTGTATACATAAGGAATATCGCGATAAATCACTCCACCTGGGACCTGGAGCTTGAACACCTGCCCCTTGAATCCCTCATACTGATATACTCGGACTTCAGGGTAAAGAGAAAACCTAAAAGCAGCGGCGGCAGGATGCACATATTTACCCTGGAGGACTCCTTTGATATAGTTATGGGGAAACTGGACAACCTGGACCAGGAAAAGGAGAACAGGTACCGCAGGGTATTTGCAAAGCTTAAGGACTTCGAGGACTACATGGTCCACCTGGGGGTAAACACCGACCCCGACTCCGGAGAAGCAACGCCCGGCTCCTATCCTAAGGCCAGGGGTTATTATTCGCTGATGCATGGGCGGCAGGTGGTCCAAAACCTGAAATACCAGTCTATACGCCACAGCATAAACCTGATGTACCGGCTCCGGGACGAGTTCTCCCTTAATGCAATGCTGGAATCCGCCCGCAGTGAAAAGGACTGGAAGAACCTAAGGGAGTACCTCCGCGTTTTCGAGGACTATTCCATCTATCTAACCCAGAAACAGAAACTTATCACCATCAAGTTCCTGTACGAGCAGCTGACCCACCCGGAGGACGATATCAGAAGACACTGCAGCGAGCTCATAGGACTTCTCATTGCAACCTATGACGAGGAATACCACAAGGAAGTGCCCCCGGACGCTGTGCTGGACACCCCGGACATGACAAGCGCCGACCTTTTACGAAAGTATATTACGGAATATATCGACCCGGACCACAAGATAATACCCTCCCACCGCGTGTGGATAGGGTACGGCCTCAGCGTGATGATAGGCTCCCTTTTTGCCCGCTGCAGGCCCCGTTATATAAACGACTACATAGGGGTCCTTGGCGAGTTCTATTCCAACGGCGTCTTCGATAATCCCCGGGTACAGCTGTACCTGCTGGAGACCGTCAAATCGCTGCCCCGCGCCTGCAGCGGCGATGTCTTAGAGCAGTTTGCCGGGTTCGTGATAAAAAGGCTGGACTCCCCCGACAGCGGCCTTCGTCTCGCCGCCCTTGATGCGGCCCGCAGCCTTGTGCCCGGCCTCAGTAAGCACAGCAATGCATTTGACCGGTTAATGGCCGTGCTCTCGCGGGATATTCAAAGGTCCCGCTTACCGGCGGAAAACTACCTGAGGTACCGGGTCGCCAGGCTGCTTGAACCGGGTGGTAAGACGGCGGAAAAATACCGCGCTTTTTGTAAAGAGGACCTGTCCAGGCCTTCGGATATCTTTTTGAGTAATTTGAAAACCGCCACCGACAGGGTTTCAAAGAGGATTCAGGTGGAACTGCTGCTGGAGCACGCCCTTGACAAGGGCGGCGGCAACGCCTTTTATACAGCCATGCACTTTTGCAACCTCATTAAAGTAAGCCCGGTGGAGGACGTTCGTATCGCCGCCGGGGAGGCCCTTGTGCGCCTGGTGCCCGGCTTGAGCCTTGAGCAGAGAAACGATGTGGCGGTGGAGCTGGTTAGGGCGCTGGAGCTTGAAGGCCACCAGTTTACCAAGTATATCCCCTACTACCTCGGCCAGATTATTTTACACCTGCAGCCGGTGGAGCTGGAAGAGGTGCTGGATTACCTGGCGGAGAAAACCAAGCAGTCGGGTCCCCAAGTAAACTCGCTGATACTGAAAACGGCGGGCATAACCCTTTCCTACTACGTGAAGTACAAAAACAAATTCCCCTGCAGCGAGGACGGCGACAGTGACAGGATGGAGAAAATACTGGGAATCCTGCTCAGCGGTTTTGTAAACTACGACCAACAGATAAGGCAGATTGCCTTCAGCGTTATAGGCAAGGAAATATTCGGCTCCGCGTACCTGGACCTGGAACAGAAGGGCTGCATATTCAAGCTCATCGCCAAAAAAGTGCTTACGCTGCTGCCGGATGCCTGGGACAACGAGCTTACGCTGTTTACCAACGCATACGCCCTAAGCAGCATATACAATTTTATATCCGACTACACCTTCCACCGCGGCAGCATAAACTTACCCCACCCGGAAAGGATAGCCTTTTTCCCCGGCACCTTCGACCCCTTTTCGCTGGGGCACAAGGAGATTGCGAAGGAAATACGGCGGCTGGGCTTTGAAGTATTCCTGGCCATAGACGAGTTTTCATGGTCAAAGCGAACCCAGCCCAGCATCACCCGGAGAAATATAATTAACATGTCGGTGGCGGACCAGCCGGGCATATTCCTTTACCCCGGCGATATCCCGATAAACATAGCCAACCCGAAGGACCTGCGCGCCCTAAGGCACAGTTTTCCCTGCTCGGAAGTGTATATAGTGGTGGGAAGCGATGTGATACTCCACGCTTCGGGCTACAGGGACAAAAAGAGCCCGGATTCTATACACTCCTTCAACCATATTATATTTGACAGGAAAAGCGCCCTCTCCTCGGAGAATGATGACCAGAGACTGGGAAGGGAAATAAGCCGGCTGGAAGGAAAGGTTATAAGCCTGTCGCTGCCCCCGCAGTACGAGGACATAAGCTCCACTCAAATAAGGGACTATATAGACCGGAACAGGGACATTTCAATGCTGGTGGACCCGCTGGCCCAGAAGTACATATACGCAAACGGCCTGTACCGAAGGGAACCCCAGTACAAAACGCCTGTTACCCCGGTATCCACCGATGTGGAGGTCGTGGAAAACCCCGACAGGTCACTCCTCGAAAAACTTTTCTACCGCATAGTCGGCGGAAACGGCGAAACCATGGAAAAGCTTGCCCCGTTTCTCCAAAGGTCCAGCCCCAGGGTTTTGATACTCAAGGAAATCGGAAACGGGAACAGGGTCCTCGGGTTTTCCATGTTCCACTGGGCCCGGCTCAGCATGCTGTACAGCGAATTTAACAACAACATGGCCTCGGAGTACGTAAGGGATAACGCGGTAGGCAGGATAGTGGTGCTGGACGGCATATTCACCGACAAAAAAAGCCGTCACGAAAACCTGGAACAGATAATCCTCACCGAAACGCTCTGCTACTGCCTTGCAAAGGACTACAACTATGCCGTGTATAGGAATATCATTGAGGATTATCCCGACGATAAGACGGAAGAGGTGCTTGAACTCCAGGGATTTCAAAGGCTGTATTTCGGAAATTCCCGCCTACCCATATTCATAGTGGACATGAGTTCCCCCTGTACCATTAACCTGGACATTTCCAACGTGATAAAGGAAACCTTCCGGAACGCCGAAAGCGTAAAGCAGTCCATAATCCGGTCCAGGAAAAGGCTGCAGGGGGCCCTTACCGGCCTTTACCCGGGGAAGCTGGTACTGCCCTTTGATATAAGTATTTTAAAACAGAACATAACCAAGAAGATATGCGCCGAAAACGGGGTGGATACAGTCCCATCGGTTCCCAGGAAACTGGGCCCGGCGGTGTGCGTACCCTTTGGTTCCATACTGTACAACCAGATAGTACCGAATACCATAACCAAATCGCTGCACACCGAAAAACTGTTCCAGCCCGACATGAAGTCCTTTAAAATAGGGCCCTTTCCCTACTACCTGGACCTGGAGACCCAGGTGAGAATGCTGCGCTCCTTCGACCGGCCCATAATACTGGTGGACGACCTGTTGCACAAGGGCTACCGGTTCAAGGCCCTGGACCCGCTGCTTAAAAGGGAGGGAATCAGGGTAAAGAAATTCATAGTGGGGATTCTCTCCGGCCGAGGCAAGGAACTTAGCGATATCCAGGACAGGGAGGTGGACAGCGCCTATTTCATACCCCGGCTGAAGGCGTGGTTCAACGAAAGCGCCCTGTACCCGTTCCTTGGGGGGGACACGCTGTGGAGGGGCATATATCCCCGTTGGAACCTCATACCTTCGATTAACCTTATACTGCCCTACACCTCGCCGACTTTCCTAAGCGATGTGTCCAACAGGTCCATATTCGAGCTGTCCGAAACCTGCATCAACAACTCCATTGATATTATGACCACCCTTGAGGAAGAATACCAGGTGATGAACGAACGGAGCCTGACCCTGGACCTGCTGGGCGAAGTGGTTTACCCGCCCCGCTGCCCGGACCACGGCACCAACATGAATTACGATATGAACAAAAGTCCGTCCCACTACCTGCAAAACGACCTGGAACTGCTTAATCGGCTCCGGCATACCATAGTCAAGTAACGGAGGGACCTTTTATGTACTGTTACCTGTACCGCGGCAAGCTTCTTGTATCCAGGCATCTATACCCGGACCTGGACCGGATACCCGAAGAAAGGGCCGCGCTGTTTAAGGACAGCATTTATATTCTTAATAGACTGGACCCGACAAGGTCCAGGCGAAGTTTTTGCGTTTCAAGTCCCGCCGCGGCCTTCCCGGAAAAGGAGGGCATAGAAATGCTCATGGAAAGGGACGCCCCCGCCGGCCTGCCCGAATGGCTGGAATCCGCTATCCAAAAAAGGTGCGTAACCTCGGTTAACACCGAATACCCGTCCTGGAGAAAGGCCCTTTACAGTACACTGCCGGAAAAATGGAGGGTAAACATAGCCGGCCTTGGGGACGTGGGGGGCACGCTGCTTACCGGCCTTCGCTTATTGGGGGGAAATGTCATATCCCGTATCGGTATACACAGCAGGAGCATAAACAACATGAAAAGGTGGGAATGCGAGGCAAACCAGGTGCTCTCCCCCGGCGGCGGCACACCTTATCCCCCGGTTATAATGCTTGGGGATGACGAAATATTCAACTGCGACCTGTTTTTGTTCTGCATATCGGCGGGGGTGCCGCCGGTGGGACAAGACAGTGGCGATGTGCGGATGGCACAGTTTGAAGCCAACTCAAGGATTGCGGCCGAATATGCAAAAAAAGCAAGAAAAGCCGGTTTTGCCGGCATCTTCGGCGTGGTGTCCGACCCGGTGGACCTTCTTTGCAAAACCGTTTTCCTGGAAAGCAACCGGGACGAAAACGGTGTTTTGGACTTTGGCGGCCTTGCCGCCGAACAGGTAAGGGGATTCGGCCTTGGGGTGATGTACGCCCGGGCTGCATATTACGCGGCAAAGGCCCCGGGGGGCGCCCGTTTTTTGGAGGAGGGCAGGGCCTTCGGTCCCCACGGCGAAGGGCTTGTCATAGCCAACAGCATTGAAAACTATAACGATGCCCTGTCGCTGGAGTTAACCGAAAAAGCCAAGAAAGCCAACCTGTACGTGCGGCAGCAGGGCTACAAGCCCTACGTGGCGCCGGCCCTTTCCTCCGGCAGCCTTTCGGTCATGGCGCTTATCAAGGGCAAGTGGCACTACAGCTCCACCTTCCTGGGAGGGGTATACATGGGGTGCCTTAACAGGCTGGGCCGCTGCGGTACCGAAATCGAAACCAACAGGCTTCCGTCGCCGCTTTATGAAAGGATAAAAACCACCTACGAAAGGCTGGGAGAAATGCTGTGAAAAAGATAAGCCTGATTGCCCCGGGCCGAATCTCCGGCCGGCTTTCTAAAATGGTGGAGGCGGCCACATCCGGCATACCGGTGGAAGTCCTGCCCGATACCGGCGATATTCCCGACCTCAAAAACAAAAAAATACTGTTCGCGGCGGACCTGGACCAGACCGGCGTCAATATACCCCTGCTTGATTTATTCCGCATCCTTTACAAGAGGGGAGGGGACGCGCTGGGCGGCAGTTCGGCGGGCCTTTTGCTGCACAGCGAAAGCGAGCTTTTCACCAAGAGCGCCGCGCAAAACATAATATTTCTTGCCAACCGCCTGGGCTGCCGTTTCCCCGGCAGCCCCCTCGTGGAAGCGACGGCGGACCTGCGCAACTTCCTTACCTGGCGCAAAAAGCTTGGCAGCTCCCTTGAGGAAGTATGCGCCAGCCTCTGTACTGCGCTGGGAAGGCGCCTTTTAGAGGACTTCCCGTCCACGGTTAAAAGCCCGCGGATACTGGCGGTCCACGCCAGCTCCCGCGAAACATCAAACACCCTCATGCTGTGGGATATGATAAAAAAGCATCTCCCCGGCGGCGGGATAACCGAGCTTCACGTGGAAAACGGCGCGGTGCGGGACTGCAAGGGATGCTCCTATACAACCTGCAAGCATTTCAGCCGGCAGCGAAGCTGCTTTTACGGGGGGGTTATGGTGGAGGAGATATTCCCCGAAATAGAAAAGGCGGACGCGATTGTATGGATATGCCCCAATTACAACGACTCGGTGTCCGCGAACCTCATGGCGGTTATAAATCGGCTCACCGCCTTGTACAGGCGGACCAAGTTCTTTGATAAGACGCTGTTCGGCATAATAGTCTCCGGCAACTCGGGCAGCGATTCGGTGGCAAAGCAGCTGATAGGGGCGCTAAACATAAACAAAAGCTTCCGTCTGCCCCCCCACTTCGCAATAATGGCCACCGCCAACAACCCCGGGGATATAAAGGCGGTGCCCGGTATTGAAGAAAAGGCAAGGCTTTTTGCCCAAAACATGCTGCGGGAGATTAAAACGTGACAGGGGCCGTATACAATCACCGCTTCCAGAAGCGGGGGGATAGCAGCGCTATCACGGTGTATATCTCCAGCCTGCCAAGAATCATGCAAAACGAAAGAAGCAGCTTTGAAAAATCCGATAAAGAGGAATAGGTTGTAGCCGGACCTACCATCCCAAATCCCGGGCCGACATTCCCCAGCGTTGCGGCTACGGCGGATGCCGAACTTACGAGGTCATGGCCTTGAACCGCCAAAAGCAGCGAGGCTGCAATAAATATGACCATATAAAACATTGTGAAAGCCATGACGCCGGACAATACTTCCTCCTGTACCGGGAAATCCCCTATCTTTACCGCCGTTACCGACCTTGGATGGATTAGCCTGTTTACTTCCCGCTTCATGTATTTGAATAGCAGGTGTATCCTTATAACCTTAACCGACCCGCCGGTGGAACCGGCACATGCGCCGATAAACATCAGCACAAACAGCACCGCCCGGCTGAAGTCCGGCCATGAATCATAATTGGTGGTGGCAAACCCGGTGGTGGTTATTATGGATGCCACTTGGAAAGATGCATGCCTCAGGCTCTCCAGTAAGCCGTCGAATACTTTTCCTTTCAGGTTTAACGTAATCATAATAATGGCTGCGGCTATTATATAAAGGTACGTCTTAAACTCGGGGTCTCTGAGAAATTCTCTCGCACTTTTGTTCTTGAATGCAATATAATAAAGGGAAAAATTTACTCCCGATGCGACCATGAATATGGTTATTATAACTTCAAAGTATACGTTGTTGTAGGCACCGATGCTTGCATTCCTTATCGAAAATCCCCCGGTGCCCAGGGTCCCGAAGGTGTGCACCAGGCTGTCAAACAGGGGCATTCCGCCCAATACAAGCAGCAAAACTTCCGCCAGCGTAATGACAGTATAGGTAATATACAGAATTTTGGCCGTGTTATTCACCCTCGGGGTCAGTTTGATGGAAATTGGACCGGGGCTCTCGGACTTAAGTATCTGAAAGGTTCCCACCCCCAGCGCCGGAGCCAGTGCCAGCGCTAATACCAGTATCCCCATCCCTCCCAGCCAGTGGGTAAAGGAACGCCAAAAAAGGAGACTCCGGGGCAGCACCTCAACGTTGTTTATTACGGTTGCCCCGGTGGTTGTAAAACCCGAAACCGTTTCGAAAAACGCGTCAACAAAAGAGGGTAAAGCCCCTGTGAATAAAAAAGGCAGGGCTCCGATTATCGAAACCATAAGCCATCCAAAGGTGACTATCGCAAATCCCTCTTTGTACCTGATTATTTTATCCTTCACTCTAATGGGAAAAAGTGCCAGCCCTATAGCCGCTGCGATCGCCATAGAGCCTAAAAACGCAAAAACCGCATGCTCACCGTTGATAGCGGCAACAATGACGGAAGGAAGCATCGTAGCAGCCTCACATAGAAGCAGCATCCCCAGCGTTTTTAGCACTATCATCGAATTCATTTATACCAAGGCCTCCCCTCTTGCAGCCAAAAAGTTTCGTAACCTTGTCTACACGAGAATCCAACGTAAATACTATAACCCTGTCCGAAGCCTTTATTACCGCATCGCCGTTGGGTATTATCACCTTTCCGTGCCTTAGTATCGCCCCGATTATTATCCCTTTTGGAATTCCCAGTTCCTTTAGGGGTTTATCCAGTATCGGAGCGCCCTCCTGCGGTATAATCTCCAGCACCTCGGCGCGTCCGCCTATAAGCAGCGAAATGGAAACTATCCTGCCTCCCCTTACTATCCTCAGTATGTCACTGGCGGTTATTAGTTTCGGACTCACTGCATTGTCAATACCTATGGTCTCCAGCACCGAAGTATAATTGGAACGGCTTACCTTGGCTATAACCTTTTTGGCTCCCATCCGCTTGGCCAAAACGGATACCATAAGATTCTCCTCGTCATACCCGGTAACGGCAAGAAATGCATCCATACCCTCAATATTCTCCGCCTTTAGCAGCGTAAGGTCGGTACCGTCGCCGTGCAGTACCAGTGCGTTATCCAGGCCTTCCGCCAGTTCTTTGCACCTTTCCAAGTCCTGCTCGATTATCTTAACATTTATATCAAGGTGCTCCAGCCCCTTAGCGAGGTAATAGCCAATCCTGCCCCCGCCAATTATCATAACATTCTTCACCCTGTTGTTTACTATATGCGCCCCTGCATTCTTTGCGACTCTGTCAACGACGCTCTTTTCACCCATTATATACAGCGTGTCATCCGGCATTATATAATCGAAACCGTTGGGTATTATTACCTCACCACTGCGAGTTATGGCGGTAATAACCACCCCCGGGGGTAATTTCAGGTCCTTAATCTGTTTTCCTGCAAAGACGGATGCGGATTCAATTATTATCTCGGACATCCGTACCTGTCCCTTTGCAAAATCCGCCGCGTAGGACGCATAGGTGTTGAGCAGCAGCCTTATTATTTCACAGGCGGTTGCGTATTCAGGGTTTATTATATAGTCAATCCCCAAACTGCTCCTCATGAAGTCCAGCTCCACGACGTATTCGGGATTGCGCACCCTGGCAATGGCGGTTTTGACTCCCAGTTTTTTCGAGGTAATACATGCCACAATATTGGCTTCATCGCTGTCGGTAACGGCGATAAAAAGGTCCCATCCCTCGATCCCCAGTCCTTTTAATAGGCTGCTGGATATGCCGTTACCTCTTTTTGTAAGCACATCAAAATTATCATTTATTTTATCAAGGACATCCTGATTTGTATCTACTACCAGAATATCATGATTTTCCTTCACTAAACTCTCCACCAATTGGTATCCGACTTTTCCGGCCCCAATGATTGCTATTCGCATTTGTCTTACCCCCATCTAAACTCATTTCGGTACAATGGACAAGGGACATTATGTTGTCCCTTGTCCATTGTACCTGCTCAAACTTTATACACATTAATATAACACTTTTCGAATCAAA
>LSQX01066018.1_pt2 | contig 10225 bp, 8 predicted proteins | sample 654561 | NCBI WGS metagenome assembly LSQX01 (sample SAMN04489861, study PRJNA283612) | anaerobic digester metagenome | isolation source: 4 biogas reactors fed with cattle manure at either 37C or 55C with and... | place: Denmark: Kongens Lyngby | collected 2014
ATAGGTGCAGTGGCCGTCAACCCGTACCGTTTGGAACTCGAAGATATGCTGGAGGCTATCCGCCAAGACCGGGCTCCCGCCGTTTCCGCTACCGACGCCTGCGGTTCTTTGGAAATAGCTCTAGCCGCAATGGAATCGGCCCGTACGGGTCAAGTGATTGAACTTTAGGGAGGGATTTTTGTGGTTGTGAACGTTGGCTTTCTCAGTCTCGCCCATATGCACGCCTATAGTTATGCCAAGGCCCTAGGCAGCTTGGACCATTGCGAGCTCGTCGGCGTCTACGATCCCGATCAGGAGCGGGGAAAGCAGGGTGCCGCAGAGATGAACACCAAGTTCTTCGCGGATCCATCTGAGCTCTTAGATCAGCTCGATGGGGTGATCATCTGCTCCGAGAACAACAAGCACCGGGAATGGACCGAACTCGCCGCCAAGCACGGGTGTCACATCCTTTGCGAAAAACCCATTGCCACCCGCATGGAAGACGGTCAGGCCATGATCGACATCTGTCAAGAACAAGGTGTCAAACTGCAAATCGCCTTTCCGGTTCGCTTCGCGACCCCTGTCAGGCAGGTCAAAGCAATGCTGGATCGGGGAGCGATTGGTGAGGTACTGGCCATATCCGCTACCAACCATGGGCAGATGCCCGGCGGGTGGTTTGTGGATCCCACAGCCGCTGGCGGGGGAGCGGTGATGGATCATACGGTCCATGTGGCGGATCTGATTCGCTGGTTTTTGAACAGAGAATTTGTCTCCGTGTATGCTGAAGTGGACACCCTGCTCTGGGATGTCGAGATCGATGACTGCGGCCTGCTCAGTATGGAGCTGGAGGGAGGCATCATCATCACCCAGGATCCCAGCTGGTCCAGGCCTAGAACCAATCCTACCTGGGGCGATGTGACTCTAGAGATTACGGGCACGGAAGGCGTGATCCAGCTCGATGCCTTCGCCCAGAATTTCGTTCTTTATGATGATCGGGCGGGTAAAATCACCGAGCGATCCTTTGGGGAGGATATGGACTTCGGCCTGATTCAAGATTTCGTCACCATGATCAGGGAGAACCGAGAGCCGAGCATCACAGGTTTTGATGGTCTGAAGGCCATGGAAGTGGCGCTGGCCGCCTACCAGTCCGCCCAGGAGAAAATGCCCGTCAGACTAGGCTAAGTGAAAAGTAATCCTTGATCTGCAAGGGAGTGAACACCATCAAAAGTTTCTTTCGACTTCGGCCCTTTCTATCCGAACATAAGCGTTATTACATCATCGGCATTGGCGCCTTAATCCTCACAAACATTGCCCAATTGGTCATACCCAAGCTGCTTGGTTACCTAACCGACCTTGTGGGATCGGGTGAGCTCACCTGGAACGCCCTGATGCGGGTGATGATCGCCTTTATCATCCTCTCCATCCTGATCGCCTTTTTCCGCTATTTCTGGAGAATCAACATCATGGGCACAGCCCGCAGGATGGAATACACACTGCGCAATATGCTCTTTGAGCATCTCCAAACCTTGCCGCCAGAATTCTTCAACTATCAGAAGACAGGGGATCTGATGGCCCACGCCACCAACGACATCCATGCCGTACGCATGGCTTTAGGACCGGGGATTGTCAGTTCCGTTGACGCGTTTTTTCTGACCACTGTGATCTTAATCATGATGTCCAGGACGATCAGCCTCAGTTTGACCCTGGTGGCTTTACTGCCTTTGCCGATCATGCTCTTGGTGAGCTTCGGCTTTGGACGCCTGATCCATCGCCGCTTCCGCCGAGTGCAAGAGGCCTTTTCCCGGCTCACAGAACAAGCGCAGGAGAACTTCGCTGGCATCCGCGTGATCAAGGGTTTTGCCAGGGAGCGAAGTGAAGAAGAACGCTTCCGGGATGTGAATGAATATAACGTGGCCAAGAACATGGACCTGGTGCGGGTACACGCCCTCTTTCATCCGCTGGTGGGCTACTTGGCTGGCCTGAGCTTCATCATTGTGCTGGGCTACGGCGGGATTTTAGTTTTGGACGGAGCCATCACCATCGGCGACTTTATTGCCTTTAACAGCTATTTAGGCATGCTCACCTGGCCTGTAATGGCCATTGGCTGGGTGATGAACATGATCCAGCGGGGTAAAGCGTCCATGGATCGCCTCAATGACATTTTCCATCAACGTTCTGACATTGTCGATCCCGGCCAGGACGGAGCCCTAGCCAAACTGGAGGGGAAGATCGAGTTTTGCGATCTCAGCTTTAGCTATCCCACCGCGTCCAAGCCTGTTCTTAAGGGCATCAGCGCTGAGATCGAACCAGGCCAGGTAGTAGGCATTCTCGGCCGAACCGGGTCGGGCAAGACAACGCTGCTCAATTTACTGCTGCGCCTCTACAATGTGCAGCCGGGCATGCTCAAATTGGACGGCGTGGACATTGATCAAATCTCCCTGGAAGTGCTGCGGGACAGTATTGGCTACGTTCCCCAGGACAGCTTCCTTTTCTCTGCAACTATCCGGGAGAACATTGACTTTGCCTCCACAGGAGGCGATCTGGGTCAGGTAATCGAGTATGCCAAGATCGCCCAGGTCTACGACAATATTGTGGAATTTCCCCAGCAGTTTGACACCGTCGTAGGTGAACGGGGTGTCACCCTTTCTGGAGGACAGAAGCAGCGCATCGCCATTGCCCGGGCTTTGATCAAGGAGCCCCAGATCCTGATTATGGACGACAGCCTCTCCGCGGTGGATACCGAAACGGAAGAAGCCATTTTGACCAACCTGCGCCGTGTCTTCCCTGGCAAGACCGTGATCATCGTGTCCCATCGCATTTCCACCTTAAAGTCGGCCGATCAGATCTTGGTGCTGGAAGAGGGGCAGATTAGCCAAAGGGGCACCCATGATGAACTGGTTCAGGTGGATGGTTTGTACAAAGAGATGTACCAGAAACAGCTTCTGGAAGAGCGAATTGAGAGTGTAAGCTAACCGGAGTAAGGTAGGTGATAGATTTGGACCATTTTCAAGAAGAACAAGCCCTGGGTAAAGCGTATGATGGCCGCCTGATGCGGCGTTTATTGAAATATGCTACACCTTATTGGACCCTGATCGCCCTCTGCGTGATCCTGCTTTTGGTGATCGCGGCTACGGACTTAGCCCGTCCGTACTTGATCAAGATAGCCATCGATGATCACATCCTCGGGTCAAACATCTCCTATGTGGAGGTAGGCCCTGAGGTGGAGGATGCGTCCCTGGTCACAATCCAGGGGTACCGGCTGGTGAGGGAGAAGCGACTGGAGGCGGGTCGTGCGGGACGCCGCTTTGAACTCGTCCGCAAAGACGGGGAACACACCCTGGAAAGCGGGGCCGACGATCGCATCTTGACCCTCGCCCCAGAGGAAGTACAGCTGCTCCGGGACTATGATCGGGGGGCCATCGTGCGTCTGGGAGTCCTGCTTTTGGTGATCATGTCCCTTGGTTTTATCCTCAATTACATTCAGGCCTATCTGCTGCAATACACAGGTCAACGCATTGTATTTGATATTCGCCAGAAGCTTTTCGCCCATATGCAAAGCCTAGCCTTGGTCTTTTTTGACGGCAACCCCGTGGGCCGCCTGGTGACAAGGGTGACCAATGATACCCAGAACCTGCATGAGATGTATACGGCGGTCCTGGTCAATCTGTTTAAAGATATCTTCATGATTTTGGGGATTGTTGTGGTCATGTTCCAGCTTAATGTGCGTTTGGCCTTGGTCTCCCTGGCTACCTTGCCCCTCATTGCAGTGATCACAGCGGTCTTTCGGATTAAGGCTCGGCAGGCGTATCGAGAAACCAGGGTGCGTTTAGCCCGGATTAATGCCAACTTTGCGGAAAACATCTCCGGCATGCGTCTGGTGCAGATTTTTCGCCAAGAGAAGCGCAAGTACAAAGAATTTGATCAAGTCAACTCCGATCATTACCGGGCCAGCATGGGGGAACTTAAGATTTTTGCCATTTTCCGCCCCTCCATTGAACTTGTCTATGCTCTGGCCCTGGCCATTTTAATGTGGGTTGGAGGAGGGAGCTTGATCCAAGGCAGGATCCAGTTCGGTGTGCTCTTTGCCTTTATCAATTACCTAGAGCTCTTCTTTAGGCCCATTAACGATCTCACAGAGAAGTACAATATCATGCAGGCCTCCATGGCTTCGGCCGAACGCATCTTCCTGATCCTCGATGAAGAGCCGGCCATTGCCGAAATACCCCATCCCCGCCCCATGGGTGAGGTTCGGGGACAGATCGAATTTAAGAATGTCTGGTTTGCTTATGTGGGGGAAGAGTGGGTGCTCAAGGATGTCTCCTTCACGGTGGAGCCAGGTGAAACGGTGGCTTTTGTGGGGGCTACAGGAGCAGGCAAATCCACTATCATGAATCTGCTCTCCCGCTTTTATGACGTTCAAAAGGGACAGATCCTCATTGACGGACAGGATATTAAAGAGCTGAGCAAAGAGGAGCTTCGGCGTAATGTGGGCCTGGTGATGCAAGATGTCTTTATGTTCTCCGGAACGATTGGGGAGAACATCCGGCTGCATCAGCCTGCAATCACCCCCGAGCGGGTGGAAAGCGTGGCCAGATACGTCAACGCCCACCAGTTCATCGATACGCTGCCCAGGAAGTACCAAGAGCCAGTGACGGAAAGGGGCTCCACCCTATCGGCGGGGCAGAGGCAGCTGATCGCCTTTGCCAGAGCCCTAGCTTACAATCCGGCCATCTTGATTTTGGATGAGGCCACCGCCAATATTGATACCGAAACAGAATTGCTGATCCAAGACGCCTTGCCCAAGCTGATGGCAGGAAGAACCAGTCTGGTGGTGGCCCATCGCTTGTCCACCATCCAGGATGCGGACAGCATCATTGTGCTCCATAAAGGAATCCTGCGGGAGCAAGGTACCCACCAGGAACTGCTGGCCCAGAAAGGTCTCTATTACAACCTGTTTTTACTGCAATACAAAGAGGATTTCCAAGGCGAAGAGGGGGCCTAGAGAGGCGAGGTCAGGAGCGAAACTCCTGACCTTTAGACGCTTCTGGCAAAGGTGATATCGAGGACATTGCCCCATTTATCCAGGGTGGTTTTCATCTGCTGTTTGAAGTCCCCCAGGCTCATAATTTGCGAAATGGATGCCATATTTGTAAACATGTCGTAGATGCCCAGGGCGTCATCATAGGCCTCTTTTAGCTGTTTTAGGTCATCTTGCAGCTTCTGGTTGGCCTTTTTTAGTTCCTGGATCTCTTCCTTTAGTTCCGCCACTTGGGCTCCTTGCTCATCCTTGTGGTCCAGTTTTGCGGCGATTTGTCCCAAAGCCCGTAAAATGGCGAGGGGATCGGGCTCCCTAATCCGCTCCTCTAGGCCCTCAATCCGGCCAGTGAGCTCCTGCATGTACTCGGGTAGACCTTGAAATGCTTCCAGCAGCTTTGGATCCACTGTAAACTCCGAACGCACCTTTTTGGCGGGGGGGATAGCGGGTTCTTCCCGCTCTTTCCGCAGGACATTGTAATAAAGCATACCAATGGCGGCATCGGAACGATGGGGAAGCAGTTTGGAGCTGCGCCGAAAGGCCTCGGTGAGAGGTAAGCCGTCTCGTTTGGCCAGAAGTGCTTGTTCCCAAACCACATCCTTTTCCTCTTCTGTCCAGTTACGTACCGCTCCCTTGCTAGCCAAAGCTCCTTGATTCTCATCAGCCATGATCAACAATCCTCCTTTGGGTCTTTGCCTATGTATTAGTATGACCTGGGAGCTATGCTTTATTCTTTTTGTATAAAGATGCGAAAACTGCAAAGAATGGGATCATACAAGGAGGATTTTGCCCATTCAGGCAGAAATACTTCGATTAAAGAAAATAAAGGCCCTGATTACGCAGGCCCTCTATTTTCTTCATCCCATAACAGGGGGCAGGCGCAGAAGGGAACTCGCCTGCTTCTTGTTTTTTATTCCTGCTTTAAAGGCCAGACAAAGTCGGTGGGATCCACCACTAAGGTTTTGGCCCGATCATAGTGGACAAAGCCGGGTTGGGCCCCCTTGGGCTTCCGCACATGCTTGCGCAACGTATAATCCACTTCGACCTTAGGAGAGTGTCTGCTTTGGGAAAAGAACGCCGCAAGCTGAGCGGCCTGGAGCAGAGTGTCCCGGGGAATCTCCCCAGCGGATAGGATGGACACATGGCTTCCCGGGATGTTTCTGGCATGGAGCCAGAGGTGGTTCGGTCCTGTGAAACGAAAGGTCAGTTGGTCGTTTTGTAGATTGTTACGACCCACCAAAATGGGAATGCCATCCGCCGAGAGGTAGCGTTCGGGTCCAGATACCACTTTGGCCTTCTTTGCAGACGGCCGCTTTTCCCTGCGTTTTAGATAGCCCGCATTCTGCAGTTCTCCTTCAATTTCTTTCAGGATCCTTTCATTGTCCGCCAGATCGATCTGCAAGAGAACATCCTCTAAATACCTTCGTTCCAACTTCGTTTTATGTAGCTGTTCACGGGTATGGGTTTGGCTCGCCTTCGCTTTAGCGTAACGCTTAAAGATCCTTTGGATATTGGCGCTCGGGGAGAGGCGGGGATCAAGCTCAATGGTGACCAAAGGAGAACCCTCCTGGGTGTAATCGGGGACCTGGCAAGCGCTGGCCCCCTGCTGCAGCAAATGGAAACTGGCTGTGAGCAGCTCTCCCTGGTGCCGATAGAGGTGGGCTTCGTCCGCCTGCTGCAGCTCAGCCTGTTGCAGGGCAAGCTTCTTTTCTACCCGCTTGCGGTGGCGGGCGATGCCCTTGCGCAAAGCACCTTTCAGGGTATCTAGGGTTTTCTCCCTTTGTTTTTCCCCCAAAACCCGGCGGATCAACTGGTCGGTACTTGCAAAGGACGCACCATAACGCCCCGTCAAGGTATAGGCGGCGAAATCTTCGGGCTCGTCAGGATACCAGGTGGGGGTTCCGCCGCGCTCCAGCTCCTGCAGAAGCTGGTTCAGAGCGTCGTGCAAGTTGATCCAGTCTGCTTCCTCTACCATGCTGCGACTGACGTGGGGATCCAAGCCCGCCCTGCGCACAACCTCCTGGGCGGCCACCTTACTAAACCCTTGGAAGGTCTGGGCCATCCACCTCCAGATTGGTGTGGGTGCGGGCAAAAGGCGAATCTGATCGGCAAAATCCAAAGGCGCCAGGCGGCCCGGCTCGGTTTTGCCCTGATCGAAAGGGGGCTGGTAGGGTTTTCCAGGCACGATTCCCCTTTCTGGAAAGCGTTTGAGGGCATCCAAAAGAAGCCCGTCCTGGTCGAGAAGGTAAAGGTTGCTCTGCCGTCCCATTAGCTCCAGGACTAAGGTGAGCTCCATGAGCTGACCTGTGGGATTCACAGCCTCAAAACGCAGATGGACCAGTCGATCGAAGCCCTGCTGCTCCAGGGCCAAGAGACGACTCGGTTCCAGATACTTCCGGAGCAGCATACAAAAAGCCGGAGGATGCAAGGGATTGTGCGGCTGCTCTTCGATAGTATGCAAGCGAGGATAAAGGGCATCGGCTGCAATCAGCAAAACGTTTGTTCTTCCCGGATGCCGGAAATGTAAAGTGATGGTGGTTTCGTCGGGTTGGTAAATCTTGAGCACGCGGCCATTTCGCAGGGACGCGTCGAGTTCCTTTACTAGTACACTTAGGGTTAGGCCATCTAAGGGCATGGGACCACCTCGTTTTTTCCATTGTATCATCTAATTTTCCCACTCACAACTAAGGAGGGTTCAGCTAAGATGTGAAGAATTATGGGGGAGTGATAGGAGTTGGATGCTATGAGAAAACATAGGGCATGGGCCCTCATTCTGTTTATGATTATCTTTGGCGCCGCCTTCGTGCAGGCCAATCCGCAATCGGAGTACCTGGATAGCGGCTTTCAGTCCCTGTTGTACCACGCCATTCGCCTGGAAGAAAGCTTTCCCAGTGTGAATCCTGTGGGTATGGCCATCACCGAGTTCGAAAAAGCGGCCCGTGAAACCCTCACCTCCGGAGAGGCAAATCTGATGTTAGGCCTGATCTACCAATACCTCGATCGCCCCGGCACAGCCCTGGGATATTACCTGGAATTTGCCCAGCAGCATCCTGAGGCCGTGTGGATCTACTCCTTTGTGGGTGACATGTACGCAGAAATGGGCCGCCTGGAGGATGCCAAGCGCAGTTATGAACGGACGGTGGCAGGAGCGGGGGAAGGGGAGATCTTTGCCCAGGCCTACGTAGGTCTAGGCAACGCTGCCTTGGAACAGGGGGACTACACCCAAGCCAAAGAGGCCTTTGAGAAGGCCTTAACTGATGCCGGCGACTATTTCGATGCCCGCCTGGGGCTAGGAAAAGCACTCTTTTTCCTGGAAGAATACGAAGAGGCCATTGCAGCCCTGGAGAGAGCCCAGGTCCAGGCACCGCGTTCCACAGCTATGCTGCACTACTTAGCCCTCAGTTACGAGGCCCAGGGCCTGCACGATCAGGCCCAGCATGCTCTAGCCCGCTATGAAGAGCTGCAGAGCAAGGATTGAAACTGATAATTACGACGAAGGAAGCGTTGCAGAACCACTGATGAAGTGGGGAGCAGCGCTTCTTTTTTGCCTTAACTCGCGACAGCAACGTCCTCATATTTGGCAGAATTTTCTTGACAAATGTACCGATTAAGGAGGGATGCGCAATGAATTGGCGTGGGTTTTGGGGAAATTTTGACAGCAAGACAGGCGAAACCTGCACATGCGCCGGGATCGACCTGACAGTGCAGGAATAGAGCAAGATACTTGCACTTTGGGCAGGATCACCCCCGCGCCCACAGGAACGACAGAAAGTGCAAGTATCTGGCACCATACTTTAACTCTCACTTACCCCGCATGCGGGGGTAGGTGTATTCTCTGTCGGGCCCATGTTGCCTCTCTGCGGTAATACTTCCCGTCTCCCTAGAATAAGATGCAGAAGAACGCAGACTATTCCAGGAAGAAGTGAGGCCCTTGGCAAAGAGCTGGCATCTTACCCCGATAACAAAACTCCTGACGGATTTAGATGTAAAGCCGCACGTGGGATTGACGGCCAAGGCCGCCCGGGAGCGCCTGCATCGTCTTGGTCCCAATCTCTTAGATACAAAGCCCCCGGTTTCACCTCTGCTTCTTTTCTTCCGCCAATTCCAGGATTTTATGGTCTTGGTTCTCTTAGGTACCGTCGTCATTTCTGTGTTTCTAGGTGAGTACCTCGATGCCACCGCTATCTTTGCCATTGTCTTTCTCAATGCCGTTTTAGGCTTCTCCCAGGAATACAAGGCGGAGCAATCCCTCTTGGCCCTGGGCAAGCTGGCCGCACCCCACTGCAAAGTACTCCGGGATGGACATAAGTCGGTTGTGGATGCCTCCACTTTAGTCCCTGGAGATATTATCTTTTTAGAACCGGGAGACCGTGTTCCAGCCGATGCGCGCCTTTTGGAAAGCCAGCTTCTTGCGGTGGACGAATCAAATCTGACAGGCGAATCGGTCCCTGTTACCAAGAACGAAGAGTACAAGGGCACACCCGAGACGCCGATTGGAGATGTCAGAAATGTCGTCTTCAAGAGCACCTTAGTTACCCGTGGTTATGGCAAGGCTGTGGTCGTTACCACCGGTATGGATACGGAGATCGGTGAAATCGCCTATCTGCTCCAAGAAAAGGGTGATGAACCCACTCCCCTGCAGAGGCGATTGGCTCAGCTGGGGAAGGTCTTGGTGCTAGCCTGCCTAGCCATTGTAGCCGTAGTTTTTCTGGCCGGGATCAGGCAAGGACTCCCCGTCTACCGCATGTTTATGGTAGGAGTGACCTTAGCTGTGGCCGCCATCCCCGAAGGATTGCCCGCGGTGGTGACCATTGCCCTGTCTTTGGGCGTCCAGCGCATGAGCAAGCAAAATGCCATTATTCGTCAATTGCCTGCAGTAGAGACCCTGGGCTGCGCTACGGTGATCTGTTCCGACAAGACGGGGACCTTGACTTTAAACCAGATGGAAGTGCAAGCCCTGTGGACACCCCAGACGAAGTGGACCTTAAGTGAAGGTAAGGGGCTAAGGGTCGATCCAGGGGTGAAGGACGCTCTCTACTACGCTCTGGTCAGCGGTTTGCTCTGCACAAATGCTGAGGCTTATAGTGACGGGACCTTCTTCGGTGAACCAACAGAGCTGGCCTTGGTGCGCCTGGGGGAGCGGAGCGGCCTGAGACAGGCTGCCTTGAAACGCACCTACAAAAAGGTGAACACGATCCCCTTTGACTCCGA
>LSQX01158280.1_pt1 | contig 10225 bp, 9 predicted proteins | sample 654561 | NCBI WGS metagenome assembly LSQX01 (sample SAMN04489861, study PRJNA283612) | anaerobic digester metagenome | isolation source: 4 biogas reactors fed with cattle manure at either 37C or 55C with and... | place: Denmark: Kongens Lyngby | collected 2014
TGTGTTCTGGATCATTTCAAGCTAAGCCGATACCGTTCTAGACATCGGCACCGCCTTACTTTTTGACCCAGAATGCAACCCCCCTAGAGCAGGTCAAATGAAACCCGCTTCAGGGGGTTGTTTGCTGCCATTGCTCAGCTCCCCGCTAACACAAGTCCGGACGTAATGTGTGTTAGAATAGTATTAGGAACAAGAAGGGAGCCTATATCATGAGATATCAAAAAAGCGCCACCATGGAATTAAAACGCGGACTAAGTACCGACATCAAGAAGGAAATCATAGCCTTTGCCAACGGTAATGGTGGTACAATTCTTGTCGGCATAGCTGATAACGGCCAGATCAGCGGTGTAAGCGATGCCGGCGAGGTTATCAGAAAGGTCTCCGCTCTAGCCCAAAACACCATCAAGCCGGATGTCACTGTGCTTATCCACTGCAGCGTTGAGACAATCCACGGGAAAGATGTTGTTAGAATCGATGTGGAAAAAGGCACCAGCAGTCCCTACTACCTGGTCGAAAAAGGACTGTGCCCAGCCGGTGTTTTTGTTCGTAAAGGATCATCCTCCATTGCTGCCTCTAACATTGTCATCCGCCGGATGATTAAGCGCACTGACGGCAACGTATTTGAACAGATGCGCTCGCTCAATCAAGACTTAACCTTTGAGGCCACGGCGGCTGAGTTTACAAAGCGCCATATTTCTTTTACAGAAAGTCTAATGAAAACCTTGGGCCTAACAAACGAAGATGACATTTATACTAATCTGGGTCTACTCTTGTCCGACCAATGCGAGCACACGATTAAGGTGGCTGCCTTTGCCGGCAAGACAAAATCCATCTTCAAAGACCGTCTGGAGTTTAGCGGCCCTTTACTCAAGCAGTACCAAACTGTTTTCGCTTATCTGAGCTCGCTGGATCAAACCAGCGCTGAGTTTGCCGGCGTCACTCCCGTCGATAACAAAGACTATCCCAAAGAAGCCTTGCGCGAGGCCCTGCTAAACACAATTGTGCACCGAGATTATTCCTACAATTCCAGTACCTTGATCAGCATTTTCGACGACAGAATGGAATTTGTCTCTATGGGCGGCTTGGCCAAAAGGATCAATTTTAAAGACATTATGCTGGGTATTTCTCATTCTCGGAACGAAAAGCTGATGGAGGTATTTTTCAGTTTAGATTTGATCGAAGCCCATGGAACCGGGATGCAGAAGATAATGAACAGCTACCGAGATTGCACGACCAAACCGGAGGTAAAGGTGTCCGGTAATGCCTTCCGGCTGACACTGCCTAATATGAATGCGACCGCCATCGCCAAGTCCTTAAACAAAAATGAACAGGCTGTGCTGCAGCTGTTTGAACACCAAGAAGCCATCGCCCGCAAAGACGTGGAAGCCCTGCTAGCGGTTTCCCCGTCAATGGCCGGAAAAATAGTGCGGCAGCTGGTCCGAAAAGACGCGCTATCAGTGGTGGGGCACGGAATGAACACTAAGTATGTCCTTAAGAACAATGATTAGAAGAAAAGACTTGCAATACTGATATGACTAGTAAGTGCCGGTCCTGATGGCCGGCACTTCTTGTGTTCTACTGACTTTTGTTAGCAATTTCAAATAGGGCCAAGGCGATATTTCTTAGCCCGAGCTTGTTTACTGCCTCGATCTGCTCCATCACATCAGACGAAAAAGCATCGATCCCGGCATAGGCACCTGCTATGGAGCCAGCGATGGCCCCGACAGTGTCACAATCGCCACCCAGGTTGGCTGCCAGCAGCGCCGTTTTCAGCGGGTCTCCCTGGGCCAACACCACCAAGGCAATGGAAACCGGCACTGTCTCAGTTATAGCCACTGTGGTTCCCACCAGTTCATACAGGTTTTGGCAAGCTGTTTCTTCATCGGTGTCAGCAACAATATTCAGCGCCCAGTGGATGCGCCGGGCAATAGACGGTGCTGCCACCCTGCGACCGCGGGCAGCTCCCAGGTCCGCTCCCTGTCTGGCCGCCGCTACAATTTCGGCCAGCGATCCATCCGCCCCCAGCGCGGCCGCAATGGCACAACTGACTGCAGCCGCACCGGAGATAGCCACGCTGGTGCCGTGGGTGGGAAGACAGCATAGCTCCGTATCGGCCACTGCCCCTTCAATATCTCCGGGATGAATCATTCCCACCGGGCTAATACGCATAGCCGCTCCGTTGGTATCACCAAACATACCTGCTTGCGCCGGCGGCACTCCGGCCCTAAGCTGAAGCAAGGCTGCCCGGGAACTGGGCCCCAAAATCATCGATTCTTCAGCCAGTGCTCCTTCATTCTCGGCCCAATTCAAAATTTCCCGACCGATGCTCTCCGGCACCACCTTACCGCCGTCAGCAATTATAGCTTTGGCCACCGCTAAAGTTTGCCCGGTGTCGTCAGTTACACATCCCGCCGGCATGCCCTGGTGGGTCAAATGTCCCTCCGGGGCCGGTAAGAAGCCCTCGATCCAGCCCAATTGCTGCTTAATCTCCGCCGGGGTAAGAAGGGACGACGGCATGCCCATGGCATCCCCCACAGCCACTCCCATTAAAGAACCGTAGATCTTCTTCGCCAACTTGTTGGTCATCCCTAAAACCTCCTGCTCCATCAAAAAATGACAGTCCAATACTATAAAGCCCCGTATCCACACCGAACCAAAAATTGCCAGACCCGTTAAGCCGATGGTCCCACCAAACCCACGTAGTCTATCGGCTAAGGCGCATCTTCTTGAAACTATGCCAGTTCCTAGTCGCCCCGAAACCCCGATTGAGCAGGGCGTAAGCTAGAATATTCTGGCATCCGGATCGAATCCACCATGAGCGGTACCATTATCGGTAGATAGGCTTTGATCTGCTGTATCATGCCGCCGGTTTCAATTAGAGCCCCTCTGGCTCTTTGTGCATCTAACACCAAGCCGGCTTTTTCTGCAGGGTGGGAATAATTTCATCATAATAATATCATTGGTTGGGGGAGCAAGCTAGGAAGAAAAAGGGTTGTTACTACCCTCCGCGACGGCGATAAGGTCTATAATAAAAGAAAGTCCCTGTCCCAGTAGCGGGACTTCACCTAAACGCAGGAGGAATTTAGATGAAAATACTGGTAGATGCCGATGCCTGTCCGGTAACGGCTATTATTGAACAACTGGCCCAGGAATTCCAAGCGGGGGTGGTACTCATAACCGACGTTAACCACCTGTTAGAATCAGATTATGCCGACATTATCACCGTCGGCCAAGGCAGTGATGCAGTGGACTATGCCCTGATCAATCGAACCAGTCCCGGCGACATTGTGGTAACCCAAGACTACGGTGTCGCTGCTCTGGCCTTGGCCAAAGGCGCCGCCGCCATCAACCAAAACGGGCGCATTTACTCGGATAAAAACATCGACCGGTTACTGTTTGAGCGCCACTTAGCCCAAAAACGGCGCCGCGCCGGCGGGCGCTTTACCGCTGTACCGGCCCGACGAACAGAAGACGACGAGTCCTTTAAACGAAATTTCCGCGCCTTGCTGCAACAAGCAACGGCTGCCGAGGAATAATCTGCGTGGTATTTTTCTTCTTCCGTCCTAATAGGCTATACAAAACGCTTGCGGGAGGGATCTTTTTCTTATGGCCGAAGATAAATTCAGGGAGTCTGCCGCCAGCTATGAGTGTGCCTATCCGGCTCCATACCCTGAAGTCCGAGTGGCAGCCCCAAATCCACACTATGCCCGCCTCTTGCTGGAGGATTACGCCGGGCCAATCAGCGAGCTGACAGCTATCAGCCAGTATGTGCATCACCATGTAGTATTGGAGCCGGAATTTAAAGAAGTCTCCCACCTCTTGGAGTGTGTTTCCTTGGTGGAAATGCATCATCTGGAAATCCTGGCCGAGATCATCTTGCTGCTGGGGGTAGACCCACGTTACCGAACTATCGGACAAAACAACACCGAACAATACTGGAACGCTTCGTTGGTCTATTATGGCACGTCTTTATGCGATCGGCTGACAGCCGACATCGCCGGCGAATGGGCCGCCATTGCCAACTATCGCCGGCATCAACAACTGATCAACGATCCTTATATCCAAAACATGTTAGAGCGGATCATCATGGACGAACTACATCACATTCGGCTCTTTAATCAAATGGTGGATAAATATTGCCGGCCCCAGCTATAACGTGCCTAAATTACCGACTATAATCGGATGTCGGCTGCGATCAAAACGGTAATCCCCACTGGCAAAATACAGGTGGCGGCAGCCACCACCCCCGAATCGTTGAAGATTAGCGCCGCCACTGTGCTGACCATCCCGGCCACAACAGCATAGTAAAGATAGGCATACCGGTCCTGGATCGGCTCGATAAGTCTCACCGGCCACCGGAACACCGCCGTCAACACCACTGCCATGGCCACCAGCATCCGGGTCCAGATGCTGTATTTGATCAAACGATAGTTCATCATCAGCTTCCTCTTTGCCACTTGCAGCCAGGCCGAAATGCCTTGTTGGCGCATGAGGGAGCTAAATTGCCCGATGTGGGACTGTTTTTCCGGACTGCGCCTACCATCGGCCATGAACAAAAAGAAAAGAAACACCACCAGGCCGAGGCCCAGCCAGGCCAGATCTTTCTTTGTTATCCGGCCTTTAAACACTAGCACCAAAAAAGTGCCGAAGCCAAAAAACGCTGCCATGGCGCCGCCTACGTTGGTACCCAGACTAGGCAACGCCAAGGTGAGAAACACCGTGATCAAAATTACCATGCTCACCAGCCTGGCCGGTTGCCGGTCCAGGCGATATTTTTCCAGGAGAGCGGCCGTACCCATCAACGTAGCACCCAGCAAGAAACCCATGTATTCGTTGCCGATGCCATAGAACCTGGCTCCCACAATGGGGTCATAGCCCAACATCGAAGCCTTCATCAGCGGATTGCCGGCCACTGTATCTCCGACAATTAAGGCTGCTGACAGCAGCAACGAAATACAAACGGTCTTGATAGTATCTTGAGTGAAAATTGCCGCCCACCCCACCCCCACTGTTAGCAGCAAAGCAATCCCCGCAAAAGCAGTAATGTTCCAGGGCTTAAACAGCGGCAGCACCAGCAACACCGTCGGCAATATCATACCAGCCAGGAGCAACGGTTTGAGATAAACAAGGTTATGGGGGCAGCTACTGGCAGCCACACCATAGAGCACCAGCAGCACCACAACCAAGCACACAAAAGCACTGATTATCTGAGCCCGGTGTCGATAATTAAAGACAGCTTGGCGCTCAATCTGCTCCAGCTGTGGCAGCGGCTCCTGATAGCGTTTGTACACCAGCCGGTGGCCGATTAGAGCCAGATCGGGCTTGAGGTTAAAGAAATGAGCCACCTCAGCCGCCAGATCAGTATTGGTGATCAGGCCGTCCCTTTTGGTGGTAGCAGATGAGAGCACACCTCCGGAAACGGACGGGCCGTAGGCCACAACCGGAGTCAGTTTTTTCCCAGCCGCAATATCTTCCCTGGACGGAAAAGGCACCGCCACCATAAGGAGCGAGTCCTGATCTAAAGACTCAAGCACTCGGCCCAAAAACACATCCATGTTCTTAAAGATAAGGGCTTTAGCCTGTTTCGCCTCTTCTTTTGACACCTGTTCGCTTTTGTCTAGCCGGTGGGTATCCCCAGTTTGGATAACGATAAAATTCGCTTGGGCCTCCACTTCCTGATAAGCGGCCCACAAAGCCTCATAGTCGGTACTTAATCCGCTGGGCTGCTTGGGATCCGGCTGAAGCAGGCTGCCGTCCACTCGGCCATAATCAGTTCTTCCCTGCCGGTTCATGGTAATTAGGGCGGCCCGGGCTACCAAGGCAGCCGCTGCCAGCGAGCTGCTCTCGCTACCGATCACCGCGGTCTTAAGACCGTGGTGGTTAAGTAACTCCCCCAGCAGCCCCACCTTTACCGAGCGATTCAGCGGCTCATTGACTGCGACTAAATTGTCCAGATCCCGGTTGACCAGGCTCCCCGGGACTGTTGCCGCCCCGTCAGAGGCAGACTTTGGCTGCTCCTTCACGTACATACCCCCTGGGGAACAAACAGCATAATTGCCGGCTCCCAGGGTGGCATAGGAGCCACAATCTTCGTAGTCACCGCCGGAGTTGGTGTTCATAAACCCTAAAGCTCCCTGTTCCAGCACCTTACGGAGATTGGCGCCACCGTAGCGCTGAAAATCATCATAGTTAACATTATCTACAATCAGCAAGACCACCTGGCCTTGACTCCGAGGTGAAGCTTGGGCAACAATAGAACCAGCTAAGAGACTAAGGAGCAGCAGCCCGGACAGAATATGTTTTAACTTGATCATTATCCACCCACCTGTCATCCTAAACCCTTTTATTTTAATTCCATCTTCGATACAATTATAGCGGACAAAATACCCCTCTGGGTAGGTGTTAATATGTCAATAACAGGAACAGCCAAACTGGATCGGAGAACCAAGAACTTGGTCCAGCGGTTGCGGCCCGGTGATATAGCCGTTATTTGCCACGAAGATCTGGATCAGGTGGCCGCCGCCGACCTGGTGGCCAAAAAAGTCGCCGCAGTGATCAATGCCCGGCCATCCATAACTGGAACTTACCCCAATCTTGGTCCTGAAACCCTGCTGACAGCTAACATTGTCTTAGTAGACAATGTGGGTGATGCTATAATGGATCTGCCCGAAAACACCATCATCACCATCACCGACGACGGTGGCATCTACCAGCAAGGAACCCTGGTGGCCCAAGGTACAATTATCACCGCCGAAATCGCCACCCAAAAAATAGCCCGAGCGCGGGAGAATATTGGACAGGCCTTAGACCGATTCATTGATAACACCTTGACCTACGCCAAAAAAGAAAAAGCCTTCATCACCGGCTCGGTGGACATCCCTGAAACCAATACCGAGTTTAAAGACCGGCAGGTGTTGATAGTGGCCCGCGGCAACAATTGTCGGGAAGACTTAGCTACCATCCGAGATTATGTGGATGATGTAAAACCGGTGCTGGTGGGTGTCGACGGCGGAGCTGACGTTCTGGTGGATTTCGGCTACCGGCCCGATATGGTAGTGGGTGATATGGACAGCATTTCCGACCAAGCGCTTAGATGCTGCCGGGAGATTGTGGTCCATGCTTACCCCAACGGACAGGTCCCCGGGCTAGAACGGGTACAGCAGTTAGGGCTGCCGGCCCAGATCTTTCCCTGCCCCGGTACCAGCGAAGATATTGCCCTACTGCTGGCCTACGAACAAGGAGCCGATCTTATTGTAGCCGTGGGCTGTCATTCCAACATGATCGACTTCCTGGAAAAAGGCCGGCAAGGAATGGCCAGTACGTTCTTAGTCCGACTAAAAGTGGGTTCTATTCTGGTAGATGCCAAGGGTGTGAGCAAACTATACCAGCCCGCCCTGAGTCCACACTATGTACTGGGTTTGCTCATGGCAGCCTTAGTTCCTATGATTGCCTTGGCGATAACATCGCCGCCGATGCAATATATCCTAAAATTGTTAGAGCTACGATTACGCGTCGTGTTCGGATTCTAAAAAGGAGATCGGCCTATGTTCGTAAACATTAGATACCTGGTAATCACCCTAATTTCTGTCTTCATAGCTTTGGGCATAGGTATTCTAATCGGTTTTCAGCTCGATTCCAACGATATTATCCTCCAGCAGCAACAAGAGCTAATCACATCGTTGGAAGCCACCTTCGATGACCTGACCCAAACCAACCAAGCCCTGGAAGCCGAAGTGAAGAGTTTGCAGCAGAGCATGGAACAAGACCGTGTTTTTATGGAGACCATTGCCACCGATTATCTTGAGCACCAGCTGCTGGGGCAAAACATTGTCATCATCGAAACCTCGGCCAGCTCCTCCTCAACCCACCTAAAGCGTACACTGCAAGCAGCCGGGGCTAATGTGAATGCCTCTATTGTCATTACCGACAAAGTCCTTCTTGGCAACCAAGACCAAGGGGGATCGAATCCGGAGTTGCCGCTGGCACCGCTGGTTGCCAATGCCGTTGCCTACGGCGAAACAGACGGCCTCAACTACCTGCGGCAACAAGGATTGGTCGAGATCAGCGGTATTTTTGACACCCCGCCGGATTTCGTGATCATCGCCGGGGGCAACAACACCGCCACCGATAAACCGGAACTGGTAGATGTACCTTTGATCAGAGAGCTAAAAAAACGGGCCCTGCCCATCGTGGGGGTAGAAAGCAGTCAGGTGGAGTATTCTTACATGGATCATTACAAAAAGGAACGGATCTCCACTGTAGATAATGTGGACACTATTATCGGCCGGACCTCCTTGGTACTGGTAATGACTGGCAAAGAAGGTAACTACGGAGTCAAGGCCTCGGCCAACACTCTGCTACCGTTGAAATGAGGGGAACTTGGATGAAAGTCTCGGTGCTGATTCCGGCTCACAATGAAGAACAAAACATCCAACAAACCATCCAAGGTGTACATAAGATTCCCCGCCACCTGGCACCGGCTCTGGATTGGGAAATTATCGTTATCGATGACGGCTCCAGCGACAACACCCTGGCCCAAGCAGCCCGCTGCCAGGTGCAGACGCTGCGGCTGGACCGGAACATGGGCAAAGGCGGGGCCCTGCGTCACGGGCTCCAGCAGGCAGACGGGGACATAATCGTGTTTCTCGACGCCGATCTAAGACAAAGTGCCGCTGAAGCCCATAAACTCATCTCTCCCCTTCTTGACAACCGGGCCGATGTAACTATCGCCCGCTTCAAGCCAACCACGAAACCGGGCGGCTTCGGCCTGGTAAAAGCCCTGGCCGCCAGCGGAGTGAAATACTTTACCGGGCAAAATCTCACCGCTGTTCTGTCCGGGCAGAGGGCGTTTAAACGCCGGGTATTGGAGAGTATTGGTCCCATCCCCGACGGCTTTAGTCTGGAAGTGGGGATGCTCATCGACATCCTAACCGGAGGCTACCGCGTGCTGGAAGTCGATGTGGATATGGAGCATGATGTTACTGGTAGAAACTGGCACGGCTTTATCCACCGCGGGACCCAATTCGCGGACATACTGAAACTGCTGCTGAAGAAATTAAAGGAGCGAAGAATCAGTGCCTAAGTACGGTCTTCTCTTGACCCTGGCTGTGTTGGCGGCCCTCACGGCTCGGCTGTTAACCCCGCCTTTTATCCATCTGTTTCACCAGGGCCGCCAAATCAAAAGGAATTTCCGCCGGGAACTAATACCACAAGGTACCGGCATCTTGTTTGTCCTCTGCTCCTTACCCTGGTACGCTCTCTATTTGGCTACGGCCAAACTTTCCTTACCAGATATCAGCACCGTGTTCTTATTAGCCCTGGCTGTCCTCACCATGGGTCTGCTGGGCTTGCTGGACGATCTGCTAGGCTCCCGCGACATCCGGGGGCTACGGGGCCATTTTAAGGCCCTCCTGTCCGGGCAGCTCACTACCGGCATCCTTAAAGCCGCCGGCGGACTAGCAGTCGCGCTTCTGGTCAGCAGTTTTTGGTTCAGCCGCCGGGGAGAAATCCTCGTCAGCACTTTAGTGCTGGCCCTGTTTACAAACCTGCTCAACCTTCTTGACCTAAGACCGGGCCGAGCCATTAAATTTTACTTGGGCCTGGTTGTTATAGTCGGCTTAAGCTCCGTTCTTACCGGCAACTATCAACTCCTACTGCTCATGCTGCCCCTTATAGGCACTGTGGTGGGGTATTTCCCCTTCGACCTTAAAGCCCGTGCCATGATGGGAGACGCCGGAGCCAATGTGCTGGGAATTTCCGCCGGCATCTTGGCCGTAAGCCAATTGGACTACAGCGGAAAATTAACTGCTTTAGCCATTCTTGTTCTCGTTCACGTGGTGGCCGATAGATATTCCCTGAGCCGTCTTATTGCCCACAGCCGGATTTTGAGCCTGTTCGATAACCTGGGCCGGCAAAACTAATCCCCGCTAGGAAGTGGAGCCATGATCAGCTACTGCAAAGGACAAGTAACCAAAATCGTCGCCACCTACCCCGGTTGCACCGAACTAGAAGTCCGAACCCCCACGGGGGAGCGCCGGGCTATAAACTACGATCTTTTTACCGGGGCGGTCCAGCCCGGTGCTGAAGTGCTGCTCAATACCACCGCTGTCCGGCTGGGTCTGGGAAGCGGCGGCTATCACTTTGTCGTAGCCGTAAATAACAGCTCTAAGACTACGTCCCCGCAGCAGCCGCATAAGTCCGGCGGGCACATCATGAAGCTGCGCTA
>LSQX01168007.1_pt1 | contig 10224 bp, 8 predicted proteins | sample 654561 | NCBI WGS metagenome assembly LSQX01 (sample SAMN04489861, study PRJNA283612) | anaerobic digester metagenome | isolation source: 4 biogas reactors fed with cattle manure at either 37C or 55C with and... | place: Denmark: Kongens Lyngby | collected 2014
ATTAGCGTTCTTATATGGTGGAGGCGACGGGAATCGAACCCGTGTCCGAAAACCCCTCCGCAAAACTTTCTCCAGGCTCAGCCGGACGATTGCTCTCCCCGCGCCGGCTCCATCCGGCAAAAAACGGCGCGGGCAGCCCTTTTATCCGTGACTGTTATAAGGACGAACTCTCAGTTCACGTTCACCGCTGAATGACGCCCGACACAGAGCCGCGATACTCTCTGAGCGGACGGCTGCCTAATTAGGCAGCAACAAGTTCAGTCTTGTTATCAGTTATTGTTTTTAGAGCTTTTATGGAGGATCTCCGCCTCCGCCTGCTTATCTTGTTTCAAAGTCCCCGTCGAAACCATTGCGCCCCCTTATAGGTATCCTTCGTTTCGACCTCTTTCAATATCACGCTCGGCATCGCGCAAAGCGCTGCTTTCGCGTTTGTCATAGAGTTTTTTGCCTTTGCAAAGCCCAAGCTCAACCTTGACCCAGGATTTGACAAAATATAACGACAGCGGAACAAGTGTATAGCCTTCCTTGTTAATGTTCATCATAAGACGCAGAATCTCGCGTTTATGCATCAGAAGACGCTTTTTCCGCAGCGGTTCACGGTTGAAAATATTTCCTTGCTCATAAGGGCTGATATGAATTCCGTGAGCTATCAATTCTCCGTTTTCGACTGTGCAGAAGCTGTCTTTTAAATTAACTGAGCCTTTGCGCACCGATTTAACCTCGGTACCGAAAAGCTCTATCCCTGCTTCATAAGTGTCAATTATAAAATAGTCGTGATAAGCCTTTTTGTTCTGGGCAATAAATTTTCTGCCTTTATCATTGTCCCGGACTGCCATGCGGAAACATCACCCTCCCTCAGCCGTCAAATCGCATTATTATTATATCACAACGGTAATATTTTGTCAATAGGAGCCGCCGCGCTTCCAGAGCTCAACAAACCCGCCGCTTTCAATAAGCGAATATTCACCGTCCATAAACATGTATGGATCAAAATCATCATCAAGCGCCCGCAGATCAACGACGACATATTCCGTCGGCTGCAAGATTCCGTAAATAGCGGGATAGCTTTGAAGTTCACTGATGAAATAAAGATGCGGAACAAGAAAATCTCCCGCCGTAACGGTCGCATCCTTCGGAACTGATTTCAAAAGTGCCTCGGAAGCCTCGTATGAGGCTTTATCTGCTGTATATGCACCCATGTATCTCGATGTTTTCCCGAAAGTCAGTGAAAAAGTAAATATAATACAGAGCATAAGCGATACAAAAGGACGTTTCCAATCATTTGTATCGTCGATTATCTCTTTTTCTTTAATTCTTGCAAGCGCCAGCATATACAGCGCGATCATCAGTGCGCATGATCCGTAAGTATATTGAAAATCAACGTTATATTGATAAATCCAGTTGGACATAAGGTTGATAACCAATGCCGGCATAAGCAGTATCAATTCACCTGGAGAAGTTCCGGTAATCAAAGTAAAGGTAAGCGGAACAAATGTCCATAGAATAAATTGAAATTTTTCGGCGTTAAAAACCTGGAGCAGCAGAAAGCCGATATCATAGAAGCAGGTTTTTATAACGCTCAAAAGACCTCTCCCACCGTCAAGATAATAATTTGCAAATCTGTCAACCATTGCTTCGCCGCCGAAAACAGTTATCATCTTCGTCGCGAACAGATAATATCCCGCGGCGGCAATGAGCATGATTATTCCGCGGTATTTCTTTTTTCTTGAAAAGAGGATGAAAAGAGCAATAGCGAATATATATATCGCAGCGTCTTCTTTTATGCTCAGTGTAAGCAGTGTAAATGCTATTGTACCCGCTCGATTTTCTATCAATATAAAATATATCAGATAAAGAACGCAGACAGCTAAAAACTTGTTCTCGTGGAAATCACGAAAACATCCGTTAAGCATTGTCGGATACATAAGGTAAACAAGTGAGCAGAAAAGGGAAGACAGCGGCGAGAGTTTCAATGCTTTGCTTATTCTGTAAACAGGTATCGCTCCGAGCGAGACACCGAGCGCCTGAACAAAGAACAGATAAAAAGGCGAGCGCCAGATTAAATATCCGGGAAGAAGCAGATAGAAAAAAGGAGAAAAATGAACCGCAAAATGAGTAAGCTCCCGCCCTCGTTCTACCGTAGTCAGCGGCAGCCCGGTTTTCGCCATCATTTCGAACATCTGTGTGAATATACCCAAATCAAAGGTGGCTTCGCTGAAAGTTCGATACTTGAATGCGGTTGTATAAGCTGTTATAACGCCCAATAATACAGCAAGCACGATTACGGTGATATAGCCGCTGCGCCAACTCAAATCGGCTTCTATTGAGAGACGCCCATTTGACAATACAGCTTTGGTTATTATAATAATAACCAGAGCCAAGCCCATGTTGTAATAAATATTAGAGTCAAGTATGGAAGCAAGCGCCGAAGCAAATACAACCGCAGAAATACAAAGCGTCCAGTAAACGGGTGATACTTTGCGGGTAATTAAAGTGACTGCAATCAGCGCCGAAAAAACTAAAGTAAGGGATATCCAGAACAAAGGGTAAGAGAATCCTGTAATAAACTCCCGAAGTCCGTAGCTTTTGAACCGTAAAAGTGATAAAATCGAAGCGATTATATAAGCAGATGCGGCGGCAGCCGCCAAAAGAGACGGGTCGGAAAGTGAGCGCTTTTCAAGCCGCTGCCGGACTTCTGCGGTAAAATTATATAATTTATCTTTAATCATCATATTTCACCTCTTACGCCTCAACATTATAACATATTTTGGGCAGTATTTCAATAGATATAGAGAATAGAATGTTTTTATCCTTTTTATTAATCAATCTTTTACACATAGCTTTTTTCTATAACTTATTTAAATGATATAATTATATAATGTATATGTGTTCGTGCGCTACCCTTATTAAGATCTCTGCTGTGCGTTGGGCAGAGGTCGATAAAGATCGAATCATGAATCATGATCCGGTTTTATTTTTGTGCCCATAAACAGAGGCGGAGAATATCCGACAGGAATAAATTATTTGTGAGAACGAAGACTAAAAAAACTCTCGCAAAAACATATATAAAAATTATAACGAATCAATCTATAAATCAACATTATCAGGTGAAAAATTAATGGCAAAAAACAAAAGCACAACCAAACTAAATGTCTTTGCACTCGGCGGACTTAACGAAGTCGGAAAGAACATGTATGTTCTCGAATATGCAAATGACATTATCATCATCGAATGCGGCATCGGCTTTCCGGACGAAGATATGCTCGGAATTGACCTTGTGATACCGGATGTTTCATATCTTGAAAAGAACCAGGACAAGATCCGCGGCATTTTCCTGACCCACGGCCACGAAGATCATATCGGAGCTATCCCTTATATTCTCCGGATTCTTGACGCTCCCATCTTCGGAACACGTCTGACCATCGGCATTCTCAGAAACAAGCTCGAAGAACATCGCCTCCCTCGAAAACCGGATTTGAATACCGTATCGGTCGGTGATGTAGTCAAAGCCGGAGGATTCAGCGTTGAATTTATCCGTGTCAATCATTCGATAGCCGACGCCTGCGCACTTGCAATCAAAACCCCGGTCGGAACCGTCGTTCATACAGGAGACTTTAAACTTGATATCACTCCGATCGACGGTGAAATCATGGATATTCCCCGCCTCGGCGAACTCGGCAAAGAAGGCGTCCTGCTGCTCATGAGCGACTCGACAAACGCCGAGCGCCGCGGATATACTCCGTCGGAGAGAGTTGTCGGTGAAAACCTTGAAGGCATATTCATGATGAATCCGGATAAGCGGATTGTAATAGCAACTTTCAGCTCCAACGTTCATCGTGTACAACAGATAATTGACACCAGCGTCCGATTCAACCGCAAAGTAGCAATCACCGGCCGCAGCATGCTGAATATCGTGACAGCCGCCGTCGAACTCGGATACATGAAAGTGCCGCGCGGTGCGCTTATCGATATCAATGACATCAAGCGCTATCCGATGGAGCAGCTTACTATTGTCACCACAGGAACACAGGGCGAACCGATGTCGGCGCTCTACAGAATGGCATTTTCCGAACATGATAAAGTAGTTTTGGGACCGACCGACCTCGTCGTTATATCCGCTTCGGCAATACCCGGAAACGAAAAGCTGATAGACAAGATAATAAACGAACTTTGCAAGCGCGGAGTCGATATATTTCGTGACACTTCCATCGAAGTACATGTATCCGGCCACGCATGCAAGGAAGAGCTGAAACTGATGATGGCTCTTACAAAACCGAAATTCTTTATGCCTATCCACGGCGAATACCGTCACCTTGCGGCAAACAGAGAAAACGCCATAGATATCGGTATTCCGGAGGATCATATCTTTATTTCGGATATCGGTCTGGTTCTCGAACTCGATGAAAACAGCTGTAAATTCAACGGTACTGTGCCGTCAGGCAAGGTATTGGTTGATGGTTACGGTGTCGGTGACGTCGGAAACATCGTTCTCCGCGACCGCCGCCATCTGTCAAAAGACGGTCTTATCGTTGTAGTTGCAACAGTCAGTATCGAAGAACAGATGATTTTATCGGGTCCCGACATTGTCTCCCGCGGGTTTGTATATGTAAGGGAAGCGGATGAGCTAATGAATCAGGTAAAGGTGCTTGCCAGAGATGCTCTCCAGGATTCTCTCGACCACAATGTCACCGACTGGACGCAGCTCAAGACAAGGCTGAAGGATGACCTTGCAAAATTCCTGTTCAACAGAACGAAACGCAATCCGATGATATTGCCCGTCGTGATGAATATATGAAAAAATGACTGCAAAAGAGACAACCGAAGCATCAAAATACAGGATTACGATATATTCCTGCTATATAGGATATATAACGCAGGCTATTGTCAACATCTTTCCGACTCTGTTGTTTATTCGCTTTCAAAATGAATTCGGCATCCCTTTGGGGCAGATCACTTCGCTTATAACGCTGAATTTCCTCTTCCAGCTTTCCGTCGATTTAATATCATCTAAATTGATCGCAAAAACCGGCTACCGCAGGGCGGTCGTTTTTGCGCATATCTCAGCGGTATCGGGACTTGTCGCATATGGCATATTGCCGTATATTTTGCCTTCTCCTTATATCGGACTTATAATTTCAGTACTGCTTTGCTCAATAGGCGGCGGAATAATTGAGGTTGTTATCAGTCCGATAGTTGAAGCCTGTCCGACCGAACACAAATCGCAGCAGATGAGCCTGCTGCACTCTTTCTACTGCTGGGGAAGCGTCGCGGTTGTAGTTTTATCTACATTGTTTTTCAATACAGCCGGTCTTCAAAACTGGAGAATCCTGTCTTCTTTATGGGCGTTAATCCCTCTTGCCGGAGCGGTTCTGTTCTGCTTTGTCCCGATTCTTTCCCTTGAAGAAACTTCCGAAATTACGGTACCATTCAATAAATTGCTCAAAGCACCTATATTTTGGATACTTATGCTGATGATGGTTTGCTCCGGAGCATCTGAGCTGACAGTTTCTCAATGGGCCTCGGATTTTGCCGAAGCCGGTCTCGGAGTTGATAAAACCGTAGGCGATCTCATGGGTCCCTGTATGTTCTCGATTCTTATGGGAACAGCGCGTGTTATTTATGCCAAGATCGGAGAAAAAGTGGATGTAGCCGGATATATGATCGGAAGTTCAGCTCTCTGTGTTGCGGGTTATTTGATTATCTCACTCTCCCCGTCTCCGTGGTTATCTCTCATTGGGTGCGGAATAGTTGGGTTTTCTGTCGGCATAATGTGGCCCGGAACATTCTCTGTCGCAGCGTCAAGCGCCAGAAGCGGCGGAACCGCAATGTTTGCCCTGCTTGCTTTGGGCGGTGATTTAGGCTGTGCAGCCGGCCCTACTCTTGTCGGAACAATGTCAGAAGTTTTAGGCGGAGACATAAAACAGGGAATGATATTCGGTGTTTTTTTCCCGCTCGCCCTGATACTCGCGTTGCTGATTTTGAAAGCACATATCAAAAATAAATCCCGAAAAACAGCAGAATTAGAATCGGAGATACTTTGAAATAAAATGTTTCGTTTAGCTTCAACGTTCAATATAATCTGTTAAAACAAAACCGTCCGGCAATTTGATGTCGGACGGTTATTTGTTTTCGAATTATGCCGGATCGGTTAAGCGGCGTATCAGCTTATTTAATCCTTTTATTAAGAGCATCAAGAGAAAGCTCAACCATCTTGTTTCCCAACTCTTCATTCGCTTTGGCGGCGCTTTTTGTGAACCAATGGTCGATATCACCGAGTCGGTCAAGCTTAACCGCATCCGGATACAGCGCCATAAGTATTGAACACTCAAACTCACCTGCGTGGTCGTATCCTGTCGCAGTCTGAACTTCTTTGCTCATAGCGGGAATAACTTTAATCCAAGAGAATGGATCCGCGTTGTTGCCAAGATTATCGTAATAATCCGAAAAGCTTTCGCTGCCCCACCAGCCGCGTCCGAGGGTGTTTTCAAGATATTGCATAGTCGCCCGCTTCGCCGCCTTCATATATGAAAGGGTCATCGGCATAAGCGACTCCTGCTCAAACTGGTGATGAATAACGACATATATGTTATGCAGTCCGGAATTAAGCAGGCTCATAAACACATAGTAAAGGTATTGCTCAAAAGCATTTTCCTCTATGTGAACGGTCCCGCTTTTCTCGTCGGCGACGGCATAGCTTGACGGGCTGTAATATACAGACGGCGCGATCATAAGCTCACGCTTTTCGGCAAGCTTGCTGAGCAGTCCCTCAACAATCAGAGTATCGCAGCCATATGCGCAGTGCGGGCCGTGATATTCAACGGTTCCGCCGGCGATAACGATGGGAATATTGTTATTCTTTACATATTCGAGTTCCCGAGGGAAGCTGAAATTAAGCTGCAATAAACTCACCTCATTCCGAATAGCCGAGAGTCGTGTAATATGCCAGATTTACCTGACGGTTATCAAGCCTGCCGTATTGAAGAACGATATTTCTGTCGCTTTTGATCTTCATCGCATACTGAGTTTCAAGCGGGATAACGATCCCGCACATATCCTCGGTATTATTCATCCGAAAGCACTTGACCCGTCCGGCGCCGACTGTCCATTTTATTCCGCAGACAGGGTCTTTGTCTGTGAAATACAGAGTCACTTCAATTTCGGCTTCCTTGTCGGTGTCGTTGACGATTATAACCGATTCGTGTCCTTTAAGCTCGCCTTCGCCCGGTCTCGGAAGCTCGCAGTCGGGTATCAGCCAGAGCTTTTTTCCTAAATTATCAGACATCGAGTTCAATAATACCTTTCTTGAGATAATCGGTCATAGCCAAGCAGCCGTCTTCGGTTACGGCAATGCCTTTTTCCCATCTGCAGCCGAAAGTCGGGCCGGAAATAAAGGTATCGACCTGGAATGTCATGTTTTTCTGCATCTTATAAGTGCTTGATGTTTCGACCCACGGTGCCTCGACTTCAATCATACCGGTGCCGTGGCAGGGACCGTAAACATAATTGTCCTTAAAACCGTTGTCTACATAGAACTTATAGAAATCCTTCGCAATATCGCTTGCTTCAACCCCGGCTTTTATCATCGACTCGGTTCTCTCATGAGCCTTATGGCAGAATTCGATAAGTCTGCGGCGTTCGCCTTCTACCTTACCCATTATGACGGGAAGTCCGATTGAAGGGGAATATCCGTCGATCTTAGCAGAAAGGTTGAGCTGAACTATATCGCCTTTCTTGATTTCACGGTAGCGGGAGCGGCTGATTGCGTGACGGGTGGATTCTTCGCTGAAAACATACATCGGCAGACCTTCGTATTCGGCTCCGTGCTCATAGATAACGCGCTGGGCTACGCCGACCATCTGAAGCTCGGTAACTCCGGGTTTCAGGCTGCGGATAACTTCGTCGGTAGCAATTTCAATTATGCGGAAGCCTTCTTTGATACAGGCAAGCTCGTTTTCGCTCTTGATCTGACGCAGAGAGACCATTATATCGCTGCATACGGAAATCTCGGCATCGGGATAGCTGTCGCGAAGACCTTCATATATCGGAAGGGTGCATTCGACATAGCTGCCGAGACCTATCTTAATATGTGAACCGTTGACACCGATTGCTTTGAAGACATCGTTGAATGTATCGCAGCGAAGCTCGGGATATGCCGGGTCGGCGGATTCTCTGAACTCTTTTAATACGAAAACCTTATCGATTTTTCCGAAATCCTTGGCAAAAAGCGATGATTCGGGTCCGCAGATAAGCGCGGCATCTCCTGAGGCTGATATAGCGACACCGGCGCGTTCGAAAAGAGGCCAGAAGCCGCTGAAATATCTTGCGTTCGCATAATCGGACTCGGTGCTTGCGACAAGCATGAGATCAAGCCCTTTTTGACGGATAAGCTCCGCTGCGCGATCTATCCTCTCTTTGTATTCATAATCAGGGATGCAGATTCTGTTTGCCATGACAAGACTCCTTTGTTCATATATTTTTAAAATAGTTTCGTAAGTCGGCATAATATTAATCGCAATTGTCTGCAATATGTACTATTTGATTCATTATACCATATATTTCGTTAATATGCAATATGTATAATGAAATCTTAAGCATAAATAATTATTTCCAGTTACGCTCGCCGATCTTTTCAACAACAAGCACAAAATCCTGAGAAAGCGGACGGCAGGGCGGCTGCCATTCGGAAACACCTTCAGGAAGGAGCCGTCTTGAAAAAAGAGTTCCGTTGATTGGATTAAATAATATAGCTTCATATGATACGGAGGAATCGAGACCCAGAATTTTCGGTGTCTGCCAATCGTAATAACCGACCGGAAGATATATCATTATCAGTTCATCATCAATGCCAGATGCATAAAACCTGCACCAATTATCTTTATTTTCTTCGTTGAAAGCTGCTCTGTCATCGAACCAATCGTGGAAGTCCTCACTGAAATTAAATGCAGCGGGAGTTATTCTGTCCTGGCACGGTTTCATTTCATACCAACGATAATTTTCAAGGAAAGCTTTGCTCATTCCGAGCTGTGCGGATCCGGGGAATGCGGCGGCTTCGCGCCATGGCGTCCGTTCATATTCGCCGCCGTGAGCGGAAGGACCGTTCGGAGTTTTATCGGTATTCATCTGCCAGATCCCGCCGGCGCCGTAAGTAAATCCGCAGGCGCCTGAAAGAAATGAAGTCCAGAAGACATACCGCTGGTGGTAATCGGTATTTACAATCATGTGTCCTTCATAAACCGCTTCAGCAACAAAGACGGGCTTATGCGGCAGCTTATGATATCCGACGGATGTCTGGCGAACCGCATTGAGTGCGACATCTTCGATACGATGACCGCATTGGAGCATATCAAAATCAACCGCATCGTCATTAGTAACCTCTCGTCTGCCGGAATAGCTCGGATGAGTGCCGACCGGACGGTGATAAGGATCAATCTGCCTTACATAATCAAGAATTTCCGTCCATTCTTGCCTCTGTCTCTCTCTGTCTTCGTCCGGAGTTTTGCTCATGTAATAAGGCATGGCAATCTCTCCGCAGCCATCCCAGATAACGGGGTATGCGGCATATCTGGCGACTATGTTGCGTACATACAGCTTCATTTTCTCAAATCCGGTAAACGAAATATGATATCCCCACGAGAAAAGTATACAGGGCATCAGACCGATTTCGCACAGATAGCTGATCCGCCGGTCGGCGAAGTCATAATATACGGGGTTGATTTCCGAAAAGTCCGGCTTCCAGCAATAACCGCCTTCGTTTTCCGATGTAATGTCAAACGGAGCTTCATCGCAGGTCGTTCCCGCGACTATTTGAATTACGCTGAAATTCTTGGCTTTGCGGTCATCGGCGAGTTCCTTAAAATCTTCAAAGCTGAATCGGCCGACAAGACCTTTCCACCAGGTGTCGCCGAGCCAGAAGAACGGCGTGCCGTCTTCATATGCGAAATAATGCCCGTCGGATGAAACTCCGAGTCTGCCGTGAGCAGTAAGCGGATGAGGTTCAACCGCTTCGTTCGTAGTAAAGACGGTATCGGGGTTATCAAAAATCGGTTCCGGTAAACCCTTTTCGACAGTCTCCGCTTCCCAGTGTATTTTATAAGTCACCCCTGGCTTTACGCTCATCCGCACCGACCAGTATTCACCTCCGCGCCAGAATGCAGGTAAAAAAAGCTCTTTGCTTTCGAAAGTTACCCTTGCGTTAACTTCAAGCTGATTGAATGGGGATGTGTA
>LSQX01189498.1_pt1 | contig 10223 bp, 6 predicted proteins | sample 654561 | NCBI WGS metagenome assembly LSQX01 (sample SAMN04489861, study PRJNA283612) | anaerobic digester metagenome | isolation source: 4 biogas reactors fed with cattle manure at either 37C or 55C with and... | place: Denmark: Kongens Lyngby | collected 2014
ATGGCAAATGAACGCGAACGAAGAATTGAAAAAAACTTAGTAGAAGGCAAACTTTCGCGATCCATCTGGAAGCTTGCAGCTCCAATGATGATTGGCGGGTTGCTGCAAGATCTTTTCTCGATGGTGGACTTATATTTTGTCGGTGAATTGGGACATGTTGAAGTAGCCGCACTTGCTATTGCCGGTACAGTTGTGGCGGTACTCACGATGCTGGTTCAGGGCATTGCCGTAGGAACGATGGCTCTCATCGCACACTTTACCGGGGAAGGAAATCACGAGATGTCGGATATTGTTTTAGGGCAAACGCTTATCTTGGGTATTATCGGATCGGGCGTAATGTTATTAGTAGCGCTTTTTCTGGTGGATCCCATTTTAAAGCTTTTTGGAGCCACAGGTGATGTTTTTATATATGCAGGAGAATACCTTAAGATAAACTTCGCATTTGCCATTTCCATTTTTATTTTTGTGGGAATAAATTTCGCTCTGAGGGGATCAGGAGATGCCAAGACTCCTTTGTACGCACTGATAATAGCAAATATCCTTAATATCATTCTTGATCCGATGCTTATCATGGGGTATGGCCCATTTCCTGCTATGGGCGTAGCCGGCTCTGCTATAGCAACGGTTTTAACCCGAGGAATTGGCGTCCTATTTCTTTTAAGGCATCTTCTTTTTGGACACTCCACGCTTCATTTAAAGCTTAAATACCTGAAGCCTCTTCCGCCTTTGATGAAAAGGATTGTGAGCATCGGTTCCTTTGCCTCACTTCAAGTATTTATCCGTGAAGTGTCCTTTCTCTTTTTGATGCGCCTGGTCACATCTTTTGGGCACGTAACTCTTGCGGCGTATGGGATAGGGGCAAGGCTTAGAATGCTCATCATAGTGCCCGGCAACGGGTTTGCAGGCGCGGCTGCCGTTTTAGTGGGGCAAAACTTGGGCGCAGGAAGGCCGAAGCGAGCACAAAAGGCTGCATGGCGTACCGTTGCATATTATGAACTTATTCTCATCCCGATCATCATAGTTTTCCTGGTCTTTGCGCCAAGTCTCGTAAGATTTTTTAACGACCATCCGGAGGTCGTTACTATCGGTAGCTCGTATTTGCATTATCTAGCCTTAACGTTTCCCTTTCTTGCATTTTCGCTCATCCTTGGCCAGGCGATGAATGGCGCGGGAGACACCAAAGTGCCTACCATTGTCAACGCAATTGGTCAGCTGGGTTTTAGAATACCTTTCGCCTACTTTTTCGCACTTGTCGTCAAAATGGGTTATAAAGGCATTTGGCTTGGCATCAACGCTTCCGATATTGTGCAGGGGATTGGAATGATACTTGTCTTTCGCACCGGACGCTGGAGGAAGGCATTTGTAAAGCATAAAAAGAAGTTGGCTCGCGAGGCGGGGTTTTTCCAAGCATCCGCAGAGTGTTCTTCATCCGGCTCTTAGCCTGAAGGAAGTTCACATAAATTCATGTTCACTTTTATACGACTTATATATGACGGTCAAGTCCTTAGTTTCCTGTAAAATTACTCTGCTGTCTCGTGGGTAGTTGGGGTTCATGATAACTTTCTTCTATCAGAGGGCGACGACCCTTTCAAATTGCTTCAGAAAGGGTCATCCCAAATTTTACAGATGACAGCATACGTAACTCTTTATCCATCTTTGTCGCCATTCTCATGCATAGGATTTGTCAAATTGTTAAGTCGATTGAGATATTCTTCCAAACGTTTTAGCGCCTCGCCATAACCTGCCCAATCGCCCCTTCGCAACGCCTCCTGGGCTTCGTTGTAAGCCTCTGTAGCCAATATTACCAATTCCCTTGAATCGTCAGGCTCAACCAAACCTTCCGATACGTACGAAGGCGATTCTGCCACTACACTTTCTTTTCTTTCTCGAACTTCAAATAAATCGCTAATTGCATCATCGAGGCGTTCTCCCCATACAACGCGGCCACCGGCCGAAACGATAATCCTTTTCAGCTCTGGAAGATCGCTGTTTTCGGCCCTTAAATAAAGAGGCTGTACGTATAAAATAGAATCGCCCAACGGTATCACCAATAACCTTCCGAATATTACGTCCGAGCCTCTTTGGCTCCACAAAGAAAGCTGCGCCGATATCTCGGGATGTTGATTTATCAATGCCTCTATTTGCTGAGGACCGTAAATCAGTTTCTGCTTCGGAAATACATAAGCCACCAATTGACCGTAAGTGTCTCTATCGCAACGCCCCGCTAGCCAGGCGATCATGTTGTTCTTTCCAAAGGGAAGATATGGGGTAACCAAGACGTATTCTGCCCTTTCTGCTTCTTTTAGTTTTGTGACGATATAATAAGGCGACGCCTGGGATTCTTCGTGCGTAGGAAATGACCAGACGTCTTCCCTGTTATAAAATGTATTTGGATCCGACATGTGATATACGGCAAATATTTGAGCTTGCACTTGAAAAAGATCCATCGGATAGCGTCGATGAAGAACCAAGTCGTGGGGCATTTCTTCCTGGGACTTAAATAGATCGGGAAATATCTTATCCCAAACGAGAATCAGAGGGTCCTTCGGATCGGACACGTAAAATTCCACGCTACCGTCGTAGGCGTCGACTAACACCTTTACGCTGTTTCTAATGTAATTAAAACGCACCTTGCCGGTTTTCTTCGTCAGAGTGGTGGGTTGAGAGTAAGGATATCTGTCGGTAATCGTGTAAGCATCTATCACCCAGATCAGCCTTCCGCTCATCACTGTCAAGTAGGGATCTTGGTCGAATAGTAAAAAGGGAGCAATGCGTTTCACGCGTTCATAAATGTTTCTGTAATACATTATCCTGCTTTCCGGAGTGATTGCATCGGCAAATAAAATCTGCGTATCCCCGAAGCGCACAGAAAACGCCAGCCTACGCAATAAAGAACTAATGGAAACTCCTCCCTTGCCTTGGTAGGTGGAGCGGACGTTCACGTCTCCCGCAGGATAGTCAAACTCCTGAACGGTCGTTTTGACTAACACGTAATAATCGGTCATTTCTCCGTAATATATCTGAGGATATTCTATGGAAAGCGGAACGGTTGCCCTGGGAGGCAGGTCTTGAACGTAAAATACGGGCAACCCCGTAGGGGTTACCTCATTAACCGGATTCATTACTATGCCATAACCATGGGTAAACTCGAGGTGCATATTCACCCAGGTGGGATTTTGAAGCTGTCGAACATCCAATTCCCTTGCGGCGAGCATCACCTGCCTGGGCACCTCGCCATGAAAGTAATAACGATCTATGTCGATGTCTGGAAATTCGTAATATGTCCTTATTTCCTGAAGTTGTTTGTAGCTTCGAAGTAAAGGTCCGTAATCCCACAACCTTATGTTTTCTATTGTTTCTCTGTTTTCCTCAAAATCTTGCAGCGTCACTCTGTCTTTGGGCGTGATATTGCTCACCACTACATCGTCTAGTCCGTAAGCGAGTTGCGTGCCTAAGATGTTATGCTTTATGTAGGGGCTTTCCTTCTGAAATTCGTTGGGTTCTACTACATATCTTTGAATTACTCCAGGATATATACCCCGCAAGCCCACCGTTCCAACGATCCATACTCCTATCAAGATACCTACAAACTTCCAGGTCTTGCGTTTAGCAGCAATGGGAAGGAAAAGCCCAATGACGGCGACGGCTATGGCAAGCACGTTATAGGCTAATAAACGGGCATGAAGATCAGTGTACCCTGCTCCGAAGACAACACCTAGAGGGGAAAAGAGGAGTTCGTAGCGATCGAACCGATATCCCAACGCGAGTAAGAGCAATAAAATACCACCCAAAACACCTAGGTGCAAGCGTTCGTGGGGAGAAAGTGGGATTTGTCTATAGGAATCCATATCGATACTTCCCTGAGATCTAGCGATAAAATATAAAAAAGCTGTACCAACGAGTGAAACCAAGAAAATCTTTATTAAAAGACTTTGTGCATATCTATAGAAAGGATACTGGAATACGTAAAATCCGATATCCTTATTAAAAATTGGATCTTTTACGTCAAAGGGCATTCGATTTAAAAACCTCAAAACCATCGCCCATTGATCTTTTGCTCCGAAGGCCAGAGCTAGGGCAACGACCAAAGCAAATGCATTGATTATCATCTTAACTCGCGGTAGGTTTAAGGGAGAATCGAAAAATACCACAGCCTCTAAAGCAGTCTTCCTTGCTCGCATTAAGCTAAACCTGACAATACCTAGGGAAAGGATAAAAACGAAGCCGAATAACAACCATTGAGGCCAAAACCTTTTCCAAAACACCGCAGCGTAGCCTAAAGCATCGTACCAAACAAAATCCGTATAAAAACGTACAAGGGGAATGAAACCTAACACAACGGCCAAAATCAGAATTGGCAGAACAACTCCACAGCCCATACTTAGGGGCGGCTTGCTCAACCAGTGTCCCCTTGTTCTATTTTCATCGTGATAATTCATTTCTTTACCTCCAGATTTATTTTCTTGATTTTTTCATTACAGAATACATTAAAGTTCTCTGTGTTATTTGCAAATATATTATTATTTCCTAACTTAGCCTAATTACGCCCATCAAGGTAATTAAGCGAGGGGGGTCATCGCTGAACTTTCGATAGCTTGGGTTCATGATAACTTTGTTCTATCAGAGGGCGATGACCCTTTCAAATTGCTTCAGAAAGGGTCATCCTAAAATTTTACAAATGATATCATATGTCATTATATATGATATGTATAATGATATATAAGTTATATATAAAAATACGAGGAGAATAAATGTGCAGCGCAGAAAGACCGTAAACGTGGACATGGGAAGAGACCCTGTACCGCATGTGCTGTGGAGCCTTGCGATACCCTCCATCATCGCGACGCTGGGACATACGGTATTTCATATAGCGGACACAATGTTCGTGGCCTGGTTGGGGACCGTACCCTTGGCGGCAATGTCGCTCATGTTGCCCGTTATATTCGTGGAGTATGCCTTGATGAGCGGTTGTACTATCGGAGCGACAACGCTCATAAGCAGGAACTTGGGCATGGGAAAACTTTATCGCGGACGCTACCTTGCAAATGCTACCCTTTCCCTCGTCTTCATGATATCCCTGTTGCCATGCATACTTTTAATCCCAAGCATCAAGGATCCTTTCTTCGCCTTCATGGGCGCGAGCCCTGAGGCAATGGTACACCTAAACAAGTATCTGTTTTGGCAAATTTGGTCTTTTCCTGTAGCTTCATGTAGCCTGCTTCTTGACGCCGTTTACCGGAGCCAGGGGAATGCCATAGTGCCCATGTACAGCCTGCTGATAGGAAATGCGGTGAATATAGCCTTGGACCCCTTGTTCATCTTCACCTTTGGCTTGGGAATAGGCGGCGCTTCGCTTGCAACGCTCATAGGCAGGTTGCTGACCTTGCTGTACTCCGTTTCAAAGCTGAAGCAGCATAGCGAAATACATCCCAAGTTTAGTTTTGAAAGAAACACGGTTCCCACGTGGCGCAATGTTTTAGCCATAGGGCTTCCGCTTTCCCTATCCCAGATCAGTTTTTCCGTCGGGGCAGCTTTGCTCAACAGGATGCTTTCCCAATACGGGGAAGCGGCAATAAGCGGATGGGCGCTTGGCAACCGAATAGAAGATATCGCCTTCCTTGTAGTCTTTGGGTTCAATGCAGCTTTAGTTCCCTTCGTCGCCTACAATTTAGGCAAGGGCGATTACGGCAGAGTTAAGTCCGGATTTCTCTTTGCGGCCAAATGGTCTGTCATATTGATGTCCAGCATTGGAGTCTTGCTATATATCTTTCCCATGTTCTTTTTGTCCATTTTCAAGCCGGACGGCCTGACATCCCTCTATTCAACAGCCTCCATAAGAGCTTCCACAACTGGCTATCCCATAGTTGCACTGACAATTATAATAGGCGGCGTATTTCAGGGTGCAGGGCACACGCACTACAACTTATTCGCCCAGGTTACGCGTAATATTCTGGTTCGTTATCCGGCTGCGGTAACCTTAAACGCCCTTTTTGGCATCAATGGCATATGGTGGTGTCAACCCATTTCTTCTGTCGTGGCTTTTATAGTATCGCTATATCTGTTTAAAAAACTGGAGTCTTCTTTTAATACTCCATCCATCGAAACTGTTGAAAAAGCCAGTTAAAATCATAAAAAATAATCCGCCAACTGTGTGGCGGACGACAGCAGCGAAAGGCATAAGAATTGACCATGCTTTGCCGTTATTTTCAAGAGAATTTTTATAAGCCCTTTGTTTATTTATTCACTAAAATTGCCTATCACTCCTTTTATATAGAGACCGGGCGCTTGTTTTAGATTAATAACGTGTTTTTCTTCAAGGAACACGCCGTTAAAGTCCGAGAGAACCATAACGACCGGTCGAATCATGTCGCCATGATTGGACGCAATTACGACTGCGGTGCTTTGATTGGACAACTCGACTACAGTGCCTGGCGGATATAAGCCAAGAGCCAATATCAATTCCCTTGCCACTTCAGGGTCAAAGTGAGTGTTTGCTCCCATAAATATTAAGGAGATGGCATTATAAGGAGATTCAGCAGTCCTGTAGACGCGGTCCGTCGTAACGGCATCAAATACATCAGCCACAGCGGCGATCCGAGCAACAAGGGGGATAGCATCTCTTGTAAGTCCATCGGGATATCCCTTGCCATCTACCCTTTCATGATGCCACCTTATGATGGAAAGTACCACTAGGTCCTCTATGCCGTTTTGCCTCGCAAGGTTAAAGCCATAAACGGGGTGAGCTTTCATTATTGCGTACTCCCTATCGTCCAAACGTCCGGGTTTGTTAAGAATTTCAAGGGGGATCAAAGCTTTGCCAATATCGTGAACTAAGCCGCCAATCGTAATTTTTTCTACTAACTTTTTATCCCTTCTGCTTAACCTTGCCGCCAAAAAACCGGCAAGCAATGCAACGTTAAAGGAGTGTACATAAGTATATTCGTCCTTTTCCCTCACCTTGATCAGGGATAAAGTTATAGCATCCGATTGTAAAATCTCTTGCGTTAAGATATGTCCTGTAACTATGAGAGAATCGTACAAGTCTCTGGCGTCCTCGCCGCTAGCTATCCTCTGATAAAGATCGCCGATTTGCTTCATAGTTTGATTTGCTAACTCTCGGTCGATTCGCTTGACCGGTACGTCTAATTTTTCTTTATATTCCGCACCTTGACTAAAAAAATTTTTCTGCAGGTCAACATCGCTCGAGTAAACGCTTATATACTCAATCCCTTCTGCTTTGAGCTTTGCGATCAAATTTTTCTTTGCTACATTGCTTAACCAAGAAAGATTTGAACCTCTAGGCAATATAAGTGCCTTAGCTTTTGATACGACATCCTCGGCCACAATCCCTTTGAATTTTTCTAAATCACTGACGGGGATCTTTTTTGCTTTTAACATACAAGATCACACCCTGGATTATCTTTTATTATTTAACAGTTCATGGCGCGGAACTTCGATCCATTAAAGGACTATAAATTCTAAAGAGATTTACGCTCAACGTTTCAATTCTATCATTTTTATCATTTAAATGAAATGTTGTAATAGAAATATCAACAAAGTTTATAAAAAGTCAAAAACATTCTGTAGCGCAGCCAAATAAAACAGTCCATGTTGTACAATACATAAAGGATTTTTATTTAAGGAGGCGCCCCCGTTGAGCAATACCACTGAAGCCTTGAACATAAAAAAATTGATTCAAGACAACAATTACGATGAAGCTCTGAGCGAGACAAAAAAAGCTCTGGACGTGGCACTAAGAGAGCTTGGCGATAATCATCCTGATCTGGTTCAATATTTGGACCTTTTAGCCGAAATTCATAAAGCAAACGGCAACCCGAGGGGTGCAAAAAAGATTTACAAAAAAGCTCTAAGGCTTTGGATGAACGCCTTTCTTCCCAAGGATAATTATAGGTATTTCCTGGCCGATCTTTTTCCGATGTTTTTTAAACCACAAGCCCTGCAACCGCGGTTTAAACCCGACAAGATAATAGCGCTAAGACCCGAGCTTTTGATCCACAGCGGCAGCAAAAGAGAAGCTTATATACATCCACAGGACCCAAATTTATGCATAAAAGTTGATAGGCTTTGGAGGAGGGGTTACCGCATTTCTCCAAGGAAGCGACTTAAAAGACTTCTAATGCCCTGGCTCATAGATTTTTGGTCTAACCGAGAAGAGGCAAGGGTCTATCGCTCTGTGGCACTTAAAATTGGCGAAGAATTTTTTGAACACGCGCCCAGATGTTACGGAATCGTGATGACCAACTTAGGACCCGGGCTGGTCGTCGAGCGCGTTAGTGACGAGGATGGCTCATTTTCACAACCCATTGACGTTTACGTAAAAAATAACCCCGGCAAGTTGAAACACGCCCTGGACCTTTTGGAAGACCTTTACGATTTTTTAATCAAACACGACCTTGTGATATACGACTGGGCCAACCCTTCTAATTTCCTGGTGCGCAAAAATTCAATTAGGGGCGATAAAATAGTCGTCGTGGACTGGAAGACGGAAGGAACGGCAGACAAAGACCTGCCATGGCGCGACATCTTTCCTGCTTTGGCCCGAAAAAAGATGACCTTTGAGTACAATTGCCTGCGCGAAAATATAGCACGTCTGGCCTCCATGGATTAACCTTTTAAGCGGCCTTATTTATAAAAAGGGTGACATATCTCATGGTCAATGAGAATAAGGTGTTAATGCTCAATGAAGCAGAAAAGGTGTGGCTCGAAGAGCTTGCTTCTGCGTGGGGAGTAAAGCTCATTTTTAGGGAATATCTGGGCGCCGATATGTTCGCCCGAATCACCATAAGCTCTGAGGGAGATGCCTGGGTGGAGATTCTTCAAAGCTTCGACCCCGAAGATTACTACAGCCAATGGGGAAACCGCGACATCGCACCGCCTGAACTTTTCAGGTTCCTGCTTCTTCACGAGATCGCTCACGTACAGTTAAAACACGAAAAAGAAAAGATCCCAAACTACGTGCGTACCAAAGAAGATTGGCGAGAGGTCATCCGAAAACGAGAGGCAAAAGCCGACCTTTGGGCTAAAAGACGACTCAGGGACCCCTGGCCCAGGGAGGACGAAAAAGGAAAGTGCCTCATCGGCTGCAGCGGGTGGTCTTACGAATCGTGGAACGGAAGTTACTATCCGCCGGACCTAAGGGCCAGTGAAAGGCTTTCTTATTACGCCAAAGATTTCCCGACCGTTGAAATAAACATGTCCTTTTACCGCACCCCTTTTGAAAACCTGCTTCGGTCCTGGGCTAAAAAGGTCCCTCCCCGCTTTTATTTCGCCGCTAAGGGCTCAAGGAGGATAACCCATTACCGGCGCCTTAAAGATTGCAGGGAGGAAGTAAGAAATTTCTTCGAGAGATTTGCCCTGCTGCCCCAGCTTTCATGCGTTTTGTGGCAGCTTCCGCCTTCACTTAAATATGACGCTTCATTGCTGGACGAATTCTGCCGCCTTTTGCCCAGCCACCATAGGCAAGCAATTGAATTCAGGCACCTTTCCTGGTGGGATAAGCTCAACGAAACTGCGGAAATTTTATCCAAACACGAGATAGCATTCGTTGGGATAAGCCGCACGGGTTTTCCCGACGGCGCCCCCGTGACGGCAGAGTTTTGCTATTTCCGTTTCCACGGGTTAGGCAAAAATACTTACCTGTGGGATTACAGCGAAGAAGAACTCCTGCCTTGGGCGCAGCGTATAAAGACGTTACTTGAAAAAGGCATCGACGTTTACGCCTACTTCAATAACGACTTCGAAGCCCTGGCGGTCAAAAACGCCAAAAAACTTTCAGAAATGGTGAAATTGCTTTAATCGGGCTAAATGGGCAAGAATCCTTCAATTTACCGCGATGCCGACGCTTTAAGGGCTAAAAATGACCCCACAAGCACGAGGACCCCTCCGAAGTACTGAGTGATGCTCAGATATTCCTTAAAGATTAAAAGAGACAGGACAACAGTTACAAGGGGTTCTGCCATGCTTAAGATCGCGGCTATTGACGGAGAGGTCAGCTCAACTCCGAGGAAGAAAGCAAGAAAACCGAAAAGGGAAACAAAAGCGACGAAGCATAGCAATATCCACGTTGAACTTGCATTGGGAAGGGCCAAACCACGGGCGACCGACCCTAAGATGAGAAAGGAAATGGCAGAAAAGAAACAGACGTACGCGACGACTACCTGATAGGGCACATCTTTTATGATGAAGTTTCCGTAAAGGATATA
>LSQX01149922.1_pt1 | contig 10222 bp, 10 predicted proteins | sample 654561 | NCBI WGS metagenome assembly LSQX01 (sample SAMN04489861, study PRJNA283612) | anaerobic digester metagenome | isolation source: 4 biogas reactors fed with cattle manure at either 37C or 55C with and... | place: Denmark: Kongens Lyngby | collected 2014
TGAAGGTATCCCAGAAGCCAAACTTTGCGAATCCTAAATAGATAAACACTACAGAGATCAGTATCCCGACAATGGGGATGACCTGCATGATCGGGAATCCCTTCTTTTTCTTTTCTTGGTCCATTTTTTTTACCTTTCTACCCATCAATGAGTGATTCATTTGTTCAGTGCGACGGGGTTCTGCCGTCCTTGTAATCCTAGGTAAGTATGCCTGCATCGCTACAATAAACAAGGCAACAACACTATCGCAGATAGATGTTGGTTCTCTGTCTTATCAGGAATCGATCCGATCCGCTCACATGCCATTTCCCCTTCACCTATGGCTTGTGATACAAAAGGGCCTCCCTTGCAACGGCGCAACTATACAAACACAGGTCACCTTACATACTAAGTAGCAACTTGCGTGCCAAGTTTCATTCCATTGTATACAATTTAAAAATATCAGCTGTATTTTATACATTTATTTGTTTACACACAAATCAGATAGGAGAATATTCAGCCAAGTATTATGCATGCAGTACATTTTCTTTCTGCTCAGTATGTGTTCCAATTTAGTGTTTCATGTTTCATCTTGATGTTTCATAAAACACTCTTCAGCATGAGGGTACCATGCATTGCTGCTTTGCCAGGGGGCACTTTCCCTGCTTGTTGAAAATGTCTTCTCGGTTGTAACGTGCAACAAATCTAAAGGTTGCTAAAGATAGGGCTACACCTGATTTAGTGAAAACTATACTCGCTCGGATTGTCGGGGAGTTTTGAAGACAGGAATTCCCTTATGTCGAGAAAGCCGAAGACTTATATCTTTTTCTTGTCCAGCCCTATCAGATAGATTTCAAATGAGTCATCCCTGCAGGCCTTTGGTTTGAAGGGCTTTACCCTTGTGAAGAAAGTGCGCATATCCTTTATGATATCAACCTGGCCTCCCCCCTGGAAAATCTTCACTACAAGATTCCCATGTTCCTTCAGATGCTCCTTTGCAAGGAGTATCACCTGCTCTGCCAGATATTCGCTGCGAGTTGTATCCACTGCACGATTTCCCATTGTCATGGGCGCGACATCACTGATAATGGCATCATAGGGGCCGTTCTCTACCAAGAGAGGTCGAATTTCCTTGCTGAATGCATCTCCAACAAAAGCTGTTACGGTAGGGGGCACTGGATCGAGGTTGAGTGGGTTGAGGTCAACAGCGATGAGTTTCCCCTTTCCTTTCAGCAGTTCCTTATGGGTATAGAGCGTCCATGAACCTGGAGCCGCTCCTACATCAAGCACATTGTCTCCGGGCTTTATGAGTTTGAATGATTTCTGGATCTCTTCCAGCTTATAGACTGAACGGGCAGGGTAGCCCTCTTTGTGTGCACGTTTGGTATAGGAGTCTGCACGATCCCTTCTGCTAGTAGCCATAGATAAGACTATATCAAAAAGATGCTCGACCCGGAAGGGCAAAGAGAAGGTGCCAGCGAATTATTATGGGGTGGGGAGAGAGGTTCGCTGGCACCTAAGAAATCACACTTTAAGGAGGTTTGAAAAAAACTGTTGCTCTATTCAACAATGAGTATGCAATAGCCGTGCCAACTCCATAATACAACCCTATAAGCAAATTTATATTGCTATTAGGCTTGTATTGTTAGCAAGTAGGAGTAAAGTGTCTGTGAAAATAAGTAACACCTTCCTTTTTTTTCACACCAGAGCTAGTGGTCTTGCAGCCTATCGAAAGAGCGTCATGAGTTTGATAAGAAATAAGCAATACTCCTCTTGTCCGCTCCAGTCATGAGGCTTTGCAACTATTTTCGACGCTACACCCGTCAAGCTGCTTGCCTCCCTGAAGCGGGGGTTCCGCTGCTGAGATCATGCAAGAGTCCCTATCGGAGGGGAAGGGTGAGAGTTCAAGATAACCTTGCTCCCTACCTCTTCTGGAACATGGGGGGATACAACAGGGTAAGCATGTATGTAGTCTGAAGATTCTGGAAGCGAAGCAAACCAAGAAAGGTTCGCTGAAAAGGGTTTCAATTTTTCTGTTTGGATGGATACATAAAAGTAGGGTGCCAGAAGTGGATTGGGATATCTTCTTGGCACCCTGTCGTTGTAAAAGGAGGAGTATGAAAAAACTGTTGCTCTGTACCAATATACATGCAAGTAGCGTGCCAACTTCCATGCCCTTCTGAGGCCTCCCAATGCAGGTTCCCATGACACTGACTGTGCAAATAATTCACATGTAAGGTATTCGTGCAGTTCTTACACAATTGACGAAGGGGCGTTTGCTCTGTATTTTATGTGCATGGCCAAAAAAAATATACTCAACCGGAAATTCCGGAATAATTCCTATACGAATGTCACGCTCAAGCTGGTGATCATAAATGCACTGGTATATCTGCTGACTTCCATGATCTATCCCCGTAGTGCCTACTACCTGGCGATGATCCCTTCCTTCGTTTTGGGAGGGTATTTCTGGCAACCCTTTACCTACATGTTTGTTCATGGGGGTTTTTCCCATCTGCTGTTCAATATGATAAGCCTCTATCTCTTTGGCACGATGGTGGAACAGCGCATCGGGAGCAAGGAGTTTACCCTTTTCTATCTGTTGGCAGGGCTTTTCAGTGGAATAGTCAGTTTTTTCAGTTATCTGCTGGCAGGGACTAACGTCATTCTTGTCGGAGCTTCAGGAGCAATCTATGGGGTCTTGCTCATGTTTGCCGTTTTCTTTCCCTATGCAAGGGTCTTTGTCTTCGGACTCATCCCTTTGCGAGCCCCCACCTTGGTCATTCTCTATACAGGAATCGAACTCTATAGCCAGGTTTTCAGCAGAGGGGGAAATGTTGCCCACCTCACGCACCTGAGCGGCTTGCTGTTCGCCTACCTCTACTGCCTGATCAGGATGAGGATCAATCCGATAGACGTCTTCAAGCGCACACGCTAGTCCAGGATTCCGTAATCCTTTCGAATCGCCTGGTACCCCTTCTTGATGACTGTATATATGATCTCCAATTTTTGATCGTGGTGGATGAAGGCTGACTTCATTGCATTGATCGTAATCTTTTCCAAATCCCTCAAGGTGAGGTTGAAATATTCAACAGCCACCTCCATCTCGCGTGTGAGCGTCGTATCACTCATCAGACGGTTGTCGGTACAGAGAAATACCCTGAACTGGTTGCGGAAGAAGATGGGAAAGGGGTGGTGGGCATAGTCTGTGGCCACACCAGTACCAACATTGCTGGTAAGGCAGACCTCCATCGGGATTCGTCGGTCACGAATGAAGTTTGCCAACGATCCGATCTCTTCAACATGCGGGCCTTCCAGACTCATGTCCTCGATGAGGCGTGTGCCATGTCCGATCCTATGGGCACCACAGAGTTGCACAGCTTGCCATATCGACTCCACGCCAAAAGCCTCTCCGGCATGGATGGTGATGTTGAAGTTCTTGTTACGGATGTATTGGAAAGCCTGGAGGTGTTTTTTCGGAGGATGTCCGCTCTCATCACCGGCCAGGTCGAAACCTACAACCCCCCGGTCACAGAAGGCTACCGCCAGTTCGGCAGTGGCGAGGGAGAGGGCGGGGCTCTGGTTGCGCATCGCACAGAGGATGAGTCCTGTGGGCATGCCTGTTTCTTTTTTCCCCCGTTGCAGGCCGTCAAGGACAGCTTGGACAGCTTCTTCGGGAGCGAGGCCTTTTTCCAGATGCAGGTTGGGGGCAAATCTAATCTCTGCATAGCAGACATTCTCTTTTGCAAGGTCCTCTACCGCCTCAAATGCTACTCTCTCAAGGGCTGAGGCTGTTTGCATGACGCTGGTGGTGACAGAAAATGTTTTCAAGTAAAGAGAGAGGCTTTTCTGTTTGCACCCTCTTACAAACCAGGCTTTCAACTCCTGTTCGTCATCAGAAGGAAGACTGATGCCGTGCTCTTCAGCCAATTCGATAATGGTTGTGATTCGCAGCCCGCCATCAAGGTGGTCATGCAGCTCGACTTTAGGTACTTGCTGGATTATTTCTCTTGTCAACATGGGTTCATCATACAACAAACCTGTATTGGTACGCAAATTGAAAAGCATGCATTCTCCTGTTTTACATTGCCTGAATTGCTCTTCCCTGTACAAATTGTCGGATACTTGAGATAATGTAAACAGATAAAAGCAATTGAAACAATGAATAAGGAGATTTGTTATATGGCGAAAAATAATAAAAGTTTGAACAAGAAGCTGCTTGCCGCTGCTGTTTCTGCTACAACTGTCAAAGAAATTAAATCACTTTTAGCAGAGGGAGCCGACATCCATGCTCAGAATGAATGGGGCCTCACCCCTATCATGCTTGCTGCCCAATACAACTCTTCGGTGAATGTCCTCAAGGCTTTGCTTGAAGCGGGAGCAGATATTCAGGAAGCTGAACCGAAGTACCGCTCCAATGCCCTGCATCTTGCCGCCAACAAAAGCAAGAGTCCGAAAGTGATAGCTACCCTCCTGGAAGCAGGGGCCGACCTCAATGCAAGAAACTATCTTGGTGAGACCGCCCTTATCCTCGCAGTAAACACCAATGAGGAGACCCGGGTAGTTTCCGAGCTGCTGAAGGCAGGAGCTGATATCAATGCACGAGACTACCAAGGCCACTCGGTACTAGAGTATGCCAAGGCCGCCAAACGTACCTACATCATAACCCAGCTGAAAAAGATGGGAGCACACTGATATCAGCAGATAAAACATATTGAAGAGGAAAAGAGATGAAAAAGGGGATTCCGGCTGGAATCCCCTGTATTTTCAAGTATCAAAGCCCTAGTTCGCGGTCTTATCCCATTCGGGCTCGACAATCCTCTCGTTGATGGCATCAGTGAGGCTTTGAATAAGGCCCTTCATCTCCACTGCAAGACCCTTCAAATCATATGAGAGCGTCTCGTCAAGATTGCTTCTCAGCTTCACCTCAACTTTACCCTCCTTCAATGAACGGTTGCCTACGGTGATACGGATAGGTAGCCCGATGAGGTCCGCATCAGCAAATTTAACTCCTGCGGAATCCTTACGGTCGTCATAGAGCACCTCAATGCCCATTGAGGTCAGGTCCTTGTAGATACCCTCAACTACCTCAGCATCCTTTACCAGGCTTACCAGATGGATCTGGTAGGGAGCTACGGTGATGGGTAGGGCAAGGCCCTTATCGTCAGCGTACTCCTCAGCAAGGCAGGCCAGAAGCCTTCCTACGCCGATGCCGTAAGAGCCCATGATCACAGGTCTTCTCACTCCGCTCTCATCCTGGTAGTAGCAGTTCATCGCTTCGCTGTAACGGGTTCCCAGTTGGAATATGTTGCCGATCTCCACACCCTTGGATGAAGTGAGGGGCTTTGAGCAGTGTGGGCAGGGAGCTCCTGCGATGGCACTTGCGAGATCAGCCACTTTGCCTGTGTAGTCACGCTCGAAGTTGGTGTTCAACAGGTGATACCCCTCTTCATTTGCTCCGGCTACAAGGTTGTTGCTCTTTGCAACAGAGTCATCAACGATAACCAGGACATCTTCCGATGCGCCGATCGGAGAGCCGTAGCCCGGTACCATCTTCTTTGCAATGATCTCTTCCGGGTGTGCAGGACGCAGTGCATTCGCCTTTGAAGCGTTCTGCAACTTGTTCTCTTCAACATCCAGATCCCCACGAATGACACCGATGATGAGTTTTTCTTCCTCATCTCCATTCTCGTCGTCAATGAACGTCCCTACCATAAACACAGCCTTTGCAGTCTGTGATTTTTCAATCTTGAGGAACAGGGCAAGCTCGTCGATGGTCTTGCAGTCGGGAGTCTTCACCTTTTCGAGAGGTTTTGCCTCTTCCTGGTGGTAGGTCTTCTTGAATGAGGCTATCTGGCGATTTGCGGTATAGCCACATTCGCTGCAGGTAATGATGGTATCTTCCCCGATAGATGAGAGGTACATGTACTCATGGGATATTTTTCCGCCCATCATGCCGCTGTCGGCGCTTACAACTATTGCTGGCAGTGCACACCGGCTGAAAATCCTAAAATAGGACTTGTAGTGCCTGGCATACTGGATATCCAGGCCTTCCTGGTCCTTGTCGAAGGAGTAGCTGTCTTTCATGGTGAATTCACGGACCCTGATGAGTCCTGCACGGGGACGGGGGTCGTCCCGCCACTTGGTCTGTATCTGGTAGACAAGCTGGGGAAGACGCTTGTGGCTGTCGATCTCACCTCGGGCAATGTCGGTGACCGCTTCCTCATGAGTCATGGCAAGCACCATGTCGCGTCCGCCGCGGTCGACGAACCGGCTCATCTCCCTGTCGATGCTGTAGAAACGGCCAGTCTCTTTCCAGATGTCAGCGGTATTTACCAGAGGCATGAGCAGTTCCTGGGCTCCGATGGCATCCATCTCTTCGCGGATGATCTGGCTGATCTTCCTGGTCGCATTGAATCCGAAAGGTAGCAACGAGAAGACCCCGGCACCCATCTGTCGAATAAAACCTGCACGAAGCAGATATTCATATCCCTTGCTGTCCGCACTGTTTGGTGCCTCGCGAAGGGTTCTGGAAAATAATTTGGACATGCGCATGTTCTTAATGTCTCCTCTTTAGCTAGAACAGGGCCCATTGTAACAAAACGGCCCTCCCTCCTCAAGGTATATATCCAAGGATGCTTTAACAGTTGGACCGATGCATGCTATACTCGCCTCATGGATATCAGCAAATATGAGAAGGAACGCACTCAGGTTGCAGCGTTCATGACCCGTCTGTATGATCGTCAGCTTACCACTGCAAGCGGGGGTAACATCAGCCTGCGCATCAACGATGATTTGTTCTGCATTACTCCATCCGCATTGGACAAGGGGATGCTTACCTTTGAGGATATTGCTGTGGTGACAATGGAAGGGAAAAACCTTACCTCCAGACTACCTTTGAGCATCGAGACTGAGATGCACCGCCTCTCTTTGATAGCTCGCCCCGACTGTCGGGCCATTGTCCATGCCCACCCCACCTATACTTCAGCCTTCACCGCCATCACCAAAGATGGCAAGTGTGCTATCGATACCACCATGATAGCCGAATCGTTCTATATCCTTGAAAAGCCTGTAATGGTTCAGTATCGCCTGATGGGTACGGTCAACCTTGCAGAACAGGTTGCTATCAAGGCTTTCGACCACTCGGTGCTCCTGTTGGAGAACCATGGGGCCGTTACCTTGGGAAAATCCCTACTCGAAGCCTTCGACAAGATGGAGCTGCTTGAACGTGCGGCCCAGATGACCACAATAGCGACCCAGATGGCTAGCCAGGGTTATGATGTCTCTACATTGGATGATGCGCGATGTGACCAGCTGATGCGTATGAAATATGGAAATACATAAAAGGAGAAAGCAATGCTTGATGTAAAAAGACTGAAGCAGGTAGCTTTGGAGATTCGGAAACTCACCATCGAAGAGATAGGGAATTTCGGATCAGGACATATTGGAGGGAGCATGTCCATTGTGGAAATGCTGACCTACCTCTATTACCATGAGATGAGGATCGACCCATCCGACTCCAAGAAAGAAGACCGTGACAGGTTTGTCTGCTCGAAGGGCCATGCAGGTCCTGCAGTATATGCAACCCTCGCTAAGAAAGGGTTCTTCCCTTTTGAGGAATTGAAGACACTCAACCAGGGTGGGACCAACCTTCCCAGCCACTGTGATATGAAAAAGACCAACGGCGTCGATTTCACCGGAGGTTCCTTAGGCCAGGGCTTCAGCGCGGCCGTAGGCATAGCCTTGGGACAGAAGATCCGCAAGATTGAAGCGAATACCTTCGTAGTCATCGGTGATGGCGAGAGCCAGGAAGGACAAATCTGGGAGGGAGCTGCAACAGCTGCACAGTGGAAGCTTGGCAACTTGATAGCTTTCACCGACTTCAACCGCCTCCAGCTTGACGGCTATACTTCAGATGTGGTCAGCATGGAGAACATCGATACCCGCTGGCTTGGTTTCAACTGGCATGTGCAGCGCATCAACGGACACGACTTTGGCCAGATCGACCGCGCAGTCCAGACTGCAAAGAGCGTGCTTGATCGTCCCAGCATGATCATTATGGATACGGTGAAGTCCTATGGATTCATTCCTGGTGAAACTACCACTGCCAACCATAGTATGGCATTCGACTCGAAGGCTGCCACCAAGGCTGTAGAAGACCTCTATGAGCGTGAAGGAGGAAAGATATGAGAGATACCAGCTCAATTGTAAATATGAGAGATGCCGTCATGGCGGCCATCAACGACCTGGCGAGTGAGCACTCCGAGATTGTCATGCTTGATGCGGACCTCGCAAGCTGCATCGGCTCCGCATCGTTTTGCAGTGTATATCCCGACCGGTTCTATAACTGTGGAATCGCTGAGGCGAATATGATCGGAGTGGCTGCAGGGCTTGCTTCCATGGGCCTTGTCCCTTACGCCCACACCTTCGGTTGCTTTGCCTCCAGAAGGGCGTATGATCAGTTCTTCCTTTCGGTAGGGTATACCGGCCAAGTCGTCCACGTACTCGGAAGTGACCCCGGCATTACCGCCCAGTACAACGGCGGTACGCATATGCCCTTTGAGGACATCGCCCTCATCAGACAGATCCCCGGGATCACCATCATTGACCCGAGTGACGCCCAGAGCTGTTATGAGTTGGTAAGACAGGCCTATGAGCTGAACAAGAGTTCCTATACCCGTTTCGCCAGAAAGGGAGCGAGCCATCGCTATCCTGTAGGAACCAAGATTACCTTAGGCAAGGGCATCGAACTTGCTCAAGGCGAGGATGTGGCCATCATTGCAACAGGTGAGGTCATGGTCAATGCTGCGGAAAAGGCTGTCGAGGCGCTTGCTAAGAAGGGGATCAAGGCGACTTTGGTTGACTTGCATACCATTCGCCCTCTCGATTACGAGCTCATTTCCAAGGTTGCCAAACGCTGCAAGCGTGTTCTTGTATGTGAGAATGGACGCTATGCCGGAGGGGTCGGTGAGGCCGTCGCCGGGTATCTGGTACAGAATGATCCTGTTCCAATGGATTTTGTCTCTGTCGGAGAGCAGTTTGGAGAGGTCGGAAACCTTGCGTATCTAGCTAAGGTCTTTGGCTTCACTGCAGAGAATATCGAGAAGAAGGCTGAGGCGCTGGCAAAACGGTAGACCTGTAGAGAGACTAGTAAGAGATAGCACAATATTTACCAGGCCAGAGGTTCATCCCGAACCTCTGGCCTGGTTTGTTTTTCTTCTTACCGAGCTTGTTCCGCAGCACGTGTTCCCTATTGCATGAGAGGTATTCATGCTACAATCTGCAATATGAAAATTCAATTAGAGACGATCCCTGTCTGGGACGGAATAAAAAGCAATAGCGAATGCTATATCTGTGACCTCATGGGGGAGGCACAACGCTACGCCATCTCCTTTTATCTGGGAAGTTCAGTCATGAATCCTGAAACAAGAGTCAGGGTCAATGAGCATGGCTTCTGTTACAAGCACTCCCAGATGTTGGTTACAGCGCAAAACTCCCAAGGCGTTGCCTTGATGGCGGACACCTATCTCGCGATGAGCCGGGAAAAATTCGAGCACTCCTTCAATGAACTGCTGGGGGCAAAGAGTGCGAGGCAGGCCAAGAAGGCCATCGAGCACTTCAGTGAGGATCTGAAGAAGCGTGAAAAGGGATGCCTCATCTGTACTTCTATGCAGGATCGCCTGTTGCGTTACTACTACACCACCGCATATCTCTGGGGGGAGGACCACTCTTTCAGGGAGGCCCTTTCCGAAAGCAAGGGATTCTGCTTGCATCATTTCCAAGGATTGTTGCAACAATCACAAAAGGCCCTTTCCTCCGCTGTCCAGCCTGAGTTTGTCCGCGCCCTCACCCAGTTGGAACTGACCAACCTTGACCGCATAGCAAAGGACGTCAGCTGGATGACCCAGAAGTACAAGTCGGAGAATATGGATAAGCCTTGGAACGGATGTGAAGATGCCCACAAGCGGGGAGTAAACAAGATGACTGGCAGGAGCCGGGTTATTGATCCTCTGTGACGGCTTTCTTCGCCTGCTTTTTCTTGGGTTTTTTCTTGTTTTGAATATTCAAGGAGAGCTGCAAGGGACTTTCCCCTCTTGCAAGCTCCCTCTGTTTTAAAAGAGAAGAGGTATGCCCGCTTCTGCTGAAGTGGTAGTAGTCGAGCCTTTCGCCATTGGCATGATAGATGAGGATGTAGTCTTTCTGGTGCAAGAAGGCTACTCCCAATACCTGTCTCTTATACACATCT
>LSQX01179479.1_pt4 | contig 10222 bp, 9 predicted proteins | sample 654561 | NCBI WGS metagenome assembly LSQX01 (sample SAMN04489861, study PRJNA283612) | anaerobic digester metagenome | isolation source: 4 biogas reactors fed with cattle manure at either 37C or 55C with and... | place: Denmark: Kongens Lyngby | collected 2014
GACATGTCTGATACACTCCTTCAAGTTGATCAGTAGAATACGATCTCCCTGCGACGGAATTCTTGTAGAGTCGCGCCATTTATGCTTTGTGTGTTGAGTAATGCTCACAGGTTATTCGTTGACAAGTGATGGTAAACCGGACAACATTCGCCCCCGAGTCCTGTTTGTCATGCTCGCAACCATTATTAATAGGACCTTCGGTAAAAACGACTTTCAGCCCCATTGATTCCGCCAGCACCTTAGTTCCCGGACTCGGGAGGTCATAAGTTCCCTCATTATCGACACTGATTACCAGGTACTTCGCGCCTACAGCCTCAATCAATTCGTTACTGATACAGTCTATATCTCCGTGATGTGGCGCTTTCAAGATGACTGCCTTCAAGGTCTCAGTGTCACTGAATCGCTCCCAAAAAGACAGTGGTACGTCACTTGCGATCAGAATCCCGGCATTCAGATAGTCAATCTTCGTCACTATGCAAGTCTGGTTCAGGGACCGGTCAACTTCTCGCAACTTCTCTGTTCTTACATCAGGGTCTGTGGTACCGTAGATCATCTCCATGTCCCGGCTTAGTTTAGCGAGCACTTTTTTGCCCGGAGTGAGCCCGGTAATCCTCAGAGTAGTGCCTCCAATATCCGTTTTGTGTTCAACATCTTCGTCGACAAATCGGATTCTGACTCCGCTTCTCTCCAGGCCTTGGAAAATATCATTGTACATGTCAATAGATTGGCTTATGCCGCTACCGTCCACATCTAGTTTTCGACCCTGAAATTCGCAAGGTAACAGATAATTGACCCATGCCTCCCGCACTGTGAGACCGTGGATTGCTTCATGAATTCCTGCTATGTGATCCCGATGAAAATGCGTCAAAATCATCAAGTCAATATCCCTAATCCCCTCCACACGGAGATAATCAGACAGCTTTATCCGATTCCGATGGCAGGCAAACATTTCATGCCGGTTATCACCACCATCTACCAAAATATGAAGGGGTTTAACACCGGTTGTTCTGATGAAGATACTTTCCCCGAATCCGACATTCAAAAAGTCTACGATTAGGCTGTTTCCCCTCAAATACCTTCTCCCCTTATTCTTCAAGACCTTAGCGAAAACCCCATCTCTCTCCTTGGAAAAGGATAGTCATTCTGATGTCAGACAACGTCTCCTGAAATAATTTCTCCGCAAACCCGAAAATCCCTCTTTTACTCACAAAGTATTACTTACTCTGTTTTGGCAAGACAGGAACATTCATACCTCATGCATTGTCACGACGTACACCCCACCTATCCGTTGACGTAAGGCTCCCGTCAAGAGGAGGTGTTCCGCCAGTCTCCGTCGAAGGTAAATTCCAAAATGGTAAGCTGATTCAGGAGGTGCCGACGGAAGATGGAGCGTTCCGGGAAATTGCGAATTCTCCTTGTATTGTTTGTTCTCTTAATACCAGCCGGCATATGCGCAAACAGAGGTAGCGCAATGGCACAGAACGGAGTTGAGGTGTGTTCCTCAAACATTGCCCTTGGCAGAGAGTTCATAGAGGCAGGGCCATCATGTGGCGTAATCAGTACTGAAGAATATCCTCCTATATACCTACGTGGCCGAATTGAACCGACAGTCAATGTAATCATGCTAATCGCGGACGGCGCAGGCCTTACCCACAGAACACTGGCGCGGATAGTAAGGAACAGCGCCAATTCCAGGCTCCCCAGCGAGAAGATGTGGGAAGTAGGAATCGCAGACACCCACAGCGCTGACGCGCTTGTTACAGACTCTGCTGCAGCTGCGACTCAGCTCTCCACAGGATACTGGACGAACAACGGCATGATCAGCGTTACCCCTGATGGTACTCTGGCTAAGACTATCTTGGAGCTTGCCAAGGAACAAGGCAAGTCAGCAGGCCTTATTGCAACGTCTCGTATCACTCACGCCACCCCTGCTGCATTCGGTGCACACTGTGCTGCGCGAGAGGACGAGGATGAGATCGCGCTTTGGATGCTTTCCAATGAAGTGGACGTTTTGATCGGTGGAGGAAGACGGCACTTCCTTCCCGATTCCGGCACAGGGAAAAGGACAGACAACCTCAATTTGCTCTCTGAGTTTGAGAAACTTGGATGGGCAGTCACTGACTCTTTTGATACCTTGACGACTGACGGATCAGCCAGAGTCTGTGCTCTTCTTGCCAACAACCATCTGCCACCTGCGGCAAATCGTGAATACACCCTTCAAGATCTGACAAATGAGGCTATCCGGAGGCTCTCGACTAATCCTCGAGGCTTCTTCCTAATGGTGGAAGGTTCACAGATTGATTTTGCAGCTCACATGAACGACGAGGTCAGAGCCGTCGAAGAGCTCTTGGATTTCGAAGGCGCAGTAGCTGAAGCTTTGGAGTTTGCAAAGGCGGATGGAAACACTCTCGTTGTGACAGTAGCTGACCACGAGACCGGGGGCCTTGCCATAGTCGGAGGTAGCACAGATTCGACGGAAGCGGAGGTTAAGTGGGCTTGCAATGAACACACCGGATCTCCTGTAGTTGTCTATAGCTACGGTCCTAACTCGTACCTATTAGGTGCACATATGTATCTTGCGGACATCCCGGTCATAATTGCGCGAAGCTGGGGCGAAACTCAGTTTGGGCCTAATAGAGGGGTCTATGGCCCAGACGACCGGATTCCGGGAATGTGGAAGGCATTCATGTAACAAGGGTATTATATGGTGTGGGGCTCTCCACGGACGGGAGAGCCACCCAACTCAACTACGTCAAGATTAATCCGCTGCGTATCCCAGCTCCTGAGATATCTGAGCCGCATAGAACTTCAGCCTACTTAGAAATCTGCTAAGATCCTCTGACTTGAAGTACCAATCGGGACCCGCTAAACTTAGGGAAGCAACGACTTCCCGCCTGTAATCTCTAATAGGGACAGCAATGGCAGCCGTGAATGGTTCGAGTTCGCCCCACGCGATACTATAACCTTTCTCGCGGATTTCCTGAATGCTCTTTCGCAGAGTATCTGCGTCTGCAACAGTAGTAGGCGTGTACTTGACCATTTCCGTACACGAGATGTACTCCTCGATTTCAGCATCCGGCAGGCTTGCAAGCAGGAGCCGAGGGCAAGCAGTCACATGTAGTGGAGCTCGCCTGCCTACTCGTGTAAAAAGCCTTACCGGACGGTTGCTCTCTACTTTTTCAACATAGACAGCTTCATCTCCGTCCCGTACCACCAGATGAACCGCTAAGTTCACCTCGTCTCTCAGCTTCTCCATGAATGGAAGCGCCAAAGCCCTAAGTTCAAGGGATTCCCTGACGATTTCTCCGAGTTCCAGAAACTTGAAAGAAAGAAAGTAAGTTGCTTGGGTATCCGTGCGTTTCACAAAACCCCTTTGTTCAAGCGAAGCGATTAGCCTGTATACAGTCGTTCTCGGTAACGACAAGAGGTCTGCGATTGTAGAAATCCGTAAGGGACGCTTGACTTGCGCAAGCAGACTTATGATCTCAAGACCTTTATCCAGCATTGATGCACTCTCTAAATTCGACATTCTAACCCTCTTGTAAGTTGTTAATCACCGCAACAAGCCTTTCGACAAGATGCTCATGATATTCTCTGCCCTTTTCCCTATCCGACCGGGAGGGACTGCCTGACGTCCCTTTAGCAACTTCCACTGATTTCTGCATGTCCTCCTTTGTCGAAGGGACATAGCATAAGGTGTCGCCCTGAAATCGCGGATCGACACTGAAAAGCGGTTTGTGTTCAGGTGCGTAATCCAGCACCCTATCTGCGTGGTACAGCTCAGGACAAAAGTATAACATGTGAGATGATTCGATCTCTTCAGCGTGTCCAATCGGACCGAATCCGAGTTTAGAGACTATCTCTTTAGACATGTACGCAGGGTCGAAGATGACCGTCCTAACTCCCAGAGTCCTCTGAGCTTGTTCGCACGCAATCTGCATCCAACTGATGTTGACGATTCTGTGCCCGTTGATGATCACGAATTTCCTCACGCCGTGATACGCCAGCGATTCAATCATATCAGAAAGGAGTCCTGCCAGGATTTGAGGGCGGATCGTCACTGTTCCAGGCAGCACCATATGATGAGGGCTCCACCCGTACCAAACAGGCGGAGCAATGACGGCTCCTGTTTGCTCGGACGCGCTTTCAGCAAGCACGTTAGCGACAAAGGTGTCGGTTCCGAGCGGAAGGTGCGCACCATGCTGTTCAGTGCTTCCTACAGGTATGATAATAACACCGCACTTTTCAAGATTCAACTCGAACTCTTCCCATGTCATTCTCTGCAACCATTTTGGCGACATAGTATATCTCCTTCCAGCCAATCGTAACCCTCTTATAGAGTTCAGCTTATGGGTTACGCTCCTAAACTCCTAAGTATGCGCGTTCTACGTCAGGATTGTTTAGTAATTCAGAACCTGTCCCTGACAGAACTGTCGATCCGAGCTCCAAAACGTATCCTTGATCCGCAACCTCAAGGGCCTTTATGGCATTCTGTTCTACCAGAAGCACAGTCTTCCCCATCTCCTTAATCCTGTGAATAACATTAAATACTTCATCCACCAGCATCGGAGCAAGCCCCATGGAGGGCTCGTCCATAAGCAGAATCTCCGGGGCTGACATAAGCGCGCGTCCCACAGCAAGCATCTGCTGCTCTCCACCTGATAGAGTACCTGCTGCTTGCTTATGACGTGTTCTCAGTACAGGGAAAAGCTGAAAGACCCAATCGCGATCTTGTCTAATTCCGTCAGCATCTCGCCTGAGATAAGCCCCCATGTCCAGATTCTCGGACACGCTCATATGCGGGAAAACATGTCTGCCTTCGGGCACCATAGTGATCCTGGACTTTACGATATACCGTGTGCTCAGCAGAGTCAGATCACTGTCATTCCACAGGATCCTCCCCTCGAAGGGTCTTAGAACACCCATGATACACTTCAGAGTAGTTGTTTTGCCTGCACCGTTAGCGCCTATGATCGTTGTGATCTTACCGGGTTCCACAGTCAACGAAACGCCTCGGAGAACCTGTGTGTCATTATACCTCGCACTTACGTCAACAAGTTCCAGCACGGACATCACCCCCCTTTCCCAGGTAAGCAGCGATGACGGCGGGATGGTTTCTCACCATGCGTGGCATACCTTCAGCTATCTTCTTTCCATGATTAAGCACGGTTATCTGATCACATATATTCATAACGAGTTTCATGTCGTGTTCGATCAGAACTACAGTGTATTTTTCTTCGCGGAGCTTAGAAATCATGTGAAGAAGCTCGGACTTCTCCTTAACATTCATGCCGGCAGCAGGTTCGTCCAGAAGTATCAGTTGGGGTTGGGCGGCAAGGGCTCTCGCGAATTCAACAAGTTTTTGCTGGCCGTACGATAAATTCCGCGCTAATTCATGCTTCTTAGATTCAAGCCCAACTTTCCTCAGGCAAGCATCTGCCACTTTCTTGGCCTTGTCTTCCCACTCATCAGCCAGGTGAGTGCCGGATATGATTGAAAGAACAGGTGTAGGAGTATGCACATGTTGACCAATCAACACATTATCCTCGACACTCATGTCTTTGAGAAGGCGGATGTTCTGAAATGTCCGGGCCATACCAAGAGGTACACGGCAGTGAGGAGGAATACGGCCAAGAAGCTTGCCTCTGAATAGTATTTCCCCACTATTGGGACGAAGCAGTCCCGTGATGACATTGAAAAGGGTTGACTTCCCGGCGCCGTTGGGTCCGATAATACCGTGAACAGTACCCGGTGCTACAGATATGCTTATTTCGCTAAGAGCTACCAGCCCGCCAAACCTTTTCGAAATGTCTCTCAACTCAAGAATAGGTTCTCCTTGACCCAACACGCTTTACCTCCCTTTTCTCTGTGATAATTGCGCATCCGCGTGAGACTCGCTGCCCCGTTTCCAATGGCACAAGAATTCGCGAAGTACAGGGCCAACACCACTCAGCCCCTGAGGCATGAAAATAGCTGTTAGCAGCAAAATTGCCCCATAGACTATCAATCTATATGATTGCATGAAACGAAGAAGCTCGGACAGCAGGGTAAGTGTAACTGAACCGATTACAGCGCCATATATGCTTCTATTCCCGCCAATAACGGACATACAGAGGAATCCCACTGAATCGTCAAAGGTGAAACCATCAGGGCTGGCAACTCCGGAGAAAGACCCAAATATGGAGCCTGCAATTCCTGCATATGCAGCACCTATGGCAAAGGCGGCAACTTTGTATATGTTGGTAGGGATGCCCATTGACTCTGCTGCCAACTCATCTTCCCGTATGGCCATAAATGTGCGGCCAATCTTCGACTTTGATATCCTTACTGCAATCAAGATTCCCAGTGCGACTACAGAATATATCAAGTAAAAGAAGTTCGTCTCCGAAATCACCGTAAAGCCGAAAAAGGAAGGCGCAGGAATACCTGTTAAGCCCGCTGCTCCTTTGGTAACCGAAACCCAGTTTACCAACACCAGGCGGATGATCTCGCCGAAGCCGACCGTAGCCATGACTAAATATGGGCCAGTCAGTCTTAGCGCCGGAATGGCGATGATGATCCCGCAAATAGCGGCCATTATAGCTGCCATTATGGTGGCAAGCCAGAACGGCATGTGAAGTTTCATCATTAGCAAGGCGGAGGTGTAAGTGCCCACCGCAAAAAAACCGGCCTGGCCCATAGAAACCTGGCCTGTATAACCAGACAAAATGTTCAGCCCAATGACTACAAGGCTATATATCCCAATTAGGTTTAGTAGGTGCAAATAGTACAGGTTTGTGACTACGAAGGGAATAGACAGGACTACTGCCATGAGCGCCCATTTATACAAGCCTTTCAAACTGCTTTTGAGCTCATATGACTTCATCTTGATTTCACCACCAATCCTGTATCCGGTGTTAGGTGAATATTACTAGACTTTTTCCTTTGCTGAGCGGCTAAACAAACCTGAAGGCTTGAGCCATAAGACCATAATGAGCACTGTAAATGCAATTGCGTCCCTGTAGCCTGAACTGATCTTTCCGCTGGCCAAAGATTCAACTAATCCCAAGAAGAAGCCTCCGGCAATCGCACCTGGGATGCTCCCCAAGCCTCCTACCACAGCAGCGACAAACCCCTTAAGTCCTATACCTGCACCCATATTGAATGTCACAAAAAAGAGCGGGGCTATGAGAATTCCGGCCGCAGCTCCCATGGCTGCACTTGCTGCAAAGGCCAGCCTATCTGATCTGCCCACATCTACACCCATCAGTGACGCAGCCATCCGATCTTGTGCCACTGCCCTCAACGCTTTTCCTTCTCTTGTGTATTTCAAGAAATACTGCAGCAAGAGCATCAACGTTACGCCCAAACAGACTATAAGCACGTCCTGAGGAAGTACTCTGAGATTTCCTGCTTCGAGCGGGATTGAACCAACTGGAGACGGGAAAGGTTGAGCATCCGGGCCCCAAATGGCAAGTGCTAGGTTCCTGCATATGATGGCTACCCCAAGAGTGCCTATGACCACGTTGATTGACGGAGAGGACCTCTTTCTAAGAGAGTGCAGTACTGTACGTTCAACTAACATGCCAATGCATGCCACCACAAGCATGGAAATGAGCAGAGACACAACGTAGTTTACGCCAAGCAGCCGATGTAAGCTATACCCAATGTATGCCCCAAGCATGACCATATCCCCCTGTGACCAATTTAGAACACCCGCAGAAGCATAAATCAGGCTGTATCCTAGGGCCACTAGAGCATATATGGCTCCGATGGGAAGTCCATTTGCAAGGTAATACAATGTGTCACACCCCTTCGCCGGGTCCACCTCGTGACGAGGTGGACCCGGAAGACTGCTCATTCTCCTATGACTATTGCTTCAACAAGGCCAAACGCACCCTGCTGTATCTTAGTAATAAGAACTCGTTTGCCAACGTCATCGCCGGTTGCATTAAACTTCGGGCTGCCCGTAACCAGTTCCAAGCCGAAAGTGCCTGCAATTCCGTCTCTGAGTTTGGCAGGAGACGTTGTGTTGATTCTTTTAACAGCGTCTGCAAGGATGTAAACAGAATCGTAAGCTTGAGCAGCATGGGGAATAGGATCTTCACCAAACCTCTTCCTGTAGTTATCTACGAATTTCTGAACCCACGGGTTATCTGATTCCGGAAGGAATGACTGTGTGAGAATCATTCCCTCTACCGCGGCGCCTCCCAGTTCCATAAGTTTTGGGGATGCCATGCCCGACGCTCCGAAAATCTGACAATCCATGCCGAGGAGTCTTGCCTGATTCGCAATGAGGGCTGCTTCGACATAGACTCCCCATAGGAAGATCGCTTCAGTCCCTTTTTCTTTCATAGAAAGAAGCTGAGGTTTGAAATCTTTGTCTCCGCTATTGTAAGTTGCTGCTGCAACCACTTCAATTCCAGCCTTGTCAGCAGCAGCCTTGAGCAGTTTGGCGCCGCTTTGACCGTAATCGTCAGCTGCGGTGAAAGTGGAGACTTTCTTGAGATTCAGTTGCTTTCGCGCATAGACCATTAGTGCACTTGCTTGATGGGAATCGTTCACCGCGGTTCGGAAGATCCACTTATTACCTTGCTCTGTGATGCTCGCTCCTGTAGACCCTGCGGTAATCTGCGGAATACCTGCCCGCTGCGTGTGTACCATGACCGCAAGTGTGCATGAACTGTTAATAGCACCTATGATCGTGTGGACCTTCGTCTCCTGAAGAAGCTTGTTGGTAACACTGGCAGCTTTAGTCGGATTTCCTTCATCATCTTGGAAGTACGGCTCCAACTTCCAATCTCCGGCCGGTCTCTGTTCATTAATCTCGTCACAAGCCATTTGGATCGCCCGGCGCTGAGACTGTCCCAACTGGGCTGAGCCTCCTGTTTCGGGCCCAACAACACCAATTTTGAGTACTTTGTCTCCGGATGAACCACTGCAAGGAGACAAGATAGTAGCAACACCGATAACCAGAATCAGCAGAGATATCAACAATTTCCGTACGTGACTCACGCGTAATACCTCCTATGTTTTACTTCTCGGACTGTTCTTGGAGAGACGTAATCCCCAATTCACAAATAGCGAATTTCTCACTAAATCGTAATGACAAACGGAACTCCGGTCTTCCTAGGAGCATGTGCGAGAAACGTATCTCTAGCTCTGCACTAATCAGATTCCTACTATGATTTCGGTGTCATGCTCAAACAGATCAGCTTTTCACATCACCTCACTTCCTTCCAATCCGCATAGGCTCACAAAACTCAGTCTGTTCTGAAGGGGAAGCTATCTCCGCTTTTCCTCAATGAACCGAAAATCCGTCAGATGGCCGTTGGGGACTCTATTGTGTCCGCATCATGGACATCTCGTTCGTATAATGGTAAACTGCCTTAGTTCTTCGACAAGTCTTTTGACTTTCCTTCATGGTTGTACAAATAAATGCAACAGTCCATATGCTGAAGGGGAAGACTCATTTTTCACGGCTGCATGAATCGTGCAGCGAGGAGGCATTTCTCCTTGCGGTGGACACCTTTGCCCTTGGCTTGCACTTGGTCGTNNCGTTACCTACCCGTGCAGGGGACTTTCACCTCTGTATAAAGCGCCATACCCGGCGCAAATAGCAGAGGGGCTCTCCACGGACGGGAGAGCCCCTCTGCCGGACAACTATCGTGTGAGAATCGTGATAGCACTCATAATTCCGCTCACGTTTCAGCTATGGGATTCACTTCTTAGATACCCAACTCCCGCGCAACTGACGTAAAGGCATCTACCGCAAAATCCAGGTCTTCCTTTTGGTGCGCAGCGGATAACATACATCTTATCCGGGCCTTACCCCTTGCTACAGTAGGATAGCTTATGGATTGGGCGAAGATATCCTTATCAAACAGTTTCCTTGAGAATGTCGATGCTGTCTTCTCTTCACCCAGCATTACAGGGGTTATCGGCGTCTCAGTATGACCGATATCAAACCCATGGTCTTTCAACCTTCTCTGGAAGTATGCAGCATTATCCCATAGCTTCCTGACAAGTTCATCGCTCTTTGTGAGCACATCCACTGCCGCAATTGCGGCAGCAGTGTCTGCCGGTGTGAGTCCTGTGCTAAAGAGGAATGGACGTCCTTTTTGCTTAAGGTAATCGATTAGCGTCTTAGGACCGGTTATATACCCCCCCATGACTCCAAAGGCCTTTGACAGCGTGCCTACCTCAATTTCGACCCTGCCCTCAAGCTTGAAGTAGTTGACAA
>LSQX01348646.1_pt2 | contig 10222 bp, 11 predicted proteins | sample 654561 | NCBI WGS metagenome assembly LSQX01 (sample SAMN04489861, study PRJNA283612) | anaerobic digester metagenome | isolation source: 4 biogas reactors fed with cattle manure at either 37C or 55C with and... | place: Denmark: Kongens Lyngby | collected 2014
CATCGCATACAAATTTAGCGAAACATCTCAACCCATTTCCGCACATGGCCGCTTTGCTGCCGTCGGAATTGAAATATACCATGCGTATATCGGCAGTTCTTGAACTTTCTGCTGTCATAAGGCCGTCCGCTCCAACGCCGAAACGCCTGTGGCAAATTGACTTGGCCAGGGCAGAAAGGTTTTTAAAATTGTTACCCCGGTTATCGATTATTATGAAGTCGTTTCCGCTGCCATGCAGTTTCCAAAACTCCATGAAAACTCTCCCTAAATATTTCTATTTTAATATGACCCCGCCTATCAGCAAATCAATTTCATTCATATTTTTATCCCGGCAAAAATACAAAGGCGCTTATTCGGTATTGATCCTACGGCTGATATAGTGCCTCTTTTTTAAATATATTTGCTACCTTCTCTCACACTTAACTTGGATAATTCATGGCTTTCGATGAAATTCCTGACCCATTCCTTGTTGGTTTTGGAGTACTCTCTGAGCGCCCAGCCGATGGCCTTGTTAATGAAAAATTCATCTGTTTTGGAATTATGCAGAATGGCCTTGCTGAGAAATTCCGTATCCGTCTTTTCTTTATACTTTAGCTGGAATACTATTGAAACGCGGTTCAGCCAGATGTTATCCGATTTCATCCATTTTGAAAGGATGCCCTCTTTTACCTCGGGGTATTTCATGGCGATATGCCCTACAACAATATTTATGGCATCCACACTGTCCCACCAGGATTTTGTTGTTATCAGCTTTTCAATGGTTTCCATGTCATCCGGAGTGAATTTGTCTTTGACTTTATCCATATAATTAATGGCCATATACTGGAACTCCCGTTCCGGCATATCAAAACATTTGAAGATGAAATCCCAATCGATTCCATCTTCCTTTTTCTTCGCTTTTAAGAATTCCTTTGTCAAAGATTCCCTCTCAGGTTTTTTAAGACCTAAAAACGGAAAGAGGTTCTTCATATAGTTTGCCATCGGCACTGCCTGCTCTTCGTTTCTGTGGCTATATAATGTTTCAAAAATATCCACCTATTCCCTCCTGTAAAATTTTAAACCTAGAAAAAGCTGTTAAAGCAAAGGAACAGCCACCCATAACTTCAGGGTAAACGGAAATTGCTTTGCCGGCTTTTACCGCTTCATAAATTTGTTGATTAAAACAAGCTGTTCCATTATATCTTACTTTATCTCCCGCTAAACATGAACTGACAACAATCACTCAGTACACTCCTTTTTACTGATTATAAAAACCAGTCGGTCGAAGTTGGATTTTCACGCCATTTCTTTAACTTTTCTAAATCGGAATTCTCAATATATTTTTTTTCTTCTGCTACTTCAATAAGTGTCAAATAATCGGTAATCGTATAGTGTTCTAAATTTGCTGCGGCTAATTGTTGTATTCCTTTTTCTAAACCGTATGTAAAAATAGCTACAATTCCGAGAATATTGGCTCCTACCTCCTTTAACGCGTTAGCAGCAACGATAACACTTCCACCTGTTGAAATCAAATCTTCAACTATTACAACATTTTGCCCAGGCTTTACTATTCCCTCAATTTGATTTCCACGACCATGTTCTTTCACTTTACCACGAACATATATCATCGGTAAATTTAAATGGTCACTTACCCAAGCTGCATGCGGAATTCCAGCAGTAGCAGTTCCAGCAATAACATCAGCATTCGGGTAATGCAGTCTAATTAGTTCTTCTAAATAAATAGCAATTTTTCTACGCACGAACGGGAATGATAAAGTTAAGCGATTATCACAATATATTGGTGAACGAATACCTGAAGTCCAAGTAAACGGATCGTTTGGCCGTAAGTGAACCGCTCCGATTTCTAATAGATGATTAGCTAATTGACGTTTCACTAGCTTCACTCCATTCTTTCTTTATATTTAAATATGTAGTTAAAGGATCAGCACTTTTTGTTATACTTCTGCCGACAACGATAAAATCACTGCCTAGTTGACGCGCTTGTTTCGGTGTCGTAATTCTTTCTTGGTCATCTTTTGCATCACCTAAACAGCGTATTCCAGGTGTAACAGTTAAAAAGTCTTTTCCACAAACAGCCTTTATAAGCGGAACTTCCAATGGTGAGGAAACAACACCGTCTAGACGAGCTGCTGCCGCATTTTTTGCATAATGTACGATTACATTATCTATTGTATCGTTTATTTTTAATTGCTGTTGCATCATTTGCTCACTTGTACTTGTTAATTGTGTAACTGCAATAAGTTTAGGGCGTTTCTGACCACATGCTGTACCTTTTTCCAATCCTGCCAAAGCACTTTCCATCATTGCTCTTCCACCACTTGCATGAACATTTATGAGATCTATATCAAGCTGCGCAAGTGCTTCCATTGCACGACCAACAGTATTCGGAATATCATGTAATTTTAAATCTAAAAATATGCTGTGACCTTTTTCTTTTAATTTATATAATAATGAATTGCCTGTACTGTAATAAAGTTCTAAACCAACTTTTAAAAAAAGTGGTTCATTATCAAATTTAGCTAAAAAATCAAGCACAGTGTTTTCTGAAGGATAATCTAACGCAATAATTATTTTGTTCATTTCCAGCTACCCCCACACAACTCGGAAATATGATTTACACCCATTTCATCAAGCAGCTGCGGTAATTCGGAAATAATCGTCGGGCAAACAAACGGATCTACGAAATTTGCCGTTCCAATTGCTACACAGCTTGCTCCAGCTAGGAAAAATTCAATTACATCTTCAGCCGTACTAATGCCACCCATTCCGATAATCGGAATTGAAACAGCTTGGCTTACTTGGTGAATCATTCTAATTGCAACTGGTTTTATTGCAGGTCCGGAAAGCCCGCCAATACCATTTGCTATAACAGGTTTGCGTGTTTTTAAATCAATACGCATACCAAGTAATGTATTTATCATCGATAAACCGTCTGCACCTGCTTTTTCAACAGCGACAGCAATTTCAACTATATCAGTAACATTTGGCGAAAGTTTAACATATACCGGTACTTTCGATACTTCTTTTACTAAACGTGTTAACTCACTTGCTACATCTTTATTCGTACCGAAAGCTAGTCCACCTTCTTTAACATTCGGACAAGAAATATTCAATTCAAGGGCATTAACATTAGGTGCTTTAGAAATTTCTGATGCTACTTTTATATAATCCTCAATTGTTGAACCTGCAATATTAGCGATAATCGGCACATCGTATTGCTCAAGCCAAACTAATTCATTTGCTAATATACTTTCTAAACCTGGATTTTGTAGACCGATAGCATTTAACATACCACTTGCCGTTTCAGCGACACGTGGTGTGGGATTTCCAAAACGTGGTTCGACAGTCGTTGCTTTTATAGCAATAGCCCCAAGTTTACTTATATCATATAGTTTTGCATATTCAGCACCGAAACCAAAACATCCTGATGCCGGCATAATCGGATTTTTCATTTTTAGACCGGGTAATTCGATATTTAGTCTGTTCATATTTCTATCTCCCCGATAGCAAATACAGGACCATCACTACATATTTTTTTGTAAGTCGCTTTTGCCAAAGGATCTTTTACACGGCAAACACACGCAAAACAAGCTCCAATACCACAACCCATACGTTCTTCAAATGATTGAAACCCTTTTTTATCTGGAAATTCGGTTTCAATCGCCTTTAGCATCGGCCGCGGTCCACACGAATAAATTATGTCAAAATTAAAACCTTGTTCATAGATAACATCGATTACAGTACCTTTTATACCATATGTACCATCAATTGTAGCAATAAACGTATCCCCTGATTTTTCAAATTGCTCTTTATAAAAAATATCAGCTTTACTATTAAAGCCAAGCACATGAATAACATTAACACCATTTTCTTTTAGGCGTAATGATAATTCATAAAGTGGAGGAACACCTATACCACCACCGATTAATAAAGCTGTACTACCTGCTTTCGCTTCAGCAATTGGGAAGCCATTACCCAGAGGACCTAACACAGGCAAATATTCTGTTTCATTCTTTAATGCTAATTGTTTTGTACCTTTACCTTCTACGCGATAAATAACGGTTAATTCCTGTTGCTCATTATTTATTTTTGTGATACTAAATGGACGGCGTAATAACGGATCATTGCCTGTATTTATTTTTATATGAACAAATTGTCCTGCAACTGCATTTTTTACGACTTCATTGCCTTGTAAAACAAGTTCAAAAACATTATCAGTAAGTTTCGTTTGACTTGTAATTTTCATATTTTCAACGTTCACGACTATACATCTCCCTTACGCCTTACTCTGCTTGCCAGACTACTTCACCGTTAACAATTGTAAGTACCGGCCAGCCGCGACACTCCCAATCTGCAAAAGGTGTATTTTTACTTTTTGATATAAATTTATTTCGATCAATTTTTTTGTTTTTATTTAAATCTACAACAGTAATATCGGCAAGTTTTCCTTCAGCTAATGTGCTGTACGGTAAGTTGAAAATTTTACAAGGTTTTTCAGCTAAAAATTCAACAAGTTGCTTTAAAGAAATTAAACCTTTCTCAACAAAATGTGTATATAAAAGTGGGAAAGCCGTTTCTAAACCGACAATTCCAAACGGAGCCTTCTCAATTGGTGCCTTTTTTTCACTTTCAGAATGAGGTGCATGGTCTGTTGCAATGAAATCAATTGTACCATCAAGCAAACCGTTAATTAACGCTTCTTTATCAGCCGTGCTCCTTAATGGGGGATTCATTTTGAAATCTGTATTTAAGCCTGGAATATCGGTATCAGAAAGCAATAAATGATGTGGAGTTACTTCAGCGGTTACATTAATGCCCGCCCGCTTTGCATCACGAACGACTCTAACAGATTCTTTCGTACTTATATGACAAACATGGTAATGGACACCAGTTGCTTCAGCAAGTAATACGTCCCTTGCAATATGAACAGATTCACATACTGATGGGATTCCATTTATACCATATTTTTTTGAAAATTCACCTTCATGAACCGAACCATTATTAATTAATGTCGCTTCTTCACAATGGGCAACAATTGCTTTATTAATTTTTGCGGCAGTCATCATCGCATTTAACATAATACTAGCATCTTGAACACCTATGCCATCATCAGTAAAAGCAAATGCCCCAACCTCTGCCAATTGCTCCATATTAGTTATTTCCTTACCAGCTTCACCTACTGTAATAGCACCGTAAGGCAAAACTCTAACAGCTGCCGTTTCTTTTATTCTCTCATTTAATGCAAGTAGACGTTCTTTAGTATCAGGTACAGGGTTAGTGTTTGGCATCGCTGCAATCGTAGTAAAACCACCACTAGCGGCAGCAAGTGTGCCTGTTGCAATAGTTTCTTTATGCTCAGCACCTGGTTCACGTAAATGGACGTGTAAATCTACAAAACCTGGTAAAACTACTTTATCGGAAACATCGATTATTTCATGGTTATCAGGCGCAATATTAGACTCTATTTTTACAACTTTTTCTGCTTTTATTAAAATATCAGCTCTTTCTAACATACCTGCGGCATTTAAAATTTGACCATTTTTCAATAATTTAGCCACTGAAAACAACCTCCCTTTAATGTTGTAATGCGCGCTTTAAGACAGCTTGCCTTACTGCAACACCGTTATTAATTTGTTTAAAAATTCTAGAACGTTTACATTCAACTAATTCACTTGCTATTTCAACATCACGATTAACCGGTGCCGGGTGCATAATGATGCTGTTCTCTTTCATTCTCCGTTCTCTTGCAATCGTTAACCCAAATTTAGCGTGATATTCTTCTATCGAAACCATTTTAAATGAATGACGTTCATGCTGAATACGAAGCATCATCATAACATCAGCAATTTCAATTGCCTCGTCAAGTTCGATAAATGTCCCAGTTTTAATCGTTTCGTCAATCCACTCTTGTGGCCCGGAAAAATATACGTTAGCACCAAGTTTTGATAGTGCAGCCGCATTTGATCTTGCAACACGACTGTGGCGAATATCACCAACAAGAACTACATTTAAATCTTTATACTTTCCAAATTCTTGTCTTATTGTTAATAAATCAAGTAATGATTGTGTCGGGTGATGGCCACAGCCGTCACCACCATTAATAATTGGGATATTAATTCCACCAACAAGATCGTCAAAGTAATATTCTTTTGAATGACGAATTACGACCGCATCGGCACCGATTGATTCCAAAGTCTTAACAGTATCATACAAACTTTCGCCCTTTTTACAGCTGGACTGTTCTGTTTGAAAATTAAATACTTGTAGTCCAAGTTTTTTTTCGGCAATTTCAAAAGAAAATTTTGTTCGTGTACTTGGTTCAAAAAATAAGTTTGCTACAAATTTCTCTTTACCCGGAGTCCAAACTCTACCGTCCAAAAAAGATTGTGCTTCGTCGAGGATTTCAAAAATTTCACCAAGCTCAAGTTGACTCATCGTTAATAAATGTTTCATTTCTCTGCCCCTTCCGTTGTTCGTCACGTATAATTTTGCAAACTATTTTATTTTATTTAAGTAGTCTAAATATTTGCTAAAATTAAAAAACCTCTGCTTCGGGCAAAGAGGTATCATTATTTGTACAAATAAAGATAAAAATTTGTAGCAAATAACAGCCCCCTTGCAAGTCTCTCTGTACTTATTTAAAGGGTCATATATTTTTTTCAATCGTTACTTCATCACATTCATCAATCTCAAGCAATTTGACTACTATTTTTTCTGATTTCGAAGTTGGAACATTTTTACCAACATAATCTGGTCTTATCGGCAGTTCACGGTGACCGCGATCGATTAAGACTGCCAATTGAATTTGGGCTGGTCTACCATGGTCAATAATCGCATCGAGTGCTGCCCGTACAGTTCTACCAGTATAAAGAACATCATCAACAACTATAATTCGCTTCTCCGTAATATCTAAAGGAAATGATGCTGACTTTAATTTTAATAATGGATCTTTATTTATATTTTTTTCTGATAAATCATCACGGTAAAGTGTAATATCCATTTCACCGACATAAATCTTCTGCCCTTCAATTTTAGCAATTCGTTCAGCAAGCCTATTAGCAATATATATTCCACGCGTCTTAATTCCTACAAGGATACAATCTTTTATTCCTTTATTTCGTTCAATAATCTCATGGGCAATCCTTGTTAATGCTCTATTTATCGCTTGTTGGTCTAAAATCACTACTGAGCTTGACACATTAAACCCTACTTTCTTAAAGTATTGGCTACACCCAAAAAAATACCTCTCAGCTGTTGGCTGGAGGTATTAAGTGCTATAAAAGACACAGATTACCTAACAATCTGTACTACATCTTAAATTTCCTTCTCAGCCTCACAGGACTGTAATTAAAGGCAAACTTATTTAGCTGTGTTAATTCTGACAACTATCCTAACATATAGGGACTTGTGTGTCAATAAATTTCTTGCTTAATTTGTGACAATAAAAAGTCAAAATCAGCTGGCGGTTCTACTTCAAATAATAATTCTTCTTTCATAATTCTCCGTATAACCTTTTCTGACACTGTTATCCCTTTATTTTTGATTAATGCATGCACCCGCCGGTATCCATAGCGGCTTTGGTTCTCATGAAAAATCTTTTTTACCTCTACTCGTAGACTGGCATATTTATCAGGCTGTTTCTGTACTTCTTTCTGATAAAAATAGCTGCTTTTCGGCAAGCCTGCCATTACTAGAAGATCATTCAGTGGATATTTTGTCCTTAGGGCATCGATCAGAGTGGTTTTTTTCCTGTTGCTCAGATCCATCTGACCGATGCCCTGGTCTTTTTTTATGATTTCTGCCGCCTTCTTAAGAATATCAAGTTCCTTTCGCTTCCTATATATCTCATTTTTTAACGACTCAATCTCAGCTAAAAGCGCTTCCCTGTCATCAGAAAACGATGGTTTCTTCGATTTATGCTGAAACTGTTAGTTGTCAATGGTTTTTTGAAACCACATTTAATTAGTAAAGCACTCTTCAACAAACTGGTCAAAATTCTTTAATTCACTGTCAAATCTAACACACTTACCTCACCAACTCAAAATTCTTAAACCTCCACCGGCCGTCTGAATATTCCAGGAAGAAGTCATATTGTTCATAGTCGATTACATTTTGTTCGTCGAAGTCGTCGTATATTTCCACTGTGACCGTGAGCTTTATTTGCTCCTCCGATATCCTGTCCACCTCATATGATTCCTCGCCCTTATAGGTGTCGGTGCCCCTGTCCGCCGGCAGTACATACAGTTTTCCTTCGTACTCTATGTACCGGTCGGAAGATGCAGTCATTAGATCTTCCGTTATGTCGTCGATGAAGAATTCGTTAAGATAATCGGAAAGCGCTTGTTTTGAATCAATGCCTGGCTGGATAACCTCACAGAATTGTATACCATCCACATCAATGTATGAGCCTCCGTCAAACGGTATCGTAGTCATATCGAACCATTCGTATGCTTCCCTCGCTTTATTGTACAGCTTGAGAACTTCATCCTCCGAAAGCTCCGCAACCGCCGGTGATTCCCCGCAGGCAGCGGAGAGGCCGACCATTAATGCGATAACCATAATGATTAGTAATGTTTTGGTTATCCCGACGTTATTGCCTTTCAATGGAAATACCCCCTTCTTTTTTTCTCTTTGATTTCCCCCTGCGCGAGCTGCATCCTCCTGTTCGCTTTACCCTGTTTCGCTTTATTATATATACCTTATATATACCTTTGCGTATTTAATAAATGCCGCCAATCAAGAAACATCTCAACTGGCGGCAATCCGTTACAAGTCTATATATTTGTTTATTGATCATTTGCTGAATGCTTTATCCCGTTCCGGCTTATAATTCGCGGCTCTTTCCGGTCTTTAATTAATAACTCCTTCCGGATTCTATTTCGCAACTCCGTAGGTCGCATTCTGCTTTTGCAGCTCCTTTTGCAGCTCCTCCTGCCTCTCTTCCCACAGGCGGTCGGCCACAGGGGCCCATGCTTTAGCGGCATCGACTGTCTTGGTGCAAAGCTTTTCCACGTTCTCCGGCGCTTCCATGTCGGTTGATTTGGCTCCCGATTCTTTAACCATTGCCTGTAGCATCTCCGGATTATCGAGCAGCGGACATGGACGCAACATGTTGTCGTTAAAGGGCTGGCGTTTGCGATAAGCCATGAACAGGGGGGACTGCAGGGCTTCCAGCAGCGTCACATCGTGAATGTTGACGTTGGAATAATGGATGAATGCGCAAGGCTCCACATCTCCGGCAGCGTTGATATGCAGGTAGCGTCTTCCGCCCGCTATACATCCGTGGGCATATTCCCCGTCATTCCAAAAATCCATGGCGAAAATGGGCTTGGTTTCACGGATTTCCCTGATTCGCCTGTACATGTATGCCCGCTCTTCGGGAGTAACCATATAGTCTGGCTGAGCTTGCTTTCCTACTGGCATGTAAGTGAAGTTCCATGAGAACCGGCAGCCGCGGTTAATCATGTCATCGACAAATTCATCGGATGCAACACTTTCAATATTATAGTGGTGATAACAAGTAGAGTATCCAAAGGCAAGTTTATATTTACGAATGAGGTCCATTGCTTCGATTACTTTGCGATATGTTCCTTTGCCGCGCCTCATGTCGGTGGCTTCTTCATCGCCTTCAATAGAAAAGGCTAATGTGAAGTTGGCCACCCGCAGCATGTCCTTGCACAGTTCTTCATCCACAAGGGTCCCGTTGGTGAAGGCAAAGAAGTAACAATCCGGATGAGCTTCGCACAACTTAATGATATCCTTTTTGCGCACCAGCGGTTCGCCCCCGGAGAATATGTAGAAGTAAATGCCCATTTCTTTTCCTTGGCGGCAAATGGAATCGAGGGTTTCGTAAGATAGATTGTGTTTGCCTCCGTACTGTGCAGCCCAGCAACCGATACAGGACAGATTGCAGGCGCTGGTAGGATCCATCAGAATTGCCCAGGGAACGTTGCAGTCGTATTTTTCTTCTATGGCACGTGCCCGCGCTTCCCCGTCAAGGTTGGCGTTGACTATAAAGCATTCGATAAACTTCTGTATAACTTTTAAATCTACTTCCTCGAACAATTTCTTGACAAATATGTGCCAGACATTGTTTTCATCCAGCAGCACGTTACGCACTGTGCGAATATGATGAGTATGTAAATTCCCCCTATCCAGCTTCTCAGCGAGCTCAAACATCTTCGGCAACTTTTGCATGGGGTTGTCAGTAATGTAGTTGAGT
>LSQX01352789.1_pt1 | contig 10221 bp, 7 predicted proteins | sample 654561 | NCBI WGS metagenome assembly LSQX01 (sample SAMN04489861, study PRJNA283612) | anaerobic digester metagenome | isolation source: 4 biogas reactors fed with cattle manure at either 37C or 55C with and... | place: Denmark: Kongens Lyngby | collected 2014
TTGTTTGTTTAATTTTCGATTGTTTCATCAAAGCTATTTAATTGAGCGATAAAATTTTAGAAAGCATAGTTTAGAGGTTGAATCAAAATGTTAAAACGCAGAGAAATGAAAATACTGGAAACCCCAAGGCTGATCATCAGGGGTTGGGAATTAAATGATGCTGACGATCTTTTCGATTATGCTCAAAGTGATCAGGTAGGACCTAATGCAGGTTGGTTGCCTCACAAGGATGTTGAAGAAAGCCGGCGTATCATACAGATGTTCAGAGCCGACGCTCATACTTATGCTCTTGTGCTGAAAGCGGAGAACAGGGTGATCGGCAGCATTGGTCTGCATAAACGCAAGCCCGATGAACCGGATTGGTCGTTTTTTCGCAAACAAATGGAGTTGGGTTTCGCTTTAAGCTACAAATATTGGGGGCAGGGTATTGTTCCTGAGGCTGTCAAAGAGATTTTACGCTTTGCCTTTGAAGAATTGAAATTAGATGAGATTTATTGCGGCCACTTTGATTTCAATGCTCAATCGAAAAGGGTAATTGAAAAAACAGGCTTTACTTACGACCATACCTTGACCAAGAAGATAGAGACTTTAAACAATGAAGAACGCACGATTATTTTTTATAAGATGAGCAGAAAAGATTATTATAGGATAAAAAGAGAAGAGGCAAATTAAGCCTCTTCTTTTTTTGTCAGATTTAATTTTGAGAAAGTTTTAAAAGGTATCTTCTTGTTTTATTCTTTGACAATTTATTTAAGAAAAGATGAACTCTACTTTTAAGCAGGGAATAGAACTTCATTTTTAAAAGGAGTTTTATTTTTTGTAGCTATCGATGACAAAATCTACAAGTGAACCCACATAAGCCACAGCTTCTTGGATGGGTTGCTTGGAAGTCATATCGACACCGGCCATTTGACAGAGCTCGAGAGGCTTTTTGGTGCCTCCGGCTTTCAAGACTTCTATCCATTGGGCAGCTGCCGGAGCTCCTTCAGCTTGAATACGACGGGCCACAGCTGTTCCGACAGTTAGACCGGCTGCATAACTGTAGGGGTAGAGGCCACGATAGTAATGGGCTTGGCGCATCCAGACCTGTTTGGAGCCTTCGTCGATAACAACTTCGCCGCCGTAGAATTCATCTAAAATTTCACCTTGGATGCGATTTAAGATGCTGGCATTGATGGGCTGACCCTTTTCAGCCAGGGCGTAGGTGCGTCTTTGTACTTCACCTTCGATCAAGTGGCGAACAAAATTATGATGGTAAGTCATGAGCAATTGCATGACCAACCAGCGTTTGGTCCGGGTATCTTCAGTATTATCTAGGATATAATTCGCCACTAAAAGTTCGTTGATGGTGGAAGGTGCTTCGATGAAGAACATGGTGGGGCGAGAATTGGTCAATTTATTGTAACGCTGAGCTAAAACTCCCTGGCCGCCATGACCTAATTCGTGGGCGATGGTCAAGGCATTGCGCATTTCAGCGGTCCAGGTCAAGGAGATGTAAGGGTGAACTCCAGGAACTGTGTTGCAGAAAGCACCGGTGCGCTTGCCGATATTATCGGCTCGATCGATCCAGCGTTCGGTTAAGCCTTTTCTCATGATTTCACTGTATTCATCGCCTAAAACAGTTAGACCGTTTAAAACCATATCTGAAACTTCTTCGTAGGTGACCGGAGCAGTATATTCAGGATCGAGGGGAGCTTCGATGTCGCAATAGAGCATTTTATCTAAATTTAAAACTTCTTTGCGCAATTGTGCATAGCGGCGCCAGTGGGGTGCCAGCTCGGTCAAAATAACATCGTGAATATTGTTGTAGATGTCGATATTGACTTCTTGTTGATGTAAGAGCATGTCGATGGCGGAAGGATAGCCTCTTAATTTGGCCATGATGACATTCTTTTTTGTTTCTGTGCCCCAGGTGTTGCCGTAGGTATGGTTGTAGCGACGCAGTTGTTTGGTTAATTCGGCGTAGGCATTGCGGCGCAACTCCAAATCGGCTGCAGCTCCATGACGGGCTAAAGACATGGGATGGGCATTGCCTTCGCTGTCTAAAACCGAATCGAATTTTAAATCGTTGGTGCGGGAGCGCTCATAGGTTTCACCCATCGAGCCTAAAACTTGGCTCAAAGAAGCCAAAACCATTTCTGTCTCGGCGCTGAGCATATAGGGTTTGTGCTCGATCCATTTTTGAATCGTGAAACGATATTCTTGTAAGCCCTCTTCTTCTTTTAGATAATTCTCCAAAGTGCCCTCAGGAAGAGCCAAAGCTTCGTTTTGGACAAAAGATGTTTGAGCCATCAGTTCTGACATGATAGACATGGCTCGTCCGGCCATGAATTGGAATTCTTGGTTGGTGCCGTCGGAAGAAAGCTGTAGGGAGGCATAACTGATAACTTTTCTGGCCCGAGTCTGTAAATTTTCTGCACCCTCTAAGCATTCCAGTAAATATTTAGCTCCTTGATCGAGCTTACCTTTGTTCTTGATGATGTTTTCAGCCAGGTTTGGCAAATTGGCCAGTTCTTTTTCCCATTCTTCCTTGTTGGCGAAGATATCATTGATGTTCCAGGTTTGTTCTATGGGGACTTCACTGCGTTTGAGTTGTTGAGCCATAAATCTTCCTCCTTTTATAATGATCATCTCGTAATAATTTTTCCACACAAACCCTCTTGTTTCCTTTTTTAATCAAGTGGTAAAGAGAATATTTAGAGGTGAAAAAACAAACTTTGGCGAAATAGACAATGAAAAAAAGATAAAGGGGATAATACCGATGGATCGTAAAAATGTATCCTTGCTTTTGGATTTTTATGAGTTGACCATGAGCAATGGTTATCTTTTGAGCGGCATGGCCGATGTGATTTCTTATTTCGATTTATTTTACCGAGTAGTGCCCGATAAGGGCGGGTTCGCCATAGCAGCAGGTTTGGAACAGATGGTAGATTATATTAAAAACTTGCATTTCAATCAGGACGATCTGGATTTTTTGAGAAGCAAAGGCCTTTTCGATGAAAAATTTCTGGAGTATCTGAAGAATTTCAAATTCAGCGGGGATATTTATGCAGTGCCTGAGGGTACTCCTGTTTTTCCTAATGAGCCTATTCTGACTGTCAGAGCTAAAGCTATTGAAGCTCAGCTGATTGAGACTTATTTGCTCTTGACCATCAACCATCAATCTTTGATTGCCACTAAAGCCAATAGAATTGTGCGAGCGGCTAGAGGTCGAGGTGTTTTGGAATTTGGTTCGAGGCGGGCTGCCGGTGGTGACGCCGCTGTTTTGGGAGCCCGAGCAGCTTATATAGGTGGCTGTGTGGGGACGGCTTGCACACTGACCGACCGTATGTATAAAGTGCCGGCAGTGGGCACCATGTCTCACTCCTGGGTGCAGATGTTCGATACAGAATACCAAGCATTTGCTACCTATTGTCGAATTTATCCTCATAATGTCACCCTTTTAGTCGATACTTACAATGTCTTAAAGAGCGGTATACCCAATGCCATCAAAGCATTCGACGAGTATTTAAAACCATTGGGCATCGAAGATTGTGCTATTCGTCTGGATTCAGGAGATTTAGCCTATCTTTCCAAGGTCTCTCGCCAGATGTTGGATGAAGCTGGTTGGCCCAGGTGTAAAATAGTTGCTTCCAATGCTTTAGACGAACACCTGATCGCCAACCTTTTACATCAGGATGCTAAAATCGATCTGTTTGGCGTTGGTGAGCGCCTGATTACCTCAAAAAGCGAACCAGTTTTTGGCGGAGTTTACAAGCTCAGTGCTGTCGAAGACGAAGCTGGCCAGATAATTCCAAAAATGAAAATCAGTGAGAACACGGCAAAGATCAACAATCCTCATTTTAAAAAGACCTATCGATTATTCGACAAAGAAAGTGGTATGGCTTTAGCCGATTTACTCTGTCTCCACGATGAAGTGATTGATGAAAACGAACCTTTAGAAATATTCGACCCCGATGCCATTTGGAAACGTCAAACATTGACCAATTTTAAGGCTGTGCCTCTGCAGGTTCCTATATTTTTGCAAGGTGAATTGGTCTACGATTTGCCTTCAATAGAAGAAATTCGAGACTACTGTCAAGCCCAATTGGTCACCCTCTGGGAAGAAATGAAGAGGCTGGAAAACCCGCAGAAATATTATGTGGATTTGTCTCAAAAGCTTTGGGATTTAAAGCAATCCCTCTTGTTGAAAAATAGATAAAAATAGGGCAACCCTAGAAAAGGAAAGGTGATTTTGTGGAATATCGAGTAAACCCAGACATCATTAAAACTTTGGAGATTCTCAAGAGCAACGAGCAGGTGCAAAAAGGCTTTGATTTCATCGAAGCTGACGATGCCAATACTTTAAGACAGCAAAAAGAACTGGTTTTGGTGGAAGCTCCTACTTTTCAAGAGGAAGAAAGAGGTAAAGTCTTTGCTGAAATGCTGAAAGCTGAAGGCCTAACCGAAGTGCAGACCGACCGTCATGGCAATGTCTTTGGTTATCGCCGAGGTAAAGGTATAGGCCCCATCATCGTGGTGGAAGCCCATATGGACACGGTTTTTCCCATGGGCAGTGCTGTGGAAATAGTGGAAAAAGACGGGCGTATTTATTGCCCCGGTATTTGCGATGACACCAGAGGCTGTGTCGCTGTTTTAGCTACCATCAGAGCAATGAATGCAGCCAATATTGAAACGGACAGCGATTTTCTTTTCATGGGTACAGTGGAAGAAGAAGGAATGGGTGGCCTTGGTGGCATGAAAAAATTCATGCTGGATCATCCGGAAGTGGGAGGTTGCATCTGCATAGATGGCTCGGGTATGGAATATATCACCTACGAAGCCACGGGCATCAGAACCATGGCAGTAAATTTCCACGGTATCGGTGGCCATGCTATGGGAGCTTTCGGTCATGTGGCCAACCCTTTACATGCAGCAGCCCGTGCAGTTGCTAAAATTGGCGATATAGAAGTGCCGGCAGAGCCCAGAACAACCTATGCGGTCAGTAATTTCCACGCCGGAAACGATGCTGGTATTCATGCTATCGTCAAAGATGCAACTATTAAGTTAAATTTTAGATCCAACGGTCAAAAAGAATTGGAAGAACTGGAAGCCAAAATTAAAAAAGCCATAGACGATGCTTGCCAAGAGGAAACAGAACGCTGGGGTAAGGACACAATCACCTACGATTATGAAGATTATGTCGACGTCAAAGCAGGCACCCAGGATATCAAAGCTCCCATAGTCCAATCGGTTTATCAGGTGATCAAGGAGATGGGCGCTGAACCTATCTTTGGCCAAGGAGGCTCGACCAATGCCAGCAACCCCATCGCCATGGGTGTGCCCGCTGTGTGTATCGGCGGAGGCGGCCAAGCCGGCGGAGTTCATACCATAGACGAATGGTATGATAATACGGATGCTTATAAAGCTGTGCAGGTTATCTATCTCTTTGCTTTTAGGTGGAGTCAGCGGCTTGACTAAAACCGTTTTAGAATAGGGTGATCAAGATGAGTTATAAAGTAGACGAAATCATTAAAGAACATTTGAGCAATTGGCGGCAATATCCAGAAATTGTTAAAGGTTTCGAATTTTTACATGCAGATGCAGAAAATACCCTGAAACAGCAAATGGAATTGGTCTTGGTAGAAGCTCCAACCTTTGAAGAAGAGGAGCGAGCTCAAGTTTTTGCCCAAATGCTGAAGGAAGCAGGCTTAGACAATGTCATCATCGATGAAGATGGCAATACTTTTGGAATCTTAAAAGGCAAGGGTGAGGGGCCGACGATTTTGCTGGAAGCCCATTTGGATACGGTTTTTCCTAAGGGAACTGTCAAAGAAATAGTGCATAAGGACGGTCGCATCTATTGCCCGGGAATCAACGACGATACAAGGGGCTTAGCCAATGTTTTAGCCATTTTGCGGGCCATTAAGCATGCTCAGATCGAAACTACAGGAGACATCATCTTCTTAGGCACAGTGGAAGAAGAGGGGATCGGTGGTTTTGGCGGGATGAAGAAATTCTTGGCCAAACATCAGGAAGTTGACGGCAGCATCAGCATAGATGGGGCGGGTCTGAACGGTATTGTTTATGAAGCCACCGGAATTCGCACCATCGCCGTGACATTTAAAGGCATCGGTGGTCATGCTATGGGAGCTTTCGGTCATGTGGCCAACCCCTTGCATGCTGCAGCCAGAGCGGTTGCTAAAATTGCCGATATAGAAGTGCCGGCAGACCCCAGAACTACCTATGCGGTCAGCAATTTCCACGCTGGTAACGATACAGGTGTTCATGCTATCGTCAAAGACGCCACTATTAAAATAAACTTCAGATCGAACGGGCAAAAAGAATTGGAAGAGCTGGAAGCAAAGATAATTGCCGCTATTGAAGAAGCTTGCCAAGAAGAAACCGAGCGCTGGGGCAAGGACACCATCACCTATGAACTCATCGATTATGTGGATAATCGAGCCGGCACTCAGGACAAAAACGCGCCCATAGTGCAAGCAGCCTTTCACCTGATAGAAAGCTTGGGCTTTGAACCTCGCCTGGCACAAGGAGGTTCGACCAATGCCAGCATCCCGGTGACCTTGGGCATACCCGGAGTGACTTTAGGCAGAGGCGGCAGTGAAGGTGGCGTGCATACAGTGAACGAATGGTTTGACCCCACCGATGCTCACAAGGGCTTGCAGGTTATTTATTTGCTCCTGTTACATCTTGCCGGAGTTGAAAATAAAATTACCTCGATTTTGATAATTTAAAAATTTTATTTCGACTCTTGGTAAACGAAAGTTAGCAAATTTATTTTGTTATTAGGTAAAAAAGTTTATAGTGAACACTTTTTCATTAAATCCTGCTAACTTTTAGATAGGAAAAACACTGTCAGCAAATTTTACTAATATTTAAATATACAAACTCAGATGCATTCTCTAATCAAACTAAGCAAAATTTTAAAAAGAAACAGGTACTTGAGCCAAGGGCCAAGTACCTGTTTTGTTTTTTTATTTAGTAAATTTTATAAGCAAGTCAGACAAACTCTATGAGATATTGAAGTTAATATCTCCAGCAAACAATGAATTTTAAGTTAACCTAGTTTTTGGTCCCATAGTCCTCTTGACTGTATTTTATTTAGCAAACACCTTATTGCTTAGATGAGACTTTGTGGATCTTTTTGTTTTTTAATTTGATATATTTTGGAAGCAAGCAGTCTGGTCTGGCAAAAACAAAAAAAATCAGTCGAGCTCAATATAAATTATGATTTTTCAATAAACTAACTGGGTCAATTTGCAGGAAACAATCTTAGAATAAGAGAATATAGCAACAAATTAATAAGGAGGTTTTTGTATGAAAAAAATGCGATTTAAAGGTTTCTTTTTCTTGGCGCTGTCCCTTCTTATTTTGGTGTTTTTGTCTCAAGTTGTTGCATCTGATTCAAAAGTGCAGAATGTTAGCACTTATAGTGAACTAAAAGCAGTTTTAACCAATCCTAAAGGTGGCCATGCAAAGTTAACAGGGGATATATACATATCTCATTCCGAGGTAGGTTACGAAACCGATATTGCCTTTACCCTGGGGCGCGATGCCAGCTATATCCTAGATTTAAATGGCCATGTTTTGTACTTTCACTTCAATCATAGCGGTCGTGAATTCGATGATCATGGAACTGTTATATCTACAGGCTTTTCTAATCTCCTAACTATCAAAGGTCCTGGAACAATTTTCGGTGGTGAAACCGCCATCGAAAAAGACGGTCATGGCGAACTGATTGTTGACGGTGCAACACTTACCGGCATGATGGCCCAAGCGATTTGGCATAAATGGGGGCTGACTCATTTAAAAGCAGGAACTATCAGGGGCAATTTTAGCGATGTTACGGCAGAATTCGGTTTGGTGATTAAAGAAGCAGGGGTTATTGGTGATGTGATGGCGCGTTTTCCCTCTGATACCAGAACATTTGCCTTAATAGAAAATGGAATACTGACTGGGAATGTTGAATTAGAGGACAGCGTTTTGGTCATCGATAATTTAACCATCGCCGAGGGTTCCAGTTTTACTTTGGAGCACCAGGCTGGTTTAGTCGTTAAAAACAAATTTGTCAACAATGGAAAATACACGTTTAAAGAGGGATTAGAGAGTATTGGCGGTAAAGCTACAATGAAAGCTGATTCACAAACAGTTTTGAGAAAATCCATTACTATTGACACACTGAAAATTGAAAACCATGGAATTCTCGCTATAGAGAATGGCGCCAGCCTGACCATCAATAAAGAGCTGGAAAATTATGGTGGCTTGGATAATAGAAAGGGTAAAGTTGTTTTAAAAGGAACTTATAGTGGCGCCGGTTGGGTTGAAGGGGTTCCGGAAATAGAAGAACAGATTCGCCCCAGTGAACCCGCTGAGCCTGAAATCGATACCAGTGTTCCGGCTAAATGGGCGATTGAGGCTGTAGAGAGTGCCCGCGATACCTGGTTTAAGGACAGCCATCTTTTATCCAGATTCCAAAACAACATCAACAGGGAAGAATATGCCGAATTGGTAGTCAGGCTCTACGAGAGTATTAAAGGTGAACATATACCTTTGCCAGAGGTAAACCCATTTAACGATTGTGATTTATGGCATGTGCAACAAGCCTATCATGCCGGTTTGATTTCCGGGCGGGGTGATGGTGTTTTTGATCCCTTTTCTCCTATAACCAGGCAAGAAACAGCTAAGATGTTCGATAATTTGTTTAACGCATTAGGAATAGACCCTATCGTTACTCAGGAGTATATTGAGTTTAAAGACGAAGAAGACATCGCTTCTTATGCCAAAGCCCCCATGCAATTGATGTACAAATTGGAAATTATTTTAGGTGAGGGCGATAATGTGATGGCACCTTTGAAGAAGAGCTCTCGTGAAATGGCAATTGTTATTGGCAACCGTATTTTCGAAAGATTTGGTGCTGAAGAATAAATTGATATAGTAAAGCATCTGTGTGAAAAGGAATATTAAGGAAGAGAAACTAAAGAGATGGGTAAATCTGCAAAACAGCGCAGGACTAAACTCCGCGCTGTTTTAATTTAGAAGTCTGTTTGATTTTTAAAAACTCCAAGAGAAACTAGGTCTGCAGGAAAAAATTTGGTTGAATACATTTAAGGCGGGTATAGCAAATCTTTAACCCGAAAAAGTATCTGCTAATAGAATATTGCTGACAGCCATGTAAATTTGGATACAAATTCACTCTTTTGATTTGAAAGAACCCGATAATAACATCACGAGTTCAATTAATTGTTTCCAACTCAGCTGATTTTTAAAAAAAATGAAATAAGGAGGGCGGAGGATGCCGATCAAACCAAGTTACCTGAAATTAGCTGCCGAAGACCTTCTGGTCCAAAGAGCTGCTGGTTTTACTGAACAGATAAATAATTGCATGTTGTGTCCTCACAATTGCAGAGTTGATCGTCGAGAAGTTCTGGGCTTTTGCCAAGGCGAAGATGTAGCTATTGTTTCTAACTATGGTCCTCATTATGGTGAAGAATCTGTTTTGGTGGGCCATCGAGGCTCTGGAACCATCTTTTTTGGCAATTGCAATATGGCTTGTGTCTATTGTCAAAACTATCAATTGAGCTTTTATGGCGATGGAGTCTATACGAGTAACACGCATTTAGCCGACATAATGCTCATTTTACAAAACAGCTATAAGTGTCACAATGTCAATTTAGTATCTCCCACTCATTACTTAGGCAATATAGTGCCAGCCATTCACCTAGCTGTCCAAAAAGGTTTAACCTTACCTTTCGTTTACAATAGCGGCGGCTATGAAAACTTAGAAGTCTTGAAGGAACTCGAGGGCATAATAGATATTTACATGCCCGATTTTAAATATTTTAATAACGAAACAGCCTTTAAATATTCCGGTATAAAAAACTATGCCGATACGGTCAAAAAAGCACTGATTGAAATGGACAGACAGGTCGGCGGTTTAAAAACACAGAACGGAATTGCCTATAGGGGCTTGTTAATCAGGCATCTATTGCTGCCGGATCAATGGGAGGAAACAAAAGAGATTTTGAAATTCATTAAAGAAGAATTGAGCCCCGATGTTTTGTTGAATTTAATGGGCCAGTATTACCCAGCTCATTTGGCATATAACTACGAAGAGTTGAGCAAACCAATCAGCCGAACCTATTTCAACCAAGCCAGAACCTACGCCTTAGAATTAGGCCTAAGGTTACAATGATGCAAAACCGGGACAGTCCCCGATTTGCA
>LSQX01255308.1_pt1 | contig 10219 bp, 13 predicted proteins | sample 654561 | NCBI WGS metagenome assembly LSQX01 (sample SAMN04489861, study PRJNA283612) | anaerobic digester metagenome | isolation source: 4 biogas reactors fed with cattle manure at either 37C or 55C with and... | place: Denmark: Kongens Lyngby | collected 2014
ATGAGCACCGCTGTATCTGCTATTTCCTCCAATTCCAAAATCCTTATCCATAGTGCACTCGCCATGCGTTTCTCCCTTGTAATACTGACAGTTCCCACAAATATGCTCCTTGTATGGCACGCCATACTTCCACATCAGGTACCGGTCATTCACACCGATAAAGCCGCAACCTCTCATTTCTGTCGCTCTGTCGATCTCTGTGTATTCTGCGGTGTCCAGTGTACACATGCCACTGTGGTTTAGGCAGCACTGGTCTTCGCATCCATGTGGTAGTCCACAGTTACTCATACCTTCACCGTCCTGGTCTTGCCACTCACCCTATGTATCAGCAGCAGCCCTTCCGGTATATTCTTGATGTACTGCCAGTTGAGTGGATTGAGCCCCAGCTCCTTCAGTTTGATTTTCGTATTGTAGGTAAGATTCTTTGGATGCTTCATAGCGTACCTCCTTGTTTGACTGTTGCGTTTTCGCAACTCTTAGTCAAAAAAATATTCTCTCCAAAAATATCGTCCATCTTTACTTCTGGATATATATCTTTGAAGTGGTCTTTTATTTTTTGCATTTCGCTACGTTTGAAATCTGTTGCTCCCGACATTTTTTTTGACACAGCCTGAGGCGTGATACATAAAAGTTTGGCTAAATCCTTTTGTTTCATGCTTTTACAGGACATCAGCGTCCGCAATATTGGATACATCTCCTGACCTCCTTTACTTTTGATTGTTGCGTTTCCGCAACGCTTATACTTATATTATCTCAGCTGTCGAAGATTGTCAACATCTTTTTGTTGCATAAACGCAATTTTTTTTATATAATTACAATATAAAGATTGGAGGAAACACTATGAGTGGTTTTGGCAATAAAGCGAAAAGGCTTAGAAATGCGCACGGAATGTCATTGAGGATGTTGGCCGAGAGGATGGAAATATCAGCAGGACAGCTAAGTAAGTACGAAAACGACATACACGAACCTACATTGAATACATTGAAAAAATACAAAGAAATATTTGGCGTAACCCTAGATTATCTATGTGATGATGAGGAGGATTGAAATGGCTAAGACAAGGACAAGGAACCCAAATGGATATGGTAATATATACAAAAGAGGCAACGGCCGCTACGAGTGGAAGCAGATGATTGATGGAGAAGTGCGGTACGAATCAGACATGAGCCTATCCGAGTTGCAGCGAAAAATCAAAAAGTTAACTAATATCGGCATTAATAAGGATAAAACAAAGCTTTTTGATTGGATTGAATCATGGCTCGAACATCACGTTAAGCCGTACAAGAAGCCATCTACGTACGCTAATTACAAGTATGCTTATGAAAAATACATAAGCAAGCACATGAAAAACGTACAGATGAAGAATGTCAAGAAGCATGATGTCCAGAAACTTATTTATGACTTAAACGCCAAAGACCTATCTGTCGCACTAATAAAAAATGTGAGAAAGACTTTGAGTGCCGCTTTTGAGTCGTCGATAGAGGAAGATATCCTTGAACTTAACCCAACGAAAGGCACAAAGTTGCCGGAAGCTAAGCAGCCAATCCGCAAGACGTTAAAAATTGAAGAACTGAGCATCGTTATTGATAAATTATCCACATCACGGTGGCTTTATGCGGTCTTGTTTATGCTTGCGACCGGTGTCAGACGAGGTGAATTGCTGGGCTTGAAATGGTCTAATGTAGACTACTCCAACAAAAGAATACTGATAGAGAACAACCTCACGCAATTCGGCGAAGGTACGCCCAAGGATAATGACTACCATTATGCTCCACTGTCAGACCATGCCGTACTGTATCTGGCTGGTTGGAAAAATCAGCTTGAAAAGGAATATAACCCAGCCCTGCAAAGTAACGCCGATACTATTTTTGTATCAAAATACGGAAAACCTCTAAAACCATCCAGCTTTAATGGTGTTTTTAGAAAGCGAAACTTTGGCTTCAAGGTCACGCCACATATGTTTCGTCACACTTTTGTCTACTTGTCTAAAGGCAAGCTAAGCCTATCGGAATTACAGGAAGCATTAGGACACGATCAGTCCACAACTACGCTCGACATTTACGGCCTTATGCTATCGGACACTGTATCAGTTGCTGACAAGATTGAGCAATCACATGCTGAGCTCGACAAAAAATTAAAGGAAATACAGGAAAGAAGAGAAGGGAAAAGAGACGAAAAAATCATCAGCTTAATTGAGAGGAAGGCCATGAGACAATAACCATCGTAAAATTATCGTAATTTTAATCGGTATTTTAAAACATAAAACCTTGGAAAGTGCTATGGAAGCAGATTGCAAGGTTTCCTTTGTCTAATAGGCAATTAACCAACTGAGTTAAACGCCCGAAATATACTATATTTGTTTTAATCAATATAACATACATTTCGGGCGGGTTTCAAGTGTTGTTGCGTAAAAGAAACGTGAAAAATATAGTTATCTAAACACGTTATTTATCGGTAAATTATCGGAATTATCGTAAAATCGTCGGTAAAAAATACCGAGGACACAGTTGAATAGCATAAAGTTTAAATTGTCAATTTCGAGCGTTAGGCGCAACTCTTCTTCGCCTAATAGTGGGTAAAGCTTCTTTTCGAGTTGCAATGCTTCCGCAGTAAGATTTTTACACTCTTCATCGTTAGTAATTATTTCTTCGCATCTCTTTTGTAGGAATTCCAGGAACGCTGCGCTTGCTAAAATGTCGTTCATAGCTGAGACCTCCAAAGATTATTTTTTCCGAACACCTGTTCTATTATTGTAACCCCGTTCTTGATAAATTTCAATAGAATTTTACCAATTTTCTACCACCGCATTATTGTTTACATAATACTATTCTACTACGTATATTGTAATTTTTCTACAAAACGCGTAATTATTTTACCGAATATGGTACAATCTGCCTAGATTATGGGAGGTTGTACCTATGATAATTTTTCGCCTTGACGATCTACTATATAAAAAACGCATGTCTCAAAGTGCGTTATGTAAATTAACTGGTATACGCCCTGGTACAATAAACGATATTTACCACAATATGGCCGAGAGGGTCAATCTGGAGCACCTCAATAAAATATGTGCCGTCTTGGAATGCAATCTCCATGATCTCATCGAATACACTCCTGATAAAAAACCATAACTACCCCATTCCATAATTCGCTTGCATTATGTCAAATAAGGATGAAGTTAAGGACGAGAAGCCGTCTGAATAAGACGCCTTCAACATAAAATTAGGCAAAAAATAAGCCCCCGGGTAATCCCGAGGGCTTTGCTTATTTATTATTTACAAGGCTCGTCCACGTCTTAACTCCAACAATGCCATCCACAACTAGGGTATGCTGCTTTTGATACTTTTTGACGGCTGCCAAAGTGCCATTGCCGAATATCCCATCAGCCGCACCGCAATCGCAACTTGCATGATTAAGTAGCCGTTGCAACAAATTGACGTACACGCCGGTCTTACCTTTTTTGAGCACGGGCAACTCATCAAGTGTGTATTTGCGGTATGCTACAATGCAGGAGATCACAGCCCGCTCTTTGCCATCCGATGGCCTGTTTACGATTTTATCTCCTATGACGAGTACTGAACTGCCGCCGCCGTCGAAGTTGACCAGATTAACAAAACCCAGCTCATGGCCAAGCTCTGTTTGCTGCTGTGCTGTCATGCCAAGGCTCAAATTAGTCCAGCGACCGTCTACAACAATAAAAGCATTATTACCATTTTTAAGACTTCCGGCCATGCTCCTGGGATGTCGAGCAGCCATGATAGCTCCCCACCAATCTTTAAAAATGTGATTGGTTTTGCCATCCTGGATCAGCCCATACGATGAGCCGATTGTAAAATCGCCACCAGTGCCGATGCGCAGCTTGCCGTCCTTGTAGGTCAGGTCCGTATACCCCGCCATCGATGGTTTGTCAGGCAGATTATCGGTCGGATCAATAAAGGACCCGTACCCACGAGTGGATGTTCCTCCGCAGAATTGCGCATTCATCCGCACCCAAGTAATTTCGTCAAGGCGTGGTTCGCCGAATACCGTTGATGGCCTTTCGTATTTGCCTGGTATTCCCTCGGTGATGTCAAGGCGGTATTCTTTTGGGTTCATTTCCACAATGTGGACGTAGCTGCTGTATCTACGAATTTTACTGTATTTCAATGGCTCTTCCTCCTTATATGCTACTCCGAAATACTCACATATCCCACGAGCTATATCATACGCACACTCACGCCGGAAAGCATCGGACATGAGCAACCGAGCTTCCCGGTCGTTGTCCATGAAAGCACACTCTACCAGCACGGCCGACATAGTAGTGTAAGTCAGCACATCAAACTTTGCCGTCTGTACTTTCCTGTCTTTTTGCTGTGTGCCCTTTAGCAGGTGTTTATGGATTATCTCTGCTGCCTTTTTGCCCTTTACGGATCCAGGATAATGAAATGTAGAAATACCCTCCTGCGATCCCCAAACACCGTCTAAGGCATTAGCGTGAATGGAAATATACAGATCCGCCTTTGCTTTATTTGCCGCATTAATCCTGTCCATGCGCGATACATCGTTGTCACCGGGTGCAACCATTATTGTGGCGAATCCACAGCGGATAAGGTGGGCATTGAGGTGAGCAGCAACTGCCCGGTTGAACTCATTTTCGTGCATCCATGGCTTGCCGGTTTCTCCAACGGTTCCATCTGTAAATACAGGCGTGCGCTTGCCGGCAGTCTCCATGCCGTGTCCGTCATCAATGGCGATCTTATACATTTGCATCATCACCTTTTTCTTTGATAGGCACAATCTTTCCGGCTTGGTCCTTCACAAGTCCAAAAAATTTGAGCAACCAATCCGGTACCGGCACTCCGACGAGGATGAGATTCTTGCAAATAGAAAATCCCTCCGTACCTATTAGGTACAGGGTTACCGCCAGTCCTAAGATAGCCTTGACCGGTATAACAATGCCAAAGCCATCGGACACGTAGTGTATCATGTAGTCGCCCAAGTAGCCCAGTACGATTACAAAAGCATAGAGCGCCTTTTTAAATGCTCCCTTGAGCGCAAGGTTTCCGTCAAATTGCTTCCCCTGCATAAATACTGCAGCTATGCCCAGGATGTAGTCCATGATGACAAGCAGTGCCAAGATGATCACAATTTCATTTAGACACCCGGCCAGATAACCAAACACTCCGGCTACCACGCCAAATAGCCCTTTTGTAGCTATACTTTCCTTCATACCCACTCCACCTTTCATTAGTTTTTTGCATTATAAAAAGGACCCGGTTTCCCGAGCCCTTCTTCGTATGCATATCCTTATACGACATAAACAATAATACTTCATGCAGGATTTATTACTGTGTTCACAGCATCTTTGTATTCCTGCACCTTTATATTAGCTTCTGTAATTATGCCTTGCTTTATAAGGCTTACGAGTTTTTCTACATAAACTTGATTCACCATTATATAATCCCCTCCTGTTTAAGTAGAATTAAATCTGTATTGTTTTTGATATCTTGTATGTTGTCTTCAAGCCTTGGAGTGTCGGTAAAAATAAGAAAATTACCGTCTATGATGTTCTGTTCTTCGATTAAATACTTGTCTGAGTTACTTTGAATCAATTGATTGCGTTCTTCTTGATTTTCATATTGAAATTTATATATCATAAACACCCGACCTTTCTAACTAATCGTATTTGCAAAGATACCATTAGCTACTTTAATGCGGAATTCTTTTACCCTTGTAACCGCATTCGTATTACCGCTTAACCATACATAAATTTGTATATGGTCATTCTCACTTACTCCGGTTATATCCTCTGTGTAAGTTGTATAGGTTGTAGAAGGCAATTGACTTCTGATCGTCCCAATAGGCTGTCCGTTTTTATAAATCTGTGCATAGTCGAGATCACCCGATGAACCATTATATTGATTTCCGAGAGCAAAACTAACTCTAATGCTCCCTCCGAAAAACACTTGTATGTCCTTGACTTTATTTGGTGTGATTCTGTTCGCTGCTGTTACTAATGAATTGTCACGCACCTCATCAGAAGATGCTACTATTTGATCGCCCGTTGTTACCTCGGGCATTTGTTCAATCTGCCCAATCTTTGCAGCCAATGTCGCAAATGTATCAGCAGGGCTTGCAGCTACACCTTTTGCAGTCACAGCATTAGCTATGCCTGTCTTTCCGTCATTGGCAAATGTAAAAAGCTCAGATAATGCCCCTTCAACATCTGACGCTGTAAATTTTTCTGCTGCATCCACTACGCTGATATTTGCTGCCTTATGTTTATTCGCAGCATCTGCCATATGCGAAGCAAGTGCATCAGATACTCCCTTGACTGTTTCGGTGGTCCGGCCGGATCCGGCAAGATCATTTATGAGGTTCAGTAGATTACCGGCCGTGTTTTCGTCCAAAACATCCTGAACTGTCTCGAACCATATATCCCATGCAGATTGACTTTCGGCAATAGCAGAGGTAAACGCACTATTAAATTGATCAAACCATCCGGAGGTATCAGGCTGTATCAGACTACTTACAAATCCGCATACAGAACTGTCAAGGCGTGTATCAGTAATCATCGACTGTGTGATTGCCGTAATGCCAGCGTCAATTTCCACAGTTGCTATTCCTAGATCATAATAGTCGGCACTGCGCACTATTGCAGGAGCTGTTGGAGAGCTCGCAGGAGTACCCTTAATTACAACTAGATTGATAGACCTCACTAAACGCCCCCACCGTACTACAATTCTATCAATTCTATTTAATACTCCGTCTGCAGCATCAAAATCTAAAGTGAAATCATTGTCATTATGGTAAGCATACCCGTTTATCCACGCACTACCTGCCGAAACAATCACTCTCATACCCGCATCTTCCGTAACTTGTAACTGTGTTCCCGCCGGATATACACCGTTTGTTATAAGCTTGGCGAAGTGCGCTGCCATATCCTCAGCTTTATATTTCCGATCGCCTGATACAGAGTTAAAAAATGTACTTTTTTCAGCCAATTTTCATCACCCTTTCATAACCAAAAGTCAGCTCCAGCATCATGCCGCTGTCTTCGTAAATTTCTTTGATTTCCGTTATTCTTGCATCTGCTATGATGCCTAAATCCCTTACGGTCACGATATCGCCCAGGTCATAATCCTCTTTATAGTTTAGGTTGCCATGTGGATCTGCCTCAGCTGTAAAAACTTCTGACGCTTTACTCTCGGCCAGCTTCTCGTTGCCTCTTTGCGCAAGCATCAAAAGCTGAGTAGGTTCGTCAATTGGATCTTCTGTTGTTCCTGGTCCGATATCCCTGGCATCAACAAATAGTTCATGCCTGTTTAAGCCAGTTGCCACTCCTACTGTTGCTGTTAGCCTGTCCTCGCCCTCACCCTGTCCAGCTATAAGTGCAACATTTTTATAATCTTTTTTATCTATCAAGTATTCAGATGATAATACATTTTCAAATTGTCGTGAAAATATTGCCCTTGGGTTCACGGATTGAGATGATGTCCTATCAAGCCCTTTATAAACTGAGAAAACTTTACCGGGGAAAGACACATCAACACCTAGTCCTGCAAATTCAGCAATAGCTGAAACTTCATTTAGTAAATTACCGTATGAGTTTTGGTAATCTATATTCCCTTCATACCCCTGCGCTGCTGCTACGGTTATGCCAAGCGTTCTGTCTCCCAATGTATTGTTTATCACTAACTGCCTGATAACATTCTCGGCGGTCGTTCTGTGTGCTGCTAGCCCCCATATAATGCGCCTTGATAATAGCCCTAACATAAGCCTACCGTGTACCTCGGCCATGACTCCTTCTTCTTGTGTGTTTGTTATAAAAACGCTTTCAATTATTCCTGCTTCGTTTCCGTTTCTGATTATGTTCTCAGGCACAAGTAAATTGTTATAAGGGCAATGCAACTCAAACTGTCCTGCCGTTGAGTATCGTCTTTTCCATTGCATAGAGCTGTATTTTTCTATAATTCCTAATCTTACTAAGTTGGGAGCATAAACTTCAAACATTATCACACCCCCAAATAGGCCATATCATAGTAGATTGTGACCTCAATGTTATCAGTTTCGGTTGCGTCATAGCGCAGTAAATTATCACCAACATCAAGCTGTAGCCATGTTGAGTCAGCATCAACGGAATTAAAGATATTTGTTACTATACCGCCCTTTTCCAGCTCCGCACGTTTCTCGCCATATCCGGTTGATACTCTGACAATATCTCCGGCCTCCAAATCGTGCGTTATGGAGAGTTTTTCTTGTGTTTCCACATTGATGATTGACGGATTGCTAGTAGTGCCTACTGCCCTAAATTCAATCATCATACCGGTCTCAACATCACCATCGTTTATAACGTTCACGATTAATGATGGCGAGCGGTAACCAAACTCAATCCCTTCTTCAGGAATTTCTAACTCATACTGAAACGCTGGCACCCATAAGGCTATATCAGCTATATTTTGCGATGTACCGTCCCCCTCCCGCCAAAAAGGATAAGGGCAATAAAATTCAATCTGGAATTTTGGCCATCTCCCATCCCTGGATATTGCCGGCGCCTTTTGTATTTCACATGGGATATACCTTGTGATTGTACCATCGGAGTATATAAGTTTACCTGACTGTTTAGGATTAATAGATCTAAGCAGCTTTCGCCTGGCAACAATATGGTTGTTGCATATCTGCCCTTCTACTGTGATGTAGCGTGCTTGCAGGTTTTTTCCCGTCAGGCTCTCTCCGTCCTGACCAGCGCCTTTTATAGTGTACAGATTGTTATCTAATCCATCCAAGCCATCTGCTTCATTCCACCAGTAATTTGATTGAGATTTATCTGGCGTAAAAAGGATTTCTGAGCCGGTATCTGATATGTACTTTAATTTTTCTACACTTCTCATGCCCAGCTCAGCCTCCTCATTGCGTTTTTGCTCTCACGTGCTATTTGTGATGGCGATAGCGGTGTTGGGGAATATATGTTTACGACCTGACTTACTCCCATCTGGCCATTTCCACTGCCGCCCGAAGCGTTACCCGAGATATTATAGTTGCTACTTACTACAGGTATAGAGCTCTGGATTGATCGTGCTACAGACTTCATTTGATCTGCAAACCCCACGCCGATACCGGCAGCCATGTTTTCACCAATTCCAGCGAATACTTTTGATGGTGAATTAATTCCAAGCAAACCTTTAACTCCATCAACCACACCACTGAAAAATCCAGTAACCTTGTCTTTTATCCATTGTCCCATGGCTTTAATGCCATCCCAAATGCCCCGCACCATGTTTTTACCAACCTCAACAAGATTAGCAATGTGATTCATGAGTCCATTTACGATTGCAGAAATGATTTCAGGTAGTTTGGAATATATCTGTGGGATAGCCTGAATTAACCCACCCGCTAACGCTACAATTAACGTAAAACCTGCCTCTATAAGTTTCGGCATATTATTTACAATAGCATCAACAAGCTTTGTAATTATAACCGGCACTTTATCAATCAGCCTCGGCAGAGCATTTATAAGTCCTTCTGCCAATCCTAATATTATTGCTATTGCAGCCTCAATTAGCAGGTCGATGTTATCTATTAACGTCTCAACTATGGTAATCACTGTGTCTACAATGGCAGGTATGAGCTCAGGCAATGCATCAGCGATCCCAGTAGCAAGTGATGTTATAAGCACTAACGCCGCATTTATTATAAGCGGTAGGTTGTCAATTATCGTATCCACAATGGTCATGAGCGCATCAACTGCAACAGGTATCAACTGCGGCAGCAGTTTCAAAATCGTCTCAAGTACCTGCCGAAAGAGCGTTGTCGCTGTGGTTAGTAACTCTGGGAGCAAAGCACCAACTGCTGTTAGTATCGCATCAAACGCAGCAGGAAGTGCGGCTGCTAAGTTTTGTATCACAGGTACGATATTCGCTACAACCGCCTGGAATGCATCAACAAGATTATTGGTAAGATTTTTCATATCTGCATCTGCATTACCAAGACCTGCTGTAAATGAGCCTAACGCTGCCTGTAAAAGGCCGATTGATCCTGAAACTGTTGTAGTTGCTTCTTTTGCAAAGTTTCCGGCATACTGCTCTGTGGATTCAAAAAACATTTGCATAGCCATTTCAGCTTTCTCTGCCTGAGATGCTTTACTCCAGACAAAATCAAGACCTTTTCCAGCTGCAAATGCTTCTATAGTAGTTGCATTCATGGCGACACCGAGGTTGTCCATCATGGTAAAGTTGCCTTT
>LSQX01055988.1_pt2 | contig 10216 bp, 10 predicted proteins | sample 654561 | NCBI WGS metagenome assembly LSQX01 (sample SAMN04489861, study PRJNA283612) | anaerobic digester metagenome | isolation source: 4 biogas reactors fed with cattle manure at either 37C or 55C with and... | place: Denmark: Kongens Lyngby | collected 2014
TGTTCAGACATTTCACACAACGGCAGGCGGCAAGCGCCGACTTCCATTCCCATCATGTTCATCGCGGCTTTGATCGGCATGGGATTGACGTCGCTGAACAGCGCTTTGATCAATGGCACGAGTTCGATCTGCAGACGCGCGGCACCTGCTGTGTCGCCGGCCAGGTAACGGGCGACCATGTCGTGCATCGTTTGCGGAACGATGTTTGCCGCAACCGAGATCACCCCGCGTCCGCCATAGGACATCATCGGCAGGACCAGCGCGTCTTCTCCGGTGTACTGGTGGAGGTTGTCGCCGCACAGATAGGCGGTTTCCGCGACCTGATCGATCCGGCATTCCTTGACCGCGACGATATTGTCGAGGCGGGAATGGCGCTGCATCGTCGGGGGGTCGATGTTCAACGCCGTGCGGGCGGGGATGTTGTACAGAATGATCGGGAGGTCGACGGCATCCGCGATGATGGAAAAATGCCGGTACAGACCGTCCTGCGAGGTTTTGTTGTAGTAGGGTGTCACATGAAGCAAAGCATCCGCGCCGCTTTCCGCCGCCATTTTGCTGAGCCGGACCGCATGGCCGGTGTCGTTGCTCCCGACGCCCGCGACGACCGGGATCCGGCCGGCAACCGCCTCGACAGCGCATCGGATGGAGGAGATGTGCTCGTCGTCCGGCATGGTGGAAGCTTCTCCGGTGGTGCCTGCTACAACGATGGCGTCGGTCTGGTGCTCGATGTGAAATTCGCACAAGGCGGCCAGTTTCTTATAATCGATCCCATCCCGTGTAAACGGGGTGACAAGCGCGACCCCGGATCCTGTAAATACCGGCTTTTTCATTTCCGTGTCCTCCTGATGATCCGCTCCGGGGATCGCACAGCCTGCGGTTTAGACTGCAATACGCGGGGGATTCCACCCCATCCCGCCTTCCTGCGACGGGGACCTGAAAAAGAGCGAAAAGATGGCACGATCATATCATTCCCTGTACACGACCGTCAATTATCCGTATAATGCCCTGTGACTCGACAGCGACAATCTTCCTACCCGCCCCAGGGTGGACGGAATCCGTCCGGGAAAGGCGACATGAAAAAATCCGATTTTCACTATGATCTCCCCGCACATTTGATCGCGCAGCATCCCGCTTCCCGGCGGGACGGCTCGCGCCTTTTATGCCTCGACGGAGAGGACGGTGCCATCCGGCATCTCCGGTTTTCCGACTTCCCGGATCAGTTGATTCCCGGGGACTGTCTGGTCTTAAACAACACCCGTGTGATTCCGGCCCGTCTGATCGGACATCGTGCCGACACCGGAACCGAAGTCGAGATTTTACTGCTGGAGCGAAGGGACGTGCACCACTGGGAGACCATCGTCCGTCCGGGCCGCCGTGTCCGGCCCGGGCACCATATCGTCTTTTTGCCGGGAGAGCTGGAGGCGGACATACTGGAGATCCTCCCGGACGGAGGCAGGGTGGTCCGCTTTGGTTTCGATTTGCCCTGGGAGGCATTGCTGGAACGGGCCGGAGCCGTGCCGCTGCCGCCGTATATTCACGAAACCCTCGAGGACAGGGAACGATACCAGACCGTCTACGCCCGTTACGCGGGTTCGGCCGCCGCGCCGACCGCCGGCCTCCATTTTACGGATGAAATGCTCCGGGACATCCGCGGTCGCGGGATCCAGGTCGCGGAGTTGACGCTGCATGTGGGACTGGGCACCTTTCGCCCGGTCCAGGAGGAAAACCTGACCGACCATGTCATGCACCGCGAGTACTATGAAATGTCGGAGTCGTGTGCGAATCTCATCAACCAGACACGCCGTTCTGGCGGTCGTGTGGTGGCGGTCGGCACCACCTCCTGCCGCGTGATCGAGACGGTGGCCGACGCACAGGGGATGGTACACGCCGGCAGCGGGTGGACGGAGATTTTCATCTACCCTGGATATCGTTTCAAAGGCATCGACGCTTTGCTGACCAATTTTCACCTCCCGGAATCCACGTTAATAATGCTCGTTTCCGCTTTTGCAGGACGTGATCATGTCATGACGGCATACAAAGAAGCGGTCGATCAAGTGTATCGATTTTTTAGTTTTGGGGACGCCATGTTTCTATCCCGTCGGGCACAACAGTCGTCCGGGAAGGGGGAGACCCGATGAGTGGCTGGCCGGTCCGGTACGAACTGCTGCATGTCTGCCGTCAGTCGGGAGCACGCCTCGGTATGGTGCATACCCCGCACGGCTCGTTTGAAACCCCCGCGTTCATGCCGGTGGGTACCCAGGCTACGGTCAAGGGGATGTCTCCCGGGGAACTGCGGGACATGGGTGCCGGCATTCTGCTTTCCAACACCTATCACCTCTGGATGCGTCCGGGACAGGACATCGTGCGCGAAGCGGGCGGATTGCACCGTTTTATGAACTGGGACAGGGCCATCCTGACCGACAGCGGGGGTTTTCAGGTGTTCAGTCTGGCGGACAGGCGCCGGATCACGGAAGAGGGCGTCGCCTTTCGATCCCATCTGGACGGCTCGCGCCATGTCTTAACCCCCGAAAAATCGATCGGGATCCAGAATGACCTCGGATCGGACATCATGATGGCTTTTGACGAGTGTACCCCGTGGCCGGCGGAACACGACTATGTGAAACGCTCCCTCGAACGCACAACCCGCTGGCTGGAACGCTGTGTCGCAAGCCACACACGTCCTCATGAGCAGGCGCTGTTCGGGATTGTGCAGGGCGGCACTTTCGCGGATTTGCGCAAACAGAGCGCGCGTGAAATCACATCGATCGATCTGCCGGGTTATGCGCTGGGCGGACTGAGCGTCGGAGAACCCGCCGCGGACATGTACCATATGCTGGAAGAGACCGTCCCCCTATTGCCCTCCGGTCGCCCGCGCTATCTCATGGGAGTGGGGTCGCCGGATCATCTGGTGGAAGGGTCCATCCGGGGCATCGACATGTTCGACTGCGTTCTCCCGACCCGGATTGGCCGCAACGGCACGGTGTTCACCGCGCGCGGGCGCCTGATCGTGCGGGACGCCACCTGTGCGCACGATTTTGGACCGCTCGACCCCCTGTGCGACTGCCCGGTTTGCCGGGATCACACCAGAGCGTATATCCGCCATTTGATCAAGGCCAACGAGATGTATGGACTGCGCCTGGCGTCCTGGCACAACCTCTATTTTCTCATGGCTCTGATGCGGCAGGTGCGCGAGGCCATCCGGGAAGACCGGTTGCTCGATCTGCGTGACGAGTTGCGCGACAGGGGGACATTTGACAAGAAAATCCGTCCGTTATAAAAGGATTTTCCCGGTAAGGTTGCACCACCCCTACGGATGGGGTATCATTTGTTCCAGCCATTCTCGTTTTTTATACGATTTAGGAGGACACCCCGGATGACTTTGATCACCCCTATTGTCAACAAATTGGTTATGACGGCCAATGCGGACCCTTCGTCGCTGCTTACGCTGGTCGTCCCGCTGGTTCTCATGTTTGGACTGATGTATCTGATCATCATCCGTCCGCAGAAGAAGAAAGAAAAAGATCTCAAAAAGCAGGTTGAAGCGATGGCGGTCGGCGACAATGTCGTCACGATTGGTGGCCTGGTCGGCAAAGTCGTCAACATCAAGGACGACGAAGTGACCATTTCCACCAGTGTGGCCAACACGCTCGTCACCTTCAAAAAGTCCGCGATCAGCACCGTGAAGAAACTGATCAGCGAATAGCACAGGGAGGAAATCCAACATGTCTCATATCACGACCGTCACCGCGGGCTCCATCCGCAAACCCGCCTCCGGCCATGCTTGCAGCGAGTGTCAGACCAGCTGTCAGTCCGCCTGCAAGACCAGCTGCACTGTCGCGAACCAGCCCTGCGAGCGCGCCGAGTAAAGAGGACGCGCACACCGGACACACATCCATATCGGATAGCGGAAGGTGACTTTCGCTATCCGTTTTCTATCGGTGCCCCGTGGCACTTGGGAGGTATTCTTTGATCCATCTGTTTGAAATCAACGGCGACCGGCTTGCCTTCGACCCGCAGTCCGGTGCCCTGCACCTGGTCGACGAAACCGCGTACCGCGTGCTCGAGGCCTACAACCAGCAAGATGGGATCCGGCCGGATCCCACGACGCTGGACGGGTTGACGGCCGCTTACGGAGACGAGGTCCACGCATGCGCGGACGAGGTCGACGCCCTGATCCAAAACCGTCTCCTGTTCATTCCGCCCGAGCCGATGCCGCCCCTGTCCGCGCTGTATCCGGATGGTCCTCGCATCAAGTCCATGTGCCTGCACGTCGCGCATGACTGCAATCTTCGCTGCCGTTACTGCTTTGCCGGCACAGGGGATTTCGGCACGGGATCCCGGGTCCGCATGGATCTGGAAACGGGAAAAAAGGCGGTCGAATTCCTGATCGCCGCATCCGGAGACCGCACCAATCTGGACATCGATTTTTTCGGCGGGGAACCGCTGTTGAACTGGCCGGTGGTCGTCGCGCTTACGGAATACTGTGAGCTGCGCGCCGGGGAAACCGGAAAACACATTCGATTGACCATTACCACCAATGCGACGTTGCTCGATGATGACAAGACGCGTTTCATCAACGCACATATGAAAAACTGCGTCCTGAGCATGGACGGCTGTCCGGACACACACGACCGGATGCGGCCCGACGCCGGGGGCAAGGGATCGTACGAAACCGTATCCGAGCGGATCCGTTCCTTTATCCGGGAGCGGGGCGACCGCGAGCATTATGTGCGCGGCACCTTTACGCGCCACAACCTGGATTTTGGCCGGGATGTGATGCACATCGCCTCTCTCGGAGCGAAATACCTGTCGATGGAGCCCGTGGTGGCTCCGGACGGATGCGGGTATGAACTCCGCGTGGAAGATCTCCCCCAGATCCGTGCGGAGTACGACAAGCTGGCAGCAGACTATCTGGAAGCCCGCGCTTCCGGCCGCTGGTTCAGCCTGTTTCATTTCATGATCGACCTGGACGGAGGTCCCTGTTCCTATAAACGACTCAAAGGTTGCGGAGCCGGCTGCGAGTACGTGGCGGTGACCCCCGAGGGCGACATATATCCATGTCACCAGTTTGTCGGGGAGACCGATTTCATCATGGGAAATGTCAACGAGATGCCCGTTCGGCTGGACGAAGCGGTCCAGGCGCGATTTTCGCGTCTGCTGGTCCCCCAAAAGCCGGCATGCGCCACCTGCTGGGCCCGGAATTACTGCAGCGGAGGATGTGCGGCCAACGCGTGGCATGCCTCCGGCAATATCGAGGGGACCTACGAGGTCGGCTGTGAGCTCCAGAAGAAACGTGTGGAATGCGCGCTTTGGATCAAAGCCCGGGAAACGCGAGAAGCGGTGGAGACTGCGGCCACGGAGTGACGGGTCGGCCGATCCGGATGGTATAATTTGATTGCGGGAGACGGTTCGTGCCGCCGCATACGAGGAGGAGACTGGGATGAAAATTGCATTCAACGGGGTCAGCCCCGAATTGGAGACGGAAGTGTTTGTTGCCGAGACGGCGACACTGGTCGGCGATGTGAGGATCGGGGCACACAGTTCGGTGTGGTTCGGCGCTTGCCTGCGGGGTGACTTTGCCAAGATCACGGTCCGGACGAGAACCAACATCCAGGACAATGTCTCCATCCACTGCGACAGCGGCATGCCGGTGGAGATCGGGAACAACGTGACCATCGGCCACAATGCGGTCATCCACAGCAGCACAGTCGGGGACAACGCCGTGATCGGGATGGGCGCCATCCTGCTGTCCGGATCGGTTGTCGGGGAAGGCAGCATCGTGGCGGCCGGCGCGGTCGTCCGTCAGGGGACCGTGATTCCGCCGCGCACCATGGTGGCCGGCATTCCCGCTCAGGTCAAGCGCCAGCTCAGCGACATTGAGATCGGACACAATCAAGCCAATGCGGAAGCATACGTGAAACTCGCCGCAGAGTACAATCTTTCGTCGGACTTGTAGAATGTCCGACGCGGCGATCGGCATCAAAGAAGTACAAAAATACGAAGAGGTCAAACACCTTTTCGACACGTCGACGCGTCAGATGAAGGCGCTGGGCTTTACCGAGCATTCGTATCGGCACAGCCGCCTGGTCTCCAACGCGTGCGGAGATATTCTGGAACAGATGGGTGAGGATGCCCGCACAGTGGAGCTGGCCCGTATCGCAGGGTATCTCCACGACATCGGGAACGCGGTCAACCGCGTGCACCACAGCCAATACGGTGCGATCCTCGCCTATGAGCTTCTGCTTCGGATGGGCATGCCCGTCGAGGAGGCCTGCCAGGTCATGGTGGCAATCGCCAACCACGACGAGACCGACGGGGTCGCGATCGACCATCTGTCCGCGGCGTTGATCCTCGCGGACAAAGCTGACGTGCACCGCTCCCGGGTGACCAACCGCAACCGGGAGACCTTCGACATCCACGACCGCGTGAATTATGCGGCCAAACGGTCGGTCTTGACGATCGATTCCGAACAGGCCACCGCGACGCTGGATATCGACATCGATACTTCGCTCAGCCCGGTGATGGACTATTTCGAGATTTTTCTCGGGCGCATGAAAATGTGCCGGAACGCAGCCGGCCATTTGGGCCTGGCATTCCGGCTGGTTATCAACGGAACGCAATTACTGTGACATAAGGGGGCCGACCGGTGGCAGCCGAACGCGGAATACCGCAATCCATCGTCGACGAAATCAAGAACCGCAACGATATCGTGGCGGTTGTGGAGCAGTATGTCCGCCTGTCCAAACGGAGTGCGGCGAACCTGTTCGGGCTGTGTCCTTTCCACTCCGAAAACACTCCCTCCTTCAGTGTGGCTCCCGAGAAGCAAATATATTATTGTTTTGGCTGCCACAAAGGCGGCGATGTGATTCATTTCATCATGGACATCGAGAAAGTTGGCTATCTCGACGCGTTGCGTCTGCTGGCGGACCGCGCGGGGGTGCATATTCCCGAGCCGGAAGATGCGGGGTATAGAAAGCGCGCGGAGCGGGAAACCCTGCTGTATAAAATCAATGCCGCGGCCGCGGCGCATTTCTACCTCAATTTGACCGAGTCGCCCAAGGGCAAAGCGGCAAGCGCTTATCTCGCCCGCCGGGGCATCACCGGCGGCACCATCCGGAAATTCGGACTCGGATTCGCGGCGGATGATTGGGAGGATCTCTGGAAACGGCTCAGAAACAAAGGGTTCGACGCCGAAGTGCTCTCGGGCTCCGGTCTGTTCCGGCAAGGCCGAGACGGCCCCTACGACCTGTTCCGCAACCGGATCATGTTTCCGATCTTCGATGCACTCGGCCGCGTGGTCGCCTTCGGGGGCAGGGTCATGGACGACAGCCAGCCCAAATACATCAACTCCCCCGAAAGTGCGGTCTATACCAAGGGACGTCACCTGTACGCCCTGAACTTTGCCAAAAAGAGCAAGGAAGGCTCATTGATCATCGTCGAGGGGTACATGGACGCGATCGCGATGCATCAGGCGGGGGTGGAGAACGCGGTGGCCGCTTTGGGGACGGCTTTGACCACGAGCCAGGCGCAGCTGGCGCGCCGCTATACGGAAAACGTGATCGTCGGATTCGACGCGGACGCGTCCGGCCAGGAAGCAGCGCTGCGCAGTCTGGACATCCTTGTATCCAAAGGGTGTCATGTCACGGTGCTCCAGATCCCGGACGGCAAAGACCCCGATGAATACATCCGCCGAAACGGAGCAGACCGGTTTCACGACCTGGTGAAACGCGCGCTTCCTTTGATGGACTACAAGCTGTTGTCCGTCGAACGAAAATCGACACGGGACGGAGACCTGGACATCCTCGATTACCAGGACGTCGCGTGTAAGGTGCTGGCCGCCGAACCGAATCCGATCATCCGGGAACTGTACGCCGCGAAAGTCGCCGACAAGCTGGGCGTGCCTTCCGAAGCGGTGGTACGGGAAATCGAACGGCGTCGCAAAGGCGTGGAGCAGGCCGCCGGACAGGGGACGCTGCGGGACCGGCTGGCACAACGTCAGACCGGAGAACCCCAGGAGCCCGCAAAACCGTTCCCGGAAGATCCGCTGTTTTTGCTGTGCCTGATCGCATCCAGCCCGGAACTGGCGGACCGGATGCGGATCTCCCCCGAACCGGAGGATTTTCCGGAGGGGGTCATCCGCGATATGGCGGTTGCGGTGCTTGCGCGTGACGAGCGCGCCGGTGCCGGCCTGTCCGGGCTGATCGGCCTGGCCGGGGACGCGGACTGGCACGGCCGCCGGATCGCGGACGAAGCAGCCCGGATGAGTTTCGAGATCGATGCCATGGGGGATCTGTCCGCCATCGAAGAGGCGGCCAACAGCTATCTGTCCCGCGTGCGCAAAGACCGACTGGTCGCGCGCAAGGCTGCGATCGTGGCCTGGATTGCCGCCGGCGGAGAAGGGGCGGACAAGATGGAAATGAAGGAAGAGCTGCTGGACATTGATGTGCAGCTGCGTCAGTTCAGAGGATGAGCGTCCGCCGGCCGGCCGGCCTTCCGTCCCTGTCCGAACGCCTTGCCTGCATCGTCGAGCTGGCGGGAGAGTCCGACCGATTGTTCGACGTGGGCTGCGACCACGCACTGATCCCCATCACGTTGGCGATGTTGAACAGATGTCGTGACGCCTATGCCTGTGACAGCCGGGCAGGCCCCCTGGCAGTGGCAGCCGACCGCATCGCCCGTTATGGCGTGGCGGACCGGGTGATGCCCGTGCTGGCGGACGGACTTGACGGCATGTCTCCGGGGGAACGTGATACGGTCGTGATCGCCGGGTTGGGCGGCAACGAAACCATCCGGATTCTCCGGCGGGCCGCCCCGATCCCTGCGGGAGTGGTTTTTATCCTGCAACCGATGAAATCCGCGGCCGCGTTGCGTTTGTATTTGGATCTTCATGGCTTCCGGATCGAGCGGGAGGCACTGTGTCGGGACGGGCGCAGTGTCCATTGCGTTTTGCGGGTCCGGCGGACCGGGGACACAAATCCGGTAGGTCTTTCGCTCGAAGAAGCCTACGCGGGTCCCTGTGTCCTACGCGCACTGGAGGAGGGGAATCCCCTGCCATGGACCGATGCGTATCTGGGCGGGGTGGTGGCCCGGTTGAAAAAGGCAGCCCGCGGGGATCCCTCGCTGTTGCCGGTCGCGAAGGCGCTGGCGGAACTGCGGGTTTCCGTGCGGAACACGGGAGGAGCGTCACAATGAAAATCTGGGAAATCCTTGAGAAGGCCGATGCCTATTGTCCGCCCGCCTGGGCAGAGGACTGGGACAACTGTGGGCTGCAGATCGGAGATGTGGAACGGGAAACCGAGGGGGTGCTGGTCTGTCTTGACGTCGACGCCTATGCGGTTTCGGACGCGATTGTGAACCGGTGCGGACTTATCGTGTCGCACCATCCGCTGTTGTTCGACCCGGTTCGCGCCATCGACGAGGCGACCCCCGCGGGAAGGCTGATCGCGCGCATCCTGCGGGAGCGACTGACGGTCTTCAGCATGCACACCAATCTCGACCGGATCCGGGGCGGCGTCTCCGACCAGCTCGCCTGGCGGATGGGACTGGAACCGGGAGCCCCCATCGCTCCCTATCCTCCGGCGGAAACAGGAGGCGATCCGGCCCAACCTGCCGGATTTGGACGGATTTGTATCCCCGGTCCCGGACTGCGGATGCTGGATCTGGAATCGCGAGCGCGCGGGCTGCCCGGGGCGGACGGCTTTTTCCGCAATTACCGGACCGACGGTCCGGCGACCCGCATCGCGGTGATGGGCGGATCGTTTCCGGACGAACATCTCGACGATCTCGTCCGGCTCGGGTGCGATGCATTGGTCACGGGAGAGATCGGGTACCATGACTCGCAGACGTTGGGATGGCGGGGGATCCGGGTACTCGCGATCGGTCACGCCGTCAGTGAAAGCCCGGTGCTGGAGCCGCTGGCACACTTCTTTTCGTCCACCATCCCGGAGGTTCGCTGGACGGTGCACCAGGGGGGATGGGACATTTGCCCGGAGGTCCGGCGTGACGTATAATGGGTCTGTTTTCCGAGCAAGCCAGACAACCGCGGGTGCCAGTCCGAAAGGCGGCACGTGAGGAAAGTCCGGGCTCCTCAGGGCAGGGGGCCGGGTATCTCCCGGTGAAGGCAACTTCAAGGGCAGTACAACAGAAATATACCGCCAGCACCTCAGGGTGCCTGCAAGGATGGAAAGGTGAGGTAAGAGCTCACCAGCGTGTTGGC
>LSQX01070683.1_pt1 | contig 10216 bp, 12 predicted proteins | sample 654561 | NCBI WGS metagenome assembly LSQX01 (sample SAMN04489861, study PRJNA283612) | anaerobic digester metagenome | isolation source: 4 biogas reactors fed with cattle manure at either 37C or 55C with and... | place: Denmark: Kongens Lyngby | collected 2014
CTTATCAGGGGTGCGCTCTAACCACCTGAGCTACAGGCCCAATTTTCACTGAATGCCTTATAAATATACCATTTAGAGCCATAACTGTCAACACATTAGGTCTTTTTTCCATAAAGAAAACTCCGGTTTTTTAATAAGTTGTTTTAATCATAAAATTATAATAAAACTTATAAAACAAACCACATTTTCTGCTTTTAGTTTAACATTCATTACTCATATTTAAATCTTTTTTAATCACAACCTGCCATTTTTTATTTTAAGCTACCTTTAAGGTGGATAATCCTTTAAAATAAGGATAGCAGTATTTATTTATGGTGGAGGACAACATGTTTAATCGAATACAATACTTGGAAAAACTACAATACAAATCAACAATTCCTTTTTTCGTGGATGATTTAGAAACTTCTCTAAAAACTCTCTTTGAACCCCATGTGGTCGATGATATTTCGAACATGGATAACGGCTATGCTTTTGAATTTCTCATTGCGATTAACAATCAAGGTTTTTTCGCACATAAAGTCGATTTAGGGGATGGTGTCACCATGCATGATATCGATGATGCGATAGTTGAGCGTGATCTTTATTTTTTAAACATCACCGTTTCAACTGAAAAACCATTTGCAAGTGCCGTGTATTTAAAATATCCAAAAGGTTCTGATAATAATACACCGGAACTATCCACACAACCTTTTCATTTAGATCATCAGCGTTTCTTTGATTTGTATCTCTTATTTTTAAATGAATACCATTTGGTTCATGTTACCCTTGATGATTTAAAACAAAAAGTAAAATGGGAAGCTGAAATTGTGTCTTTCTATTATCGATATTTTAATCCTTATCTTGATGATGCATTAAAGCTACCCTTTTAGTGAAACCACTTTGTGTCTTGAAATTTCGTTTAATCATCGCGTGTGCTGGATGCATATCAAAACGCTCATAAAAAGCTTGCATGGATTCATCACAACTTAAATCAATCATATAAAAATCCTGAAGGTCATGTAGCAATCGTTCCATCAATGCTTGTCCAATGCCTTGGTTTTGATATGATGCCACAACCTCTAATAATGGAACATACACTGAAAGCACACCATCACTGATGGCATTCACAAAGCCTACGATTTGATTCCTTGTTTCATCGATTGCGACCAGTGCATAATAACTTTGCTTTAACAGTTTTCGGTGAACATCATCACTCGGCGGGTTAGGCCAACCATCAAAAAATCCGGCTGCAAAAGCAAGCTTATCCAATCTTTCATCATATAATTTATAGGTAATCATAGCTGAACCTCTCATTACTTAACATGTTTATTAAATCATAGTCCTTTTAATTACTCAATTTATAAGACATAACGATATTCATATTTAAAAAGGGGGCCTTATTTGAATTAAGCTCCTGTTCTCGCTATAATATAGCAATTAGAGGTGGTTGCTATGGAAAACAAATTTAACTTTATTATCATTTCTCCGCATTTTCCAGAGAACTTCGTGACCTTTGCACAACGGCTCAATGAAGTAGGTTTTAATACGCTTGGGATTGCGGATGTTCCTTATGATGATTTATCACATGAACTGCAAGATAGCCTTACGGAATATTTTAAAGTTGAAGACATGAATGACTATGACCAAGTGTATCGTGCTGTCGCTTTTTTTATTCATAAATACGGTCGTATTCACCGGATTGAATCCCATAATGAACATTGGCTTGCTCTGGATGCGAAACTGCGTTCCGACTTTAATGTGTTTGGTTATAACCAAGCGGACATTGAACGCATCAAGAAAAAATCCGGTATGAAAAAAGTGTTTCAAGAACTTGGGTTACCGGTTGCGAAAGGTCGTGTGTTCAAAAATCAAAAAGATGCTTTTAGACTAGCCCATCAATACAATTACCCTGTCATTATTAAACCCGATGATGGGGTTGGTGCTAGTGACACTTATAAAATCACAAGCGATGATGAGCTCCATGAATTCTTTAAGCAATCCAATCAAGACATTGAATACATCATGGAAGAATACATCGAGGGTGATATTGTCACGTTTGATGGCCTCACAAACATTAACGGGAAAATTGTATTTGCTTCTTCTTTAATTTATGAAGAAAATATTCTGGATATTGTCAAAGAGGATGCGGATCTTTATTATTACATCCCACGCACCATTGATAAAAAAGTGCGTGAGATTGGAACCAAAATTGTAAAAGCCTACAACGTCAAAGAACGCTTCTTCCATTTTGAGTTTTTCAAAACAAAAACTGGTGAAATTATCCCGTTGGAAGTCAACATGCGACCACCAGGTGGATCAACCATTGACATGTTTAATTACGCCAATGATTTTGACATTTTTAAAGAGTATGCAAACTTGGCTCACGGTCAACGCTTCCAAGCTAAAATCACACGTCCTTATTATTGTTGTTATGTTTCTCGTAAATACAATACGTATGATTACGTTCATACACAGGATCAAATTAAAGAAAAACTGGGTGATGCTTTTATAAGTGTCCAAAACATCCCCGGAGTCTTCTCTAAAATTATGGGTGATGAAGGCTACCTTTTTAAATGCAAAACAAAAAGAGAAATGAATGCTTATATTGATTTTATAAGCTTGAAGCAGTAAGGAATTACCATGTATTTTGAAAGTCGCAGCCATTACAGTGGTCATTTAAATCGTGAAATGTATTTCAATGTGTACGGGCATGCTGGCAAACCGATGGTTGTCTTTCCATCATCAGGTGGTAGCAAGGATGAATACGCTGCATTTGGAATGATTGATGCGATTCGCTCATTCATTGATCGTGGATTAATACGAGTGTATACGCCTGATTCAGTGGATCAAGAATCTTGGCTTGCAACTTGGAAGCATCCACACGATATGGCCACCATGCATGATCAATACGACAAATACATTATTCATGAGTTTTTACCACTGATTCGTTATGAATCAAATTGGCATGGTGGGCTTATTGCAACAGGATGTAGCATGGGTGCTTACCACGCCCTTAACTTTGGACTTCGCCATCCGGATGTCTTTGATGTTGTCATTGCCCAAAGTGGCGTGTACGATGTACGATTTTTTACTCAAGAATACCACGATAACCAAAAGGTTTACTTTAATTCACCCCTTGATTATTTGTCAAACATGAGCGACACCTGGTTTCTTGATCGATACCGCAACAACACGTTTATCATTTCAGTAGGGCAAGGCAGTTGGGAAGCACCACACATTAAAGATACAAGAAATCTACAACATGTATTCAATATGAAAGGCATCGCGGCTTGGTTTGATTACTGGGGCCATGATGTCTCCCATGATTGGATATGGTGGCGCCAACAAATCCCCTATTTTATGGGCAAGCTTGAAGAAAGTCACAAGATATAAAAAAAACAGCCGTGCTGTTTTTTTAATCCAAACTGTATTGTAAATATTCACCAAAGTGATCTGCCCAAAACTTTTCTGAATGAGTCTCACCAAATAAAACACGCAACCAGATGTTATCGGGGTGATGACCACTTCGAATCAGAGCTTCGTAATACCATAAGGAACTGTTAATGTAAGCTTGATTGATGTTGGTATCCGTAAATTTTTCATCTGTCGCATTGCCTTCATGGGTACCCACTTGAATGTAAACTTTCGTTTGTGGATGTAGCGGATGCGCTTCAATAAACTGCAGAAATTCTTTTTCACTGAGCCACGAGGCTAAAGAAAAAACACCCAAGGAACCAAAGACTTCCGGATAGCGTGCTCCCATGTAAGCTGTAATCAGTCCACCCATGGAACTCCCGGCTAACATTGTATTTTCACGCTCTGGTTTGGTGCGATAATGTTGATCGACAAATGGTTTCACAACATCCACAACCCATTCTGCATATGCCTTTCCTAATCCACCGTGGCTTTTATCATCAAAAACCCACGGTCCATACTCATCCAACCGCTTTTTTCCGGCATTGTTAATACCGACAATGATGACTTTGGAAGCGTCTTTTTTCTTTAGAAGTGGAATTACTTTCCAAGAATATCCAGAGTAGGATTCTTTACTATAAAACACGTTTTGACCATCATGCATGTAAATAACTGGATAGCTAACGTCTGTCTCTTGATCATAATCCTTTGGTAAAAGCACTCGAACTTTGCGAATACTTTCTTCATAAGGGATATCGATGTAATGAGTTTTCAATTTTAGTTGATTGTAGTAGAAATAATTACGCACCCGTCTTCACCGCTCTCTGTCATCGTATGGGTCGCTTTAAATTTTAGCACAAAGCATGGCAATTAACCATACGTTGGCCACTGTCAATGACTCCATATAAAAATCCCCACGCTGATGCATGAGGATTTTATTTGTATTAGAAACAAGGAAGATATTTATTCTTCAATTGTTAGTTCTGTCGTTAAAACGGGTGAATTAGTCAAAGTATCTGCCACTGGACACGTTTTGTCAATAAACTCTATAAACTTTTCAATTGCCTGTTTTGATGAACTTGATTTGATGTATACCTTGGAGCGAATTGCTGAGAATCCAATCTTCGCGTCTTTGTTTTTACCTAAAAATCCATCAGGATCGAGGTCGCCTTCTAATTCAACACGAAAATCTTGCAAGTCGATTTGGTGATGTTGTGCAAACGCTCTTGCGACAATGCATTTGCAGGCTCCAAGTGATACCAAAATACCTTCGACTGGATTCATTCCGGTATCTGTTCCACCTAATTCAAGTGGTTCATCCATCACAATTTTATGGTTGCGTGCCGTGCATTCAACTTGCATACCCTCATTGAGTTGCGCAGTACTTTTAAAGATTTGAATAGCCATCGGTGTNNAAACAATTCAAGTAAATCATAGAACTAGGTGATTCGGCCATTGGATTACTCTATATAAATATTTTTATCGTCAATTAACAATTTGACGTCATTACTATACAAATCTTCCAATGTTTCCAATTGATTAATAAAAGGTTGAACAAAACTATCTCGATTTTGAGTAAAGTCCTTAAGAGATTCTTTCGTTTTATTGACTAGGGTATCCTCTAATAATTGCTCTAATTTTTTTTCTTCGTTTTTTAACTTTAATCTTGCAGGTAATTTATCTGCAACTTTTCCAAATAATTTCCCAACTTCGTAGATACCGCCAAATAAATATCCCTCCATTGCTCTTTGAACATCCTCGTCTAAAAAGTCATATGTTTTTGTATATAGAATTCGGTAATCGTAAGAATAGTTTTGGATTTTAGAATATGCATCTTGAATAAACATTAAATTTTGGTTTTCTAACAACAACACTTCCAGGTAAGTTGAAAATGAATACAAATATAATGCAAGTTGATATTCTTTAAATTCACCATTTAATTCGTTAATTTTGTTTAGTATATCTTTGTTTACGGCCATCAATTTCTTGGATAAAATATTTTTTTCGATGCGATCTTTATAAAACAAGATTTGCTGTTCAGCTTCTCTTCTTATTTCTTGAACTAAGATATGCTTATTATTTTTATAATTACTGTTCTCAAGATTGTACTTATAGTTGTTGTGAACATCGGTTAATGTAAGTAAATTTGCTCGCATTTTACTTTTCTCTTTTTCAATTAAAAAATCCATGATTTTAGTTTGGGTTTCTAAAATATCATTTAATTTATTTTCAATTTTAGAAAGGGCAACTGCCAAAACTAAAGTTGCTGGATCAATTGGAATCGAAATAATATCAGCTTGCCCAACGAGGCCACCTGTTTTATCACTCAGTAATGCACCGATATTATGACCTGACGCTTTTTTAGTAGCTAAGTGAGCTCCTTTTGGTACTTTGACAAAACAAAATCCACCCTTGTTTTCATCTTTAAAAACCATTTGGATTAATGGTTCTAAAAAAATACCATAATCAGAAATTTTATCGATGGATATTTTATTATACTTTATTAAACTTGTCTCTTCATTCTTTAACTGTGGGTAATATTGAATCTCTATAAGATCATTTTTCATGATGCGCTCCACCCCTTTCAACATTCATATTTTGATTATAACATACAAATTAATTATTAGATTTTCATCTTAAATTATTAAAGAAACACTTCTATTTAAATGATTAGTTGTATCTTTACATGATATTTTCCATCTCTAATGTCAATCAATTACAACAATTTCAAGAAACTATCTCAATGACGGTACACCCATTATAATCAAGCACAATAAGTTTCAAACATTTTGAAAAAAAGTAAACAAAATTCACATTGTTTGCTTAGTTAAAGTAAATTTAGAGAATCACAAGTCTTTTGTTTTATATCAATCCTTATTGGTACTTTTTTAGCGTTAATCTAATTTCAAAAGTATCGCATTAAAAGCAACAATCACTGTTGAAAGTGACATCAGTATGGCACCGATGGCAGGTGAAAGTATAAAACCAAATGGTGCTAAAAGACCTGCAGCTAGAGGAATCGCAATAAAATTATAACCTGCACCCCAAATAAGATTCTCTTTCATCTTCCGTGTCGTGTTTTTTGATAACTTAATAAACGATGATATATCCCCTGGGTTTGATTGGGTTAAGACCACATCGGCAGAATCGATTGCTACCTGGGTACCTGCCCCAATTGCAATCCCAACGTCTGCAAGTGCAAGTGAAGGTGCATCATTTACACCATCGCCAACCATGATGATGGTGTTCTTTTTATCTTTATATTTCTGAATGAGTTTATATTTATCTTCGGGAGACTGGTTTGCTTCAAACTCGATATTTAATACTTCCGCTACAGCTTGCGCTGCTTTTTCATTATCACCAGTTGCCATGATTGGCTTAATACCATTTGTTTTCAAAAATTCAATCAGTTTTTTACTTGATGCTTTTAACTCATCACCAAGTGCAACTGCCCCAATGGCTTGATTTTCTTTCACAAGAACACTTAAAGTGGCTCCATGAGGAGTGTTCATTCCTAAATTTTGTCCGTAAGCTTTTTCACTAATTAATTTATAAGTGTTACCACTTGCCACACCTTCAACCCCAATACCTGAAAGAATGTTTATTTCATCAAATTCAATTGGATTCACACCTAAGGATTGAGCATGTTGTGTTATCGATTGTGCAATCGGATGACTTGAGCCCGATTCAATACCATAAAGTAATGCCAGTATTTCTGCTTCTGTATATTTTTCATCAAGTGTGTCTATTTGAAGAACTTTAAATTCACCAGTTGTTAATGTGCCGGTCTTGTCTAAAATCATCATGTTGGCTTTGGTTGTTCGTTCAAGCGCTTCTCTGTTTTTAACCAACAAACCTCTGCTTGCACCCAAACTGGTACTGCGGGCCACAACCAAAGGAATCGCAAGTCCCAAGGCATGCGGACAAGCAATTACCAGTGTTGTAATCATAAACAAAACTGCGGATTGTAAATCCGTGGACCAGAACCAAAAAGCAAATGCAATAATTGAAACGATTACCGCAATGTAAAATAACCAACTTGCAACCTGATGAGCTAGTGTTTCAGCACGCGAGGATTGGCGTTGAGCTTGTTCAATTAAAGTTTGTACTTGAGAAATAAATGATTGATCTCCAGTTTCCGTTATTTGTACAAACAAAATGCCATCACCATTTGTTGATCCGCCGATAACCACATCGCCTACCTTTCTTGCCACAGGCTTAAACTCACCCGTTAAAAGTGATTCGTTAATATGCGATGTTCCTTGTGTAATAACACCATCGGCAGGTATGTTTTCACCAGCTTGAACACGGACTATATTTCCAACCTCTAGTTCACTAACTGGTTTTATTTCTATATCTCCATTGTCTAAAACAACGTGTGCTTCTTTTGGTAAAAGTGCTGCCAAAGACCGCTGGGCATCGCCTGCATCGCCCACAGCTTTCATTTCTACCCAATGACCCAGTAACATAATCATAATTAGCGAAGCAAATTCAAAAAAGAAATCCATGATATGTTCATTGAGTAGATAACGACTTGTAACTGCGTAAATACTATAGATATACGATACTGAAATTCCTAGCGACACCAGTGCCATCATTCCAGGTTCACGGTCTTTAAATTCCTGTTTTGCCCCTTGATAAAAAGGTTTGCCGCCATAAATTAACAAAATTGTTGACAAGCAAGAAACTAAAATATCCGCATACTGAAATGAGAATTGAAATGGCAGCCTAATTCCCATCATGGGGGAAAGTACCAAAATAACAATCGCTAAAGGTAAAGATTTAAAAAATAACTGTTTAAAATCACCATGATGATGATCATGATGATTGTGATGATTGTGATCATTCATATTACAAATCCTTTCTTGCTGTTTTATCAACATGCCTACATAAATTGTAGTCCTTGAAATCCTGATTGACAATTCATGTGCAAAAGCCAATCAGTAATCATGACTATATCCTAAATATATGATTATCAAAAAAACCATTGGGCAAACAATGGTATTAATTGAAAAGTAATCATCGAGTTGGTTAATATTTAACACTTAATTTCAACTCGAAAATTTTTAATGCCTTCTACAGCATGGGCTACAAAGCAATTTGATTATTATTAATCCGTTCAATTAAATTCTTAATGTTGTTTTCTATTTTAGATAACACGTCGATGTATGCTTCGTATGCTTTGCCACTAGGATCATCGAGTCCCCAATCCTCCCTATGTTTAGCTGGCAGTGATGGGCAAAGCACATTACACCCCATGGTAATCACAATGTCCACATCAGGAATTTCAGAGATTGTTTTCGAATATTGGCTTTTATTTATGTCAATGTGATATTTTTCCTGGATTAATTTCACCGCAGTTTGATTAATTCGGGGGACTTTCTCGGTTCCTGCAGAATACACTTCCATAGTTTCAGAACCTAATATTTTCGCTACAGCTTCAGCCATTTGACTTCTGCAAGAATTGTGAACGCATATAAAAGCTACTTTTGCTTTTGTCACTTAATCACACCTACTCTCAATTTTTTTGTTTTCAGTATTTAATATTGATGCTTTCTTATTAATACTGGAAATTTTATCTGCGTTAATACGATAACGCATCCAGGTTCCTTCTTTTCTACTGTCGACTAACCCAGACTCTACAAGTATTTTCATATGGTAGGAAAGTGTCGGTTGCGTAATATCGAACTCCTCTAAAATATGACACGCACATAACTCTTCTTTTGATAACATGTCTAAAATGGCCAGCCGCGTTTCATCTGCTAGAGCTTTAAATAATATTACATAATCTTTATTATTCATAATTACCTCTTTACAAATATTTTTGGATTAACTGAATAACTTCTTTTTCTTTTAATCGTTTCCCCTGTGATACTATTTTACCATTAATGATAACGCCAGGTGATTTATTTACACCTAATGCGATCATTTGTGAGATTTCGTTGACATGTTCCACAACGATATCTGCGCTCAATGTCTCAACAACACTCTTTGTGATTTCATATAGGGTTGTACAATTTTTACAACCCGGTCCTACGATTTTAATGTGCATATGTTTTTCCTCCTAGACTAATAAATATCCAAACATATTGAAAAAATAACCAATTAAAATTATTCCCACACTTACATATCCAACAAATGTAACCAGCAACTTCTTATCCATAACTTTGGATAACATAATAATGGATGGCGCTGATAAGGCCGTAACTCCCATCATAAATGTCAGAATGGTTCCAATAGGTACTTGTTTAAAAAACAAAGCCTCTGCAATAGGAATCGTACCAAAGATGTCTGCATAAATCGGAATACCGATGACTGAGGCTAACACCGGGGCAAACGGATTTTTAGTCCCAATCACGAATTCAATGAAAGTTTGCGGGATAACATTATGAATTAATGATCCGATACCAACGCCGATAAAGATATATAAGATAACATTACGGAGTGTCGATTTTGCTTCATTCCACGCAAAAGAAATCTTTTCTTTTTGGTTCATACTTTCACTTTCTGCTTCGGTGACACTAGCCTCTTTAACAAAACTAGGTAAATATTTTTCAATTCCTATTTTTTCAAAAATCACGCCCCCCACAACAGCTAATACAATACCTACAACCATATAGATTAAAGCAATTGGTAATCCAAATATCGTAGTCAACAGTAAAAATGACCCCAAATCAACAAAAGGTGAAGAAATAAGAAAAGAAATTGTAACACCTGTTGGCATCCCACTTGATACAAAACCAATAAAAATTGGAATGGATGAACACGAACAAAATGGTGTCACCGTGCCAATTAATGCTCCCATTAAATTTCCTGTTATGCC
>LSQX01383878.1_pt1 | contig 10216 bp, 11 predicted proteins | sample 654561 | NCBI WGS metagenome assembly LSQX01 (sample SAMN04489861, study PRJNA283612) | anaerobic digester metagenome | isolation source: 4 biogas reactors fed with cattle manure at either 37C or 55C with and... | place: Denmark: Kongens Lyngby | collected 2014
ACTAGATGCAAAGTCCTATTTTGTTTTCCTAACTGGGCATCAAGAATACACCTTAACCTCTTTTAAGGTAAAAACATTTGATTTCTTATTAAAGCCAATAAGTTTTGAGGCTTTCGAAAGCTGCATTTTAAATATCTATAAAGACTATGAGAGAATAATTAAGAGCAATGAGCCTTCAATTGTAGTTAAATCTGGTTCGATAGTTCACACTATACCTATCGGAGAAATTACTTTCATAGAAAAATTCCGTCAATTGATGGTTATTCATACAAATAATGGAATCATCCGCTGCTACGAATCGCTAGAAAGTATGGAAGAAAAACTGAAAAATCATGGTTTTTTCCGTTGTCACAAGTCATATTTGATAAATTTAAAGAAAGTAAAGAGCCTTTCGTTAAAGGACAACACTCTAACAATGGAGGGGGACGAAGTTTGTTTTGTCTCAAAGAGAAATAAAAAACAAGTTGCTGAAATACTGAAAAGAGGTAATGAGTTATGTTAGGAGATATTCTTTACAATTTTGGCCCAGCCTTAGGAAATGCGGTATTGACAGTGATGATTTTGCAGGCTTTATATAAAATAAAGCTTTCCTGGAAAGAAAAGTTGTTATTTATTTTTATCGGTAGTCTGGTGCAGGGGACAGCAATGTTTTTAGGGGTGCCTGACGGGGACAAATTCATCGCACATCTTTTAACTTATATAATCCTGACAATGTTTTTATTTAAGATACGTTCTTACTTTGCTTTGCTTGGGATAGGAATTGTTTTTATTATTGCTGCTGTAGGGGAAATGCTGGCCTTTCTGGTTATTGTGCAGGTTTTTAATGTCCCTATGAAAGTCATGCAGACAAGCTCCATCACTTGGGTGTTGGTTCATTTGATTATCTACCTGTTGATGTTTGGAGCAAGTGTTTTTATTAAGCACAAAGTTAGCTTTGCGAAGAATATTCATAGTAAGCAAAGTACTATTGACAGGTTGATGATTTTATATATTGTTACTGTCTTGGGTGTTATCAGTTTAAATTTTGTTTATATCGGTAATGTCAATAATGAAATGAATCAGCAACTTATTTTGTATACATTTCTAATGACAACTTGTTTAATATTTAGTATTTTCTTTGTGTTTGTAAATCAAAAAAGGATTACCGAAAGAGAGGAGAAGGAGGAACTGCAGGGCTATATTGCAACTATTAACGAATTAACAGCAGAATTGCGGCGCTTTAAACACAACTATCTAAATATTTTACATGGCATGGGTGGCTATATCGAAAACAAGGAATGGGAAGGACTACAGACGTACTTTTCGGAAATAACCCAAGAAGCACATCAAAAAGTAGAACAAAACAAGCTTTTTACCTTACAAAGAATTAGAAGTTATGTTATTAGCAGTTTACTTTCTAACAAAATAAATCGAGCTGAAGCTCTTGGTATTAAGGTAAAATTTGAGGTTTTTGGGGAAATTGATACCCTAATTATTAAACCGCATGAATTGTGTGAGATATTAGGAATTTACCTTGATAATGCTATTGAGGCGGCTGCGGAAGCAGAAGAGAAAAGTATTGTTATTGTCATGATAGAAGAGGATAAAGAAGTGACGATTATTATTGAAAATACCTTTAAGGAAACCATTGCCATACAGCAAATCGGACAGAAGGGCAGCACGACCAAAAGCAAAGACAGGGGATTAGGTTTGTGGTTGGTAAACAAAATCCTTGCCCCATATAGTACGATTTTGAATAATACCTTAATTCAAGACCAAAAGTTTCGTCAGGAACTAATCATACCTAAAGCTTAATATCATTTAAGTGAACAATCCTCCGCCCAAAACAGGTTAAATTGGCGGAGGATTTTCCTTTTCGTACTAAAAAATATGCTTTTGGTGGTATTTTATTGAAAAATCATACAATTACTTTTTATACTAAAGGCGTATTGTCGGACATTTGTAAAGAAGGAGCTTGGGGGGTTTTATGCAAGCAGTAGTAGAGAGAGCAAAGGTTAGGCAACCTTTGCGAGTTGGAAGAAGCACCATGGCTCAGAGCTTAAAGGATGCAATAATGGCAGAACTAAAAGCTTATGGTTCTGTCACTGTTGACGCTATTGGTGCACACACCAGCTACATAGCGTCCAAGGCATTCATACTGGCTCGTGGCCATGCAATGTGCTTTGGAAGCGATTTGATTGCGAAGCTTTCCTATGTAAATATTAGATTAGACCACAAACCTACTGAGGTCAAAACGGCCATAAGGTGGTTAATAGAGATAGAGGGAGAGCGGGAAGCCTTTATGGAGGCACTTTAAAGTGCCTCTTTTTTATGGTATTAAAATTTTTTAAAAAGTGTCAGTTAAACTTGCTAATGCTACATATCTTTTTTTACAATATAGATAACCTACAAAATAACCAAGAGATTGGCTGATGGAAGTCGGTCTCTTTCTTTTTTTCTTGTTCACCCAAATTCACAAAAAAGGAGGGGGTTCGGTGATAACCCAAGTCGAAAAAAGAGACGGTCGGATTGTTGAGTTTAATGCCAATAAAATCAAAAACGCTATTAAAAAAGCTTTCCTTAACACTGATGGACAGTCTTTTGATGATAACCTGTTAGAAAACCTAACTTTTAGTGTAGTACTAGAACTGGAAAAAAACTCTTCTCATTTGTATAAGGTTGAGGAGATTCAAGATATAGTAGAACGAGTTTTAATGGAAAAGGGTTTCTACGATGTTAGTAAAAAGTATATTGTCTACCGTCAAAACCGCTCTATAGCCAGACAAAAACGCCACAAGGTCTATAAAGCAATAGCAGATATTGTTCGTATCACGGGTCGCGAGAATGCCAACGTGGGAACAGGTCCTTCTGCAAAACTCCTACAAATTTCCGAAGCCGAAGGCCGCGAATTCATGGAAAAAGAACTAACCAGCGAAGAAGCATTAGAAGCTATGCGGGAAAATATTTTGTATCCGCATGATTATTCCTGGGGAGCTATCGGCACCACAACCTGCTGCTTCATTCCTTTAGAAAAACTGTTATTATCTGGTTTTGATGCAGGTCACGGCTGGATACGTTCTCCTAAACGCATTAAGACCGCTGCCCAACTCTCCTGCATCCTCATGCAGTCGAACCAAAATGACCAGCACGGTGGCCAGGCTTACGGCTGGTATGACCGCGATATGGTGCCTTTTGTTAAACGGGAATTTGACTGGCAAAAACGGGATATCAAACAAACCCTGCAAACATTGGGAGCAGACAGCGAGGAAGAGGAGATTGACCAGCTTGCTTGGGAAAAGACACGTGCAGAAACTATGCAGGCAATGGAAGCCTTGGTCTTTAATGCCAACACTATGCACAGCAGGGCAGGGGCACAGGTGCCGTTTTTCAGTATTAACTTTGGCACTGATACCTCTAAAGAAGGACGTTTGATTTCGGAAGCTCTGTTAATTGCCTATGAAAAAGGATTAGGCAAGGGAGAACAACCACTTTTCCCCAACCTGATATTTAAAATCAGAGATGGTGTGAATATGAAGGAGGGAGACCCTAACTTTGATTTGTTGCAACTTTCTATGCGGGTCAGCTCCAAACGGTTATTCCCCAACTATATCTTCCAAGATTCTTCTTTCAATAGGGATTTTCCGATGGATGTTCCCACTATGGGCTGTAGAACCCGTGTGGCGTGGAATATCAACAAGCCAGACGAAGAACAGACCGTAAACGGAAGAGGTAATCTGTCTTTTACTACCAATAACTTAGTCGGTATTGCCCTTAAAGCTAAATATAAAGAAGATTATACCCAAAGTGTTGAGGAACAATATCAAAAACTACTACGGGACTTTGACATTCAGATTCCTAAAACATTAGAAACAAATGATGTTAAGAAGTTTTTTGTACTCCTAAATCAATACACGGATTTAGCTATAAAACAGCTCTTCGAACGCTTTAAATATCAGTGTTCTTTCACGAAACAAGATTTTCCCTTCTTGATGAACGGTATCTGGTTAGATACAGAAAAATTGAAAGCAGGGGAAACTCTGGAAGAGTATTTAAAACACGGCACTTTAAGCCTTGGTTTCATCGGTCTTGCCGAAACATTAAAATGCTTAATAGGCAAACACCACGGTGAAGATGCCGAAGCCGATAAACTAGGTGAAGCTATCATCAGTTTCCTGCGGGCAAAGCTGGACAAAGCAACAGAAAAATCACAGCTAAACTATTCACTGCTTGCTACTCCTGCCGAAGGACTTTCTGGTAAGTTTACCAAGAAAGACAGGAAGGAATACGGCATAATTGAAGGCGTTACTGATAAAGATTGGTACACTAACTCTTTCCACGTTCCTGTGGAATACCCGATTTCCCTGTTTGAGAAAATCAAGATTGAAGGGAAATACCACAAATACTGTAACGCGGGTCATATTAGCTATGTAGAACTCGCTTCTCCGCCAAAAGATAATTTAGAGGCGTATTACAACATTCTAATGCATATGGCAAAAAACGATATGGGTTACGTAGCACTTAACTTCCCTGTTGACCGCTGCCGTCAGTGCAATACACAGGGCGTAATTGATGGAGACTGTCATGTCTGTGGCAGTTCGGACATCTCCCGTATTCGCCGTATTACAGGCTATCTGGCAGAACTGAATTTATTTAATGATGCCAAGAAACAAGAAGTGGCAAATCGCGTTAAACATCTATAAGCACAATGCGGTGGCATAATAGCCGCCGCTTTTTTCTTGCTTTCTAATACCTTCATGTAAAATTAGAATAATACAATTTTTTATGCTAATATTAACCTGCGAACGACAGAAAGGGGTTGATTGTAGTTATTTGCCTTATTGCTGTAGCCGTTTTAAGCATGGCTGGTATTGTTTATACCAAAAATCCTGCTGTAAAAAAGGGTTGCCTTGCTGTTTTTATTTTGTCAGCCATAGGTTTTATTATCAGCCAGTATTTGCTGACAGGTAGGCATTTTTTAGTCGAACTCATGACTTTTATTCATGCATTTAACTTTTTAATTACTATTAACTACGCCTTTGAATGTATAGATAAAAAGCAAGAAGAAAAAGAGAATCAAAAACATTAAATATAGAAGGGAAAAGGAGAGATAAAATGGCAAAAATCCAAAATAAAAAAGATGCATTAAAGGCAGCGATGCTGCAAATTCATAAACAGTACGGACAGGGTGCAATTATGAAAATGGGAGACTTCAAGATGCCCGAAGTGCGTATTATCCCAACTGGGTCACTGGCGCTAGATATAGCACTAGGCATTGGCGGTATTCCCCGTGGTCGTGTTGTAGAGATTTTCGGTCCTGAATCGTCTGGTAAGACGACACTGGCTCTACAAATTATTGCCGAAGCACAAAAAAGAGGAGGCATGGCAGGATTTATTGATGCTGAACATGCCTTGGATATTTACTATGCAGAAAAACTTGGAATTGACGTTAATGAACTGCTTATCTCTCAACCCGATACAGGGGAGCAGGCACTCGATATATGCGAAACACTAGTACGCAGTGGAGCTTTGGATATTGTTGTAGTGGACTCCGTGGCGGCCTTAGTTCCTAAAGCTGAACTGGAAGGGGAAATGGGGGACAGCCACGTAGGACTGCAGGCTCGTTTAATGGGGCAGGCATTGCGTAAATTAACAGGGGCAGTGGCTAAATCCAATACCACGGTTATTTTTATCAACCAAATCCGCGAAAAGGTGGGCGTAATGTTCGGCAATCCTGAAACTCAACCAGGAGGACGCGCCTTAAAGTTTTACAGCAGTGTGCGGATTGATATTCGCAAACGCGAAGTAATTAAGGTTGAAGGGGACGTAACGGGCAACCGTGTTAAAGCCAAAGTTGTAAAAAATAAAATGGCTCCTCCTTTTAGAGAAGCAGAATTTGATATTATTTACGGTAAAGGTATTTCCTATAGCGGCGATGTACTTGATTTAGCAGTTGATATAAACGTAGTACAAAAGAGTGGAGCTTGGTATTCCTACAACGAAGAGCGATTAGGGCAGGGGAGAGAAAAAGCCAAGCTGTTCCTTGAAGAGAACCCTGCAATTTTAAATGAGATTGCAGAGAAAGTAAAAGAAGCCTTACTGCCCAATGAAAACAAACAGGATGACCTTCCCGCTGAAATAGCTAATGACCAGAAACAGCCCGCAGTTTAACTGCGGGTTTTTTTATGCAAAAAGGGGCTATCCATGGCTAGATAGCCCCCTTTTGTGGGAGGTTAAGACTGTTGCTATATTGTATCCGTTGAGGGAGAAAATATGTTTTAATTTAGCAGTTTTTCCAGCTGCTGCATTACCCGCAAAATAACAGTTGTGCTTACGGCATTTCCTGCTTGCCGATAAAGCTGCGTATCGCTTACGCCTGCTTTTTTAGCGTTATCTACAAACCAATCGGGAAATCCCTGCAGGCGAAAACATTCTTTGGGGGTTAATTTCCGTAGTTGAGGCAGTAAGATAATTTCTGTTTGGTCTGTTTCTGGGGTTTTATATTCTACATAATAACATATTTTATTGCCTTCACCTTTATTGGGTGTAATTATTGGGACCAATCCATTGTTTACATCATAAACGGCACCGTTTAGTCCTCTGCCGCTGGGATTAGAGTTAGCTATCTTTTTAACTTTTTGTTTGTTCTCAAAAATTCTTACACTATTATCATCTATTATTAAAAAGTGATAGCGCCCAGACTGTTCAGAACTGCATATGGTGGGGGAGATACCAAGGGCACTGTATAACCTGTCTTTTTGTCGGTAAGCCCTAGAAAGGGCTTCCTGCCCCTTACAACCGCGTCTGACAGGACCAAGACCACAGATAAACTGTGGCGTAGGCACAACGTATAGACCCTGCCGTTCAGCTCTCAAAGTGGGGCTGATTTTTTCGTATAACCTTAAATCACTGTGCCTATCGTCTACAATGCTTCCAACATTAAGGCTGTCAATATAATATATTTTAGGAATATGTCCAGCGATAATAGCATTGGCAATGCCCTGAGCTGGCGAAATCTGCAATTCGTTAAGTCCTGATTTCTTTTTATCGTTTTGGAAAAAACGTACTGTACCATCTGGCAGCACTTTGGAGCAGACTTCATTTCGGCGGATGTCCCGATGGAGGTGGATATTTTCCTTATCTAATAATTGTTGGAGAATTTTCTTTTGCATTTTTTCTGAAAGGTAAAATTTTTCATCAACTTCAGACTCTAATAAATCACGCACACATAAGATTAACGGTTCAGCAGGGGGGAAGGCATAAGAAAAAGGACCTAAATCCTTGTGCTGTCCTACAAAGATAATGCGTTCACGATTTTGGGGGAGTAAATAATCCTTGGTGTTCAGAACCTGCCATGTAAAATTGTAGCCACATTCTACCAGTGTCTCTTCAATGATTTGTAGGGTTCTGCCAATACCTCGTTCCTTGCCGTTGTAGGCGGGGTTAACAAGGCTCTTATAACCCTTGCTTTTAGGCGGTTTGCCGTGGCTAATCAGCCCTTTGACATTTTCTAATATAAACCATTTCGGTTGTCGTGCCTTTAAAATACGAGCAACTTCGAAAAAGAGCGTACCTCTGGTATCTTGAAACCCTTTGCGTTCTCCTGCAATAGAAAATGCTTGGCAAGGGAAGCCCGCGGTTAACAAATCAAAGTCAGGCAGAGTATCTGTGTCTACCTGTGTGATATCACCCAGATAGACTTCGTTGTCAGTGTTGAAATTTGTGCGATATGTTTGCAAAGCATATTTATTAATTTCGCTATATCCCACACAAATATGCCCTAATTGTTCCAATGGATAGCGGAAACCGCCAATGCCACTAAATAAATCTAGAAATTTAAGTTGTTTGTGCATATAATCTCCTCCCTTAATAAAAGAAAAAAGGACAGAGAGTCCTTTCTGGAAGAAGACTAACTAAAGATTGTGCGTAATTTCAAATAAAAAAAGAGACTCTGTTAAGAGTCTCTGCTAATTAAAGTTTTAAATGGAGGTAATTGAATCCCTATTAACTTGTCGTATGCCCTTAACCATCCCTCGTCAATCCTTTCTGATACCTCGCTTAAACCATCAGAACGTAAATGGAAACCCTTACCAAGATGGTGTTTCTTTGTTTATAGTGTTTGTTCCTTTGGTTCCAGTTTAGTCCCATTACACCTGTCGCAGACTTTATGGTCAGTGTCTCCTGCAGCGTCTAAATAGCTGATACGGCCTTTGCCTTCACATTTTATGCAAATAGTGTTTAGGTCCATATTTACCTGCAGGGCAATTGTTAATTTTTCTATCTTTTCGTCAAATTGTTTATTGATAATTTCAATTTGTTTTTTACGCTCGTTTTCTAGTTTGTTGATGTCTGCTTTAATCAGGTTGATAACTTTAACTAAATTCATTTACATTCCTCCCCTTTAAGTGGTAGTCAATACGAACAGATTAAAGCTATGCTTAATCCTTTTAATCCTTGATTGAGTATGTTGATTGCTGCGTTCCTATCCCTTTGATGAACTACACCACAACTCTCACATACCCATTCTCTTACATTTAGATTTTTTACCTTCTTGTACTTCTTGATGCCTTTCTTATTGCACCTTAATACATTACATATAAACTTGTCCTTTTCCACATATCTTTGCTAACTCAGCTCCTTAATTATCAAAAAAAGTATTCGTTTTAACAAGTATAATAAAAGAAAAATCACAATTGCAAGAAAAAGGCGTATAGGTTTGGGGAATATGGCAAAAATAAACGATAGGGAGAAGAAGGTTAAATATGTTGTTTCTAGAACCTATTGAGCGAATAAGTAAAAAACATCGTCATACTAGGGCAATTGCTGGCAAGATTGTCGTAGAAAAAGGGGTCGCTAATCAAGAGTTTTTACGCAATGTTATCGCACATGCGGTTGTACATGTCCCTCTTATTTTGCAGGAAACCAAAACAGGAAAACCAGAAGTTGCCTTCGTAGAACAGATTATATATTCGGAAGGAAAATGGAGGATACCGCTTGGTGCAGATGAAGAAAGTATAAAAGTAGCAGAGGAAAGACAACTTGACGAGTTGTATCAAATTCTTGCAAAATTAAAAATCATTGTTCCTGATATATGCAAAAAAGAAAAAGCTGTGGTCACTAACAGACCACAGCTTTTTTATTAATACTCGCATCTAGTCATTTTGATTTTGTCGCCCCACTTTTTGCCAACTTTATCGTAAATGTCGTCTAAACAATGAAAAATAACATTTCCAGTATGGTCAACGGCAACAGTGAAACCTACCAGATATCTCATTTTTTCAAAACCGATTTCCCTCATCACTGCTACCCAGCCTTCTGCTAAATGTTCGGCGAGCAGTGTAGGGAATTTTATGGTTTCGAAATCATTCGTTTCTTCAATCATCTATGTCACGCCACTTTTTCTTACTACCAACATCAAAATAATCTACGCCATATGCTAATTCAAGTTTATAAACTGCCTTTACTTTTGGCTCAACATAAATAATTGCTATAAACGTTTTCCCGCAAACATTGCAATAAATATTGACTTCCCCCAATTCATCATACCCAAATAGCCATCCTGGAGCATCTCCACAATAAGGACACTTTAAATCTTCAAAACACAATCTTTTACTCACGTTACAACCCCTCTTTATCAAAATTAAAATTATGCCTTTTCCTAACCGTCCTTTTACCTTAATCATCCCACTCTGCAAAACATTCTTCGTTGCAAAAAACTAGCCCTCCAAATTCGGTGTTTTTAACAATAGGCTTCTCTATACCTAGTTCGCTCGGGTAATAACCACAATTTTGGCAATACTCTTCTGCCATTATATCCCTCCTACATCATCCCAAAATATTTATTGACAATCCAAGCATATAAAAAGAAAATCAGAAATATCAAGTTTTATCTTAGATACAAATAGCCGTGACCTGAACGCCACGGCTATCTGTTATGCACTTTCTTTCAGTAGATGAATTGCCTGTCCTTTCATTGCCTTATTGTATAGTTTGTCGCATAAAGCAATATCAGTGCTTTGTGTATCCGACAGCTGTGTGAAGATTGCAGTGATATTAAGGTCTTGTAGGTCCGCAATAATGCCGTTCCGCAGTTCTCTTAATTCCTGCTTTTTAATTTTCCATGCTCCCGCAAGCTGATTTATCACTAAATTGGAATCTGAGAAAAACTCCACTTTGCAATCTCTTATGCCGAGTTTAGCCAATTCGTTTATGGCAAATTTCACAGCTAAGTACTCTGCCT
>LSQX01089916.1_pt1 | contig 10215 bp, 8 predicted proteins | sample 654561 | NCBI WGS metagenome assembly LSQX01 (sample SAMN04489861, study PRJNA283612) | anaerobic digester metagenome | isolation source: 4 biogas reactors fed with cattle manure at either 37C or 55C with and... | place: Denmark: Kongens Lyngby | collected 2014
TGGCACTGCCCCGTCCGATATTGACAATAAAAGCGTGATCGGGCAGAACTGCGAGCGCTGCCGCATCAATGATATGGCGGGTGTCCACAGTGGAGGGCAAACACAACGCGACAAAATCGCACTGCTTCAACATCTGATGCAGGCGTTCGGGGGTGTAGCATTCGTCTACAGGATCTTGCGGCGAGGGGGTACGCCGCACCCCGAGAACCCGCGCTCCCAGCGCTTTTGCCCGGACGGCCACTGCGCCTCCGATGCTGCCCAGCCCTACAATTCCGACGGTGGAACCGGAGAAATCGCGGGAGACGTCGTGATTTCGGACCCAATGCCCGCCAGTCTGCGTGCGGGCGTAATGGAATAACCCTCGCACGTGGCCGAGCATCATACCCAGTACGTGCTCAGCGATCGGCAGGTCGAAAACACCCGATGAAGTGGTCAGCCGGACACGGTCGTGCGGGAATGTGTTGCCGGGGAGCGTATAGTTTTCACAACCCGCAGACTGCAGTTGAACCCAGCGCAGTTGCGGGGCGGCTGCCGCATTGTCGGGAGAAAGAGGACCAAAAGCGATTTCGGCGGTTTTTAAGAGGGAAGGGTCGACGGAACGGCCGCTGTCGGCACGTGTCAGACGAGCTTCCGGGAATACGGCACGAATAGCCGACAGCTTGGTTTCATCCAGTGGCTGGATGTTGGGGCTGTGGATCAATAGAATATCAACAGATTGAGCCATTTTGATTCCTCCGGTTTTCTGGCGCGTTACGCACAGGGCGGTGATTGTGATATGCAACAGGATAGCACGGGTCGGATCTATTTGGCGATCCCGCTGTCAGGATACACAATTGTTTGATTGAAACGTATAAAAAATTGGGGCATAATGAGGAACAGCTTTTTCATATGTCAATGGAGGGTAGCTATGCGTAAAACGATCATTTCTTCCAGCGCCGCGCCGTTGTTCCGGCGACTGGCTATGCTGACTTGTCTGGCGATCGCGGTCGTTGCGTCCGGCTGCAATTTCTTGCCGGAGGAAGAAGGGGAGTTGCCGCCGCCGCTGATCGTTCCGGCTGAAATCCAGTACAATACCATCGAGGTGGAGAAGAGCAGCATTGTCAATTCTTTCCGTGACGGAGCCCGCATTGTATCCGCCAGAGAAGAAACGGTGCAGTTTACGAAGGTTTCCGGACGGCTGGAGAGCATCGAGATTGAAGCCGGCGACACCGTCGAGGAAGGCCAGCTGATTGCATCGCTGATCATCGGCGATATCGAAGACAATATTCAGACGGGTGAGCTGGAATTCCGCAAGGTAGAGATTAACTACCTCCAGGCGCAAGACCGTTACAACAAGGGACAGATCACCGCGTTAGATCTGGAAAAGTCCGCCATCGATCTTGACTTGGCGCGGATCCGTCTCGACCGGCTCAAGGCCCAGCTGGAGCAGTCCCGCATCTATGCTCCCTTCACCGGACGTGTGGTATATGCCGCAGAGCTGGAGTACAACGACCGGGTTGAGATGTACCAGCCGATCGCCAAAGTGGCCGATATGAGCGACCTCTTGCTTCGCTACACCGGAGAGAATTACCAGCAGCTGGTACCGGGTACGGAATTGGCTGTCATGGTCGCGCGCGAGATCTACACCGCGACAGTCATCGCAACCGGAACCGATGCGCCTGATGCCGCGCAGGACATGGAAAACGCGGTGTTGATTCGCACGAACGAGCCGTTGCCCGATTCCACCGTTCTGGGTTCCACGGCTTATTTTGAGTACGAGCTCGAACGCAGTGATGACACCATCGTGATCCCCAGACGGCTATTGAATTCGGTCGGCGGCCGCAAGTATGTGAATGTGCTTGTGGACGGGCTGCGTGTGGAACGTGACGTGGTCACCGGGATTGAGAACAACACCGAGATTGAAATTTTGAGCGGACTCGAAGTAGGCGATCAACTGATCGATCGCTGACGCCTAAGTTTCGCACCTCGGTTTACCGCCATCCACCGCGGCCAAGCGGCCCAACGTGTTGTCGAGGAGAATCGGATGTTCCTGTTTGTCTTGAGAAAAATTGCCAGCAACCGCTGGAAAGTTCTTTGCCTTCTGGCCGGGTCTATCCTGGTTGTCGCCATGTTGAGCAGTATTCCAATCTATACCAACGGAACGCTCCAGCGCCTGCTCGTCAAGGAGATGGAACAATACCAGCTCGACACCGCTTTTTACCCCGGCTACTATGTGGTGGACGCGCAGCTCAAATTTTCCGGCAGCGACACCCGTGCCAATTACATGAAGCGAGTCGGCGATATTGCTCTCCGCACCCCCTCGGATTATGTACACGCGCCGGCTACGACGTACGGCCGTATTCTGGAAATGGGTTCGATTGCCCGCAAAGTGACCAACGAAAGCGGTGCGGAGTCCAAGGTCGCTGTGGCGGTTAAAAACGTGCAGGGATTCGAACAGAAAGTAGAGATCCTGCAAGGCCGGATGTACAATGATGCCATCGTGGACGGTGTCGTCGACGCCGTGGTCACCGAACGGTTTTATGCCAATTCCGATATGGCGATGGATCAGATTTATGATATTTACACGACTCTCGATTCTGCCACCCCGTTGTTTCGGATCCGGATCGTCGGGATTGTAAAACCGGCCGATTCGGCCGACTTGTTTTGGTATCAGCCGGAACCTGCGCTCAACAGCAACTTGCTGATCGGCACCAGTGCCTTTACTGAACTCACGAGCACACCGGTGGGAGACAAAACGCTGGCGCGTGCGATCTGGTATTACGCTTTTGATTATCACCAGATCCGTGTGGAAAACGCGGAAACCGTCTTGGGCGGGTTTCAGCGCCAAAGCGATGAGTATTTCTCTTTCAATTCTTCAAATCTGGCGTCGTTTCCGCTGGCCACCATCCTCGAGCAGTATCCGGAACGGGAGGCACGCTTGCTGCTGACGCTTGCCATTTTGATCATTCCGATTGTGCTGATGCTGGTGTTCTACATCTTTATGATCTCTCAGCTCAAAGTACAGAGTGAGCTTAACGAAATCTCGGTGTTCCAGAGCCGCGGTGCGAAGCGGGGGCAGATTCTGCGGATCTACTTGTTGGAGAGTGCGTTGCTGGGAGGCGTTTCTTTGTTGGCGGGTCCTCCGCTTGGGCTGCTGATGTGCCGTGTACTCGGCGCGAGCAACGGATTTCTGGAGTTTGTCGGCCGGAAGGCGTTGCCGCTCCGGATCGGCACCGGCGCGATGCTCGCGGCGCTGGCTGCCGTGGTACTGTTCATCGTGACCACCCTAGTCCCGGTCATGACCAACGCACGCATCAGCATCGTGGCGCAGAAGCGGGAAAGATCCCGCCGTTCCCGACGGCCTTTGTGGCAGCGGCTGTTCCTCGATGTGATCTTGCTGGGCGTCTCCTTTTATGGCTTGTATGCGATGAAGAAGCAGTTGGATGCGATTTCGGTCTCCGCTGTGTCGATTCGTGCGGACCGTGTCGATTTCCTGTTATACCTTGCGTCCACGGTGTTTGTCATCGGCGCTGGACTGCTTTTCCTGCGCCTGTACCCCTGGCTGGTGCGGATGGTCGCGCGCGCGGGCAACCGGATCTGGTCGCCTTCCGCGTATGCGGCTTTCCACCAGGTCGGCCAGCGCGATGGTCAGGCAGGATTTTTGATGCTGTTTTTAATTTTGTCCCTGTCGATTGGCCTGTTCAGTGCGGATTCGGCCCGGACCATCAATCTGCATGTCGAAGACAACACCCGCTGTTTGGTCGGAGCGGATCTCCGCCTCATTCCCGCCTGGGTCAAATATGACCGGTCGGGCAATGTCATCGTCGAAAATGAAATGGGAGCGGGTGTGGCAGCCGAAGAAAGTGTGGTTTACCACGAACCGGATTTTGCGGTTTATAGCAAGGTGGAGGGGATTGATCACGCCACTCGTGTGCTCAACAAGGCAAAAGTCGGCTTGTATTCCAAAGGCAATTCCGTCAGCCAGAATCAAATGTTTGCGGTTGACCCCTATGATTTTGCGCAGACAGTCTGGACGCGATCGGATCTCAATCCATACCATATCAATGAGTACATGAACGTGATGACCGCACAACCCAAATCCGTCATCCTCTCAACCAACCTCAAAGACAAACTGGATGTGAATGTGGGAGACAGTGTTACGGTGACGGATCGCAGCATCTCCTACGAGGTCGTGGTGATTGCGTTTGTGGAGTACTGGCCAGGATACACTCCCCGCGTCATTCTTCCGGATGGAACCGTCCGGGAAAACAGTCTGGTGATCGCAAACCTGGAGTATGTGTTCCGGTATACGCCCATGGAACCTTATGAAGTCTGGATGGATCGCCAGGACGGTGCGACAGACCGGATCGTGTACGACTCCATCGGAGCAAACCGGATCCGCACGTCCAACATTCTGTCCGCCAATCAGGACATTGTAGAGATGAAGAATGACTTGATCCTGCAAGGAACCAATGGGATGTTTTCCCTTGGATTCATCGTATCCATGTTGATCTGCGCGATCGGATTTCTCATCTACTGGATCCTGTCGATCCAGGGTCGCGTGCTCCAGTTCGGTATTTTCCGAGCGATGGGGTTGTCCCAGCGGAGCATTATCTGGATGCTCCTGACCGAACAGATCCTGCTTTCGGGTGTGGCGATCACGGTCGGTCTGGCCATCGGCAAGATCAGCGGTTCGCTGTTTGTGCCGCTGTTCCGGCTGGTCTATTCCGCACCCGACCAGCCGATTCCGTTTCGGGTCACGGCCTATGCGGAAGACCTGGGCAAGATCCTGGTGATCGTAGGTGTGATCCTGGTGGCCGGCTTCCTGACGCTGGCCAGGCTCATCCTCAAAATCCGGATTGACCAGGCCGTCAAGCTGGGTGAAGAATGAACGGGCGCAAGGAGGTGGCTCCGATGCCGGACAACATATTGCAGACCGACAGCGTGACGAGGGTGTTCAAAGCCGGGCGGGAAGAAGTCCGTGCGCTCGACCAGGTCACGGTCGACATCCCGGCCGCACGACTTACGATGCTCCGGGGGCGTTCCGGCTCCGGCAAGACGACGCTGATCAACATTTGCGGCGCTCTCGACCGTCCCACATCGGGCACGGTCCGGTTTCAGGACAAAGACGTCACCGGTGCCGGCGACCGGGAGCGGGACGAGCTGCGCAGGACCGGGATGGGTTTTGTCTTTCAGTCGATCGCGCTGATCAACACAATGACCGCGCTGGAAAACATCGAATTCGGATTGCGCGTGGCGGGATTCGATCCGGCGGAACGCCGTGACCGGGCGTTGGAGTGTCTCACCCTGGTCGGTTTGGAGAACCGGGTCAAACACCGGATCCAGGAACTGTCCGGCGGCGAGCAGCAGAGGGTCGCAATTGCCCGGGCGGTCGCTCACCGCCCCGCACTGGTGTTTGCGGACGAACCGACGGCGGAGCTCGACACCGCGATGGGACTCCAGGTGGTACGGCTGTTCAGGGACCTGATCGACAAGGAGTCATTGACACTTGTGATGACGACACACGACCCCAACATGATCGAGCTCGCAGACCGGGTCTACACACTGGAAGACGGGAGGATTACCCATGTTGATGGTTGACTGCGAAAACCTGGTCAAAATCTACAAAACCATCGATCTGGAGGTTCTCGCACTGCAAGGACTCGATCTGTCGGTGGAACAGGGAGAGCTGATGGCGATCATCGGCAACTCCGGGAGCGGAAAGTCCACACTGCTGAACATGCTCGGTGGCCTTGACCGTCCCTCGGCCGGACGCCTTATCGTGGACGAGCACGATCTGCTGACCATGAGCGACCGGGAAATCATCGATTACAAACGCGAAACCGTCGGTTTTGTCTGGCAAAACAATGCGCGCAATTTGATCCCCTATCTGACCGCGCTGGAGAACGTGGAGATGCCGTTGATGCTGTGCGCGGAACAGAACCGCCGCGAGCGTGCGCTGGAGCTGCTCGACATGGTTGGATTGTCTGAACGCAAGGGAAACCGTCTGCAGCAGCTTTCCGGCGGCGAGCAGCAGCGCGTGGCGATCGCGATCGCCCTTGCGAACCGGCCTCGGCTGCTGCTGGCCGACGAACCGACCGGTTCAGTCGACTCCCGCACCGCGGCGATGATCCTCGATTTGTTCCGCACTCTCAATCGAGACACCGGCATCACGATCATCATCGTCACCCACGACCGGCAACTGTCCCGCAAAGTCGATCGGGTCGTTGCGATCCGGGACGGGAAGACGAGCAGCGAATTTTTGCGCAATCAGAGCTATGCAGAGGAGCTGGCCGGACTTGCCAGCCTGGAAGAAGCAGGTCACGTCCAGGAGCCCGGTCAGACGATCGAACGCGATTCGCACACCGAGGTACTCGTGATGGACCGCGCGGCGCGGGTCCAGATTCCAAAAGAGTATCTGGACAGCCTGGGCATCACCAACCGCGACCGGCTGCTGGCCGAACGCGATGGGGACCGCATTGTGTTGCGCCCCTATCGCAAACCGGTGCCCGGTGTTTCAGCGGAACCGAAAGGAGGACCGGACAATGGCTGACTCCATCCTTCGCACAAGCGGCTTGACCAAACGGTTCGGAGCCAGAACGGCGGTCGACCATGTCAGTCTGACCCTGTCTCCTGGCGACATCTACGGATTTATCGGCCGAAACGGTGCGGGCAAGACGACCTTCATCCGCATGCTGACCGGCTTGGCATCTTCCGACGAAGGGGAGATCGAGTTGTTTGGAGAGACGACGCCGCAAGGCTTGTCCCGGGCGCGCGGCCGTACCGGCTGCGTGGTCGAGACACCTACGTTTTACGGCTATATGACCGCCTACGACAATCTGGTCGTCCAATGCCGCCTGACCGGTGTGGATCCCGCGCAGCGGATCCCCGAGGTGCTGGAATCGGTGGGTCTGGAAGCCAACGACCGAAAGAGGGTCAAGTATTTTTCTCTGGGTCAGCGCCAGCGCCTGGGATTGGCACGCGCCATGATCAACCGCCCCGGGCTGCTGCTGTTGGACGAACCAGTCAATGGGCTGGATCCGGCGGGCGTAGTGCAGTTTCGGGACGATCTCAAGCGCGTCGCCACACAGGAAGGCACCGCGATCCTGATCTCCAGCCACATCCTGAGCGAATTGGCCATGCTGGCCACGCGTTATGGCATCATCCACGAAGGGCGGTTGATTGAGGAGATTTCTGGCGAAGACTTGACACGGTTGAACCGGGAAGTTGCTGTTCTGCGGACCTCCGACGCGGTCCGTGCACGGGAGGCGCTGCTGGGAGATCCCCTCCTTACCGACGCGGACATCCGGATAGATCCCGACGGAATGGTGCTTGTACAAGGGGGCGGAGGCCGCACGGGCGCGTTGTGCCGCCGGGTCGTGGAGTCCGGCGTCGAGGTGCATATGCTGGGAACCCAGGCGTTTACACTGGAAGACCACTTCATCCAGATGACGGGAGGAAGCAACCATGCGGAATCTGCTGCGTATTGAGGCTTTCAAACTCCGCAAGGGGTTGACGGTCAAGGTGCTGGCGCTGGTGTCTGTCGGATATGCGGTGCTCATTATTGGTTTGTTTCAAATGCTGGAGTTGATTTTGGACAGTACGGATACGGGAATTCCCGATGAGGTTTCGAATGTCATTCCAGCCTTCCGGTTGACCGGACTCAACGCACTGCAGTCGGCCGATCTGTATTCCCTGATCCAGATTTTCATGCTGGTGTTGCTGGCAGCGCTGTTCTCCTCCGAGTATGCCCGGTCCACGTTGAAAATCATGCTGGTGGGCGGGACCGACCGGGTGCGTCTCTATCTGTCCAAGTTTGTGGTACTCGCACTGGCGTTGTTTGGGTACTCGCTGGCGGGGGTTGCACTCATCACCCTCTTTGCCGCGCTGGTGAACGGATGGGGCGGGACGTTCGAGTGGGTCCAATTGATACGGATTGGAGGGGTTGCTCTGCGGATCACCCTGCTCAATCTGGTGTATGGCGCGTTGCTGGCCGGCGTGGCGATCTTGACCAAGAGCACGGGGATTGTGATTGCGATCGGTATCGGACTGCAGTTTGCCGAGGGGCTGATTACGACCGTCGTACAACTGGTGGACAATCCCATAATCGATTTTTTGACCCGGTTGATCCCCTCCGGCTATGTGATCCCGTTCTCCGCGCTGACCGTAAAGACACCGATGCTGCTACAGGGGATCGCGGTCTCGTTTGTTCTCATTGCGGTTTTTCTAGCGATCGGCATCCGCCTGTTCCGGCGTCAGGACATCTCCGCCTGACCGTGCCGACTTGATGTCCGGCTTGTGCGGCTGTCCCTATATCACGCACCGTCCGGGTGATGTATAATTTTCTTGTATGTGCTGGAATACTGACAGAGGTGGGTTATGGCGAGGGACATCAAACCGATGAAAAAAAGGGACGGGCGTATCCTGGCTACGGTCTTGGGCGTTGGTATTTTTGTCGTCCTGAACGTGGTCCTTAAGGTTCCGTTCCTGCTCGCCGTTATCCTCGCACTGATTCTGCACGGAACCGCGCGCAAGTCGCTGGACCCGACTCGTTCTGTCGGACGCGTCAAAGTGGATTTTGCCAAGTATGACGCGGAAAAACGGCACATTCTCCAAGAGGCTTCCGCTGATCTGCGCAACATCGATACCGTTCTCAAGCAGATCCAGTCACCCGACATCCGCACACGTGGACGGCGGGTGTATGAGACCGGCAACCGCATCATCGAATATGTGACCAAGTATCCGGAGAAAATGACCATCGCCCGACGGTTTTTCAACTACTATCTTGAGACCGCGTCCAGCATCCTTGTCAAATATCTGGACATCCAGAAGACACGGATCCAGACCCAGGAGATCCGCCAGCTCGGTGAACGCACCACGCAGGCACTGGAGATTCTGGAGACCGCGTTTGAGAAACAGTTCGGCAAGCTTATGGTAGACGAGATCATGGACATCGAGTCCGACATCAACCTCCTCGAGACCACTCTCAAGATGGAAGGCTGACACACGCGAAAGGGGAAACCATCATGCAGGACTATTCGTCCACGAACGCCCAAAGCCTACAGGCCACCGCATCCGCCCCCGTGTCCGCTGTGGCAGACGCCGGACTCAAAATGCTGACCCGGGAGTTGGATGAACTCACCCCCGAGGAGCGGGTTCGGGTGGAGGCGATTGTCGCCGGTATCGACATCAACGACTCTCAGCAGATGATCCAGTACGGCATTGGCGCGCAGACCAAAATCTCTGAATTCGCGGACAATATCCTGGGGCAGGTACGCTCCAAAGACGCCGGGCATGTCGGCGAACTGATGACCGATCTGTTGGTCAACGTCAAGACGCTCGATGTCGACGCCCTGGAGGATAAAGAAAAGAAGTTCACGCTGTTCCGCCGGGCGAAAAAGAGTTTTGCAAAATTCGCGGCCCAATACGAGACCGTGGATGCCCAGCTCGATCGAATCGCCAACGAGTTGGATCGGTCGAGAATGGCGCTCCTCAAAGACATCGGGATGTTTGACCTGATGTACCAGAAAAACCTCGATTACTTCCGTGAGCTGCAGTTGTACATCCTCGCGGGTGAGAAGAAACTGCGGGAAATCCAAGAGAAGGTGATTCCCGAACTGGATGCCAAAGCCATCGCGTCCGGCAACCCGATGGATGCCCAGAAGGCAAACGACGCGCGCCAGATGGCGGATCGGTTTGATAAAAAACTGTACGACATCAAGCTTTCCCGGACCATCGCGATTCAGACCGCACCGCAGATCCGGCTGATCCAGAACAACGACAAGCTGCTGGTCGAAAAAATCCAGACCTCGATCATCAACACCCTCCCGCTGTGGAAAAACCAGATCATCCTTGCGATCGGGATCCGCAAACAGCGGCAGGCGCTGGGAATCCAGCAGCAGGTCAATGAAGCCACCAACGAACTGCTGCTCAAGAATTCCGAGCTACTCAAACAGAACACGCTGGAAGTAGCGAGAGAGTCTGAGAAGGGAATTGTGGAGATCTCGACGCTCAAAACCGCGAACGAGAATCTGATCACCACCATCGAAGAAGCCATCCGCATCCAGCAAGAAGGCCGTACCGCCCGGCATAATGCCGAAATCGAGCTCGCCCGCATGGAGAGCGAACTGCGGGATCGGCTGGTCCGCGCTTCCACCGGGCAGTCTGCGCAGCCCGCAGCTTCGCACGCGGACAACATTCAGCCGCTCACCTGAGCCTTGTGTTGCCGGCAGTGAC
>LSQX01311152.1_pt1 | contig 10214 bp, 8 predicted proteins | sample 654561 | NCBI WGS metagenome assembly LSQX01 (sample SAMN04489861, study PRJNA283612) | anaerobic digester metagenome | isolation source: 4 biogas reactors fed with cattle manure at either 37C or 55C with and... | place: Denmark: Kongens Lyngby | collected 2014
CGACGACATGATCATCGTCGGCGGCGAAAACGTCTACCCCGGCTCCGTCGACGCCATTCTCGACGCCATGCCCGGCGTCGCCGACGTCTACTCCGCCGGGGTCGAAGACGACGTCACCTTCCGGCGAATCGCCGCGTGGATCGTCCGCGAGGATTCCGCCCGCGGTGCCGCGCTGACCGCCGACGACGTCCGCGACCACGTCCGCGAGCGGCTCGCCGAACATTCCATCCCCCGCGACGTCCACTTCATCGACGAACTCCCCCGCAACGCCACCGGCAAGGTCATGCCCCGGTTCCTGCCCGACAGGTAGGGCCGCCGTAGGCGGCCCGCTGATCAGCTCCGGGCGACGACCTCCGCCACGTGCTCGTGCCCGCGGGCGTTCATGTGGAACGGCAGGTTCTGCGGGCTGGCGTTGACATCGACGATGCCCGCCCAGTTACGCAGGTGGTCCGGCGCGCACATCCCCCGGTCCGCGGTGGAGTGCTTGAGATCCAGGAACTCGACCCCCGCCGCAGCTGCGAGATCCCGCTGCATGTCCTGCGCGAGCTGCTCCCACTGCCCGACCTGCGGCGCGTAGGTCCGGTCACGGAGATCCCCGCCCGCGTTAAACAGGCAGACATACCCGCCGTCAGCGATGGTGGCGTAACCGACGACCTGGATGCGGGCGTTCGGCGCGGCGGCCCTGATACGCCCGATCTGCGGAGCCATCGAAGCGACGAAACGCGCGCGTACCTCCTCGCCGGGCAGCCCCGCATTGCTGTAGGTGTCGTTGAAACCGTTGGAGACCACGACCCGGGCGGTGGCCGGGGTGAGAGCCCCGTCGGCGAGCGCCCGGTCGACCTGGACCCCGATGGTCTGCCCGCCGCCGAAGAAAGATCTCGTGCCGGTGGCCGTGGCGCCCGAACAGGAGTAATCCGCCGCCTGCAACCCGAGCTTGGTGGCGGCGCGGACGCCGAAGTTGCTCTGCGACGTCGGGCAGAACCGGCCGTCAGTGGAGTTGGAGGAACCGCGCTCCACCTTCCGTGCCAGATATTCCCCGACGGGCGGATCAGCGACGACGGAATCGCCGAAGACCACCAGGTTGCGCGTCTGCGCCTGGGAGGCCGGCGCGAGGATGAGGCCTGCCAACAGGAGCAGGGCCAGAAGAAACGCTGCGGAGAGGCGGAAAGAAGAACGCAGGGAAGAGGTCGGCATGAAGCGAACTTTACGGGTCCGCCACCGGATCTTCCATCGATGCAGGGCCAGAATCCCCCCTGGGAACCCACCCTGACCTGCCCGGCTTTCAACGCGAGGGTGCCAGCAGTCCCACCTCACTCCTGCCGAGGCAGAGTCCGTCGGCGGTGACGAGCAGTGCGTCGCCGCCCCCGTGGAGGGAGACGTGCACCTGGTTGAGCCCCTGCTCGACGGGGAAGCGAACGGCCTCCCCGTCGAGGGACACCGACGCCTCCCCCGGGTTTTCCGCCAGGTAGTTCAGCCTCAGGACCCAGTCGCGCTCCAGCAGCGGACCGTTGAGAGGAACCGCAAGCTCCCCTTCCGCGCAGCCCGGCTCGGAACCCGTGGCGCGCAGGGGGAAAAGCTCGGCGGGGACCAGGTTCCCGTGCCTGTCCGCCAGGGCTGGATCTGACGTGACCTGGCTGATGCGGGGTTCCCCGAGCAGCGCGGACAGCCGGTTGTACGGGTGCGCCACCGGCAGCAGGACCTCGAGCGGAACCGCTTGGTCGAGGATCGGCTGTTCCCGCTGCGCCAATCCGGCGCTCAGGGTGGTGAAATACTCCCGCGCTGGCTGCTGTGACCATGATCGGGCGTACGCGGCCGTGCTGACCAGAGAGGAAACCGTCAGCACCACCAGAACCACCAGCGCCACCAGGTACCTTCCGCGCGGCAGCCCACCTGGCCACCCGCCCGGCCGCCCGCCCGGCCGCCCTGCCAGCACTCCGCAGGTCAGCGCGAGCGGCACCGAAACCTCGGCGAAGTGCCGCAGGGTCTGGGTGATCTCCGCGGCGGTGTCGCCGCCGGAACGCGCAACCGCCAACGCGAGGAAGGGCAGCAGAGGATATGCGAGCACGATCCCGGCGGCGAGAATCCCCCTCCCGCCGCGCTGCCGCCCAGCCCACCACAACAGCCCGGCGCAGGCCAGCAACCCCGCGAGCACGGCCGGTACGGACGGCGCCGCGAAGGGCGGGCCGGGGTGCCACCTGTCCCAGGACCAGGGGCCGCCGGCCAGAGTGGGAAGGAAAGCTTGCAGATAGCCGTGGGCAATGAGCTGCCCGGCCGAGCCCGGATCTCCGCCCGGGAGCCGCGGTTCCCCCACCGCCGCCAGGTAGACCCCCGCCCAGGCAACGGAAGGTGCCAGGAGTCCGGCGGCCAACGTCACCCGGTGCCGCGCCCCGGGCGCCCACACCAGGAGGAGCAGGAGTGTGGCCGGAGCCAACAGGACGACCCGTTCGCTGAACAGTCCCGCCGCCGCCACCGCGGCTGCCGCGGCCACGGCGTCGGACGTGCGCCCCCGGGTCAGATGCAGCCAACCATGCGCCAGCCACACCGCGGCAGCTGTGTGCAGCGGCAGCGAGTTGACTGCCGCCGCCAGCCAGGTGGACGTGGGCAGAGCCAGCGGAATCAGCAGGTAAATGGCAGTCACCCACCAGGCATGCTGCGGCCGGATGCGCCACGCCGCGTAGGCCACCGCTCCGGCCGCGACTGTCTGACCAACCACCAGCGCTGCGACGGCCGCCGGCCAGTTCAGGCCTTCGACGGCCGCCGCGAACAGCCAGATCATCAGCCAGGAACCAGGCATGAGGTGGCCGTCGTGGGGGCGCAGGAGCAGGTCCCCCAGGCCTGATTCCCGCGCCTGGGCGAGCAGGATGAGGTCGTCCCAGTAGAACCACCCCCGGGACACCACCCACGCGCGCAGCACCAGCCCCGCGACGAGCACGGTGACGAGGGCCAGGACCGCGGGGGCAGGTTGCCGCAGCCGGCTCCGCGTGATCGTGTGGCTGAACATGGGGCGAGAGTCTACGCGCCGCCGCAGGCCNNCGACCTTCTCATTACGAGTGAGATGCTCTACCGACTGAGCTAAGGCGGCGTGGTGCAGCGCAAACAGCACCGATGCGTCATTTTAGCGCACGCCGATCACGCGGAGAAATCAGAGGTCAGGACACCTGGGAGGCGAGGCGGATGCGGCCGAGCATGCCGTCGATGGCGATGGTGGGGGTGACGTTGACGGTGATGTGTTCGCGGGCAGTGGTGACGGCGTCGAGGCATTCGACGAGGCCGGGTTCGCTGACCTTGTCGGCGAGTTCGCGGGCGAGGCCCTCGAAGTCGGGGTGGGTGAGGCCGACGTCGGCACCCGTGGAGAGCATGAGGGCGTCGCGGTAGAGGCCGGCGAGATCGACGAGGGCGAGGTCGATGAAGTCGCGCTTGCGGCGGTTGCGGCGGGTCTTCTGGGCTTTCTCCAGTTCGGAGAGGGCACCGGCGGAGCCGTCCATGGCCTTCTGGGTGCCCTTGCCGCGTCCGCCCTTGCCGAGGGAGCGTTCGAGGGTGGCCAGTTCGGTGGCGTCCTCGTCGTCGCTCATCTCCTTGACCTGCTTGTCGACGCTCTTGAGGAACGCGGTCGCCGCCTTGAAGGCCTCGTCGCGGTGGAAGACCATCTCGGCGAGGTTGAGGGCGGAGGCGCGGCGCTTCTGCGCCTCCGGGTCGGTGACGAGGCGGCGGGCACGCCCGATGTGCCGCCCGGAGGCGACGGCGGCGAGGCGGGCGTCGGCGGGGGACGCACCGGTGTCGTCGATAAGCAGGGCGACGATCTTGTCCACCGACGGGTAGGGGACGTAGAGGTGGCGGCAGCGGGAGCGCAACGTCGGGGAGAAGTCCTCCGGGTCGATCGACGGGGCGCACATGAGAATGACGGTGCGCTCCGGCGGCTCCTCGACCACCTTGAGGATGGCGTCGGCGGCGGGGCCGGTGAGACGGTCGGCGTCCTCGATGATGATGACGCGCCAATCGGCGACGGTGGGCAGTTTCGACGCCTCGCTGCGCATGTCGCGCATCTCCTCGATGCCGATGGACAGGCCGGCGGGGACGATGTGGAGGACGTCGGTGTGGGCGTCGGCGAGCACGTCCCGGCAGTCCTGGCAGCGCCCGCACCCCACCTCCCCGGGATCGGAGCACTGGAGGGCGGCGGCGAAGGCGAGGGCGGCGACGGAGCGGCCGGACCCGGGCGGGCCGGTCAGGATCCAGGCGTGTGCCATGGCGCTGCCGAGGTCGGCGGCCTCCCCGCGGGCGAAGGCCCGGGCCGCCGTGGCGGCACCCAGGACGGTGTCCCGGACGGTCGGGGTGTCGGAGAGTCGCTCGGCAACGCTGTTCACCTCACCCACCCTATTCACCCTGGCCATGCGGTGCCCCCGCGGGAGGGCCGAGGGGGTTAAAGTAGTGAACCATGAGTCGACTGTTGCGGGCGTTCAAGTGGCTGTGGGGCACGTCGTGGCCCCTGTATGCCGCACTGGTGCTCGCGGCGAACCTCATCGGTGCCCTGGCGATCATGGCGTTCATCCGTTTCCTCGTGCCCATGCCGGAGGTCCGCAGCTTCACCTCGGAGGTCCCGCACCTGGAGGTCATCGGCCTGACGTACCTCGCGTTCGCGGTGATCGTCGGCGTGGTGGCCACATTGTTCCTGTTCCGGCCGGTTTTGGAGTGGCAGCGGCACCCGGATGACCATGACCCCAACATGGTGCGCAACCTCGTCATGCGGCTGCCCGTCTATCAGGCGGTGGTGTGCGCGGCGGTGTGGGTGATCGGTATTGCGATCGCGGTGGTGACGGCGGCGTCGGCAAGCGGGCGGTTGGCGCTGGTCATCGGCCTGGCGACGGCCCTGGCAGGCATGGTGGTGGTGCTCATCACCTACCTGCTGGCGGAGCGTCTGGTGCGACCGGTGGCGGCGTCCGCCCTGGCGCGGCGCTTCGAGGATTCGACGCTGGAGCCGCCGATCACGCAGCGTCTGCGCCTGACGTGGATCATGACCACCGCCCTGCCCGTCCTGGGTATCCTGCTGCTGGCCCTGGGTCAGCGGGCCGGGTTCTTCATGGGCAACGCGGGCGAGCTCATCCCGGGCATCGTCGCCCTGTCGCTGACGGTGCTGGTCACCGGTTTCGTGGGGACGACGTTCGCCATCATGAGCGTCGTCGACCCCGTCCTGGAGCTGCAGGAGGCGATCAACCGGGTGCGTCGTGGTGACACGAACGTTCAGGTCGACATCTACGACGGCTCCGAGATGGGTGTCCTGCAGGCCGGTTTCAACGAGATGATGCGCGGCCTCAAGGAGCGTCAGCGCGTGCGTGACATCTTCGGCCGCTACGTCGGCGCCGAGGTGGCCAAGCGCGCCCTGGAGGAGCGACCCACCCTGGGCGGTGAGGACCGCAAGGTCGCCGTCCTGTTCGTCGACGTCATCGGCTCGACCACCTTCGCGGTCAACCACACCCCGGAGGAGGTCGTCGAGGCGCTCAACCAGTTCTTCGAGCACGTCGTCGAGGTGGTGCACCGCAACAAGGGCATCATCAACAAGTTCCAGGGTGACGCCGCGCTCGCCGTCTTCGGTGCCCCGATCTCCCTGCCCGACTCCACCTCCCACGCGCTCACCGCTGCCCGCGAGCTGCGTCAGGAGCTCAAGGGCATGGCCCTGCAGGCCGGCATCGGGGTGGCCGCCGGGCACGTCGTCGCCGGTCACATCGGCGGTTCCGACCGCTTCGAGTACACCGTCATCGGCGACGCCGTGAACTCCGCCGCCCGCCTCACCGAGCTGGCCAAGGACACTGACGGCCGGGTGCTCACCAACGCCGCCACCCTGCGCGGCGCCAACGAGGCCGAGCAGGCGCGGTGGACCGTCATGAAGTCGGTGGAGCTGCGTGGGCGGCGGGAAATGACCCAGCTGGCCCGCCCCATCCGCGCGACGATGGCGGACCGCTCCTGATGGAACTGCTCGCTCCCCGGCGACTCCTCCTCCTCTTCGTCGGGCTGGTCATCATGTCATTCGGCATCGCCCTGTCGGTGCGTTCCGACCTGGGTACCACGACCATCTCCTCCCTCCCATACGTCCTCAGCCTCATCTCCGCGCTGAGTCTGGGGACGGCGACGATCCTGGTGAACTCCGGCCTCGTGTTCCTGCAGTTTCTGCTGCTGAGGCGCCGTTTCCGCCCGATCCAGCTGCTTCAGCTGCCGGTGCTGCTGGTGTTCGGCGTGCTCAACGACATCGCGCTGTGGGCCACGTCGTGGGTGGGCCACACGGCGTACTGGCAGCAGTGGGTGCTGGTTCTTCTGGCGATCGTCGTGCTCGCGGTGGGCATCGTCTTCCAGATCGCGGCGCGGTCCATCATGCTGGCCGGTGAGGCCACGGTGCTCACCATCGCGACCGAGCTGGCGCGCGTGTTCGGCGAGCGTCGCCTCTTCGTCTTCGGCTACGTCAAGATCGCCTTCGACGTCGTGCTCGTGCTCTCCGCCGTGGTGCTGGGCCTGGCGTTCGCCGGCCAGGTGGTGGGTGTGCGCGAGGGCACGGTCGCTGCGGCACTGCTCATCGGCATCTGCGTCAAACGGCTGCAGCCGGTGCTCGGCCCGCCGCTGGAGCGTTTCCGCCGCTGACCCCTTGCTTTTCGACGCCCGCGCAGTGCGCAACTGCGCACTTTCCGGGGTTTATCCACAGATTTTCGCTGACACATCACCCTTCGGGCGAGTTATCCACAGGCCACACCACGGGGCCTGGACCCCCTCGAACAGTGCTGCGAAGGTGGGGGCATGGCCAAGAAACAGAAGCGGACCACCCCACCCACGACCACCGTCACCGTTCGCCCTCTCCCCCTGACCGACGCCACCTCCCCACCCCGCGTCCGCACCCTGCGTGCCCGCCGCAGCGGGGATTCCTTCCAGCTGCTCGGCGACGCCCTCGACCTGGGACTCGTCTCCGGCGACGTGGTCAGCTGCGCCTCCGGGGCCGACGGCCGTCGCTACCTCAGCGGCATCGTCCGGCTGCGCGAGGGGACACTCACCCAGGTGGGGATCCACGGCGCCTTGTGCCGCCACCATTTCGGGGAGTTCGTCGACCAGGCGACCGACGACTGGCACGACGACGGAGCCTGCCGCATCCAGGAACGCGGCGGCGCACTCTTCGGTTTCTGGCCACCCGAGGTCCCGGCGGACGAGGCGCGCCTGGCCACGGAGCTGTCCGCGGCGGAGTACCGGCTGCAGTCGGCGGTCATCCCCGGATACTCGAGGCAGGCCCTCATCGGTCACTGCGTGGTCTTCGGGCCGCCGGCCGCCGTGCAGGCCGCGTGAGGCTACTCCCGCGTCAGCCCGTCGACAAGCAGCATGTTGCCGATGACGTGCGAGGCCCGCATGCCGGCGTCCAGGGCCCGGTGGCCCAGGGAATCACCGGTGAGGACGGTCTCGCGCAGCAGGGCGATGCCCTCCGCGACGAGCAGCAGATTGCCGCCGTGCCCGAGTCCCTGGCGCACGGTGGTGCCGTCCTGCAGGGAGCGGTCATCGGCCAGGGTGGAGGTGGCGGCGACGAACACGCCGGCCAGCGCGGACGGCGCGATGAGCGACTTCTTCCGCCACGTCGCCAGCCCCAGGCCGGTGGCCCAGGCGGCGGCCCGCAGCCCCACACGCGCCGGAGAGGGGCGGGCACCCCGGTCGTAGAGCTTCGCGGAGTAGGCGGCGTGCTGGGCGGCGATGCCGAACATGCCCATCACCGGGGTGTGGTCCGGCTTGCGCAGCTTGGCCAGATCGCCGACCCACCCGCCGGCCAGGCCCGCGAGCAGCACCGGGGAGGCGTCGTGGCGGGCCACGGTTCCGGCCAGCGGCGGCATGGTGGCCGCGATCGCCACCGCAGCGGGCTTCTCCCACCCGAACAGGCGCGACCAGATGCTCAGCTCACCGGCCGCCAGGTAGGCGATGCGCTCCGGTTCCTGGAAGGAGGCGAGCAGGGAGTCACGCAGCGCGTCGACGCCCTCGCGGGTGCGGGTGACCAGTTCATTCACGGGAGAGGTGGCGGGGGAAGTCATGGGTTCCAGCGTAGTCAGCGGTGGAACAACCCGTCGACGAGCAGCCGCTGCGCCGTGACGTAGGTGCCCGCCACCGCCACATCCAGGCCCCGCGCCAGCGCAGAATCATGGGACGGCAGCAGCATCCGCACGAGGATCAGTGAGTCCGAGAGGAGGAAGAGATCACCACCGACAGCCAGACCCGCCAGACCCCGCCCGCGCAGCCGCGGGTCCGCGGCCAGCGCCGCCGTCGCGGTCACCATGCCGCCGTAGAGCAGCACCAGGCCCAGGTGTCTCCTCCCGAGCCACGCGGCGGCCGCGAACGGCACCGCCCGCAGCGCCACCGGCCCCGGCCGGAAGCGGGCTCCGCGCCGCCACAGCAGCCACTGGTAGGCCGCCTGATTGACGGCGAACGCCGCCGCCCCCTGCGGCAGGCTGTTCTCCCGCAGCAACACCACGTCCCCGGCCCAGCCACCGGCCAGACCGACCAGGCCCACCTCCCGCTCCGGGGAGGGGGCGGCGAGGGGGGCGTCGAGAAGCAACGGGACCACCGCCGGCTTGGACGCGAGCAGCAGACGGCGCGACCCCACCGCCCGCGAGGCGGCGTAGGCTCCGCCGGCGAGCCAGTACGCCGCGCGCAGGATCCGGGACATCTACTTCTTGCGGTTACCGGCCTTGACCACGCGCTTCGTGCCCGGGGACGGGGCCTTGCGGGTGGACTTCTTGGTGGTCTTCTTGGCCGTCTTCTTGGTGGTCTTCTTCGCCGGGGACCCGCCGTCGGCGGCCTCCTTGGCGCGACGCTCCGAGAGCAGCTCGTTGGCGCGCGCGTCGGTGATGGTCTCCGGGCTGTCACCCTTGCGCAGCGAGGCGTTGGTGGTGCCGTCGGTGACGTACGGGCCGAAGCGACCGTCCTTGACGGACATCGGCTTGCCGGAGACGTCGTTGTCGCCGAGCATCTTCAGCGGCGGCTGCGCGGCGGCGCGACCACGGCGCTTCGGCTCGGCGTAGATGCGCCGCGCCTCGTCGAGGGTGATGGAGAAGATCTGGTCCTCGCTGGCCAGGGAACGGGAGTCGCTGCCCTTCTTCAGGTACGGGCCGTAGCGGCCGTTCTGGGCCGTGATGACCTCGTTGTCGGCGGGGTCGACGCCCACCTCACGCGGCAGGCTGAGCAGCTTGAGCGCCTCCTCGAGGGTGACGCTGGCGGGCTCCATCGAGCTGAACAGCGAGGCGGTGCCCGGCTTGAGGTTCTCCTCGACCAGGGCGTTGATGCGCTTCTCCTTCTGCGCCGCCGCGGTCTTGGTGCCCCAGTTCTTGGCGCGCATGCCGTCGGCGGCGCGCTGGGCGTCCTCCTCGGCACGCTCCTGCGCCACGATGTCCTCGGCGGCGGCCTCGGCGGTGGCGCGTTCGTCGTCACGCACGATCTCGGTGACGTACGGGCCGTAACGGCCCTCCTTCGCCACGATCATGCGCCCGTTGGCCGGGTTGACGCCCAGCTCACGGCCGCCCTGCGGGGTGGCGAAGAGCTTCTCCGCGAGCTCCAGGTTGAGCTCGTCCGGGGTGGTCGACTCCGGGAGGTTGGCGCGCTGGTACTCCGGCTCCCCCTCGGCGGTCTCGCCGACCTTGCGCTCGATGTAGGGGCCGTAGCGTCCGACGCGGACGAACACGGCCCGCCCCTCCTCGTCGTCGAAGAGGTGGAGGGAGTTCACCGCGCGGGCGTCGATGTGCTCGAGGTTCTCGCCGACCAGAGCCTTGAGGCCACCGTGGCGGGCGATGGACTCCGCGGTGTTGTCGTCGGCCTCGGCGTCACCGAAGTAGAAGCCGGTCAGCCAGTGGGTGCCGTCCTCCTCACCGGCGGCGATGTTGTCCAGCTCATCCTCCATGGAGGATGTGAAGTCGTAGTCGACGAGCGGGGTGAAGTTGTTCTCCAGCAGGCCGACCACGGCGAACGCCACCCAGCTGGGCACGAGCGCGTTGCCGCGCGGCACGACGTAGCCACGGTCCTGGATCGTCTTGATGATCGACGCATACGTCGACGGACGACCGATACCCAGGTCCTCCATCTTCTTCACCAGGCTGGCCTCGGTGTAGCGGGGCGGCGAGTCGGCGACGAAGGCGTCACCGTAGAGCTCCTTCGCCTGCTGGCGGGCGGCGGTGAGGCCCTGCTCGGACAGCGAGGTCGAGTCGGTACGCATG
>LSQX01357039.1_pt1 | contig 10214 bp, 9 predicted proteins | sample 654561 | NCBI WGS metagenome assembly LSQX01 (sample SAMN04489861, study PRJNA283612) | anaerobic digester metagenome | isolation source: 4 biogas reactors fed with cattle manure at either 37C or 55C with and... | place: Denmark: Kongens Lyngby | collected 2014
TTGTTGTGATTGAACACAATATGGAGGTCATCAAAAGGGCCGACTATATTATCGACCTGGGGCCGGAGGGCGGAGACCGGGGCGGGAATATCGTAGCCGCGGGAGCTCCCGAAGAGGTCGCTCTAGTAAGAAGTTCCTATACGGCGGAGCACCTGAAGCGCTACCTTAAACTGCCTGTTTGAGGGGGTAATTTTTTGTGGGAGACAGAAGAGAGTTATTGCATGAACAAGTTCAGCAATTGCCGCGCAGTCCCGGGGTTTACCTTTATAAAGATGAGCGCGGCAGGATTATCTATGTCGGTAAAGCGCTGGACCTCAGGCAGCGTGTTCGCTCTTATTTTCAAAATACCCCGTCTAATTCTTCTTACCGGCTGAAGGCTCTGGTTGGCAATATCGCCTCTATTGCTTATATTGTAACGGATTCGGAAGAAGAAGCATTTATGCTGGAGTCCAATCTGATTAAAGAATATTCGCCCCGTTACAACGTCCAGTTTAAGGATGACAAGCACTACCCTTATCTGCGCTTGACTATCGAAGAAACATTCCCCAGGCTGGAGGTGGCCCGCAAGGTTGATGCGGGGGGATCGCGCTATTTTGGCCCTTACAGCAATGCGGGATCAATGCGCGATACGATGAGGCTAATCAAGAAGCTTTTTCCTCTGCGCAGCTGCCGCCAGGAGCTGAAGGAGGGGGAGGCGAAAGGCCGCCCCTGCTTGAATTACCAGATAAAGCGCTGTCTGGCTCCCTGCCGGGGTAATATATCTTCCCGTGAGTATAATCGCGTTGTGGAGCAGGTAGCGCTTTTCTTAGAAGGGCGGCAGCTTTATCTTTTGAAAAAAATCGAGCGGGAGATGGCTGCGGCGGCAAATGCCCTGCAGTTTGAAAAGGCCGCCAGGCTGAGGGATCAGCATTTTTCCCTGCAGCGGATCATGGAACGCCAGAAAGCGGTAACGACCGATTTAAAAGACAGGGATGTAATCGCCCTGGTCGAAGTCCCGGGAGGGTATACCGTGGGTCTTTTCCGTGTACGGGGGGGCAAGTTGCTGGGAGCAGAGAACTTTACCCCCAGCGGTACAGAGGATAGGGGAGCGGAGGAAATTATGAAGGAATTTTTGCGCCATTATTATGATAAATCCACCTCCGTTCCCAGGGAACTGCTCCTTTCCCATATACCCGCAGAAAAGGAGCTAATAACGGAATGGCTGAAAAAGAAAAGGAATAACAAAGGAATAAAGATGAAGGTTCCAATGAGGGGGGAGAAAAAAGCCCTGCTGGAACTGGTTAAAAAGAATGCGTCCCTGCATGCCCGGCATGAACAGGAGGAGATACAGCAAACGGAGTCGAGCTTGCAAGAGCTGGGAAAAATGCTGGGGCTGGTTAGCTCTCCCGTTAGAATTGAAGGTTATGATATATCCCACCTTGCCGGAGAGGATACGGTGGGCTCAATGGTAGTATTTCTGCACGGACGCCCTGCGAAAGATGAGTACCGGCGATTTAAGATACGTACGGCCCCCCCGGGCGACGATTACGCTGCGCTGGCCGAGGTGCTGTGCCGCCGCCTGCGAAACGAAACTCTTCCATTGCCATCATTAATTCTACTGGACGGCGGACGGGGGCAGCTCTCTGCGGGTCATGCTGTCCTGAAAGAGACCGGGCACGGCGAACTTTCGGTTCTCGCACTGGCTGAGGAGCACGAGCATATTTTTTTACCGGGTCAGAAGACCCCGCTCGTCCTGCCTGCCGTTAGCCCGGCGCTGAAATTGCTGCAGCAGGTGCGCGACGAAGCGCACCGTTTTGCCATCACTCTCAGCAGGGATTTGGCGGTTAAGCGAAGCCTTTCCTCGTTTCTGCAGGGAGTGCCGGGGATCGGCAAAGTCAGAAGAAAGGCCTTGCTGGAACATTTTTCTGATCTGGATACTATGATGAACGCCTCCCTGGAAGAAATTAAAGCAGTTCATAATATGAACGGCCCCAGCGCCAAAAGGTTGCATAAAGAGCTTCAGAGGAGGAAAAACATCTACGGGAAATAGAGCTTGAAGGGACGCTTCTTCCCCGCTATAACATCGTTATTCATATGATTAGCTCCCTGAAGCATATTTGTTGACAGGGGGCATTATTCCCTGTAAGCTAATATTGAGAGGATGCAGACTTTCCTTTTTTATGAAGTGGAAAGCGGAAGACGGAAGACCTACCATTTCGGGATGGGAGGTGAAAAAGGTATGAAATATAAATTACTGGCTCTTGACCTTGATTATACTCTTTTGAATGAAGAGCATCGGATTTCTTCCAGAAATATTGAAGCTATCCGTGCGGTAGTGAACAGGGGAGTGATGGTTACCCTTGCCACCGGCCGCATGCATCTTTCAGCTTTGCCTTATGCCGGAGAGCTGGGAATAGATCTGCCCCTGATTACGTATCATGGTGCTCTGATAAAACAGGCCGGCAGTGGTCAAGTTTTGAAGCATTGCCCTGTTCCTTTCGAAATGGCGCTGGAGATCTTGCGCAGGGGAGAAGAGAACAATTTCCATTTAAATCTTTTTCTTGACGACAGACTTTTTGTCAAAGAAGAAAACGATCATACACGTTATTATCAACAAATTGCGTCAGTTCCTCTGGAAACGGTAGGGGATCTCTCCAGCTTCCTGTTACAAAAAGGATTGGAGCCAACCAAATTGACGATAATAAACATGGATGGACGTATTGGAGAACTGCAGCAGATTCTAGAAGAAAAATATAAACCCCATCTGTATGTTTTACAATCCCGTCCTAATTTCTTAGAGATAACTCACAGGGATGCAACCAAAGGTCAGGCGCTTGATTTCCTTGCGAACAAAGAAGGAATTTTGCCTGAGGAAATTATCGCTATGGGTGACAGTTATAATGATATCGACATGTTACAATATGCGGGGCTGGGGGTGGCGGTGGCCAATGCTCCGCGGGAGGTTCAAAATGCTGCTGATGTGCTTACCCTCTCGAATGTTGAGGATGGAGTTGCCGTTTTTTTGGAGAAACATATTTTAGGGAGGGTATAAAGTGCATGAAATAAAGTTTGCAGCTGACTTGCACGTGCATACTATTTCCAGCGGGCATGCTTTCAGTACGGTTGCAGAAATCATCCAGGCCGCGGCACAAAAAAGTTTGCAAGCAGTTGCCATTACAGATCACGGTCCTGCCATGCCGGGAGGGCCTCACCGTTATTATTTTGGCAACCTCTACGTTCTGCCTGAAAAAGAGCAGAATGTAGAGGTGTTGCGCGGAGTGGAGGCAAATATTATCGACAGGGACGGGACTATCGATCTGCCGGAAAATTATTTGAGACTGCTTGATATCGTCTGGGCAGGGCTGCATTACCCCTGCCTGACACCTGCTACCAGAAGTAAAAATACCGAGGCCTTGCTTAATGCCCTGGAGAACCCTTACGTTGACGGTATAGTACACCCAGGCAATCCTGACTTTCCCATTGATGAGGAGGCCGTTGTAAAAGCAGCGCTTGAAAAGGGCAAGCTTTTGGAGATTAATAACAGCTCATTCGTTTCCCGGCGGGGCAGCAAAACCAGGTGTTATGAAATAGCGAAGCTGATTAATGCTTACAGCTCTTTAATAGCTATAAACAGTGATGCGCATATAGCAGGGGATGTCGGAAAGAGCGAAAGGGCTTTGGAGATAGTCATCCGTGCGGGGATAAAGCCGGAGCAGATAATTAACGCTGATTTGCAGCGGCTGAAAGGGTTCCTGATAAAAAGGGGGAAACGGCGGTTTTTATCATCATGAAGGGAGTACTATTGTGAAAGAAAAAGACCTGCGCGTGAAGGATATTGGGGAGTTTTCTCTGATCGAACGGCTGGTAGAGGTGCTGGGGCCAACTGCCAGGGGGGCAGGTCAGGGGGTTATCCGGGGTATAGGCGATGATGCTGCTGTTTTGCAGAATAACCCCGGTACAAGGATCCTGGCCTCCAGCGATATGCTTTTGGAAGGAAGGCATTTTGACCTATCCTATTGTAAGCCGCGGCAGCTTGGCCGGAAAGCGCTCGCCGTTAACCTGAGCGATATCGCTGCCATGGGCGGCCGGCCACGCTGGGCGCTGGTTAACCTTGGACTTCGGCCGGAGTTAAAGGTAAACCTGGTAGAGGAAATTTACGCGGGCATTGCCGAGCTGGCTGCAGAATACGGCGTTATCATTGTGGGTGGGGATACTTGCTCTTCCGAGCAGCTGATAATTGATATTTGCATACTGGGGGAAGCCTACAGATCAGAAATAGTATACCGCTCTGAGGCCAGGGAACATGATCTGATCCTGGTAACGGGCAGCCTGGGAAAGTCCGCGGCGGGTTTAGCTTATCTTCGCGGGAAGATGCAGTTGCAGCTTGACACGGATGCCGGCGGGGAGCTGCTGGATGCTCATCTTCAACCGGTACCCCGGGTTCATGAGGCTTCCCTATTAATTCGCAGCGGCATGGTAAATGCAATGAACGATATCAGTGATGGCCTGGCTTCGGAACTGCATGAGATTGTTCAGGCCAGCGGTTGCGGTGCACGTATCTGGACGGAGCGCCTGCCTTTAAGCCCGAGTACGGTGCAAATGGCGACCTATGCAGGAGCAGATCCTCTGGAATGGGCTCTTTATGGAGGGGAAGATTATGAACTCCTCCTCACAATTCCCGGGAGCAAGGGTGCACCGCTGAAAGCGAGGAGGTTGAGCAACAGCCTGAAAAAGGCTACGGGCACATCTCTCAGTTTTATTGGCAGGATTCTTTCCTTCCCCGGAGTAGAGCTGGTTTACCCTGATGGTAAAATAGAACCTCTTGCTCAGGGTGGCTATAATCATTTTAAGAGCAGCACTACATAAATTTGGAAAGCAGGTGCACTAATTGTACAAAGGCAGATTTGTTTTAATAACCGGTTTTTCCGGAGCAGGAAAAACCGGGGCCCTGCATAGCTTTGAGGATCTTGGGTATTTTTCTATAGATAACCTGCCACCGGCTTTAATTCCTAAATTTGCCGAACTCTGTACTCAATCCGGAGGGAAAATAAACCGTGTAGCCCTGGTCTGCGATATTCGGGGCGGGGAACTTTTCAGCGGCTTATTTGATGCCTTGGACAGGCTGGAGGAAATGGGGTTTGATTATGAAGTTCTTTTTTTGGAAGCCGGGGAAAAGGTGTTAATACAGCGTTTTAAGGAGACAAGGCGCCTGCATCCGCTGGCTGAGAAGGGGACAATCGTAGAGTCTATTCAAGAGGAAAAAATGCTTTTGGGAGATATCAGGGGCAAGGCGGATGTTATAATTGATACTTCCGATCTCTCAACAGCCGATTTAAAAGAAAAAATATACCGGCTTTATGCACCGGAGGAATGGGAAAAGAATATACTTATAACGGTGATTTCTTTTGGCTATAAGTACGGTCTTCCGCTTGATGCCGATCTGGTCTTTGATGTTCGTTTTTTGCCAAACCCCCATTACGTGAATTCCCTGAGGCATCTGGACGGAAACCACCAATCCGTTCACGACTATATCTGGAAATGGCCGATAACACATCGATTTTTTCAGAAGTTAAACGATATGACCAAGTTTTTAATTCCCTGTTACATAAAGGAAGGAAAGCCACAGCTGATTATTGCCATCGGCTGCACCGGAGGCAAGCACCGCTCCGTATCGCTTACTAACGAACTATCCCGTTTACTTGCCGATAAAAACTACCGGGTTAGCACGGAACACAGGGATATTAATAAAGCATGAATGCGTTTAGTTGAACTCATGCAGGTAAGGTGATTAGCTTGGTAAACGGCTGGTTGGAAAAGTTCAGGGAAGCCTTGAAATGGCTTTACCCCGGCCTCGGTGTTAAGCGCTGGTTATTGCTTACAGTGACCGGTTTATTAATATTATTATGCGGCCTTTTTTTGTTATGGACTCATGGTTTCATTAATAAGGAAGGGGCCAGGGCATTCCTGGATCTGCTGGAAGGATTTTCCTTTCACCCCCTCATACTGGTTGCGATAGTACTTCTGGGCCTTTTTTTATTATTTTGGGGGTTTCAGCAGACGGGGAACGCCATTGCCGGCTATCTTTTGCCCCATCACAGCAGGCGCCTTATTGAAAAATTATATAGCAAACGTTATCTTGAAAAAGGTCCGAAGATCCTTGCCATCGGCGGAGGAACGGGGTTATCCAGATTGCTCCGGGGTCTGAAGGAATATACATCAAATATTACCGCTGTGGTAACCGTTACCGATGATGGAGGCAGTTCGGGACGGCTCAGAGGCGAGATGGGGATATTGCCCCCGGGTGATCTGCGTAATTGTATACTTGCCCTGGCGGATACCGAACCACTCCTGGAGGAACTTCTTCAACATCGTTTTCAGGGAGGAAATGATTTGGAAGGCCACAGTTTCGGTAATCTGTTCATCGCTGCCATGACTGAGATGATGGGTTTTAAGCGAGCTATCCTGGAATTTAGCAAAGTCCTGGCAATAAGGGGAATTGTTTTACCTGTTACCCTGGAGCATGTTTTTCTTAAAGCCAGGTTTACCGATGGAACGGAGACGGAGGGAGAGACCAGCATAGCAAAAGAGGGGAAAACAATTGAGCACCTTTCCCTTTCCCCTTCTTCCTGTAAGCCTTTACCGGAGGTTATTAGGGCGATAAAAGAAGCCGATGCAATTATTCTCGGTCCGGGGAGCCTTTATACAAGCGTATTGCCCAATCTTTTGGTTCCGGGGGTCAAAGAGGCTATTAAAGAATCGTCTGCACTCTGTATTTATGTGTGCAACATCATGACTCAAGCGGGTGAGACACAGGGTTTTAGCGTGTCCCGCCACCTGGAAGTTTTTCGCGAGCATGGTTGTGAGGAGCTAATCGATGCTGTTATCGTCAATAACGATACCGGTATTCTTCCCGAGATTGCGGAAAAATATCTGCTCGAAGGCGCTGAACTGGTGGAGCTTGATCAGGGGGCCCTTTCGAAATGGGGTATCAGTATAATTCAAGCCCCGCTGCTGGAAAAGGACAGGGTTGCCCATCATGACAGCAGGAAACTGGCAACGCTCATTATAGATAAGCTGATAGAGAGGGAAACGGGGCTGGAAGGATTCTGGGCATATACCTTTCTCAGTTTAAACGGGAATTATCGTCGCGTTAAAAAGGAAATGAATAATTCTTACTCTAATCCTTTCAACGGTCGTCAAATAAAGCTACAGCGTTATTTTAACAGCATTTTTCGCTCCCATTGATGTTGTTTTATTGGGGTGTTGTAGATGACTTCTTTTGCTCACCAGGTAAAGAACGAGCTTGTAAGAAAACCGCTGCTCAACCGCTGTTGTGCTGCTGCCGAACTCAAGGCTTTTTTAGAGCTGGGCGGCAGGTTTGTTTACAATAAGAAAACAGTAAAGATAAACCTGCAAACACGGTATGCTTCGGTTGCCAGGAGGTTATTTTTACTTTATAAATTCTATTATGGTTTTTCGCCGGAAATTATTTCCTTACGCAAACAACATTTACAAAAAAACAGCACTTTTTCGGTGCAAATTTTTGGGGAAAAAAAGGTTTCTTTAATCCTCAGAGATTTTGGATTTCTGCCGGCCGATGGTGATCTGAAGAACCATCTTTTCCTGCCGCATTTAAATAATCAGATCGGGTTGAGTGCTTCGCGGGGAAAATGCTGCCGGAGAGCTTACCTGCGGGGTGCTTTCCTTACCGGTGGTTCTGTAAACGACCCCAGAACCGACTACCATCTGGAAATTGTCATTCCTTGTGAGGCTTATGCCGGGGCTGTAAAGGAAGTGCTGGCCACATTTGATCTTAAGGCACGTTATTTTCAAAGAAAAGATGATTTTGTGCTGTACTTAAAAAACGGTGAAGATATTGGAGAATTTCTTAGAATTATTGCAGCTCCCAATGCTTTGCTGAAATTTGAGAATATCAGGATTGTAAAGGGTGTAAGAAACAAGATCAACCGCTTGATTAATTGTGAAACGGCTAATCTCACCAGAACGGTTGTTGCTTCTCAGGAACAGATCGCTAATATTACGCTTATTGAAGATACGCTTGGTTTAAATAATATAACCCCTTCATTGGCTCAGGTTGCCCGGCTGCGCCTTCATTTTCCAGAAGCCACTTTGCAGGAGCTGGGAGATATGGTGTATCCCCCTCTAAGCAAATCGAGTATTAATCACCGCTTGCGCCGCATAAATGCACTTGCCCGGAAAATAAAGCAGGAGAATAATATGCAATAATGGATGCCTATGATAATATTAACCGCAATGTTGCAGTTTTTGAACGATATTTCGAGGAAGCAGGTTTTTTACTTGATTTGTAGAATATAGATATAATGGGGATCTCGTACTTGTAACCTGAAGTTTAAGGGTGATAATATGGCGATGAACTTTCAACTGAGAATTGAACAGACCCAAAAAGTTGTCATGACGTTGGAGTTGCAGCAGGCAATCAAACTCTTACAGTTGTCTACGCTTGAATTGAACGATTATCTGGAAAAGGAACTATCAGAAAATCCGGTGCTCGAGATTCAAGATAAGGAAGGGCACGCCGATGATGATTTTGAAGGGGATAAGGATAATCTGGAAAATGATTTAAATAAAGACGAGGCTTTTGACTGGGAAGAATATATCAATTATTACGAACCTAATTCCCGCAGCGGTTCATTTGAGGCAGCCCAAAACGACAATGAGCAACTTTATACTTATGAATATGTTGATTCCAATAATTATAACCTGGAGGAATACCTGATCTTTCAACTGCGTATGTCTTCAGTTGATAAGAATGATTTCAGCATCGGTGAATACCTCATCGGCAACCTGGATGCCTGTGGTTACCTGCAGGGTGAAGTTGCCGAACATGCGGGTTATCTGGGGATTAAAGAAGAAAAGGTTATCCAAATACTGGCCCTGATCCAAACTTTTGATCCCCCGGGAATAGGGGCGAGGAATTTGGAAGAATGCCTGTTAATTCAGCTAAGAATGTGCGAAGACGTCCCTTTATATGCGGAAACTGTTATCAGGCACTATTTACCCGAACTGGGCAGGGCGAAATACCGGGAGATTGCTTGTAAGTTGGGTATTTGCACGAAAGACTTACAAAAAACCATTGATTTTATTCGCACTCTTAACCCTAAACCCGGAGCCTGCTTTAGCCGCGCTGATGATACCAGTTATATTGTGCCTGATATTGTTGTGGAAAAAGTAGAAGGAGAATATGTTTTCATTATCAATGATAATATTCCCTCGCTGACGATCAGTCCCTTCTATAAGAATCTGCTGTCTCAGGGGTGCGGGGAGCAGGTCAACAATTTTATAAAAAAACGCCTGGAAAGTGCAATGTGGCTCATCAAAAGCATTGAACAGAGGCGACTTACACTTCATAAAGTAACAGAGCAGATTATCAAAATACAGCACGGGTTTTTAGAAAAGGGAATTCGTTACATTAAGCCGCTAACCTTAAAAGAGGTGGCAGACAGGGTAGGGATCCACGAATCCACCGTTAGCCGTGCTGCTGCGAATAAATATATACAGACTCCGCGAGGCCTTTTTCCTCTAAAATTCTTTTTTTCAGGTGGCATTGAAGATTCATCCGGGGAAGAGCGCTCTGTTTTATGTATAAAATCTTATCTTAAAGAGCTTTTGGAGAACGAATCGCCCCTGACTCCCTACAGTGATCAGCAATTAGCTGATTTAATGTTAAAAAAGGGATTTAAGTTATCCAGACGGACGATAACAAAATACCGTAGGGAGATGGACATACCTTCATCCTTTAAAAGGCGCCGCCTTGAGTAAATATATTCTCGAGTAAACATATTATTGAACAAAATATCAAATGGGACAAGAAAAGACCAAAGTGGGTCTTTTTTTGTCCCATTTTTCATAGTATAATAAAAGAAAGGGAAGGGAGTAATGATTTACCAATGTTGATACCAGATGACCATGAAGTCATCACGCTCTTAGCGCCTGAAATTCCCGAAATACTTGTCCGGCGCTATAAAATCATGCGCAAAATCTTTTACTCGGCCCCGCTTGGCCGGCGCAGTCTTGCAGCCTATTTTCAGGTAGGGGAAAGAGTGTTGCGCAGGGAAATAGAAACACTACGTGAACAGGGATTAATCAATGTAAATTCTAAAGGTTTATATCTAACGGAATCCGGAAAATCGCTTGTGGCAACTATTACTCCTTCCCTGAAATCTTTTTTGGGGTTGACGTTGCTCGAGGAAAAG
>LSQX01393066.1_pt1 | contig 10214 bp, 11 predicted proteins | sample 654561 | NCBI WGS metagenome assembly LSQX01 (sample SAMN04489861, study PRJNA283612) | anaerobic digester metagenome | isolation source: 4 biogas reactors fed with cattle manure at either 37C or 55C with and... | place: Denmark: Kongens Lyngby | collected 2014
GCCGCTGATCTGCTACGATGCGTGGGACGCTGAGCTTGCTGCGAGGCTTGTTAATGAGGGCGCTCAGGTGCTGCTTGTGCCGTTGGCCAATCCGGAGCCGTGGGATGAACGGGCCATCACTGAGCGCAAAGAGGGCATGTTCTCGCGCGTGCGGGAGCTTGGAGTGCCGGGCGTGGAGGTCTTCGGCGTTGGCAGCCTCGCCGGATTGCCCTTCGAGGGCCAAAGCTGGATACTTGCAGTTGATCCCGATGGCCCGGAGGGCGTGCGGGTGCTCGCTCAGGCCGCTACTGCCACCGATCCGGAGATCATCGTCGCCGATATCCCGCTGCTGTAGACGAAAAACGCCAACGTCCCGGACAGAGACGCCCGGGACGTTGGGGGGCGGGTAGCGCGAGAGTTTTGCTCAGATGTAGGCCTGGTCGTGCTCAGGGCCGGACTGACCGGGCCCGAGATCGCCGGTGGCCTCTACCGTGTGCTCCGCGAGGTAGTCCTCCATCCACTGCTGCATCTCGGAGGCGATCTCCGGATGCTCGTCTATCACATTCGTCAGTTCCTCCGGGTCGTTCTCCAGGTCATATAGCGCACGTACTTCCCCGCCGGGTGCTTTTTCAGGGATCGGCGCCCATGGTGCGATGTAGTTCCATTTCCGATTGCGCACTGAGGCGTGCCAGCCGAAGCAGCTAATGATCTGCTCGACCTCACTTGGCCGTCCCTCCACCGCCAACGGCCACACGTTCCGCCCGTTGCAGCGCTCCGGGATATCCTCGCCCGCGATCGCAAGCATCGTCGGCATGATGTCGTGATGCTGCACAAAGCCCTTGACGCGCGCGCCTGCCGCCTCTCCGCCAGGATGGCGAATGAGGAGCGGGACCTGCGTCACCTGGTTGCGGAGGCGAGTGCCGGACTTGTGGATCTCGCCATTTTCGCCCATCATGCCGCCATGATCTGACGTGAAGACGATCAGCGTGTCATCGAGCAGATCGCGGTCAGCGAGGTTGTCGAGGAACCGCCCCACCCACGCATCCACCAGAGAGCACTCGCCCGCATAGCCGGCCTTAACGCAGCGGAACTCCTCCTCGGTCATGTCCTGGTTGTTGGAGGGCGGGAATGCCGACTTATACGGGTCGAAGTTCGGGTCATACTTGCGGCCATACTCAACAGGAGGGTCCCACGGCTCGTGCGGGTCGAACATGTCTATCCACATGAAGAATGGGTAGTCGCCGTGAAAGCCATTGACCCAGTCCATAGCCTTAGTCATCACCCGGCCGGTGAAGCTGTCCTCCTCGCTCTGCCACTGGACGCGGCCGTTGATATGCTGCACCAGCCAGTGGTGCGGATCATTGATGGCGGTCTTGCCCCAGCTTGAAACGGTCGGCCAGACATCCTGCACGCGCTGGAGATCGCGCCAGTTGTACCTGTCGTCCTCCACGCCACGGACCCAGTACCAGTACTCCATCCCGCGGTGAAAGTTTTTGCCGGGCTTCATCATGTGATAGACATCGGTGACCATGCAGGTGGCGTAGCCTTTGCCAAGCAGGTGCTCGGCCATGGTGACGTCCTCGAAGAAGAGCGGATGCCACCCGGGAAGGTTGACCTTGTCAGTGTGCTGGGCGTGATACTGCATCGGGATAATGCCACGGCCGGTTGCCATCACCCGCCGGGCCGGCAGCGTGGGTAGTCCCTCGCCGAATGCCTGCTCGTAGAGCGCGGATTCCTTCGCCATGGCATCGAGGTTCGGCGTCTCGATCCACTCGTTGCCGTAGCAGCCGAGGTAGTCCCATCGGAATGTGTCTGAACAGATCAGCACCAGGTTCATCGGTTGGCTCCTTCTGTGTCATTCACTGATCCTGCGCAAGCAGTCCTGCCTCCACCGCGCAGCGGTAGAAGCGGGCGATGGGCGGGAAGGCCGACGCGAAGGCCTTCGGCCCCGGACCTCGAGCCTCTATCACTGCATCGCCGTCAACATATTTGCCGCCGGTCCAGCCCGGACTTTCCTCCTCCAGCGACAGTTCGAAGCTGTCCATGCCCGCGCGCAGGTATCTGTCATCCGCGGTGAGACTGTAGGCATACGCAAGTCCCTGGAGCACCTGTGTGCCCGCACCGCGTTTCTGCAGGCTCGGCAGCTCCTTGTAGTAGAACCGCCCGTCGGGCATCAGGCAGTGCTCGATGAGATCATCCATCGCCTGCACCACCATTCGCTCCACGCGTGGCTGCGGGCGCACTCGGTAGTAACACATCAGGCCATTCACCGCGACCGTTATCATGAACGGAACTCGCACGAGGGTGTGATCGGTGTACGGCGAGAGCCACGTGTCGTATTCGCCCATCCACTCCTCGAAATGCCCCACAATCACTTCCGCGGGCGCAAGCCAATCTTCATCATGTGTCTCTTCATAGAGCGCCACGAGGGTTCGAATGGCCCAGCCGGTCTCGCGCGCGGCAAACGCGCCGACACCCCGCGACATCATCCGATCGAGGTGCCGCAGGACGTTGCTGCCGATGCCCAGCGCCGTCTGCAGCGCAAACTCATCGCCCGTCTGGTGGTAGTAGTCGAGGATCCCCTCGACCCACTCATGCGAGATCGTCACACCGCCCGTGACGTGGCAGGCGGAGTGGCAGACCATCCCCTGATGCCGCAGCGGATCGTCGCTGTGGTGGCAGACATCTACCTCCATCCAGTGCTCGGCCGAAACCAGCAGATAGTCGAGCATTCTGCGTTCGCCGGTGCGCGCGAACATGACCATGGCTGCGCGCGGCAGATCATATTCCATGTTGCACCACACGAGCTGTCCGCGACCGCGACCCTGATGCGTGTAGCCGATCTCCGGTGCGTCACCCCAGTGGAGGGCGCCGTATGCGCGCGTTCGATTATCCGCCAGATCGAGCAGCTTGCGCTCAACACGCCGGACGGGCCGATCGACGAACAGGTTCGGAAGGACCTTTGCGCGGCGATAGGTTTCGGCATCCAGCAGCGGCCGGTCCGGCATCTGGTACTGAAGCCCGCGGATCACGAGTTCCTCCACCGGCTCGGATCCGTCGTGCGCGTGGAGGAGGAAGCGGTAGCCCTTCGCCATGCCGGGCATCAGACTGAGGCCGCAACTGCCTTCGGGCACAAGCTCCACCGCGAGTCCGTCGGCACCGGCACTGAGCCCGGCCGGGAAGTTCTGATAGGCCTGGAAGATGGTGGCTGAGAGCCCGCCGCGTTCAGGGTGTCGCCAGTGGCCGGTGAAGGTCCCGTAGTTCACTTCCGGGACCTGTTCGTTAGAGGTGTAGAGGAGGTATTCGGCGTCAATCGTCCGCCTGACTGTCGTGCCGGGATCGGCGCTCTGGGTTGAGGAGCGGTAGTTGGAGACGGTGATTGCGCCCTCGGATCGCTCCCGTTCAGCGATCTTCGGCTGAAGCCGCCAGTTCAGTGCATCAATCTGCACGGTCTCGGCCTCGCGGTTGACGAGACGATGATGCACCTGCACCCACGGCTTTCCCGCCCATGCCGTGACGCGCACGACGAAGTCGAGGGACGCTCGGCCCTCGTCGGAGATGTGGCTGCCCTGCGCCTCAAGTACGACGCGAACCGGTCCGGGTTCCACCACCCGCCAGCTTTCAGCATCAACCGAAGCGACGCACACCTCGCCACCGACCATCAGTTCCGGGCCGACCATCTCATCCGCGTCCGCGAAGCTGGCGCCATTGAGGGCCATCTCCCGAATCAGGCCGCGCTGACCGGAGTGGCACAGGCGCAGTGACAGGCGGCCGCTGTCCACGCCGGCGGCTCCGGCAGTGCTGATGGACAGCACTGATTCATCCGCAGTGGGGGAGACGCCCTCATCGAGCGTGAACTCAGCAGACGCGTTGCCGGGCAGGTCCAGGAGGGCGTCAACAAGCAGCCACTTGACTGAACCATCGGGCCAGGTGGCAGTTGGGCGCGCCTGCGTGGGATATGATCGTCGCTCATCGCGCACCACGACCGGCGTGTCGGGCGCGAGTCCACCTGCGGAGAAGGGGACAGCGACCGTGACCGGCTCAGCGGGGCGGTCGAACTTCGAGAGCTTCGGGACCTGCAGGCGGACGGACATTGCGATAAACACCTCAGGCGCGCCGGATGATGACGCGCCTGTGTTTCGCCCCTGCCCGGTTGAGACCTCTTCACTTACATCATGATGGCTCTCGACTGTCGCTCTGTTACGACGCTTTGCGCGCACTGATGGTGAGAGATGTCACGATGCCCTTCAGCGGATTGGCCGGCGCACTGCAGGCGCAGCCGCCTGCGGTGGAGCAGCAACCCGAGAGGATGTCGCTGGCATCCCGATCGGCCTCGATCACAATGTCCACGAAGCCCGCGGATTGCATCGCCATCAGGTAGGTCTCGCGGCTCACAGCGCCACCGACGCATCCGACGTAGGCCTCGGTGCTGCCGGCCAGCGCGGGAGGAAGTGGCCCATCAAGCACGATGTCGGACACGTGCAGCCGTCCTCCGGGCCTGAGCACCCGGAAAGCCTCGGCGAAAGCCTGCTGCTTGCTGGGCACAAGGTTGATGACGCAGTTGCTGATGATGACATCCACCTCAGCGTCTTCCACGGGCAACGCCTCGATCTCCCCATGCCGGAATTCGACATTCGTATACCCGGCTCCCTCTGCATTTCGACGCGCGCGGGAGATCATATCTTCGGTCATGTCCACGCCGATCACATGGCCCTCAGACCCGACCGCGTTCGCAGATAGGAAGCAGTCGAAGCCACCGCCCGATCCCAGATCGAGCACGGTCTCACCGGGCCTGAGATCGGCGATGGCCGTGGGATTGCCACATCCGAGACCGAGATCGGCGCCCTGCGGCACCGCCTGAGTGTCGGCTGCCTCGTAGCCAATCTCCAGCGAAGGCGAACTCGAACAGCAGCTACTTCCGCTGCAGCAGCTTGACTCGGACTGCCGGGCGATGTTGCCGTATCTTTCACGTACGCGACCCTTGACGTCGTCCATCTCGATCTCGCTCCTTGTAATTCGACGATATACGATTGGTCGGGACAAAAGAGAAGCCGCCAGCAGCGTCTGCTACAGGGCGGCGAGCAGTTCGCGGAGTCGCTCGAGGCGATCGCTGTCAATCGAGTAGCAGATGCGCGGGCCGTCCACGTCGCCCCGAATCAGCCCCGCCTGCTTCAGCATCTTCAGGTGTTGCGATACGGTAGACTGGGCAAGCGGGATGACCTCGCAGATGTCGCCGCAGATGCAACTGCCCTCCCCATGCCGCATCAGCAGGCGCACGATCTGTACGCGCGCGGGATGAGCGAGCGCCTTCGCCATCGCCGCAAGCTCCTCGTCCTGCTCCCGCCAGGCACTATCTCCTGGCGAGGGACCGATCTCCTCACAGCACTTGCTGCCGTGTCGCGCGTCGTCTGCCTTCATCGTATTTTTACGATAACACAGCGACGGGCTCATGTCAACACGGCGCCCGCCCATCTTCCCGCTCAGGCGGTGTAAAGCATATACAGCCCGCCGAGGATCACCAGCGCGCCGCAGACTTTCTTCACGATAGCGGCACCACGCGTTTCCTCCGTCCATTGCAGATAGCCCTGCACTGCCTCGGTGGATGTACCCGCCGCTACGATCACCGCACAGTGGCCGATGCCGAAGGCCAGCAGTAGCAAAGCGCCGTAGAGGAAGCTCTCCACCGCCGCCCGCAGCGTCACAGCGAGCATGGGGGCCATGTACGCGAATGTGCATGGCCCCAGCGCCACACCGAAGATGAGGCCGAGAATGAGGGCCGCCACCATGCCCTTACGTTGCGTCTGGCTCGGAGTCGCGCCCCTGAAGTCAAGCGGGATCACGTCCATCAGATGGAGGCCCACGATGAAGAAGACGACCGCGACGAAGTAGTTCCCCCACGGCCCGACATCCCCGACCATGCGCCCGAGCGAGGCCGTCACGATCCCGATCAAAGCGATCGTCACGAGAATTCCTGACGCGAAGACGGTTGAGAGCCAGAACGCGCGCCGCGTCGTGACGAGGCCTTGCCCGTCGATGAAGCCAACGATCAGGGGAATGCTCGCGAGATGACATGGACTGAGCACGATGCTCAGGATGCCCCATACGAAGGATGCGCCCAGCGCAACCATCGGAGCACCCTCGATCGCCTGTGTGAGCATCACAAACAGATCCTGCACGTCAATTCCGCTCCAACATGCCGAGTTCAGTCAATGATGCCGAGCTCCTGCAGCTTCGCTTCGATCTCCTCTTTCGGCCAGAAGCCGATGTGGCGGAAGACTTCCGTGCCCTCGCTATCATAGATGACCTGAGTGGGGATCGTGCGCACCTCATACAACTGTCCCAACTCGGGGTTCTTCCAGACGTCGGCCATGACCACTTCAAGCCGCCCGGCGTATTCCGACCGAAGCTGGTCGAGGACCGGCTGCATCATCTTGCACGGCACGCAACTCGCCGCGCCGACTTCCACGAAGCGGGGGAGTGCCGTGGCCTCCTCGGGGGCAGCTTCGGCGCTCTCCGGCGTAGCCTCCGACGGCCCGGCAGATGCCTCCTCGGGCGGAGTCACTTCAGCGATTGCGTCGGCGGACGGCTGCAGCTCGGCGGGCTCATCGACCGGCTCACGAGACGGCCGCGAAGCTATCACCACGCCGATGGCCACTACAAGCGCGATGACTATTCCGATCTTCCAGGCCTTGCTCAAAGAATTGCCTCCATCCAGCGAATATGAGGGATAGGCGGTCTCTCCAACTGGTCGGAGAGCACCGACGCTCACGTACTGTACGGCAGTAGTCAGTTACGCCTCGAGGCACTTCTCCGCGGCTTCCATCGCACAGGCGACTTCGCAGCCATCAAGCTCGAGACTCGGGCACTTTTCGATGCCGAGGCTCGTAAGCTCCAGCCACTCGTGCTCGATGCCGTGGCGCTCGAGGGTCTTCTTCGCACAGGCGACCGGGCAGCCGTCGATCACCAGTACCCGACCTGCGCTCTTGGTGCGCTCGATCAGCGGCTCAACGTCCCCGCCGAGGCCCGCCAGGCAGAACATGACACCCTTGTTGTCTACCGTGAGCTTCCGCGCCACCTCGTTGCTGATCTGACCGACGTTCGACCCGCCGGAGCAGGCGAGAATCATCGTGATCGCGCCACCGCATGAGCATCCGCTTTGCATCGTCTTACGCTCCCTTCAGCATCTCAGTGATTTCCGCTGCCGACAGCACCTTGCCGGACGCCTTCACTTCGCCATCAATCGCCAGAGCCGGCGTCATCATTACACCGAACTCCATGATCTCCCCGAGCTTATCGATCTTGACGATCTCTGCATCCACGCCACTCGCCGCGATCGCCTCCTCGGCATTCGCCGCCAGCTTCTTGCACTTCGGGCAACCTGTGCCCAGTATCTGCACCTTCATCATCTCACCTCCCGGTTCAGAAGATACTCCCATAGACCAGCCCGGCGATGGTGGACAGCACGACGATGATAGACACGAAGGTAACTGTCTTACGTGTGCCAAGCACGCTGTGAATGACGAGCATGTTCGGCAGCGAAAGCGCCGGACCGGCGAGTAGCAGTGCCAGCGCCGGGCCCTTGCCCATACCGCTACCGAGCAGCGACTGCAGGATCGGCACCTCAGTCAACGTGGCAAAATACATGAAGGCGCCCACTACGGATGCGCCAAGGTTCGCCCAGATCGAGTTGCCGCCGACGATTCGCGACACCCAGGTGTTTGGGATGATGCCGTTGTCGGTGCCGGGCATGCCCAGCAGGAAACCCGCCACCAGGACACCGGCGAAGAGCAGAGGCATGATCTGCAGCGCAAAGGTCTGAGTGGCGCCGAGCCACTCGCCGATCTGCTCAGAGTCGAACCAGCGCCAGAGCATCAGCCCCAGCACGCCCAGCAGCGGAATAACGATCAGCCACTTCACCTGATAGACCTCCCACCACAGGCCGACCTCGTCCTCGGGCCGGCTCCAAGCGGCGAAGATGAGGATCAGCACCATGACGCCAACGTAGGATGCCATCCTCGGCAGCGGCAGCGTGTCATCCTGGGAGGCGGTCGGGTCGAACGTCGCCGATTCCGCCGCCCGCTCCTCCTCCGACTGGCGGAAGAAGTACGACATCAGCAGCCCTGTGACGATCGCGAAGATGATCGCGCCGATGGCGCGAGCGAGGCCAAGCTCGATCCCGAGCACCCGCGCGGTGAGGATGATAGCCAGGATATTGATCGCAGGGCCCGAGTAGAGGAAGCAGCAGGCGGGGCCGATCCCGGCGCCGCGCTTGTATATGCCCGCGAAGAGCGGCAGCACGGTGCAGGAACATACTGCGAGGATCGTCCCCGAGACCGAAGAGACACCGTAGGACAGCACACGGTTCGCCGCCGGTCCGAAGTACTTCATCACCGCCGCCTGGCTCACGAAGACTGCGATGGCGCCAGCAATGAAGAACGCGGGCACAAGGCAAAACAGCACGTGCGCCTGCGCATAGTCCTGCAACATCACGAACATGTCGCGGATCGCACTCTGAACGCGGGGGTGTCGCAGGGGAATGAAGTAAGCAACCAGGAAGACTATGGTGATCAGGAGCAGTTTGATCCGGTCTGACACTCGATACGCCTCCGTCCGTTTGGGTGGGAGTGACAACTCTCCGCAGCAGTCGCGGGGTGCTAAGCCTCAACGACTTCCGCAGCGCGCAGATGCTCTCTCTGCAGCACCGCATCTATGCAGCCGAACATGTGCAGTATGCAGGGAACGACGAGGCGATAGTAGATTTGATTGCCGTCGCGGCGGCTGTCTATGATCCCCGCGTTCTTCATCTGCGCGAGGTGTCTCGATACAGTCGGCATGCTGGAGCCGACAATCTCCTGCAGCTCACAGACACACATCTCACGGTCGGCGAGCGCATCGAGCATCATCAACCGCGAGGGGTGCGCCAGTGCCTTCATGACCTCAGCGCGCGCTTCGTATACCTGGTCCATCTTATCAAACCTCCCAACATTGTCTGTTTAGCACAATAGCTAAATACGCAATGTGTGTCAAGACCCCGGAGGCACGGATCGCATGAGCATGAGGGAGTAGGGGAGGGAGAGAGGCGTGCTCGGGAGGTCTGCACCTGCGCGTGGTGAATGCCCTTCGTCGTCACCTGTCCGTGCCGATCTTCAATCGAAGGGACAGTTCGCCGTTGCCTGACGATCATGACGACCGCTCGCGCGAGATGCTCGTCGAGTTCAACCCGCGAACCTACCGCCTCGGGATAGCCAACGGCATCTTCGGCTTCACAGGCAGCCGGTTGGCGGACCCTACGGCGCTGATTCCGCTGCTGATACACCGGCTCTCGGGGGCGGCGTGGGTGGTCGGCGTCGTCCTGGGCCTGAAGGGCATCGTGGAGGCGCTCGCACAGGTTGCGGTTGCGCGTGGCCTCGATGCGCGCGACAGAAAGAAGCCGGCGTTCATTGCCGGCTCGACCATACAGACGCTCTCATACATCACATGCGCCGCTGTGCTGTGGTTTGCCGATAGCATCCCCAACGCAATCGTGCTCATCGTCCTCCTGGTGGCGCTGCTCGCCTACCGGGCAGGACTTGCGATCTCCGGCCTTACGCTGCAGGACATAGTGACGAAATCGGTCCCGACCACTCGCCGCGGCAGCCTGCACATGTGGCGCAAACTCGGGGCGCTCGTGCTGGTGTTTTTCGTTGTGACGCCCTTCGTCCAGTGGATGATCGGCGATGACGGTCCGTTCGACTTCCCACGCAACTTCGGAGTGCTCTTTGCCGCCTCGGTAGTGGCCACGGCTATTGCCTGGCTGCTCTTCGCGCAGGTCAAAGAGCCTCCGTCAAGGGCCGCCAAACAGCAACTCACGTGGAACGAGCATCTGCGCCGCGGCGTCACCTTCTTTCGCAGCGACAGCTCATATCGCCGGGTGGTGCGGATCCGCCTGCTTGTGGGCGTTGCCGCGGGCGTCAGGCCCTTCCTGATCGTCTTCGCCACGGATGTCTGGAACCTTGCTGATGAGGTCGCCGCCATCTTCATCGCGGTGCAGATCTGCGCGGAGTTCGCCGGAGCGCTTATTGCCGGCTTCATCTCCGACCGGCAGGGCAACCGCAGGGCGATACTACTGATGATCTGGGCGATGACGCTTTGCTGCGCCGCGGCGGTGATCGCTGCCGCCGGCACATGGGATGTGCCTCTGATGCTTCTCGCGTGGGAGACGAACCTGCAGGTGGTCATCCTCGGAGGCGCATTCG
>LSQX01200581.1_pt1 | contig 10211 bp, 4 predicted proteins | sample 654561 | NCBI WGS metagenome assembly LSQX01 (sample SAMN04489861, study PRJNA283612) | anaerobic digester metagenome | isolation source: 4 biogas reactors fed with cattle manure at either 37C or 55C with and... | place: Denmark: Kongens Lyngby | collected 2014
ACGGCTTTCGCTTTGACCTCATGGGCCTGATAGACATTCCAACCATCAACGAGATCCGCATGGCACTTAACTCGATAGACACCAGCATCATGATGTACGGCGAGGGCTGGACAGGGGGTTGCTCACCTTTGCCGGATCACCTCAAGTCCCTGAAATGCAATGTACGGCAGCTGCCGGGGACAGGGGTGTTCAATGATGACCTAAGGGACGGCCTGAGGGGGCATGTCTTCCATGCCGAGGCGCCAGGGTTTGTAAGCGGCGGTTCCGGGATGGAAGAAAGTGTTAAGTTCGGTATAGTGGGAGCATGCTACCACGATCAGGTGGACTATCAGAGGGTGGTCTACAGCAAATGGCCTTGGGCGGCGGAACCTGCTCAATCGGTCAACTACGGGGAGGTACATGACAACCTCACCCTGTGGGACAAACTCAAGGCATCATGCCCCAATGCCGATAAAGCAACTCGCATTGCCATGCACAAACTCTGCGGTGCTGTGGTGCTGACATCCCAGGGAATTCCGCTGCTTCACGCCGGTATGGATTTTCTGAGGACCAAATATGGAGATGGCAATTCCTATCGCTCACCAGATGAGATCAATTGGCTGGACTGGGAACGGAAACACCGCTACCGGGACGTATTTGAATACTACCGGGGCTTAATCGCCCTGCGCAAAGCCCACCCGGCATTCCGTCTGGGCACTGCGGAAGAAGTCAGGCACCACCTTCGTTTCTTGCCAACGACCGAAGGCGTGGTTGCTTACACGCTCCGGGACCATGCCAACGGCGACCCTTGGAAGACGATTGTGGTGATTTTCAACGCCAACTGTGAGGCAGTTAAGGTAGACTTGCCTGGGCAGGACTGGGTTGTTGTAGTCGATGGGAACAGGGCAGGCACCACTATGCTGCGGCAGTTGGAGGGGGATTTAGTATCAGTACCGGCCCGTTCCGCCTTGATTCTGGTGGATGGGGCTAGTTATAGAGCGGGGTCCTGCAGCTGAGAAGGGAAGCTCGGCGGTCCCACATCGTGAATTCACGCCCGACACAATCATCTGCATCCTTTACCTTCCCGCTGGCTATCCTATGAAAAGCAGATTGCCCTGACCGCATCCACGGATCAGCGGCCCAGGGGAATGGAAAGAGGTGCTAAAGGTGAAAAAGCTGAGAATGGGAATCATCGGTGTGGGACTGGCCTTTGAAAAACTCCACTATCCTGCCTATCAAAGGCTGCAGGACAAGTATGAAATCAGGGCCATTTGCGATATTGATCGGCAGAAATTAGAGAGATGGCGGAGCATCCTGGGACTCGGCTCCGGTGATGTTTATGAGGATTTCCGAGCAATGCTGAACAGGGAAGACATAGATGCCTTTGATATCATGCTTCCCATTGAGTTGAACTTTGAAGTCACCAAAGCGGTTGCTCAAGCTGGCAAACCCATCATTTGCGAGAAACCCCTCGCTCCCACCAAAGACGAGGCACTGGCAGCAAGGCGAATTCCCAAGCAGTTTAATGTGCCGGTAATGATTGCGGAAAACTACCGCTATAACGAAGAAAACAACATTATCCGGGATCTGGTGCGCCTTGGTGAGATCGGAGACGTCTTGTATTTCATCCACAATAGGGTAGTAGATTTTCCTGCCGACATGACCAAAGAGGGTTTCGCCAGAACGGAGTGGCGCCAGCATCCGGAGTATCCAGGAGGAGTCTTCTATGATACCGGAGTCCACGATATCGCTGCGCTGAGGCACATCTTTGGCGCGGTAGATATTGTCCAGGCGGTGGGCGTTGAGCAATCTGCGGATTTTGCTCCATATACAGTGATTCAGGCGACCCTTCGCTTCAAGAGCGGTGTTACCGGCAGCTTCTCTTTCTTCTGTGCCGGTAAGGAAATGCAGAGGCCCCTCATCGGGCTCAGGATCTTCGGCACAAAAGGGATGATCTACCTGGAAGAACCCAAGTGTGGGGTCATCAACGTTGCCTACAATGACGGTAGAAGCAGACAGATTCCCTATCAGCCGGAAATGGGCTTCTACAATGAACTGGTCAATTTTTACAAAGCAGCCATCGGGCAGGAGCCCCTGGCGGTAACCCCTGAGCTGGAGTACGGCGATGCCTTGACTATTTTCGCCATCTTAGAAGCTGTGAAAACCGGCAGAGCAGTGGCCCTCGATCGGGAGTATGCCTATGAGCCGGCTTACTGAAGAGGTTAATCCAGCTCCAAGAGTCCCAGCTCCGCGGCCCGGACTACTGCCTGGGTTCTGGTTTCCACCCCCAGTTTCTTAAAGAGCTTATTGGTATACCACTTTACAGTCCCTTCCGCTAGTTGCAGGTGCTGGGCAATTTCTGCATTGGAAAGCCCGGCGCCTATTAACTTGAGGATCTCGGCCTCTTTGTCTGTAAGGGAAGGGGTGACGGTTTCCTTGGCTGCTGAGATGGCACTTGTCTGGGAAGAACGTATTACCTCTCCACCTAAGCTCAGTACTTGCAAGATGAGGCTTGCCAGCCGCCGCACGAGGCCCACCAGTTCCTGGGAAAAGGCCCGGACTGCAAGGTTGTTGTCTAGGTAAAGTACCGGCGTAGGGCCGCCCTGGGCCGGGAGAGTCAGACACAGCACGGATCTTGGTATATAACCGTCATCAAAATTGTAGTCAGAGAAGAAGGGATCCTGTTCGGCATCATCTACGATAACAGGAGCACCGGAACGGAGTGCGTAGCGAATTATCCCCTCGGCATAGCCCCTAATAGGAGCTGGTGTCCTTTGGGAAGGCGTCGGAGCAAACCATGGACTGGACGGAAAGACTCTAGCCCTGGCACCGCTGTCTTTGCCGGCGATGACGGCGATGTCGTCACCAAATGCGGCGAGAAGATAAGCCCGCTCTGCTCCAGCTCTTTCAGCGATGATCTCCATCAGCCGCTCAACTACTCCATACAGATCCTGCTCGCTGTAAAGGCTTTCCAAAGCCTCAGTGAGGGCTAGGAGGTCGGCCTTCTCGGCAATGCGCTCCGCAACCTCTGCTGCCTCACGGCTGTGTGGGCGGTCCCGTTGCTGGTTTGATTGTATGGTTTCTTTGGTATCCGGGGACTTGGCTGTTCCTTTGTCATAAGATTCGGGTTCACGCCTTTCAAACACTGCACCGTACTGTTCCTGCATCTCCCGGGCTTTGAGCACTGCCCCGTATTTCTCGTATAGGCGGTAGGCACTGTCGAAATGGGCCTGCTTGTTCTGCTCAAGACCAATCTCGACATACAGCTTAGCCGCCAGCTCACAGGCGATGGCGGCATCCAGGGTACAACCCTGGACCAGTGCCGAGCTAATTGCTTCATCGTAGGCCGTGATAGCCTTCTGCCGCTTGCCGGAGAGGCGGTAGCGTTCAGCACAGGCCAGTTTATACTTGTGCAGGAAGTTGTCCTCACAGGCCCTTGACCAGCGCCGTAAATTTCTGAGCTCCCGGTTCATGAGTTTCTTGGCCTGCCGCTTTTGAGTCCCCGTCAGCTGGGGGAGAACGGCTGCTGCCGTCAAACAGACCCAATAAGCAAACTCGGGTTGGCTGATCTTGCCGATCATGGATTCCCGTTCCGGGTACAAGGTGAGCACTAGATCCCATGCTTTTTGAAAAGCCCCGTGGAGGTAAAGGCAGCGGATTTTCATTAGGTAGTAGAAGGGGACGATGATGCTGGAGCCGGTCTTCAGCATTCGAGCGCCAACCGTATCCTCATCGTATCCTCCGCCGGTGAAAGATGTGGGGCTTACTGTTTGCCCCCGCAAGTTGGCAATGTACTGTTGGGCAGTCTGCAGGATATCCACAAGATCACGGATCCCGTAGCGGGTATTGGCAGCTACGGCCACTTGAATCTGCCGGCTTAGTGTCTCTAGGGAATCCCCCAAAACATAGCGGATGAGGACCATCTCCACTTGCGCGGCACCGGCAAAGAGGACATCTCCATTTTCGTCAGCCAGCTGATATGATCGCTCTTCGTAATCCAGGTTTTCCCACAATGGTTTGTGCCAATGGTTGAGATAGTTGGCGATCATGTAATATGCCATGTAGTTTATGTTGTCTCCGTACTGGGTTGCCAGCATCAGGGCTGTCCGCTGAAAACCGGCAGCTTGATTGAAGGCATTGAGCTGGGCCGCACAGATGAAGCCATAGCTTGCAAAGGCGAAGGCAGAGTAGGGCGAATTGCCGTACCTTAGGGAGATCTTGGTCATCTGCAGAACAATACAGACGAACAGTCCTGGATCAAACACTGTGGCTGGTGGTATGAGGTTGGCCAAGGTGGCAATTGTCTGGAACGCCCATGGATCGGTCATGGGAGGCAGGTCCAGTAACGAATCCGCGGTTTTGCCCCTCAGCAGCCACTGGGTATGGAGCAGCTCTTTGATCAGATGGCTCTTGCTGGGCCGCATGGGGATTATCAGCCCGAGGAGCCTCAGGGCAGCAAGTCCCGCACTAACCGCTTCTTCATCGGTGTAATAGCCAGTGGCCAGGGTTGCTTTGTCGTTATATAGGGTGATCTTGTCCTCGATGGTACGGGCTTTTTCAATCAAGAGCTGGAAGGTTGGTTCAGCGGCTGCAAAGCCTTCCAGCAAGAACTTGCACCAGTAATACTGACAGTACAGATTGAAGGACAGGTCATAGTGGGAATCCCAATGATCCGGCGGCAGCAGCTTGATGCCCGTTTCGGAGTATAAAAGGGCAGCATTAAAGGCTACAGAAGCCCTGGCCCTTACCGCCGCCTTGAGGTTGTATTCAGCCAGAAGGAGCCGCTGTTCTGGATCTTGTATGAGGTCCGCGGCATAGTTCAAATGGTCAACCGCGGCGAACAACTCTGGATCGTCTAGGGCTGAGCTTCCGGAATCCAGGAGCGCCCGGCCTGCCTTGAGATGGGCCTGCTTTTTCTCTTCCTCCGAAAGCAAAGAATAAACAGCTTCGGCCACCCGGTCGTGGGTAAACTCATATGCACTGGCACCAGGACTGGCGTCGGTGTAAAAGTTCTGCGCGATGATGCCCAGCTCAATGGCAGGTTGGAGATGCTCTGTGATGGATCCAGCAGGCTGTTTTAATGCAGCCGACAGGGTGTCCAGCGAGAACCAGCGGCCTAGACAAGCGGCCAATTTTAGGATCTCCAAGGTCATGGCGGGAACTTGTTTAACCCTGTTCAAGATCAGGTCCACCACATCTTCTCCCCAATCCACTGGTGCCTGGCGGCTGGCAGTATACTGCCACGTCAGTAGGTCAGAAGAAAAAGTGAGGGCACCGGTGCTGTAAAGATTGAGGAGGAACTGCTTTATGTACAGGGGAACACCTCCTGATCTGCGGGAGACTTCAATCACCAATTCCTCCAGTCCGCCGGTTTGGTCCCCGAGGATACTGCTCACCATTTGCTCAGTGTCCCGGGGATTAAGGGCCTCTAGATGCAAGTTCTGTACACTGGCTCCCGCATCTATCAGAGCGTGGGCGAGGCGCGATGCTTGCTGCACAGCCCAATCGGTGTTTGATCTGTATGCTCCGATGAAAAGCAGAGCTCCACTGGTTTCCCGCACCAAGGAAGCGATGAGCTCCAGGGAGGCTGGGTCTATCCACTGAAGATCATCGAGAAACAAAACCAAGGGATTCTCCTCATGGGCAAAGACATCCAGCAGGGCAGTGAAGGCCGAGCGAAAACGGTGCTCCGATTCCTTGGGGGGTAAAACCGGGACAGCAGGAAAGCTCCCGGTAAGGGAGATCAGTTCCGGAATAACCTCAGTTAGGACGCCGCCCTGCCGTCCTAGAGTCTGCCGCACACGGCGTCTCCAATACTCGAGCTCAGTTTTGCCCTTAGCCAGTAACTGGCGAATGAGTACGGTTACAGCCTCCAGGAAGGGAGTGTAGGGGACTTCTCCCATGATCTGGGGGCATTTTCCGTAAAGGAAGAAACCTCTGCCGCTGCTGATGGTGGCTCGAAAGGTATTGACCAGGGCCGTCTTGCCTACGCCTGGGTAGCCGGAGACTAGCACTACCTGGCGCTGCCCCTGCTTTGCTTCCCTATAGGCTGCTGTTAGTATTGCCAGCTCCCGGTCGCGGCCGAAGAGCTCTTTTTGTCCCAAAAGGTGTTGGTATAAATCGTCTTGACCCAGGGGGAATGGGCGAATGGTCCCGGTTCTTTTCCATTCCCGGTGGCACCTGGCCAAATCAGCCTGCAGCGCGCTGACGCTGTGGTAGCGGTCATCAGGAGACTTGGCCAAGAGTTTCAATATTATGTTCGACAATGCCTCCGGAACCTCTGGGTTGACCAAGTGGGGCGGCTGGGGCGTCGATGACAAATGCATGTAAATCCAGCCGAGGGCGTCTTCCGCCTGGAACGGCAAAGTTCCGGTGAGCATTTCATAAAAGACAACGCCGAGGGAGTAAAGGTCGCTGCGCTGGTCTACTCCGCGGCTCAGCCGTCCAGTTTGTTCGGGAGATATGTAGGGCAGGAACTGATCTAGGTCTTCTTGAGCTGGTGGAATCTCAACCTCTCCCGTTTCGAGATCGATGTAAATAGTGCTGGGGCTGAGTGTGGTTATCACGTCTCCTTGGCGGTGACGTCGGGCGATGTGCTCACAGAGAAGCGGGTAGAGGGAGAAAAAGCCAGAGAGCCGCTGCTTTTCATTGGATTTCACATATTGTGCCAGGGATTGCATTCAATATCCCTCCCAAGGGGAGCTGCCATCAAGGGAAGATAGTTGAATACTTTTATTATACACTATATTGTGACCCTGGGGATACAGCTTCCTAAGCTTTGGTTGAAAAAAGCAAACGAAAGTTGGCTGGCTCCTATCAAATTGCATGTTATCATTCTCAAAGTCTCAAGTCTACAGTGTTTCGACGTGATCTTCTTCGCCGGGCCGCTGGACAAATGGCGTTCGCGGCACTATGATAGAGGTTATACAATCGAGGATTTCTCGAGGGATGAGAAAGCAGGCTGACCGCCGAGGTTTCGGACAATATGGATTCTGTTAATGGCTCTACTAGAACAGATACAGGGTATTATCATGGGGCCGTTGACAGAATATGAAGGGAGGGATCCGAATGCGGGTTATTATCGTCGGTGCCGGCAAAGTGGGGTATCAGATAGCCGAGACCCTTGTCGAGGAAAACTACGATGTGGTTGTCATTGACCGCAATCCCCAGGTAATAGACAAAGTCAGCGACAATCTCGATGTACTGGCTGTGTACGCCAATGGACTGCTCAAACAGCCCCTAATGGAGCTCGGTGTCAACGGTGATGATGTGTTGATTGCCGTTACTGACAGCGACGAAGGCAACATGATTGCCTGCCTTTCAGCTAAGATTTTAGGTGTTGGCCGCACCATTGCCCGGATCCGTAACCCTGAATTCAGCAAGGACCTAGCGGTCTCCAAGACAGATGTTGCTGTGGATTACGTGATCAACCCCGAGAAATCCACGGCCAATGAAATCACCCGCCTCTTGACCTTTTCTCCGGCAGGCCAGATGGGAGATTTTGCTGGGGGCAGGGTACAGATGGTACAGCTGCCGGTGAAGCCCAACAGCAAACTCAGCGGAATTACGGTCCGGGAGTGCGGTCAGATAGCCCACATTTTGGTGGCAGCCATCTCCCGAGGAGGGCGGTTAATAATACCCCGGGGTTCCGACAGAATTGAGGCCGGCGATGACATCTTCATCACCGCCAAGCGGTCTGAGATTACAAGTTTTTGCGATGCCGTTGGTCTGATTCCTAAACGGTTTAAACATGTGATGATCATAGGTGGAAGCAGGATTACCTATTATCTGGCGGAAAACCTGTACCATCACGGTATGTCAGTAAAGATCATTGAAAGTGACGAAAAAAGATGCCAAATACTCTCAGAGTTGCTTCCCCATGCCCTGGTTATCTGGGGAGATGGAACTGATCCAAAACTCCTGACGGCAGAAAACATCGCCGGCATGGATGCCTTCGTGGCGCTGACCGGCCGGGATGAAGACAACATACTGCTATCTCTGTTGGCTAAACAACTGGGAGCTGGTAAAGGCATCGCCAAAGTCAGCCGCTCCAACTATCTGTCTTTGGCCCAGGCAATCGGCGTTGACGCAACGGTCACTCCCAGCTTGATTACCGCCGGCGAAATCCTGCGGCTGGTGCGGGGCGGTCCAGTGATGTCCCTGTTCATGCTCTTGGGTGGCCAGGCTGAGATTATTGAGTTCTTGATCCGGCAGACATCGTCGGTGGTTGACCACCAGTTGAAGGATTTGGCTCTTCCCAAGGAAGTATTGATTACCACCATCATCCGGGATAACGACGTGATCGTCCCCCGGGGCGATACTGCAATTAAGGCTAATGACCGCCTAATTGTCATCTGCAAAACAGAGGAAGCGGCGGTGGTAAAGAGACTCTTTGAGTCCCAGGAAAGGAAGTCCGGCGGTGGATTTTGGCGTCGTCTTAAAGGTATTAAGCTTACTACTCATCGTTGAGGCTGCTGCCATGACCCCATCCCTCGGGGTCGCAGTCCATTATGGGGAAGCCGATATAACAGCTTTTGTCGTGTCCATCACAGTCACGCTGGTGGTGGGATTAATCGGGTATTGGCTGGCTCCTAGAGGCGGTACCGTCCGTTACCGGGAAGGGTTTATGATTGTAGGCATGGGCTGGCTGCTGGCTTCTGCTGTTGGCATGCTGCCCTTTCTACTTGGCGGAACTTGCGATTCTGCCGTAGATGCCTTTTTCGAAGCTGTTTCAGGGTTTACCACCACCGGTGCCACAATTCTGAGGGACATTGAAAGCCAGCCCCACGGCATTCTCCTCTGGCGGGCAATGACCCACTGGCTGGGAGGTATGGGAATCCTGGTGCTGGCTCTAGCTATCTTACCCGCAGTAGGTTTAGGGACATTCCAGATTTTTAAATCAGAAAGTCCTGGTCCTACGCCGGAGAAACTGGTTCCCAGGATGGGCCGCACAGCCCAGATCCTCTATACGATTTACGTAGCCTTTACCCTGGTGCAGATCATTGCCCTAAAAGCTGCGGGGATGGACTGGTTCGATTCTGTTACCCATGCCTTCGCTACCATGGGTACAGGCGGTTTTTCCACCAGGAATGCGAGTATCGGTGGTTTCGCCAATCCGGCAGTAGAGTGGGTGATCTCTTTATTCATGCTGCTGGCCTCCATCAACTTCTCCCTCTATTTTGAGCTGTTGATGGGAAACGGTAAGTTGTTGGCGAGAGACGAAGAGTTGAAGCTGTTTTTTACCATTGTCGTTATCTCGGTTTTAGTTGTGACCGTGAACATAAGGGGTTTGTATGAGTCGGCAGGCGAAGCTTTGCAAAATGCAGTGTTTCATGTATTATCAATAGTCTCTACCTCTGGGTTTGTCGCCGATGATTACGGACAGTGGCCGGAATTGAGCAGAGCGATAATTCTCCTGCTGACCATTCTGGGCGCATGTGCGGGTTCTACCGGCGGTGGGATTAAGCATATCCGCTTATTGGTCGTCCTCAAGTATTTGAGGCGCAACGTCTACCGGCTGATTCATCCCCAGGCCATGATCCCCCTGCGGGTTAATCGCCGGCCTGTATCGGAGGAAATGGTGCATAATGTTCTTGGTTTCTTGGTGGCATATGGGCTGCTTTTTGTCTTATTCACCCTCATCCTCTTGACACAGGGCATGGACCTAATCAGCAGTTCATCGGCGGCTGCTACAGCTTTGAGCAATGTGGGTCCAGGCTTTGGGTCAGTCGGTCCTACTGAGACCTTTGCCAACTTAACGGATTTAAGCAAACTGGTTCTTTGTGCCGGCATGATCCTGGGTAGACTTGAGATTTTCACCATCCTGGTCATGCTGGTTCCAGCATTTTGGGAGCTCTAAGAAGCCGGGATCAGTTGTGCATAAGCTGTGCATACCGTTGAGCGTTCAGGCTCTCCACCGCTAGGTGTGGAGAGTTTTTTATATCGGTTTGGGCTCACCTTGCCCAAAGCCCTGTTCGGCAGGGCGCTGTTCGACTAATTCTTGGGTTAATGGGAGGTTAACCCAAAGGGGTGAAGGCACAGGGAGGAGGAATCCCGTTGAGTTAAGAGGAAACATTAAACTTGAAACGCAAATTCTGACGGAGGGAGTGGTGCGCGGTGCAGGTTCAAAAGAGGTTTACAGAGGCAGTAAACCGCAAGTATCCCGAGCAAGTCGTGATTGCCATCGCCAAGCACCCACAGGGGAAGTATAATCCTATCACCCTGGGGTGGAC
>LSQX01388679.1_pt2 | contig 10211 bp, 10 predicted proteins | sample 654561 | NCBI WGS metagenome assembly LSQX01 (sample SAMN04489861, study PRJNA283612) | anaerobic digester metagenome | isolation source: 4 biogas reactors fed with cattle manure at either 37C or 55C with and... | place: Denmark: Kongens Lyngby | collected 2014
GAACTTGATGGTTTTGGGCTTGTAGGTCTGGCGACTACAGGCCCCATCCTGAGTCTCATGCTCATACTGGGGGGCATGTCTTCATGAGTTCAGAGAGTACCGGAATTTTGCTTGTATTTTTTGAAGTTATTCAGTCAATTGTCCCTCTGATAATTTTCTTCACATTATTTCAGATATTATTTTTAAAATTGCCGTCAACACAATTAATAAAACTTTACACCGGATTGGTGCTCACTGCGCTTGGCATGATATTGTTTCTTCATGGTGTAAACAACGGCTTTCTCCCTGCAGGAACTGATATAGGTGAATACTTTGGTGAATCTGGAAAAAGTCTTTTGATCCCTCTGGGGTTCATTCTGGGTTTGCTTGCTACTTTAGCAGAACCTTCTGTAAGAGTATTATGTTACCAGGTAGAGGAATCTTCCAATGGTTCTATAAGAGCAGATCTTATGCTGTATCTTCTTTCTTTTGCAGTCGCTACTTTAGCCGCTATTACAATGGCTAAAATCGTATATAGAATACCATTTATATATATAATAATTCCATCTTATTTATTTGTCCTTGTCTTGTTGTTGTTTTGTGACAAAGACTTTATAGGCATTGCGTTCGATGCGGGAGGCGCTGTAACAGGTCCAATGGCTGTATCTTTCCTGATGTCTATAGCTGTGGGAGTAGCTACAGCTTATGAGGGTGCAGATCCTGTAGCAGATGGCTTCGGCTTGATCGCAATGATTGCTCTTGCACCTATTATTTTTGTTATGCTGCTGGGCGTTTATATGAAATTTATTGGAGGTAAAAATAATGTCAGATGAAGGAGATTTTGTATTAATTGTAACAATTATCAAAAAAGGATGGGGAGATGAAGTGGTCAAAGCTTCCAGAAAAGCTGGTGCTCAGGGTGGGACAATCTTATACGGGCGCGGCACAGGTATACACGAAAATAAGAGTATTCTTGGTCTGATGATAGAACCTGAAAAGGAAATCGTTCTTACCATAACCGAATCATGTATAGCAGACAATATCCTTAAATCCATTACTGAGGCGGTAAAACTTGATGAGCCTGGAACAGGCGTAGGATTTACAGTCCCTCTGGAGAAAGTGTTTGGCATCACCCGTTACTTCTGTGAAATGCAGGACAGATCACAGAAAAGTTCCGGTTCATAAGTAGGCATTAGGGGTAATGTGGATATCTTTCTGACATCAGATGTTTATTGTAATATAAAGAAAAATAGTTTTCATTTGCCTCTCATTATTTCAGAATTACCCCTTCAGAATTACTCCTGCAGGCTTTCAATAATAGTTGCTGGTCCCAGAATTTAAGTCCACTTCTCTTAACCTCGAATTTAAAATGCCTGTCTGTATTCCTGAGTATTTAAGTAATTCTGAACTTTTAGTTCTGTGGAAATGAATCCGGTTTTGGGATCAGCTCAATTTTACTCCCGGATTGAAAAGAAGGTCTTACTTCTCCGGTGATGCTTTCAAACAACTTTCTCACATTGAGCAGGCTTTCAGGCTTTCCCAGAAGAACGCAGGCATCTTTTGCTTTGAGAAGGAAATCGCCTTCAGGAGTGTGAATCATTTCCGAGCCCCTGCGGACAGAAAGTACTGTTACTCCGTGCTTTTTCCTGAATTCCATCTCTGCAAGAGTTTTTCCGTCAAAACCTGACCCTTTCCCCACTTTAAGAACCTGGATCTCAACACCCGGAAGCTCATCCTTTATGCTGAATTCATTATCTGTATCCTGATCGACTGACAGTTTTCTCAATCTTCTGTAACCGTTAGCTCTCAAATCATTTACCATCTTTTCAATATTTTCCCTCGGCACAAGATACTTTTCGAGAAGGCGGACAAATATCTCTACTGAGGTTTCGTATTCTTCAGGGATAATTTCATCCGCACCCAGGTGATGGAGGTGCTTCATTTCCTGCAACTCCCGAACCTTTGCAATTACATAGATATTTGGATTCAACTCTTTTGCCTTCTCTACAATTTTTCTTGTGGCAAGAGAATCGGATATTCCGGTTATGAGCACTCTTGCGTTCCTGATTCCTGCATGTTCCAGGACAGCTCCGAATGTTGCATCTCCGTACTGTATTCTTTCACCCTTTGTTTTTTCCTGCTTAACAATATCGGGGTTTGTTTCCAGGATGATGTATGGAATACCTGCAGCTTTTGCAGCTTTTGAAATCGTTTTTCCGAAAAATCCAAAACCTACCATTATAAGATGATCTTTTATCTCAGGTTCAACGCATTCTTTCCCTTCAAAGGGACCTGAGCAAAAGCCACGTACGAGCTTCATGCCATATACAGAATCTGAAGCCTTTTTGACAATGAACTCAGCAGGCCTGTAAGAAGCATTGATCAAAAAGGGTGTAACTCCCATGGTAATGATTGAAACTGCAAGAAATGCCTGGTAAGTCTCCTTCGAAAGGAGAGAATACTCCAGCCCCAGTTTGGAAAGAACAAATGAGAACTCTCCTACCTGTGAAAGTGCAAGCCCTGTAATTATAGTTGTACGGAGAGGATATCCAAGAATAATGGTGATAAGCATTCCTGCAATTGATTTTATAATAATAAGGGCGACTGCAGCAAGAACCAGGAGAGGGAGATGATCAAGCAGGTAGCTGATGTTAAGAAGCATACCTATGGACACAAAGAAAAAGCTCATGAACATATCTTTCAAAGGCAGGATATTTCCCATCGCCTGGTGGCTGTACTGGGACCCTGAGATGACTATCCCGGCTAAAAAAGCTCCAAGGGCTAAAGAGAGGCCAATGCTTGATGTAAAGACTGCTGCGGATAAGCATATAAAAACAACACTGACAAGGAATAACTGTTTGCTGCCTGTCCTGCCTACACAGTAAAATATCCAGGGGACCAGAAATCTGGAGCTCAGGATAAAAACAAAGATGATCAGTGAGCCTTTAAAGAAAATATTGGAAAAAGCTCCATCAAAACTTATGGAACTTCCTGCAAGTATTGGAGTTATAAGAATAAGAGGGACTATGGCAAGGTCCTGAAAGATCAGAATTGCGAGTGAAGTTTTTCCGTGTGGGGTATCAACCTCGTTTTTGTCCTGAAAAACTTTGAGTACTATTGCGGTACTGCTAAGTGAAATCAGGAGCCCTATAAAAATTGATGTGGCAGAACTGAATCCAATCCATGTGCATATAATAAAAGCTAGAGTTGTTGTAAAAAGGATCTGAAGAACTCCTCCGCCCATTATGGCTTTTTTCATTTTCCAGAGGTCATTTAAGGAGAGGTCTACTCCTATCGTAAATAACAGAAAGACTACTCCGAGTTCGGAAGTCATGTCTATCTCCCCTCCGCTCAGGATTCCAAGACCGTAAGGCCCTATTAGCATCCCGGTTACAAGAAAGCCCAGTATTGGAGGGAATTCAAATCTATAAAATATAGTAAGAATTACGACTGCAAAGCCGAGAATCACATCAACATTTGCCAGCAAATAGTCTTCCATCGATTTCGCTCCCCGGAAAACGCAAAAATAAATTATGTCATTGATGTCATTGTCTACTCAATTAGTTCATGAAGGTGTATTGAAACTGGAAATTAGAAAAAGTATGAAGAGAGTGATGCAAAATATAATCTCAACATATTTTAAAAATTTATCCTCCATAATGTTTATAATATTCTCTTCTTATTTGAATTCTTCTAACAGTTATTCTAGTTTCTGACTGATGTTTTCAAACTTTAAGGCTTATTCCTCCGGGAAATATTCACAGAATGAAAATGAAATACCTGCTTTACTTAATATATATTTTTAATAATTGGCGTATTGCTGATATGGTATTTATATCCTCGATTACATCCTCGAGCTTTTGAAATTTCAACTGTTGTATCCAATTTCTACTGTTATATCTTTAGTTTTGACTTTGATTTCTGGCATGTTCAGAATATTTGCTCTCTAAAAATAGTCATTCTGTCAATTGCTCGAGTTACAGGCACGCTTTCCAGAGAATATCTTCAATACTTTTTCAAAATCAATTTGCAGGGATTTTTCAACTTTTTGTTTTTTCTTTCCTTTCGACATCTTTAAATAATACATTAACTATTTTACATAATGTAATGTTTTCTTTACTTTATGTTAATTTAATTTTGCTATTTGTCTTTAAAGCTTTACTTAATTTTTAGACTAAATAATGATAACTCTACTAATTAAAACTGTAAATGGAAAACAAGGTGGTTTCAGATGAAGCGAAAGCAATTCCGGATAGTTTCTCTCCTGATTGTGATGATGATTGGAGCTGTGGTAGGTTTCTCGGCATCTATAGGAAATCCTGTGCTAGCTGTAGGAGTCGTGCTTGCAGGCATGGCTGTTATGTATATTCTGAAAAGCAGGCTGGAAGGCGTGGTCGAAGATGAAAGGATCTATCAGGTGAGCCAGAAAGCTTCCCGCATTACTCTCCAGATAGTTGCACTGGGCTTTGCCCTTGGAGGTGCAGCCCTCATAGCCATGAGAGATACTTATCCGGGATATGTGGATCTGGGGTTCTTCATGGCGTATGCAGGATGCGGAGTTCTTGTGCTTTACTCCCTGTTTTATATGTATTATAACAGGGAATACGGTGGCTGATATGAAAAACAAAATTAAAGTTTACAGGGCAATGCACGATCTTACCCAGGAAAACCTTGCTGACAGGGTTGGGGTCACAAGGCAGACAATACATGCCATTGAGAAAGGTAAGTACGACCCTTCCCTCGACCTTGCTTTCAAGCTTGCCCGGCTTTTTAACGCAAATATCGAAGACATCTTTCTCTATGAGGAAAAAGGGAAGTAAGACTGCTCTTGATATGTTTTTTCTTACTTTTTTCTTACTTTTTTCTTACTTTTTCTCGGAAGCGGTAAAAAATCTTTTATTCCGTTTTTTCTGTATTTTTTCCGATTTTTTTATAAAATCAAACTTCCTCATCTTTTTTTCAGATAAACTTAGCTTTCCCTTTCTCCTTTACGCAAATAAACCTGAAGTAAAATGTATATATTTCTTGCTTTATTTCCTGTAAAACCGCTGTCTATCAATGATATGGGATTTTCTCACTTAAGCTAGATTTACCAGTTAATTTTGAAGGCGCTGCATCAGGAAAATCAAGATTAGTTTTTAAATAAACTTATAAGGAATGAGCAGTTAGTTTAACAGGGTACCTGTTTCTATTGTATCGGTTTGATAACCGGTATCCAGACAATAAAGCAGGAACAGCCGAATAAACAAAACCAGTTTCCCGAAAAGGGAGATCAGCAGGAGTGTAAAAGTATGATGCAATCTTTTATAGTGGAGCACTATCTCGAAAGTGCTGTAGACGTTTACTGTGGCGGGCCGGACATTTTCAAAGGAAGCGTAAAAGCATGTGCAGATAATGTACTCACCCTCGAAAATGATGGAAAACTGACACATATAGCCATTGATAAAATCATAGCTATGTGGCCACAGTAATTTCGAATTGCAGATTTAAGGTGATATAACGCGGCAGACAGGGAAAAAAAGGACAGCCATAATCCTTTTTTGAGCTATCTGTATCGCTGAATAATTCTATGGATTGAAGGATTAGCCCGGTTTTTTTGCCCAGCCAGGTTTTTATTCTCCATTGCCTGGGTGGAAGCTGATCCTTTATTCCACAGGAGCGAAAATGAACACACCGAGGTGCAGAAAATGCAGTGTTTTATAGTGGAGCACTATTTTGACGAAGTTTTGGATGTTTACTGTGGGGGTTCAGACGTTTTTAACGGAAAGGTTAAAGCCTGCGCAGATAACGTTCTCACTCTTGACAAGAATGGAAAATTCACGCACATAGCAATTGATAAGATCATAGCGGTCTGGCGTGCATAAAAGGGAAAACGAGCATAATCGAGCCAGTTTTTTGAACCGAAAGCTGTCAGATAGAGCAGTTGAATAACAGGACTGAGTAGCAGAAAAGTCTTTGAATGGGATATTTTTATCCATCCCCGAATTTTCTTCATTGGGCTGAAACTGCTCTATCAGTGACGGTTATTTTGAATTTCAACAGTAAATGCTTCCTGAAAGCTGATACTGAGAGCTAATATTTTCCTGTTTTTACCGTTTTACCTGCAGTAGATTTACAGTTCATAGCTCATGTTTTCATTCTATCCTTTTATTTTTTGATGCAGCTTTTTGCATGAGAGGCAATAAATTCTCTCATAAGTTTTGCTCCGAGCATCGCTGTCTGTCCGGAGTCGTATTCAGGGGCAATTTCAACAACATCGAAAGCCATTGAGTAAGGGGCAAGGGTCCTTATCGCAGTCCTGACATCCCTGGCACTCAGCCCGAAAGGTTCAGGTGTTCCCAGTCCGGGGGCATACGCGGGATCTATTGCATCCATATCAAGGGAAAGGTAGAGCTGGCTGCAGTCAAGCGATTCAATCGCTTCTTTGAGGACTTCTACCATGCCTATGGATTCAACATCATCTGCCGTGTAGTATTTCAGCTTATTTTCCCTGGCAAAAATCCATTCTTCTTCGGGCCCGCTCCTTATACCTATGGAAACGAGATTATCCGTGATATTTTCCAGAATATTCCGGGATACACATGCATGGTTGTGTTTGAAACCTCTGTACTCCTCCCTGAGGTCAAAGTGGGCATCAAGAATAAGGACTCCGAAATCATCCCCTGCGAATTCCGCACAGGCTTTGACCGTAGAATAAGTCAGGGAGTGCTCGCCCCCAAGCATAATAGGAAGCTTTCCGTCGTTCAGCAGAGCCTTTACCTCTTCGTAAAGGTCCCTCAGGGTCTCGTCAACCGAGGCTGAAGTTTCCAGGTTTCCTGCATCATATATCGGAAGGTCTACAAGGTCTATGTCGAAAACCGGGTTATAACTCTCAAAATTTGCAGAAACCTGCCTCATAGCATCCGGAGCCCAGCGGCTGCCTGCACGGTATGAAGAGGTATTATCAAAGGGTACGCCAAAAATTACGTAGCGTGCAGATTCGTAATCTGCGAGGGCATCTATAAAGGAATTGGGTAAAAACATACTCTTACCTGATGTAAATTATACCTGATGTAAATTGTTTAATTAGTAAAAAAGAGAACTCAGGGTCTGTATTAACCTGAGTTTTTGTTTGTCTGTTTTTCAATGATTACGTCCTTATATCGAGTTTGACCTTTCCGAGGGCTGTGATATAGGATACCTCTTCGCCCTCTTTTACTCTCTCCTTTAATTCATCAGGAATTACGATTTCAAAAGTCGAAAAGTCTCCCATGTCCATAAGCTGGGCAATGTCTCCGGTGATTGAGATAACCTGTGCACTCTTTCTTTCCACGATCGGGACATAAACTTTGTTTGCTACGGACCCGATATAAGAGCGCTTCTGGCCGTCAAAAAGGCCTATTGCCTCTACTCTTGCCTTTGCGGCTCCGTGTTTCCCGGGTTTTGACTTGGTAATGCTTTTTATCACACATGCTTCATCGTCAATAATTACATATTTTCCTTCTTTAAGTTCCTTTACTTCTACCTGCTGTTTCATAGTGATTCTCCCTTACATTTTATATATTTATAATAAGCTGTAAACGTCATACCGGATTTGATCTAAAGTTTTCAGCGCCAATTCCGGTGAAGTGGTATAAGAAGGCTTTTTTAATTTTTAAGCCTGTCTACCCTTTCATCCATACTTTACTTAACTGCTCGTATAGAAAAGCTGGAAGTAATTATTATCTGAATGCCTGTGCAACCTGACAGGTCGAGACTAATACGATTAATTATCCTAGAGTATATAACGCTTATGCGAGATTTCGTTTTTCCGGGCATAATTTCAGAGGATTTCTCTCGAAAAACCGGGCAGTTTTATTTATTTGAGTAAAATATTATTTTTTAAAGTTCAAAGGCGATTATTATTAATTTCTGTGGACATTTTTTCTTAGGAATTTAAGATTTGCCCAAAATCCCTTAATTCTTCTCAATTTTTTCAGTATGCGATTTCCAGTTCTTCAAGCTTTTCCTGGAGAGGCACGCCTTCTCTGTCCCAGCCCCTGTAATGATAATACTCCCGGAGAGCTGCGTTAAACTCCTGCTTATCTATTCCAATTCCTTTCCCTTCACTCGTTTCGAACAGCCTTTGCGGGAGTGTATCATCTTCTCGAGAGAATCCTGCTTTTATATTGTAAACTCTTTCAAGATTCCAGATCCTTTCCCCAGCCTTCAGGAGTTCTGCAGGAGATATTTTTATTCCTGTCCCGGCGTATAATAAAGCTGAACAGAGTTCTTCGCCTACGGCAAAAACCGAGAACGGACAGAGTACAAGAGAATCAAGCACAGCAGTCATGTTTTCAAATGCCTGCAGGATTCCGGCTTTTCCTTTAAGGCTGAAGCGGTCCAGCATCAGTGGTTTTCCTAGAACTTCCGGCCCTACCATAAAGGCTGTAAGATAATCTCCGCCGTGGCAGGAAGTCGCGTAAGCCAGAGCCTGACCTTTAATCCCCCTGGGGTCAAACCCTGCGAGTTCAAGCCCTTTTACATCCATGCTGATATCTTCTCTCCCCCGGCTTGAGAGATATTTTCTGGCACCTTCCCCGGCTTTGCCTCCTTCTCCCATTTCTTCAAGCAGACCTTCAAGTTCTCTTGCCTCTATTTTTTCTGATTTGAGTTCTGCCAGAGCGCCAAGTACCGAACCCGCAGAAACAGGGTCAAGCCCGTAGTCTTTGCATATTCTGTCTGCCAGGAGCACGTAGTTAAAGTCGGGGTTTTCAAGGTTAAATCCGAAAGCCCATAAAGAATCGTAGTCAGGAAGAATTTGCCCTGTTTTTTTTATTCTCCGTTTACAGCTCAGGGGGCAGGAGGGGCAGCTTTCTTTTTCGAGATTAAAACTGGCTTTTATATACTCACCTGAGAAACGGTCAGCAAAAGAAGTCCTTCTTTCGGAAAAGTTTCTTCCCGGGATGAGGTCCATATAGTCCAGCAGCTTGACAAATGCAGGAGTGCCGTAATTTGAAAGCCCTTTGGAAAGTACAGGGTTTGCTTCAAAAAGCTTCAACATTTTTGCCCTGAGATCCCCAAAACTCTCAGGGCTGGCAGGCAGGATCTCTTTTTCACCCTTTACAATCACCGCTTTCAACATCTTTGAGCCTGCAACAGCTCCCAGGCCTCCCCGGCCGCTGTGAATGGAATCAATTACAAAAGAAGAAATAAGGGCTCCCTTTTCTCCTGCCCTGCCTATACAGGCTGCGCTTCCTTTATTTTTCAGGGCTTCGGTACATGCTCCCGTATTTTTACCCCATAAATGGTCTGCCTGCCTGACTTTTATCTTCTCTCCCTTTACCTCCACAAGAGAAGGCCTCTTTGCTTTTCCGGTAATGACAAGCGCATCAATTCCAGCTGTTTTCAGTTCCCTTCCAAAGCCTCCGCCTGTGTTCCAGCTGAATACCGTGCCTGTGAGGGGGGATTTCGATGTAACAACTGCACCTGAAGACATGGGAGCAAGGCCCGTGAGCAGCCCTGCAGTGAAAATAAGTGGATTTAACGGGCTGAGGGGATCAATATCAGCATCTGCCAGTTTGGAAAGCAGTTTTACTCCGAGCCCTCTCCCTCCAAGGTAATTGAGGACTAACTTTTCATCAGTCTCTACAGCATTAACCGATTCCGAGCCAAGGTCTATATATACTGTTTTTCCTGTCCGGTAAACCATATCAAAATCCCTTTTCATATCTTTTAATCTTTTCTGGGCTTTCTTGATGCTTAAATTTTGAAAATGTTTTTTGAGAATGGGCTTTAATTGTAATTTTTACCGTGAAAATCTTGAAAGAGCCATTCTTTAAGGCAGAGAAATTGTAGATAATATTACATGAACCTGGAGAAACCTTATATCATTTCCGTATATGCTCTCATCCGGAACGAAAAAGGGGAATTTCTGCTGCTCAGGCGCTCGGAAAATTCCCGCACCAATGCAGGAAAGTGGGACCTTCCGGGAGGAAAGGTAAACCCGGACGAGTCTCTTAAAGAAGGGGTTGCGCGTGAAGTCTGGGAGGAAACCGGAATTACAATGGTTCCCGGGGATATTGCAGGGCAGGTAAACTTTGAACTCACTGAAAAGAAGGTCATTGCTATCGTGTTTGATGGGGGGTATGTTGTCGCTGACGTTAAATTGAGCTATGAGCACATTGAATATTCCTGGGTCTCGCTGGAAAAGATTCTCGGTATGGAGACGCTCCCGGCTTATTTCAGAGATTTCTTTGAAAGGTTTGATCGTG
>LSQX01025176.1_pt1 | contig 10209 bp, 10 predicted proteins | sample 654561 | NCBI WGS metagenome assembly LSQX01 (sample SAMN04489861, study PRJNA283612) | anaerobic digester metagenome | isolation source: 4 biogas reactors fed with cattle manure at either 37C or 55C with and... | place: Denmark: Kongens Lyngby | collected 2014
GAAATAGAAATGCCGGGGGTACTGCCGGGGATGGAGGTCGGAGTCCACGGGAGGATTTGTTTTTTAGGGGAAGAAGAGGCTCCGATGGAGTCGGAGGGCAAGATCCTGTATCAGCTTAAAATTGAAGTGGAGGCACTTCTGTCTGTTGCCGATCCCCATCAGCTAAACATTGCCGTTGGGGTTAAAGATATTCCGGCGGAAAAGATTAATCGCGGTGTCATTGTTGCTGAAGAGCTGCTGGGAGAAAAGGTTTTTCCTTTAACCGTTACCAAAGAATACGAATTTGAAGAGGAACTGAACTTTACCAAAGCGATAAATTATTATATTCAGGATTTTTCTTGGAATCTGGAAGATGATGGTTTGAGCTTCAGTGGAGAACTGGCCACAACTTTTTATTATCTGGCCGGAGAAATGAGCGGTTTCCGGGATAACAGGCAGCAGTTCAGCGGGAAGGTAGATTTTCCAGGGTTAAAGAAGGGGGCGGGGGCGGATGTCAGATTTTTCCCGCGCGTAGAATATGCCACATATCTTATTGCCGGGAAAGCTGTAAGGGAAACCGCATCCCTCGATATATTTTTGCGTGCGACGCGGACTATCCAGCAGGATGTAATCTGTGATATCCAGGGTTATGCGGTTAAAAAAGAGCTGCTGTTACTGCCAAAATCCACCGGTGTGTTAAAGGAGCCGCTGGAGGTTGTGCAGAAGCTGTCTTTCCCCTATCCCAGGGAGATTGCGGGAGGCCCCGGCCGTTTTTTAATCCTGGATGTACTGGTTCAGGCTGACTTGATTGAGGTTTCGGGCACGCTGGAGAAAAATATTTATTACCTTTCCGGAAGAAGCATCGATGATTTTGAGGAAGATGTGGAAAATGAAAAAGAGCTGTTCCCCACAGTTTTGAAAACAAAAGAGGATTTTCAATGCACCCTTTCGCTGCCGGGAGCAGGCGAAAATACCATAACAGCGGCATATTATCAGCTAGATGCTGCAGAATTTGCACCTACGGAAAACGCTACACTGCAGATAAGCCGTGCCTCGTTGGAAATAAAAACCTGGGAAATGCAGGAATTATATGTAGTAATTCCTCCCCGTGTGCCGCCGGGAACAAGTATGGTTGTTTATTCAGTAAAGCAGGGAGATACATTGCTTAAAATTGCCCGCAGTTATGGCGTTCTGCCAGAGGTAATAGCCGGAACCAACGCTCTGGGGGAGGATGCTGTACTGGAAAAAGGTCAGAAATTGCTGATCCCACTGTTTTAATAACACTACAGCGAAAGATTGCCTTTTTCGTTATTCCGCTAGTGATAAGCACTATTTATAAACGCCGTCGTGCTGCCGTGCCTTTAAAAGACGCATGAGCGGAAGGCCGAGGATCAGGACACTTATGCTCTCCCCGAGGCCGATTGTCAGCACGGTGGGCCAGTAGGGAATCTGAAAAAACAGATGGAGATAGAGGCTGACAATAAAGGCGTTGAAAAGTATGGGGCTCAGGCAGGCGACAATAATATTATTGCGAAAGCGATAGGTGATAAAGGCTGCCAGTAGTGTGGTCAGGCTGCCAAAGATGATATCAACGGCGCCAAAAGGTCCAAGGATGTTTGAAAGAAGGCACCCCAGAAAAAGGCCCGCTACAGCTTCGGGGCAGAGAATGGGTAAAAGGGTCAGCGCTTCAGCCGCGCGGACCTGAACGGGGCCAAAGCTGATTGCTGATAGTAAGAAGGTAATGGCGGTGTAGAGTCCGGCAATAATACCAATACGGGCCATTTTTTCTGTCGTAATATTTTTCTGCACTGATATCACCCTTAGTAAATTACTAAAGAAATGCTAAAAAAAATGGGGACATATCCCTGACGGGAAATGTCCCCGTTTCTTTAGTATACAAAAAAAAGGAGGCAGGATCAAGGAGGTAAGGAGAAGAATTATATGCTAATAAATACTTTCTTAATTCTTAAATCGGTATTCTGTCCCTTGACACCTTTCTACAGTAAAGGTATTATTTCTTTAACTGTCTGAGTATTTTAAAGGAGGTGCCCTTAATTGGTAAAGAAAACTTACGAAGAAATTAATGCAAAAATCAGGGCCGGAAAAGCGGTCGTCGTGACTGCGGAAGAGGTAATCTCTATGGCCCGGGAAAAGGGTATTGAGGAGACGGCAGCCGGCGTTGATGTCGTCACCACCGGCACCTTCGGACCTATGTGCTCTTCGGGAGCTTTTTTCAACCTGGGACATACTAAACCGCGTATACGCATGAGCCGCGTCTTTTTAAACGGGGTGGAAGCATATGCAGGAGTGGCAGCGGTTGACGCTTACCTGGGTGCCACCCAGCTTCCGGAAACGGATCCGGCCAATACAAATTATCCCGGCGAATTTAATTACGGCGGGGCACATGTGCTGGAAGACCTGCTGGCGGGTAAGGAAGTGCTGCTGGAGGCCGAATCCTACGGGACGGATTGTTACCCCAGGAAGAAACTCGAAAAAATGATCCGGCTGGATGATCTTCCTTATGCCTTGCTTTTTAACCCGCGCAATGCTTATCAGAATTATAATGTAGGCGTAAATCTTTCGGAACGCACTATCTACACATATCTGGGTATTTTGAAGCCCAATATGGGGAATGCCAACTACTCCACCGCGGGGCAGCTTTCCCCGCTCTTAAACGACCCCCTTTACCGGACAATTGGAATGGGAACCAGGATCTTCCTGGGGGGCGGCGTGGGGTATGTGAGCTGGTACGGTACCCAGCATTCCCCGGAAGCTTTAAGAGGCGAAAACGGCGTTCCCCTCTCTTCGGCAGGAACTCTGGCGGTAATGGGAGATCTGAAGCAGATGTCTCCCCAATGGTTGCGGGGAATAAGCCTGATCGGTTACGGGGTATCAATGATGGTCGGGATCGGAATTCCTATTCCCATCCTGGATGCAGAGATGTTAAGACATACTGCTGTCAGCGATGAGGATATTTTTACCGACGTCGTTGATTACAGCGAATCTGCTCCCCAGGGGCTGGGCGAAACGCTGGGCAAGGTTAGTTATGCCCAGCTGAAAAGCGGGGAAATTACGCTGGGGGACAGGGTTATTCCCACCGCTTCCCTTTCCAGTTATCTTAAAGCCAGGGAGATTGCCGAAACTTTGAAAGAGTGGATTAATAGCGGCCGATTTTTGCTGACAGAACCTGTCTTTACCCTTCCAACAACAAACGAGGACATTAATTACCGCATGATACCAGTGGATGGGCCAAGGGGAGGCAGCCGTTCCGGTTAGGCATAGTTCAGGCATATATTTTACAGGGGGTGTATTCGTGAAACAGAAGATTGTCTTGCATTTTCCCTCCATTGTTACGGAACAGCCTTTCACATATTATCTGATAAAAGAATACAATCTTATGGTTAACATTTTAAAAGCCAACATCAACCCTCGCAAAGAGGGGCGCATGGTAGTCGAGGTCAGCGGTGACCACAAGAATTATCAGGACGGGATGGAGTATTTACAATCTCGGGGAGTAAAGATATCCCCCCTGGAGCAGGAAATCGTTTGGCTTGAAGACAGATGCACACAATGCGGGGCTTGCGTTATTATCTGCCCTGTCGGGGCACTGGAGATAGAGCGTCCTGAAATGAGAATAAAGTTTGCAGGTGAAAAATGTATTGTCTGCGAGCACTGTTTAAAATCCTGCCCGGCAAGGGCGATGGAGGTTCGTTATTGAGTGGTGCGGTATTCCAGGAGAAGCTACCGGCAGACGCTGGCAGCAGGGGATATGGGCTCCTTTGCGGCAGCGGTTAAAGAAACGGACCTGTGGATCTCGGTGGAAAAAAGCGCACTTGTTCCCGAGTTGCCCGGCAGGGTGGAGCAATATATCTGGCAGGAAAGACGTCTGCTGGAAAAATATATAGAGGGAAGAGACCCCGTTTTTGCACAGACACTGTCTCCTCATCTTCTCAAGGAGGGGGCCCCGCCCATAGCTCTGGAGATGGTTCGTGCCGGCAATCTGGCGGGCGTAGGCCCGATGGCCGCCGTGGCCGGAGCTTTTGCACAGTATGTGGGTAAGTGGCTGCTGGGGGTAACTTCGCAGGTGATCGTTGAAAATGGAGGGGATATTTTTCTATGTTGTAAACGGCCGGTCAGGGTTGGTATTTATGCCGGTGAATCGGTTTTTAGCCGCAGGCTGGCGTTGAAAGTTGAACCCCGGGGGGAATCCCGGGGAATCTGTACATCGTCAGGGACCGTCGGTCATTCCTACAGCATGGGGAGGGCGGATGCCGCCGTTATTATCGCCGATGATGCCGCTCTGGCCGATGCAGTAGCCACGGCTGCCGCCAATATGGTTCAGGACGCGGGCGATCTTCAAAAAGCGCTTGATTTTGCGCGCTCTATACCGGGGGTAAGAGGGGGCTTGATTATTTTAGGAGAAAAGCTGGCCGCCGGCGGTGAGATTCAGCTTGAAGAGTGCTGATTCAGCTTTTTTTGTCTTCAATCAGTGGAACGAACCTGCATGCGCAGAGGTGAAGCTCCTGCACGCCCCTTGCGTCTTTACTAAAAAGTACCAGTTTCTGCACCGGCCCGCCTCCGATGGGTATAATCAAACGTCCACCTGCAGAGAGCTGTTCCAGGAGGGACGGGGGCACCTTTTTTGCGGCTGCAGCGACAAGAATGCTGTCGAAAGGGGCTTCTTCCGGCCAGCCCAGCGTTCCGTCGCCCTTTTTAAAACTGATATTGTTATACTCCATCTGCTGCAGTGTTTTTTCCGCAGTTGCGGATAACGGCCCGTGCCTTTCCACGCTGCAGACATGTCCTGCCAGTTCGGCGAGGACGGCTGTTTGATAACCGGATCCCGTTCCAATTTCCAGCACCTTTTCGGAGCCTTTCAGCTGCAGGGATTCGGTCATCAGGGCGACTATATATGGTTGGGAAATGGTCTGCTCACAGCCGATGGGAAGGGGATAATCTTCATAAGCTTCGTGACGGTAGCTAAAATCTGTAAAAAGGTGGCGCGGCACGCTGCGCATAGCGTCCAGTACTCTTTGGTCTTTGATACCGCGGGCCATTAATTGTTTTTCGATCATCTGCTCGCGCAGTTCGCTATAGTTTTGTTCTTCCATAGCATTTCCTCTCACTTCCGGAAAATTGATGCTTGCCTGGGATCAACCCGATTATACATGAGGTGTGTGGCTAATGCAAATAGTAAAACAGGGGGTGTGTATTAATGAACTTTGAACAGGGTCCTATCCGGCCTCCCAGCGAGGCGGAGAGTCTTTTTGTAAGGGTTACAAGGAATTGTCCCTGGAACAAATGCCTCTTTTGTCATGTTTATAAAGGGAAAAAATTTTCCAGGCGAACTGTTGAGGAAATAAAAGATGATCTACTGACCATGGAAAGAGGGGCTTCCAGGGTTGAGTCCTATGCATTAAAGCTGGATAGCAGCGGTAAAATCACCAGGGAAGTGCTGGAATATGTTTATCACCACGAACCGGATTTGCTGCAAATAGCCTTCTGGCTCTACAGGGGCGGAAAAAACATCTTTTTGCAGGACGGGGATAACCTGGTTATGCCGGCAGGCCAGTTGGCGGAGGTTTTAGCTTTTATTAAAGAGCAGTTTCCCACGGTTGAACGCATTACTACTTATACCCGTGCCCGGACTGCCGGAAGACGCAGTATGGCCGAACTTACGATGCTGAAAGAGGCCGGGTTGACCAGGGTTCATATAGGTTTGGAAACGGGCTGTAATCCCCTTCTGGAGTATATGCGCAAGGGAATTACTGCTGAAGAACATATTGAGGCCGGTATAAAAATAAAGGAAGCCGGGCTGAGCCTCAGCGAGTATGTTATCCTGGGGTTGGGGGGACGTAAAATGTGGAAGGAGCATGCCCTGGAAACAGCAAAAGTGCTCAGTAAGATCGACCCCAACTTTATTCGCCTGCGCACGCTGGCGATGCGTGAGGAAATCCCGCTGCTTGAAAAAGTGCAGGCGGGAGAATTCCAACCTTGCAGCGATGATGAAATTGCCATCGAGGAAAAGCTTCTATTGGAAAACCTCAGCGGAACCGGTTACCTGGTCAGCGATCATATCCTCAATCTCCTGGAGGATGTGGAGGGAAACCTTGTTCAAGATATCCCGTTCATGCTGAGGGTTGTCGACGGTTATCTGGAGCTGCCTGCCGAAGAAAGGGAAAATTTCTGTCTGGGAAGAAGGCTCGGTATTTACCGTTATATGAGGGATATGCAGGATACGGAGCGCTATGGTCAGGTGAAAAAATTGAAGAAGCTTTTGGATGAAAGCGGCCAGGATCAAGACGAATTTCTTATCCAGTACCGCGGTAACTTTATCTAGACAAGGGAGAGGAAATTGTGCAGAATTGGAGTATAAGGAGTATAAGGAGTATAAAAGGTTTGATGCGGGGGCGCCGGGCCTTACCGGTTTTGGTTGTTTCCCTGGCGTTTTTTTTCATTACGGTTTTTTCTCTGGGACAGGCTTTCGGCGCTGATTCTACCAGGGTGCCCGGTTCGGAAAACGATCCCCTGGTTACCGCAAGCTGGGTGGAGGCAAAGATCAACGAACGCCTGAGACAACTGGAAGGAAGCGGCGGCGCGGGTACACGGCCGCCGGCGAGCGAGCCCGTTTATATCACTTTACCCGCCCCGACTTATCAGCTGGTAACGGTCCCTTCCGGCCGGAAGATGCTCACCGGTTCCGGAACGGAAATTATTTTGCGCAGTGGGAGCGCAAGACTTGTGGAGGGACCCGGAGGAGGGCTTTCTGATCTTACCTCCGGCACCAATCTCTCTGACGGAGACAATATCGCCAGGGATCATCTTCTTCTCTCGCCGAAAGATGACGGCCGCGGCATAATGGCGGCAACAAACACCATTTTCATGGTACGCGGTGATTATAATCTGGAATAATTGGCAAAAATATGGCGTACATTAGAATCCTGGGAGGGGAGGGGAATATTTGACCGTAATTGCCCTTTCGGGTTACTATGGGTTTTACAATATCGGTGATGAAGCGATTCTCGAGGCGATCGTGAAAGTTTTGCGTTATCATCGTCCAGATATAGAACTAATTGTTTTTTCCGCTGACCCCCGTCATACCCGCAGAACTTACGGGGTGGAAGCAGTATCGCGGACCAACCTTCCTGCAATTATACGCGTACTCCGGAGAGCGGACTTGCTGATAAGCGGGGGCGGAGGGTTGCTGCAGGATGCAACAGGGCCCCGTTCCATTCCCTATTATCTGGGAATTATCAAGCTGGCCATGCTCCTGCGTACCAAGGTGGCCGTCTATGCCCAGGGGCTTGGCCCCCTGCGCTCCGGATGGAGCCGTTTCTGCGTGCAGAAGGTCCTCTCCGGGGTGGATTGGCTCAGTGTCAGAGACCCTGCATCTGCCCGGCTGCTGGCTGAACTCGGGGTAGAAAGGGATGTCACGGTTACTGCAGATCCTGTCTTCTTTCTCGATCCTGCACCCCAAAAAGAGATTGAAGCTTTTTGGAAGGCTTACGGGATAAAGCGGCCGGGGAAGGAACTGCTTGTGGGTTTGGCGCTCAGGCCTTACCCGGGGGAAACGCTTTTCGATAAAAAGCTGCTGGAAATATTCAGCACCGGGTGCAGGTTTTTGGAAAAAGAATATAAGGCCCGGCTTATTTTTCTTCCTTACCACCTGAAAAAAGATCTGCCGCTGGCCAGGGACCTTGCATCGAGGTCGTCAACCAGGGGGATAGTCATCGAGGAGAGCCTTTCTTCGAGGAATGTCTTAAGGGTGATGGGAGGGCTTGATTTGCTTATCGGGATGCGCTTACATGCACTGATCTTCGCCTCAATCTGTGGAGTGCCTTTTATTGCCTTGCCTTATGATCCCAAGGTTAACGCGTTTCTTCGGCATGTTGAGAAACCCGGTTTATCCCTGGAGAGTTTAAACTCAGCGCAGTTGCTGGAGAGTATCAAGTCCGCCCTGGATGAAGGCGATGAAGCCGGGGCAGACTTGCGCATTAAGATAAATGCCCGGAAAAGAGAAGTGCAGGAAGCTGCTCAAAAAATTTTATCCTTATTATAATTATCGCGTTTTATTAAAAGTGTTATTATAGTGTTGCCATACAGTTTGAAATAAAGCAGGTATGGAATAAAATGAACTATGGGTAATAACTATTACTATGGCTAATAACTATTATTAGGGCAAGGAGGTGCCTCCCGGTATATTTTTTATCCCGGGGCAAATATTATGATAGCTGTAAAAGTAAAAGGTGTAGGACTTGATTCATCGCAGAACCCGCTGCTTTTGCTGATCGATCAGGAAGAAACCATGGTGCTTCCGATAGGTATTGGTTTGGGTGAGGCTCAGGCGATATCCCTTAAACTGGAAGGGTATGTTTTACCCCGCCCGCTCACACACGATCTTATTGTCTCGATTTGTGCCAATCTCGGCGCTTCTATCCGGCGGATCGTTGTAAATGACATTTACAAAGGCACGTACTACGCCCAGATATTTTTAGAAAAGGACGGGAAAGAGATCATATTGGACTCGCGGCCCAGTGACGGAATAGCACTGGCTTTAGCCAGCGGAACCCCTCTTTTTATCACGGAAAAAGTAGCACAGCATTCATTGCCTTTTGAGGAGGTCCTCAAGGAAAACTGTGATTTTATATTTGAAGATGGAGAAGATAAACCTTTACATTAATTCTTAAGGCGAATTCATGATGCGGGGAGCGGACCAATAACACAAAAGTTAACACAAAAGTTAACACAAAAGTTGATATCTTTTATCCTTTTCATCTACATATTTTGTTTTGCGCTAATCCCTGTTGGAATACAGCAGGAAGCAAAAGCAGGCGATATTTATCTTCTGGAGATAAAAGGCACAATTACCAGGGGGCAGGCGGCGTTTGTAGAGAGGCAGTTATCCGCGGCGAGCGCTGATCTTGCCCAGGCAGTAATTATTGAGTTGGATACCCCGGGGGGACTGGTGGAGGCCACACTGGATCTGACAAAGTCTTTTAGTGCCTCACCTATCCCTGTAATAGTATTTGTGCAACCTACCGGTGCTATCGCTGCTTCTGCGGGCGCTTTTCTTTTAATCAGTGCGGATATCGCCGCTATGGCCCCGGGGACTACTGTCGGTGCGGCCATGCCGGTCACCCTGTCNNTAAATTTCCTTGCCGGACATATGAAAAGTATCGCCCGCCAGAAAGGGCGCTCCGCCGACCTGGCGGAAAAATTTGTTACGGAAAATCTTGCTCTGGATGCTATTGAGGCGCAGGAAAAAGGCGTTAGCGATCTGGTTGCGGAAAATCTTACTGTTCTCCTGGAAAAGATTGACGGCTTTGAAGGAGAAAAAGACGGGCATCCTTTTGTTTTAAATACAGCAGGGGCCAGTATCCTGGAAAAAGATATGATTCCCCGGGAAAGGCTCCAGGATAAAGTCAGCGATCCGCAGGTAGCTTATCTTCTGCTGATAGCGGGAGCCCTGGGGATATATTTCGGTTTGGGGATGGCGGGGACGTTTATTCTCGAGACGCTGGGAGGCATCGCCCTGCTGCTGGGAATTTACGGCATGGGTCTTTTTGATACCAATACAGCCGGGATAATTTTTATTGTTCTGGGCCTCGGGTTACTCGTTGTGGAGGTTTTTACGGCGGGTTTTGGGATACTCGGTATTGGTGGGGGAGTGAGTCTGTTAATCGGTTCCGTTTTGCTGCCGAGCGAGCCGCTTATGGCACCTTACTGGTATCCCAGGTTTATGGCTATTGCTGTAGGTGCTGCCGTGGGGGTTTGTGTGCTTAGTTTTCTGATCGCTACCATGATCATTAGATCCCGGCGCAGCTGGAAAGGCAGGGAGACTTTCTTTGGCCCGGCGTCAAAAGCGTTAGTTGTAGAGGAGCTCTCGCCTTACGGTACTGTCAAAATGCGCGGCGAGCTGTGGAAGGCGCTGAGCCACAATAATTCTACCATACCGCAGGGCGCGGAAGTGGAGATCGTAAAACAGCAAGGGCTTACGCTTATTGTTAAGGAGAGGGGCAGCGAAAAAAATCCAGCCCTGAATAATTATAATCTGGATGATTATAAATTGTATAAACCGCAAAATTAATAACGTAACGTAACGCAGCGTAGCGTAATGTAGCGTAACGTACGTAAATCTGGAGGTGTATGTTTTATGGAGACGATTATGGCAGTGGTTTTTATCATTTTAATTTTCCTTTATTCGGCATTAAAAGTCGTGCGGGAATACGA
>LSQX01211441.1_pt2 | contig 10209 bp, 7 predicted proteins | sample 654561 | NCBI WGS metagenome assembly LSQX01 (sample SAMN04489861, study PRJNA283612) | anaerobic digester metagenome | isolation source: 4 biogas reactors fed with cattle manure at either 37C or 55C with and... | place: Denmark: Kongens Lyngby | collected 2014
GGAAAGATGTTCTTGCCGTTTTTCGTTACGATGACATTTTTCTTGCGGCCGGTGATAATGACAAAACCATTCCCGTCCAGATAACCCAAATCACCGGTGTGGAAGTATCCTTTTTCATCAATGGCTTCCCTGGTGGCTTGCTCATTTTCATAATAACCCAGCATGACATTGGGTCCTTTGCCGATGATCTCACCGATGCCATCGTCGTCCTTGTCAATGATTTTGATCTCCACGCCTGGAAGCGGCAGCCCGGCAGCGCGATCGTTATAATCTATGTCACGATTAAGGGCCAGAATGGGTGCACATTCCGTCAATCCATAACCCTGGATGCTGGGAATACCCAGATCACGCATGCCTTTAAGCACGGCAGGGTCAATGGCAGCGCCGCCAGCAATCAGCAGTCTCAGATGACCGCCAAAATTTTCATGAATCCTGGCAAACAGCTTTTTACGCTTGTCGATGCCTATTTTTCTTAAGCCATTACTGAGCTTCAGGCCAATTCGGAACTTTTTCGCCAGTTTGGGTTCAGCTGTAGCAGCTTTGATGATTCTTTTGTAGAAAAGTTCGACCATGAGAGGGACGGCAAGCATGACCGTGACCTTGCTTTCCTGCATGTTCTTGGAGATATGGCGCAAGCCTTCACAGACAGCCACTGTCGCGCCACGGTAGATCGGGCAAAGAAAACCACAGGTACATTCATAGGTATGGTGCAGGGGAAGCACAGACAGAAAGATATCGTCTTCGCCGATGTAGACCATCTTGCACATGGCCATCAGGTTAATGCAGATGTTGTTGTGCGACAGCATAACCGCTTTGGATTTAGCTGTTGTTCCTGAAGTGAAAAGTAGAATGCTCAGAACAGCAGGATCAATGGACGCATCCACGAAACACCGGTCACCTTCTGCAAGTGCTTTTTCACCAGTATCCAGCCATGACCAGAAATCATGGTCGTCTGAGTCAGCAGATGGCTGATCCATGCAGACAAAATACTCAACTTCCGGCAACTGGTCACGAATCGTGTCGACCTCCTGTCGCTTGCTGGCTGCATAAACCAGGATATTCGCATGGGACCGATTGAGAAGGCTGGTAATTTCGGCAGGCGGAAGCTCTTTATCCAGCGGTACGACGATACCTGTCCCGTTAACCGTTGACATATAGCTTACATACCATTCATAACGTGTCTCTGCAAGGATGGCAACGCGGTGCGGCTTATCGGATAACCGCTTGATATAGGTGCCGAACGCATCCACATCACGGGCAAATTGCTTATATGAAATCGGCAGATAGGGCTGACTTTTTTCCTTTTTAGGTTCACCTGGCTGTTGGTCCAGCCGGACAGCACGCGGGTCTTTGATCAGAAACGCCGTTCTGTCACCAAAACGCCGGGCACTTTGTCGTAGCATATCGCGCAGGTCGCGGATTTCAGTGACTTCATAGAATGGTGCATTTTTCATGTTCGCTACCTCTTCCCTCTCCAACAATCGTTCAGTGTGGTGTCTGCTAGCCTGTTCTCATCGGCCGCCGGGTAGAAATATGATATCATTATAACGGATTGAAAGCTGCTAGGGAACGCCAAAAAGCCAGTTGCGAACAGAACTTTCCCACCACGCACGGCAGATAGGCTTGTCAGCAGGCGACCAGCTTATCTGGTAAACGTTGCGAATAGCCTTAATCATTGTTTTACAAGGCATAATCAGGAGGTTTTTACGAAGCAGGGCAAATCTGTTTTCCATTATCCGCGACCTGGCCGGACGCCGGTTCAGTTACGCTGGGAAAGTCAGGATCTGGTCATCGACTGTTGCATCCGGTTCAATAAACGCGCTTTGAACACTGGACCGCTAAATGATCATGGCGTCAGCTACGCGGATCTGATCTGTTCCGGCATCATGGAGCGCTGGTCGGGCTTTTTTGATCTGGGGACAAGCGATAAGCCCCAACCTGTTACGGTACGGGTTGTGATGAATAAACAGCCTGTCCGCAAACCGTTCCGCATTCGGGTCAAGCCTTTTTTCCTGATCCCGGCACACGTGATCAGTCCGTTTTACCGGCGTATATGGGGTTTTTTCCGCAGTGGGCAGATTGAAAGCATGGGGTTGAACTGGACGCCTACACAGACAGGCACCATGATTATCCCGGCCTATACCAACCCGACTGTTATCAAAGCTGTTGCTGCCCATGAAATGGGGCATATCCTGGGTCTGGGCGACGCCTATGGGGCTTTTTACCGGTATTATTACGCAGCGCCCGGAACAGACGCGTATATGATGCACAGCAACCGGCAGGTTCAGCCACAGGAAATCCGTATGATGATAGCCGCACACAAAAGCGGCCGCATGCAGTATTTCCCCAAAAGCTGGCAAACAGGCCGGTTTCTGACTGGTCTGGCCCAGGATATCCGACAGTTGTGTCACCAGATCAGGCGACTGGCCGGAGCACGAAAAAAGCCCCGACCTTAGTCAGGACTTTTTTATTTTCGGAAAGATCAGCTGATCCGCCGACAGACCCTCAACAGTGTGACTCAAGAATCAGGTTGTTCCAGGATACCCAGGAAAAGCGGAAGTTCAGTCCGTGTATCCAGAATGCCAAAAAGGAACGGCCGGTCAAATGTTATGGTCTCTTCCCCTTCAATCACGCTGGTCAAACGCATTTCCACTGAAGTTACGGCTGCTGCTTCACTGCCTTTCTCATCAACGCGTACAAAAGTTTTGTGTTTCACCTCACTAATCAGCAAATCGCTGACGCCTTCCCGATTCATTCGGGAAAAATCAGCTGTTCCAGAAAAAGCTACAGCCATGCCGAGTTTGCTCAACTCGTCCAGCAAACTGTCCTCGTAGCGAACCTCGAACTTCGGCAAAGACAGGTTAATTGATTTCTCGTTTTGCCGATTGGTCAGCAGTTGCGTCAGTGTTTGACTGTTTAGGCGTCTGAGCATCGAGCGGACATCTTCCTTTTCGTCGGGCAGCAAGGCAAAGAAAGCAAATGAATCATCAATATAGGGCAGATAAACGCCCCGGACGCCCTGACCCTCCAGATAGCTTACCCTGGCAGTCTGATTCATAAACATCGCGTCCACCGGCTTACCAGGTGCACTGAATGATGCCTTTTGGGTGGCACTTGCTGCAAAGGGATTCTTCCAGTCCGACTTGAAATAGATGGCGTTGATCAGGTACATCATGACATCTCTGTCAATGGCATCGATGATCTTATCTATTTTTTCACGCGTTGCTGTTCTAACCCATTGGTTGATCGTCTCTACTGATTCAGGAAGGCTAAAGTCCATTGACCGGAACGTTACGCGAAAATAATCAGCGTTACGCTGCAGAAAATCAGGATGCACCGGATAAGCATCACGTACCCAGATTGAGTTGGTGATGAAGAGCTCTGTCTTCTCTTGAGTCTTTTCCAGAAGCGTTATCCAGTCACGGCTCGCTGTATTGATCCTGTCTTCGCTTAGCCCGGCTGAAGACAAGGCTGTTTTGATCGCCTCTTGTGTTTCGTGATCGGCGCCATTCAAGGTCATCGCCAGTGCCAGGTACACGGAGGCTGGTGACAGCAGTAGGTTTCCGGACTGATCAAGCGACGTCTGCAGCAGGCGCCAGGAAAAATCAGCAACAGAATCGATATACGCCTGTTCAGGCGGAGTGGGATTCTGTGGCCGTTCAGCCGCCTTAACATCAGCCATCAGGTCTTTGCCGGCATCCGCCGGGGCCGCGCAGGATGACATGGTCATAGCGACCGGAAGCAGCAGGCACAAAATCAGCAAATATCCGAATTTCATTTATGGACACCTCCTGTTGCTCTGCATCAGACGCAAAGCAAGATATTCCAACTACTGTTTTGACGTCCTTACATACGATTTGTTCCTCCATGAGCTTATCGGCACAAACATGCAATCAGAAAATCCCCTGGTACTGAGGGCTGCAGGGGATGTAAAATCTGTTATGATAGGAATCACTAAATGGATGAAGGATGACAACATGCGCCAGTTCATACAAATCAGTTTATTCCTGCTGGGCGGTCTGCTTTTTAGTTATACAGTCTTTCTTGCTTTGCGCGTCAATTTCAGCCTTGGGGTCGTTCTGCCCGGAATCCTCGGTCTGCCGCTGCTGCTGAGCGGGTTTTTCTTTCGTTTTCTTCTTCCGGAAAACAGCCACGGCATTTGGCGTTTGATCAAGTATCTCCTGATCGGAGGCTATAGTCTGGCTCTGGTTTTCATCTTAATCGCCTGTCTTCTCATAACCGGTCAGTTATCCCGCGACCCAGACCCGCAGTCTGACGCCCTGGTAGTGCTTGGCGCAGGCTTATATGGCGACCGGGTCAGTGCCACCCTGGCTTTGCGCCTGGATGCCGCATATGACTTCTGGCAGCAGCACCCTTCCCTACCTATTGTCGTAACAGGTGGACAAGGACCGGATGAATGGATTCCCGAAGCCGAAGCCATGGCGGATTACCTGGTGCGGCGGGGCGTTCCCGAGGAAAAGATCCTGCTGGAAAACTTGTCAACAAGCACCTCCGAAAATCTCGCAAATGCCCGCGACCTGATCATATCGGCCAGCCTAAACCAGGGTTCTGCCAGCGGTTCGCAGAAAGCATCTGTCATCGTGGTCACGTCCGGCTACCACCTTTACCGGGCCATCCGGATAGCCGGATCACTTGACTTGAACGCCTCCGGCATCGGGGCTCCGGTTCTCTGGTATCTTCTGCCGTCTGACCTTCTGCGCGAAACCCTGGCTATTACCAGATTCTATCTGCTGGGATATTAAAACAGCTTTCCTGTCTACCAGCAGATCTTGATCACGATCGGTTCATGGCCGATTGATTCGGCCGGCAGACTGAACAGGTGCAATGCCGGTGAATCCAGTTTCCTGGTATCCCAGTGCCAGGAATCGGGCAGTGTTGTTACAGCGTGTGGAACAGGACTTTCGTCATTCAGTAAAATAACCGCTTTTGGCTTTGTCCGGACAGGATCCAGCGTGATGCCACCCGCGACCAGGCCATCATAAAAATGCAGGTACCAGACCTTATCTCGGGCTACAGCCAGAAAAGGCTGGTTGCTGGTGCTGTCCCGCAGTGGTTCAGAAACCGGCCTGATCCCGATTAAAGATTCAGCGACGCGGTTGTACCAGTCGCCGATTGAGCGAACCATCATCTGAGAAACAGGATCAATACGGCCATCTGCCATTGGGCCAACATTTAATAGATAACTGCCACCCATTGCCATGATCTTGTCAATGCTGCTCTTTAAATAGCGCGTCGTGTAGTAGTCTTCCTGAAAACGGAAGCCCCAGCTGAGTCGGCCAACCGACTGGCAGGCTTCTGTGGGATGATGAAACCAGTTTCCTTCCGGTACATCGCGCTCTGGTGTGGCGTAGTCACCAGCACTGTAGCCTCGATCATTAATCAGGATATCAGGCTGCAACTGACGCACATAGGCGTTGATTGAGGGGTCATCGATATGCGGTGGGATATCCCAGAATAAGGTGTAGATCGGGCCATATCCGGTGAGCAGTTCCTTGATCTGAGCCTTTAGGAAAGCCCGATAGCGAATCGTGTCCGGCTGGTCACCTGCTTCAGGCAGGCACTGGTGGGAGCTGGCCGGATTGTAAGCATTCGGGTGGTTCCAGTCAGGGATCGAGTAATAAAGGGAGAGCTTCATGCCCCGTCTGGCACAGGCATCCGCCAGCATACGCAAAACATCACGCCTGTAGGGCGTGTTCATGATGTTAAAATCGGTCTGGTGCGTATCCCAAAGACAGAAACCGTCATGATGTTTGGCGGTGAAACAGATGGTGCGCATCCCGGCTTGCCAAGCCAGGTCCACCCAGGCATCCGGATCAAAATGGATGGGGTTGAAGAATGTCATCAACCTGCGGTAATCCATACGTGAAAGGCAAAGCCTTGCCCGTACCTGCTCCGCGTATGCTGTAAGCGCATACAAGCCCCAGTGAATGAATAACCCAAAATGCTGTTCCATATCCATCGCCTCCAGTAAATCACCATTGCCAAATATTGCAGTCTGCTTGCCTAAAACTGCGGCAGATAAGATTTTTGCGCCTTGAGGAGCTCGTCCGTCATACGGGCAACCGCCGCAGCATCGGACAGATAGCCGCCCATGAGTATCGCTTCTTCCATCAAATGCCTGTTTCCGGTCAAAGCCGCCTCAACCGTCATTTCCACGATTGCCAGCGGCCGCTGGATCAGGGCGGCGAGATCATCCGGAAAATCGTCCAGCTGCAGGGGCTTTAATCCACCGGCCATGGCTATGGCGGGCATTTCCAGCACAGCAGATGCCGGAAATTGTTTGACAGCGCCTTCATTGGGCAGGTTAACGGAAAAAAAACTGTGCCTGTCATGTTCAATGGCATCAATGATATCCATAAGCTGTTCGTGTTCGCCTGAAACCATGCTGAAAAAATCATCTGGCAACGGTTGCGTCGACTGACCCAGCCGAATCATCTCGGCATGGATCCTGTCGCCATATTTTATGGTTTTTTCAAACGAATAGGCATCATAGCCCAGTGTTTTGCCGTAATAGCTGCCTCCCGGGAAATGCTCAACCAAAAATTCCGTGATATGCCGGTCACCCGGGGCCGGGAATGCGGCAAAACGATCGAAGATTTCCCAGGAAAACGGCTCGTCCAGCTCAGCCGGCACCTGCTCCTGCGGCTTATACACAGTAGCATGGGTTCTGCCGGTAGCTGCTGCTTTTATTTCTGCCAGTTTCTGACGCAGCAGTGGACGTATATCCCGGCCATTGTTGCGGATATCATACAGGAAAGTGAGATGGTTGACACCAACAGCCCGGGCTGTCAATGCATGCTTTTCCAGTCCGGCGAATTGTGCCAGATAGGCTTCACAGTGATGAACGCCATGGCAAAGCCCTACGACAGGTGACGCCGTCTTTTTGCGTATCGCCCTGCAGTTCGCTGTCATCGGGTTGGCGTAATTGAAGAAATAAGCATCCGGGCATAGCTGCTGAATGTCATTGGCGATGTCCAGCATCGCCGGAATCATACGCATCGCCCGCGAAATGCCACCTGGCATCGCCGTGTCCCCTACAGGCTGGTTAACGCCATATTTGCGCGGGATGAACACGTCCTGCTCCCAGGCGCGCCGGCCGCCGACACCAATGGTTGTGATCACATAATCGGCGCCCGGAAGCACTTCACAACGATCGGTGGTGCTGGTCAAGAGAATATCAGCACCCTTAGCTAAAAGCATCTTTTCGACCAGCTTTGATATGGCTTCAAGCGTTTGCCCGTCGATGTCCACAAGGCAAAGGTGCCATTGAAAACCACATGGATTCTTCAACAAGTCGATAACCAAGCCTTGTGTAAACATCGCACTGCCGGCACCGATAATGACGATCTTTTTCAACATTTCATTGCGCTCCTCACATTTTCTTCACGCTATAAAACTGTCTGCGACACATTTTGCCAGAATCCGGTCGATTTCTTTTTCTTTTTCATCACTGAGCGGATGCGGATCTTTTTCTGCCAGGATCCGCTTCACTTTTTCTTTTGCCAGGCTCAGCATGTCCCGGCGATCACGCTGCCAGGCCTGTGGCCGCTCCCGTACAGAAATGCTTGGTATGTAGTGCTCTTCCCGGATGAAACGGACTGAATGCTCCAGCACTGCGTCTTCGTCCGGATTGATGTAATTGCCATGGATGCCGGTTTCCGCGATGATATCAAAAGCGATTTTTTCATCAGTCACATCAATACCTGCTTTGATTCGGTTCATATACCCGCAGATCTCATCATCAATAATCATCACCGGGATGCTGGCCGCTTCCGGAGAAAGCATGCCGCAGTGGATGTACATGGCATCCGCCAGTATGGAAAGCATTGAAGAAAAACCTTTCTCGATACCGGCCTGTATCCCCGGACAACAGGCGTCTGAAGCATTTGCATGTCCACCGTAGTGCTTCCAGTTCTTAAAGCCATAAAAACGTGCGATATCGCGCAACGCGAAACAAAGCAGGTTCTTTTCGGGGCTGGCATAGAGCGTAACACCATTGGCTGGATTGTAGTTAACCGCACCGCCCAGTGCACCGTAGCATTTGCCGCCCACAGCTTCAGCCATGACAAAACTGCCCAGTCCTTCAGCGTTGGTGGCAGTCAGGGCTCCAGCCAGTGTGATGGGACTGCTGAATCCGGCAATGCCCATGGGAACCCCGAAACGCACAGACATACCCAGGTCGTGGACACGAAAGGCCATTTCAAGCGAATAATGTGAAGCGGTGAGTGCCCCTTCCAGCAAGCAGGAATAGACGATCTGCTCACTTTCCAGAAACCTTTTTTCATCGCCCGCCGCCACAATACACATTTCCTTGATATAGGGGATGGCACGCATGTTGAACAGTTCTCCGGACACCCATTTCTCAGAGCGCTTTAAAGCCGTCGCCCACATATAGGCATCGTTGACAGCCTGGGGCACATCACCCGGAATCACCAGCGGTCCATATTCTAGCAGGTTTGCCAATTCGTTAGCCACGATTACGGATTGCTCATAATCCTGCAACGTCGCGGGTCTGATTACTTCTGTTTCAGCATCACTGACGTTGACGCTGAACATGTGCGTATTGAGTGACATGGGCGCATCTACGCGCTTGTACGTGTTCAGTGTCAGTGGATCTGCCCAGTGTTCCGCCCCGCCTTCGCGAGTATTCGCTCGAGCAACTTGACGTTTCATGCATTGTTCGACCAACTTGCGCGGAAACTTGACAACCATGGTGTTGTCATTCACATCAGCGCCCAGTGACGCCAGGCAAGAAAGCATGCGCTTATGTTCGATGCGCATGCCGATCTCTGTCAGTATTTTTATGGATGACTCATGGATTTTTTCGACTTCCTCCGGTGAAAGGATTGAAAGATTACACTGCAGGATAGACATCAGGACACCTCTTTACGCCCGTACTTCCGCTCGTCTGAAGTTCATGAACAATCTGTTTTCATTATAGCATGACCCCTGCTGTGCATGTGGCCGATTAAGCCGAACCAGCCATCGCCTCTCCAAAACAGGTGAAAACGGATCGGATGTGAATGTTGCGCGAAATCAATGTTGAAACAGCGTATACTTGTAACTGGAAGGCACAATCCAGATGGATGCCATCCCGGCTGACCGTAACCAGTCATGCCGGACGTGCCACAAACCTGCTGTTTAGCAACAAGGAAAGAAGGTGTACCTGTGAATTTCCAGCTTACTATTGAAAAAACTGCCAAAGCGCTTCTGGGCGAAGGTCCGTTATGGGACGATCGCGAGAACGTGCTGTATTTTGTTGATATTGAAGGACAGAGCATCAGGAAGTACGATCCTGTGGGCGGTCAGGAGTGGGTGCTGCCCACGCCACAGCGGGTCGGCACAATCGGTTTATGTAAAGACGGCAGGATGCTCGCCGCCCTGGAAGACGGTATCTATTTCCTCAGCCAGAATGAATTCATCCTGGCCCATGATCCATGTCCCATAGAAGGCTTCCGCTTCAATGATGGAAAAGTCGGCCCGGATGGCAGATTCTATGCCGGTACGATGAGCCAGACAGGAGAAGGCGCGTTCTACCGGCTGGATCCAGACAGAACGCTGACCCGGCTGTTCGGTGGTGTTTCCACCTCTAATGGCCTGGACTGGTCGTCAGATGCAAAGACACTCTATTATAACGACACCCATGACCAGCGGACCGACGCTTTCGATTTCGATGTAAAACGAGGCACTGTCTCAAACAGGAGAACGGTGTACGATTATTCAGACGAACGCCCAGACGGCATGTGTATTGATGAGCATGGCAACCTCTATGTGGCGCTCTGGGGTTCAAACAAAGTGAGCATCATCGATCCGAACACGCACAAAGCCGTGGGCGAAATTAAAACACCGGCCTTGCAGACCTCCTGCACGACTTTCGGCGGAAGTGACCTGGGAACACTATACATCACATCTGCCTGTGTCGGTCGCCTGGGCGATGCAAAAGATATCCTTGCCGGCAGCCTCTTTTCCGTAAAAATGTCTGTAAAAGGCGTCAAAGCGAACCTTTTCGGTTGATCATCTTCGCCGCTTCGTGTTTGCGAAGCAGCGCAAATGCTCAAAAGATAGCTTGACAAACCTGAGGCAGCTATACTATAATCACTCACGCCGCGAATATGTCCATGAAAGCGGAAATGGGGCATTAGCGCAGTTGGGAGCGCATCACACTGGCAGTGTGGGGGTCAGGGGTTC